>Ga0194135_10000448_pt1 | contig 24249 bp, 26 predicted proteins | sample LitLau_LLRF_2013_FD_134024 | JGI IMG/M metagenome (GOLD analysis project Ga0194135, IMG submission 134024) | Freshwater sediment microbial communities in response to fracking from North America - Little Laurel Run_MetaG_LLRF_2013 (version 2) | ecosystem: Environmental > Aquatic > Freshwater >... | reverse complement strand
GCATAGCTCGATTGAATATCAAAATTGAATTTTTTAGCATATAATGCCGATCCTAATCTAAAAGAACGAGGTGTTTTGTTTGGGAAGTTCTTTAACCAGTTTGCGTAATCTGTAATTGCTTTTACAGATATTTTTGCTTTCTCCTGAATTTCTTTTTTCTCAGCAGCACTCAATTTACTTTTTTGTAATGCCTCATTCAAATCTGCTGTAAAAACAGTAGATCCGCCAAGATTTTGTGCTATCGCAAGATCTGTATGTTCAATTGTTGGATTTTTGATGTTCTTTTTAGCGGCTTCATAATACGCAGGAATATTATTCATTTTGATGTTAAATGCATGTAAGCGAACATCTAATGAATCGTATTTACCATTTAAAATCTCTGCAAAAGCACCACAAACATTATATTCAGAAGGATTCCATTCAGAAGATTTTACTTCTTTGATGTTAAAAATTGTGCTTTCAAGCTGATTTTTAATCATTTGAAAATCAGTCTTGTTATTATCAGAAAGATCTTCCAGTTTGAATTGTTTTAATGAATCTAATTGTGCATTTGCAAAGTCAATTTGTCTTTTTTCTTCAGCGGCATCCGGAACAACCAAAAGACTGTCTAATTTATGATAACCAACGCCCGAAGCCCAGCCTGGATTAATTTTCCATAAATCTGTAACAAAGCCGTCTTTGTATTTATCAAATTTCTCGTCTAAAGCTTTATCACCGTTAGACTTAGTACTTTTATTGCAAGAAAATAGTAAGGTAATTGCAAAAAAAGAAACAAATAGTTTTTTCATAAGTTAATTTTTTAATGCTTTAAAGATAAAAAAAATGTTCATTATGCAAAACTATTTGATATTTCTAATCAATATTTCAATAAATCTAACAAAACCTCTTCAAAACGATTTTTAGATAAAAATTGATCTTCTAATGCTTTGGTAAACGGAATTGGCGAATCTAAACTCGCTACTCTTTTTACCGGAGCATCCAGATATTCAAAACATTCTTCCATGATTAAGGCTGAAATATCGCTTGCAATTCCGCCAAACAAAGTATCTTCCTGATAGATAATTACTTTTCCTGTTTTTTTAACCGAAGCAAAAATTGTTTCAGTATCTAAAGGCTGTAAAGTTCTTAGATCGATTAAATCTGCTTCGATTTCAGGATATTGCGATAAAGTTTCTAAAGCCCAGTGAACCGGAGCTCCAAAAGCAATAATGGTAACCAATTTTCCTTCTTTCAATAAGGCAGCTTTTCCTAACGGAATAGTATAATAATCTGTTGGAACATCCTGATAAACGCTGCGATACAATTGTTTATGTTCGAAAAACAAAACCGGATTTGGATCGTTTATCGAAGTATTTAATAAGCCTTTTGCGTCGTACGGGAAAGCCGGATAAACAACTTTTAAGCCTGGAGTTTTGGTAAACCAGGCCTCATTGGTTTGAGAGTGAAAAGGTCCTGCCTGAGTTCCGCCACCACAAGGCATACGAACTACAACATCGGCTTTTTCGCCCCAGCGATAATGTGATTTCGCTAATAAATTTACAATTGGGTTAAAACCTGTGGAGACAAAATCAGCAAATTGCATTTCAACAATTGCTTTATAACCGTTTATAGATAATCCCATTCCGGTAGAAACTACAGCACTTTCGCAAATGGGTGTATTGCGAACTCTATCTTTTCCAAATACATCTACAAAGCCATCCGTAATTTTAAAAGCACCGCCATATTCAGCAATATCCTGTCCCATAATTACAAGATTGTTATGACGCTGCATCGATTGTTCCAGACTGTTTCTAATGGCATCTATAAAACGAATATTTTTAACTTCGTCTGACGGGGTAACTTCTTCAAATTGATATAATTTGTAAACATCATTTAATTCTTCGCTATGAGTTGGTGTGATTTCCGGTTCAGCATTTGCGATAGCCAGATTTTCGTCTATTTCCTTTTTGATTTCATTGTGAAGCTGTTCGTCAATTTCGGCGGTAAGAACCCCGGTTTCGGTTAGGTATTTTTGGTAATTTGCGACAGGATCTTTCGCAGCCCATTCGTTCATTAATTCCTGTGGAACATATTTGGTGCCGCTCGCCTCTTCATGCCCGCGCATTCTAAAAGTTTTAAATTCCAGTAAAACCGGATGCGGATCGTTTTGCATATGCTCTTTAAGCTGAGCTAGTTTATTGTAAATTTCAAGTATGTTATTTCCATCAATAATATAACTTTCAATTCCGTATCCGACACCTTTATCGGCTAAATTTTCGCAGGAATACTGTTCGTTGGTTGGAGTCGAGAGTCCGTAACCATTATTTTCAATAATAAACATTACCGGCAATTTCCAGACAGCAGCAATATTTAAGGCTTCATGAAAATCGCCTTCGCTCGTGGCGCCTTCACCCGTAAAAACAGCGGTAATTTTTTTATTTTTATGAAGTTTATCAGCCAAGGCAATTCCATCTGCGATTCCTAATTGCGGACCCAAATGCGAAATCATTCCGATTATTTTATATTCCTGAGTTCCAAAATGAAAACTACGATCTCTTCCTTTGGTAAAACCATTTGCTTTTCCCTGCCATTGCGAAAATAAGCGGTGAAGCGGAATGTTTCTGGAGGTAAAAACACCCAGATTCCGATGCATTGGCAATATATATTCTGATTCGTCCAAAACAGCTGTCACTCCTACTGCAATTGCTTCCTGTCCTATTCCGGAAAACCATTTAGAAACTTTTCCCTGACGGATTAGAATGAGCATCTTTTCCTCGATTAAACGCGGTTTTAAGATCTTTTTGTACAAATCTAATAATTGGCTATCAGTAAGGTTTTGTCTGTAAAAAATCATAGTGGTTCTAATTTTTAATCACTCAAATATATAAAATTATAACATTTTTATTTGTTTTTGTTATATTTTTTTAATTTTAATATAACTTTTAAAATTGAATTCTAAAATATTCTCTACCTTTGTTTTTGAAAGGTTTTAAAGCGCCTTTTATCTTAAATAAAAATGTAAAGTATGCAAAACATTCCTAGTGTAGACTTACGTGATTTCCTTTCGGGCGACCCGGAACGTAAACAAAAATTTGTAAATGAAATCGGCAGTGCATTTGAAAACATTGGCTTCGTAGCCCTAAAAGGTCACTTTTTAGACGACCAGTTAGTAGACGAGCTTTATGGCGAAATTAGAAAATTTTTCGCTTTGCCAATAGAAACTAAGCATAATTATGAAATTCCCGGCATTGGCGGACAACGAGGGTATGTTTCTTTTGGGAAAGAGCATGCTAAAGGACGTAAAGAAGGAGATTTGAAAGAATTTTGGCATTTTGGTCAGTATGTTGACAAAGATTCGAAATACGCTTCAGAATATCCGGACAATGTTGATGTTAAAGAATTACCGCGTTTTAATGTGGTAGGTAAAGAAGCTTATCAAATGCTTGAAAAAACAGGTGTTTATGTATTAAGAGCTTTGGCTTTGCATTTAGGTTTAGATGAGTTTTATTTTGATCAGTATGCAAAAGACGGAAACTCTATTTTAAGACCAATTCATTACCCGCCTATTACTTCAGAGCCGGAAAATGCGATTCGCGCCGCTGCTCACGGAGATATTAACCTGATCACGCTGTTAATGGGAGCTCAGGGCAAAGGACTACAGGTTCAAAATCACGATGGGCAATGGATTGATGCAATTGCAGCAGATGATGAATTAGTAATTAATGTTGGAGATATGTTGTCAAGGCATACCAACAATAAATTAAAATCAACGATTCACCAGGTAGTAAATCCGCCAAGAGAATTATGGGGAACATCACGCTATTCAATTCCGTTTTTTATGCATCCTGTAAGCGATATGCGTCTGGATTGTCTAGAAAATTGTATTGATGCTGAAAATCCTAAGAAATTTGAAGATATTACAGCGGGAGATTATTTATACGAACGTTTAGTAGATTTAGGGTTAATAAAAAAATAAAACTTTTAAATCTAATTTTTTTTAAATTCCAAATTCCAAATTCCAAACTATCAATTGGGATTTGGAATTTAATTTTTACAAACTATAAATTTGGAATTTTATAAAATTATGGACTTACAAGATCAATTAAAAAATTTATTTCCGGATCATGTAGAATCAAATGATCCTGAAGAAATTCAGGAACAGGATCATGTTCTTTATATTCAAAAAGAGCCCATGATTTGTAAATTTGAGAAACGAAAAGGAAAAGCTACCACCATAATCGAAGGTTACGAAGGATCTGACGAAGATTTTAAAATTCTCGCCAAAGAAATTAAAACAAAATTAAGTGTTGGCGGTACTTTTAAAGATGCCTCTATCATCATTCAGGGCGATTATCGTGATAAAATTATGGAAATCCTGAAGGCAAAAGGATTTAAAACAAAACGTGTTGGAGGGTAAATTTTAATTAGGACAATTTAACCATAAAGAACACAAAGAATTATAAATATAGGCTTTAATAAAACACAGGGATCGTAAAGTTTTAGATTTTAGAAAAAAACTTAGCCACTCAGCAACTTAAAAAAAAATGATACAAAATTCAGAACTAATACTTAATCCTGACGGAAGCGTTTATCACTTAAACCTTCGTCCTGAACATATAGCACACGATATAATTTTTGTTGGAGACCAGAACAGAGTTGAAAAAATTACTCAATTTTTTGATTCGATTGAATATTCTGCGCAAAAAAGGGAGTTTAAAACCCAAACCGGAATTTACAAAGGAAAAAGAATCTCGGTAATGTCAACCGGAATTGGTCCTGACAATATTGATATTGTCGTAAATGAACTGGATGCTTTGGTAAATATTGATTTGGAAACACGTCAGCCAAAAGAAAAACTAACTTCATTAAATATCATTAGAATCGGAACTTCTGGCTCTTTACAGGCTGATATTCCTGTAGATAGTTTTGTAATGTCTAAATTTGGACTGGGATTAGATAATATGCTCCGCTCCTACTTGATTGACGAAGTATCGAATACAGCTATTGAAGATGCTTTTGTAAACCACACCAATTGGGATATCAGAAAAGGAAGGCCGTATGCAATTGCCTGTTCTGAAGAATTGGAGAAATTGATTGAATCTGATAAAATTTTTAAAGGAATTACCGCAACTGCCGGGGGTTTTTACGGACCACAAGGACGTGTTTTGCGTTTGAATATTCAGGATGAGGAATTAAACAGTAAAATGGATAATTTTACTTTTAATGAAGAAAGAATCACTAATTTAGAGATGGAAACGGCTGCAATTTACGGACTTTCGGCGCTTTTAGGTCATAATGCCTTATCTTTAAATGCTATTATTGCCAATCGTGCTTCAGGAACTTTTAGTGAAGATCCGTATAAAGCTGTTGATGAATTGATTGACTATACTTTGAATAAACTGGCAAAAAAATAATTGATAATTTGCCCGTTTGAAAATGAGATAATTTTTAAAACGCACAATTATGTTTTTAAGAGTGGCACGACATACGAATGATCTTGAAAAAATCGAAAATTTTTATGTTAATATTTTAGGTTTTGAACGATTAGGAGATTTTCAGAACCATCATAATTATGATGGAATTTTTCTTGGTAAATCAGGTTTAGACTGGCACTTTGAATTTACACAATCAGCAACAAAAGCTACACACACCTTTGATGAAGATGATGTAATTGTGCTTTATCCAAAAACAATTTCAGATTATAATGATTTGATAAAAAAGTTTATACAGCATGATATTTCAAGTATAAAAGCAATGAATCCTTTTTGGAATGAAAACGGAAAAATGTTTCAGGATCCGGATGGTTATCGCATTGTTATTTCGCCTCTCAAAGCTGTTATAAGTGAAATAGAATAATTACAAAATTAGAAATGGCAGAAACGCATAAAAAAATAGTATTTAAGTATTATAGTACCTATCTTGAAGAAGTAGTTTCAGAAACCATGTGGGCAGAAATTGTCGATTTAGAGAAAGGATATTTCAAATTAGACAATATTCCGTTTTTCGGCCCTTTGATTGCGACTGATGATATCTTTCGTGCTGAATATGATGAAAACGAAAAATACTTTATTCACAGAGAGACGATAGAAAATTCAGGAAACTCAATTGTTCAGGTTTTAATTTTAGAAGAAGGTTTTGACAAGGAAATAATAAGAGAAAAATTAAAGGCAATCGATTGTATATCTGAAGGTTTGAACGATACTTTTTTTGCTGTAGAAATTACACGAAATATAGATTATGCTTTGGTGAAAAACATATTAAACGAATACGAATCATTGTCTGTAATTGAGTTTGCAGAACCTTGTCTTTCTGATAAACACAGAACTGATTTATTGAAAAATTAAACAAACTTAGAATACGCTTACCAAACTTAAACTTAACTAAAATGAAAACTGTAAAAATTGTAGGTGTTCCAGAACACTTCAATTTGCCATGGCATTTATGTATCGAAAATGGTGAATTTGAAGCTGAAAGCATTGATTTGCAATGGAAGGACATTCCTGAAGGTACAGGCAAAATGTGTCAGATGCTTCGTGATGGAGAGACTGATATTGCTGTTATCCTGACCGAAGGTATTGTTAAAGACATTGTTGCCGGAAACCCTAGTAAAATTGTACAGATTTATGTACAATCGCCTTTGATTTGGGGAATTCATGTTGCTGCAAAATCAGACTATCAAAGAGTAAAAGATCTAAAAGATAAAAAAGTAGCCATTTCAAGAATCGGTTCCGGATCGCAATTAATGGCTTACGTAAACGCTCATGAAAATGGCTGGAATACAGATGAACTGCAATTCGAAATCATAAACACGATCGATGGTGCTGTAGAAGCTTTGACAAATGGTACAGCAGATTATTTTATGTGGGAACGTTTTATGACAAAACCGCTTGTTGACAAAGGTATTTTCAGACGAGTTGGTGACTGTCCTACTCCATGGCCGTCTTTTGTAATTGCGGTGCGCGACGAATTTCTGAAAAAGAATCCAAAAGTGGTCGAAAAAATATTGGAAATCATCAACAAAACAACTCACGATTTTGCTCAGATTCCGAGTATTGATAAAACTTTATCAGAACTTTTTAATCAAAAAATTGAAGACATTCAGGAATGGCTAAAACTTACACAATGGTCTCAGAAGAATTTGAACGAAAAAGCATTTATTAAAATTCAAAATCAGTTATTTGATCTGGGAATTATTGATAAAAAAAGTACTTTTGCTGAAACGGTAAAAGCGCTGTAAAAACCTGCTTTTGATTCTTATGATAAAATTTCCTAAAATTGACTTTCCGCAATTAAAATCCAAATTACAGGTGAAATCACCCTGGGACAGGATTATTATTATGCTGTTGAGTCTTTTAATTACTATACCTATTTTTATCATACTGCATCAAAACCTGATCGACTTAGAATGGCCTTTTAATCTCGACAGAGTTTTTATCTTTATATTTGTTTTTGCTGCTATATTCTTTGTTTTAATGTTATTGCGAACCATCATAATTCTTTGTATCGCAGTGTATTTATTGGTTTTGTTTTACGGAACTGTGATTGGAAATTATGGTTTTAGCGAAATTTCTGAGGATTACAATTCGATGATTTACACCATGTCAGACAATCCGTTTCCGCAGGATATTATTGTAGCAAAACTGCTTCCGTTTCCAAATAAATCAAAAATCATCAATGCAATAGAATATCAAAACCCAAAAGTTCGAAACTTTGCCATAATGGCAACAACGAAGCATTTTAAAGGCATAAAAGGATATTCTGATTACAGAACCATTATTCAGTGTTTTGCTGTCTTTAAAGAGATTAATAGCCGCTGGAATTATGTAAACGATCCAAAAGAAGGAGATTACATCGCAACGGCAAGCGAATCGTTAGAATATTTTTCCGGTGATTGCGACGATCATTCGATCCTAATGGCTGCCGCGATACGTTCTATTGGAGGAACTCCAAGATTAATTCATACCAAAGGACATATTTATCCTGAAATCCTGATAGGTTCTTTAATAGACCTCGAAAAAGTTAATTATCTAATCAAAAATGTACTTTTTGTCAAAGAAAGTTACGGCAAAAAAATACATTATCATATAGACGAGCGTGGTCAGGTCTGGATGAATTTAGATTATACTGCCAAATATCCGGGCGGCCCTTTTATGTACGAAGAGATTTTGGGAGCCCTTACTCTGAACTAATTTTTATTTACATGAACATAAATTTCGATTGTAAGTTGCTGACTTTTTTGTATCGGTATGATTTGTCTTGTATAAATATTTGATTTTTAGGTTTTTAATTAGATTATTTTTTGTAATTTTCTATAGTTTAACTTTTAATCCCAAAATCATGAAAAACTCTAAATTATTTATCCTCGGAATTGCAATGGTTGCAGTTTTAACGATTTCATGCTCTAAAAGAAATACATTAGTAAATGCCTGGAAAATTACTGCAGTTGAGCCCAAAATGCCTTTGTCAGATTCTTTAAAAAGTGTCATTTTAAGAGATGGAACCTTAACTTTTACAAAAGATGGCCATGTTACAGGATTTTTAACAAGAGAAATAACAAATGGTACGTATGCTTTGACAAAAGGTGGGAAAAGTTTAGTGATAAAAGATGAAGTGGGTACGCCATATCCTTGTGTGAGTACTATTACAAGCGATCAGCTGATTTTGGACAGTAAAGAAATGAAGATTACACTTAAGAAGATATAACCAAAAAAGTTCAGTTTTCCTGAACTCAAAATATGCAAAACAAACCACAATGTATCCAAAAGCATTGTGGTTTGTTTTTTTACCAGATATTCATCAGATGAAGTTTGGTTTTCATCATTCGGCTTTGCATAAATGAGAAGATGTAATGTTGATTGTGGTTCCGCAAGATGCCTCTTTTTTGGAGTAAATAAAACAGAAAGAAACATTGTGCTGTAAGGCTTAATCATTTTATGGCATGAGAACCTTTGCTAATTTGTTTTAAAATTCTTATTTTTAACTGAATAAATGATTTTTAAATAATTAAAGGTTATAATTAAAACAGTTAAAAGAATGATGTTAAGCTATAAGAAAGTTTTTTTAATAGATAGTTTAGGAGCATTGCTTTCTGCTTTTCTGCTGGGAATTGTTTTAGTTGAATTTGAAATCATCTTTGGAATGCCTCGAAATGCATTTTATATTCTTTCAATAGCAGCTTGTTTATTAATGGCTTATTCTTTTTTAGGCTATTTATTTGTTGTAAAAAATGAGTCGTTTTATCTTAAAATCATAGCTCGGGTTAATCTTCTGTATTGCTGTTTAATATTAGCCTTAATGGCATATTACTATAAGAAGATTACATTTTTTGGGCTTATTTATTTTTTAGCCGAAATTACTATTATAATTATTCTTGCCAATCTTGAATTTAAAATAGCTAACGGGCAAACCGAAAACCGATCAGAGTAGGTAAAATTTAAAGAAAAATTTCATGAAAAGAAAATTCAAAATTTTAACATTTTTAGTATTTCTGAGTATTATTATTTTTAATCAAAGGACTATTGCCTGTACACGTGTGGTTTACGAGGGCTTAAACGGAACTATTATTACAGCCCGTTCTATGGACTGGAAAGGTACTATTCCGGCTAATTTGTGGCTTTTTCCGAGAGGAATTGAACGAAATGGTGAAGCCGGAAACAACTCGGTAATATGGAAATCTAAATTTGGCAGTGTTATAACCAGTTCATGGGATATTGCTTCTTCTGACGGAATGAATGAAAAAGGTCTCGTTGGAAATCTTTTGTGGCTGGTAGAATCTGCATATCCGAAATTTGAGAAAAACGGAAGTCAGAAAGGATTGGCAGTTTCGCTTTGGCTGCAATATGTTCTTGATAATTATGCTACAGTTAACGATGTTGTTAAGGCATTAGAAAAAAAAGAATTTGTTGTTGTATCATCTCATATTCCCGGAACCGATATTTTTGCAACAGTTCATTTATCTGTATCAGATGCAACTGGCGATAATGCTATTTTTGAATATATTAACGGAAAACTGGTTATTCATCATGACAGAAAATATGTTACCATGACCAACTCTCCTGTTTTTGAAGAGCAACTGGCTATAAACACTTATTGGAAAGGGATTCCCGGAACCATAATGCTGCCTGGCACAAACAGAGCGGCAGATCGCTTTACAAGAGCCTCTTATTATATTGATGCAATTCCTAAAACAGATGATATCAGAACAGCAATCGCAAGCGTATTTGGCGTTATTCGAAACTGTTCGGTACCATTGGGTATTTCCTCGCCAACAGAACCAAATATTTCATCTACAAGATGGAGAACTGTATCTGACCAAAAAAATCTGGTATATTATTTTGATAATGTGTTAAATCCTAATGTAGTTTGGGTGGAATTTAGCAAACTTGATTTTAGTGAAAAAGGCAAAATAAGAAAACTAAGCCTGGCTAATAATGAAAATTATTCAGGAGAATCATCTATGAATTTTAAAGTAGCCCAACCTTTTAAATTTGCTGCATTAGATTAAAAAATAAGACTATATAAAACGAATCCCCGAGTTTCAATGAATACGGGGATTTTTTATTTCTTTTTAATTAAATATTTTACTGTAAATAACTGAAAACAAAATATAAATGGTTTAAAATTTTGCGCAGTCAAATAACTGCATTATATTTGCAGTCAAATAACTGCATAATGGAAATTCGTAGAGATGTTTTTCAGGCTATTGCCGACCCTACCCGCAGGGCAATATTAAGTTTGGTTGCTTTTCAGTCTATGACGCCGGGAGTTATAGCAGAAAATTTTGATTCTTCAAGACAAACGATTTCAAAACACATTCAGATACTTACAGAATGTGAATTGTTGGAACAAAAGCAGAACGGAAGAGAAATTTACTATTTAACCAACGCCAAAAAAATGAAAGAAGTAGCTGATTTTATTGAGCCATTCCGGAAAATTTGGGAAGACCGATTTAATAAACTAGAAGATATCATGAAAAATTATAAACCGAAAAAATAGACCAATCATGGACTTAAAAACAAAAATTAGTGCCGAAGACGATAAACACGATCTCTTGATTACCAGAGATTTTGACCTTCCGTTAGAATTGCTTTTTAAAGCTTATGCAGAAGCCGAAATTTTGGAACAATGGATGGGAACAAAAGTGCTTAAACTGGAAAATAAAAAATACGGCGGCTGGCAATTTGAAACCTCTGATCCAAAAGGAAATGTTGTATTTAAAGCTAATGGCGTGATTCACGAATTTATTCCAGATCAAAAAATCATCAGAACTTTTGAAATGGAGAACTCCCCTTTTGCAGTACAGCTCGAATTTCTTGATTTTGAGTCTCTTTCTGATGAAACCAGCAGATTAAAAATACATATCGTTTACAAATCTGTTGAGCTCCGGAATCAAATGCTGAAATTACCATTTGCACAAGGACTTAATATGGCTCACAACAGATTACAGGATATTGTAAGTAAACTAAAATAAGAAATCATGAAGAATAAAATTATTTATTGGGTCGCTACACTTTGGCTTGCGTTAGGAATGTTTTCAACTGGTCTGGTTCAGTTCATTAAAATGAAAGAAGAAACAGATTTGATGCGTCATTTAGGTTATCCGCTCTACTTTTTAACGTTGCTGGGAGTTTGGAAAATACTGGGTGTTATTGCTATTCTGATTCCTAAATTTCCTTTATTAAAAGAATGGGCTTATGCAGGATTCTTTTTTGCTATGTCTGGTGCTGTTTTTTCGCATTTAGCTTGTAGAGACAGTCTTACGGAGATTTTTGGTCCGATATTATTAATTATATTAACGATTATATCCTGGTATTACAGACCTGTTGAAAGAAAAATGGCAACGGTAAATTAACCACATCTTTAATTTTATTTTCTAATTTAGTAAAGCAAATATTCAAAGTGTATTATTAATTCAATTCAAATTTAGAAATAGAAAAATCAGTTGATACTCCTAAAATGAACTGTTCTAATAAAAGTATATAAAGGAGATCAGGAACAAAGACAAAATTAAAAACCTGAAAAATATCTATTAAATAAAGCGGTTATAAAATAGAATTTCAAAGCAAAAAACAGAAATTAAATGAGTAGTACTAAAAATATATTATCAGCTGAACAAGAGCAAGAAATACTTAATATTTTAAAAATACGTTTCGAGAAAAACAAAAACCGACATGAAAATATTACTTGGGAAGATGTTAAAGTTAAACTAGAAGCTAATCCTGATAAATTGTGGTCTGTTAATGAAATGGAAAAAACCGACGGTGAACCTGATGTAGTTGGTTTTGATGCAAAAACCGGCGAATACATTTTTTTTGATTGTGCAGCTGAAAGTCCAAAAGGCAGGCGAAGCGTTTGTTATGACCGAAAAGCATTAGACTCCAGAAAAGAGCACAAACCTAAAAATAGCGCTCTCGATATGGCCGCCGAAATTGGGATTGAGCTTTTGACTGAAGAACAATATAAAGAGCTTCAAAAATTAGGAAATTTTGATACTAAAACATCCAGTTGGATTGTAACACCTTCTGATATTAGAAATCTTGGCGGTGCTTTATTTTCTGATTTTCGTTACAATACCGTATTTGTATATCATAATGGTGCCGAGTCTTATTATGCTGCAAGAGGTTTTAGGGGCGCATTAAAGGTTTAATTTTAAAATACAAATTATGAATCCGAAAGTTGATTTTTATTTTGATAAAGCTAAAAAATGGCAAAAAGAACAGGAACAATTACGCGGGATTGTTCTGGAATGTCAATTGACAGAAGAACTCAAATGGGGAGTTCCCTGTTATACTTATCAAAATAATAATATTGTTTTAATTCATGAATTTAAAGAATATTGTGCCCTTTTGTTTTTTAAAGGCGCTTTATTGCATGACACAAATAAAATTTTAATACAGCAAACTGAAAATGTTCAGGCAGCAAGGCAAATACGATTTACAAATCTTAAAGAAATTACAGATCAAAAAGCCAGTATCAAATCTTATATTTATGAAGCGATTGAAGTTGAAAAAGCCGGTTTAAAAGTCGTACTAAAGAAAACCAGAGAATTTGAAATTGTCGATGAGTTTCAAAAAAAATTAGACGAAAACCCAGCCTTAAAAACAGCTTTCGAAGCCTTGACTCCCGGAAGGCAAAGAGCTTATTTACTTCATTTTTCGTCTCCAAAGCAATCCAAAACCAGAGAAACAAGAGTTGAAAAAGCGATGGATCAGATTCTGGATGGTAAAGGATTTGAATGATTAACAACTATTTTTTTTAATAAAATTGAGAGCATAAACTCTATTAGAAATAATAAAGCTTTTTGTATTAGGAAAAGTCCATCATAAATTTCTTTAAATTTGTTATAAAACAATCCAAAAATAAACCAATATGGAAGATTCTAAAAAACAACCAGAGCAGGGAGCTTCAGATAATACTACACCAAAAGTTACAGGAATTGGCGGTATATTCTTTTTTTCGGATAATCCAAAAGAAACCAATGAATGGTATGCCAAAAACTTAGGCTTAGAAATCAATGAATGGGGCTCTACATTTCAATCCAGAAACAAAGATAATCCTGACGAAGTAAATGTGTTACAGTGGAGTACTTTTAAAAGCGGAGATAAATATTTTTTGCCTTCCCAAAAGGAATTCATGATTAATTATCGTGTTCAGAATATTGAGGGACTTGTACTAAAGCTCAAAGAAAATGGCGTAACCATACTAGATGATATTGTAAGCTATGATTACGGAAAGTTTGTACATATTATGGATGCAGATGGTAATAAAATAGAACTTTGGGAACCAAGTTAATAGCCGTTTAAAAGTTGCAATTATGATGTCTTTATAGAATTGTCAATTATACCACAAGAAAGTTTTCCAGACTAGAGATAATAACGTTTGTTCCTGCTTTATAGCAAAAAAAGTTTTATATTAGAAAAAATTAAAAAGCCGATTGGTAATAAACTATTTGGTAAAAATATTTAAATATGAAACAATTACTTCAGTGGACCATCATCATTCCGGCATTATCCTGGATACTTTTTTTTAGCGGATTGATAGACAATAGCAGTTTCTTTCAGATTGTGGCAAGCATACTGCTTATTTTAAGTGTGATGTCGGCCGTACATCATTCAGAAATAATTGCAGAAAGAGTTGGAGAGCCTTATGGAACCATTATTTTGGCAATATCCATAACAGTTATAGAAGTTTCAATTATTGTATCTCTCATGTTATCAGAAGGCCCAGAAGCAGCGTCATTAGCCAGAGATACCGTATATGCTGCTACAATGCTTATTCTAAATGGAATCATTGGGCTTTGTCTTCTAATTGGGGGTCTAAAACATTATGAGCAAAATTTTTCAGTTTCGTCTGTAACTATTGGTTTGGTTTCATTGGTTTCGATTATCGTATTTACACTGGTCTTTCCTACTTTTACAGAAAGCGTTAAAGGTTCTTATTATTCAATGCCTCAACTTGTTTTTGCTTCAATTGCCTGTATTGTTATTTATGCTTCTTTTCTGTTTGCTCAAACCAGCAGGTATCGGCAATATTTTCTTACGGTTGGCGACGATGAAAATGAAGATGAAGTTGAACCAATTCCGATCAATAATAAAACCTTTTGCACAAGCCTTATTTTTCTTATTATAAGTTTAGGAATTGTGGTATTGTTGGCAAAAACGCTTTCTCCAACAATCGAGAGCATTATTGTGAGCTATCATTTGCCAAAAACATTGGTAGGTGTTGTTATTGCAGCAATAATTTTACTTCCGGAAGCTATTGCAGCTATCATCGCGGCCAGAAAAAACAGGCTTCAAACGAGTATAAATTTAGCTTTAGGATCTGCTTTGGCAAGTATAGGCTTAACCATTCCAAGTGTTGCTGTTGTTTGTATTATAATGGATATGCCTATTATTCTGGGACTCGACATTAAATCTATAGTTTTGTTAGCCTTATCTGTTTTTACTGTAATGTTATCATTGAGCAAAGGAAAATCAAATATTGTGTATGGCGTTGTACTTTTAGTTAATTTATTTGCGTTTGTATTTCTGATGATTTATCCTTGATTTTAATTTTATAACCTTATTATTATTATTAAAACCCTAATAAAACGTATGAAAAACAGACTTTTAATTCTATTTTTATTTTTAACAACCGTATTATCTGCTCAAAAAACCACATTTAATATTAAATATTCTAAGCAATTGGCGGTTTTTGTTTTTTTAGTAAATCTTTCAGAGAATTATCCGGACAATAATTTTAAAACTGAATTTCAAAAATCTAAATACAACGTTGAAAAATACAAAGATTTAATTTCAAAGTTTGATCAGTTGTTTTATGATTACAGTTATCGTTTTGACGAATATCCTTATGGATCAAAAAAGTCCATGCAGGCGCAGGATATTCTAAAGAAAAATTTAATTGAAACAGAAAATTTAATAGATTTCAAAGTTCGTACAATTGGTTTTATACCAAGCAAAACGCTGAATGATCTGGCAATATGCATTTCTGAGTTTACTCCTATTTACAACGAACTGATTTACAATCCGAACAAAGATAAATTTGAAAAACAACTTGAAGATATTGCAAAATATTCTAACGATAACCATATCCAAAACCACTTTGAAACAGGATTACTATTTTACAATTCAAGTTGGGATAATTCTGTTCCGTTTAACATAGCTTTTTATCCTTTGCCTAATTCTAAGGGGTTTACGGCTGAGGCGTTTTGTAATAATTTTATAAGTGCCATACAAACGGATTTAAAATCATATCAGGATTTATTTAGCGTGATGATGCATGAAACCTATCATATTATTTACGATGAACAATCGCTTGAAGTAAAAAAAGAAATTGATTCTTATTTTAAACAAAACAAATCAAAATGCAGCAATTATGCGTATCAGCTGATGAATGAAGTTCTGGCAACCGCATTAGGCAATGGCTATGTATTTAGTAAATTAACCGGAAAACCTGATACCGAAGACTGGTATAATAAAAAGTATATTAATCTTATGGCAAAGCAGATTTATCCATTAGTAGAAGAATATATTAATCAGAAGAAACCAATGGATAAAAATTTCATTGATAATTATATCAGGCTTTACGAAGAAAATTTTCCAAATTGGATCGATGAGCTTGATAATATCATGACTTACAGATATGTTATTAGCGAAAATGAAAAAGATAACAATGCTATAAGACAAATGTTCCGCTATCGTTCAAGATCAGAATATGAAGATCTTATTACAGCAAACAGCATTGAACGAATGCAGAAAACAACTTTAACAAAGATTATTATCATCTCAAAAAGCTCTAAAGAAAAGCTAAAACTGGTAAAAAATAAATTTCCGGAATTAAAAAACTGGCATTATGACACAGACAAAGAGTTTGCATATAAAACCCTTTTAAATGATAAAAGCCAGTTGATTATATTGAATCAAAAAAAATCGACAATTGAAGATCTGATTAAATCAATCAAATAACACAAACGATGGTATTGGCATTTGTTTCTATCGACGATTAAATGATTATAATTATGAAAAAAATTAAACCTTATTATTTTTTATTGGGATTACTATCTTTAACAGGCTGTATTGGAAATATGAATCCTACAGGTGGAAATTCTGCATCAAATTACCCTTATTTTATTACTACAAAACCGTTGGTTATAAAAAAGATAGCAGTTCCGGCAGGTACAAAACTGACGTATGAGGAGAATTTTTTCAAGGAAGGAAAACAACAAGAAATGATGGGCGAAACAAAATTAACAACAATTGATCTGCCCATTGGGCAAACCATTAATTGGGGCGGTGTTCCGGTAACTTCTATCAATAAGTTTTTTAATTCAGAAATGCGCGGATTTACCGTATATGCAGACTTTAGTAAATTGAGTGATAATGAAAAAACTAAATTTTCTGAACTTTGGCAAAGCTGCAGCAATGATTTAGGCATTACGATCAAAAACACTGATGATTGGTCTTTTAATACCAAAAATATTTCTGATGTTGAGAGTTGTAGTGTTAATTATCAGCGCTATTTTAAAGATGATACCAGACAGCAGACTTTTTTAAATGAAATGTATGCTGAACTTTTAAAAGTTGGCTTAAAATAAATATTCAAAAAACGAGATTAGTTTGTATTTGGAGTTTTGAGCTAAAATTCTACAGTATTTTGTACCCGTAATCTTTTGTCATAAATTTGCACAGCTATTATAAGCGATAAACTGTTAAAAAGTATAAAATCATACAGAAGTAATGAAATTAAGAATCATTACTTTACCATTTAAGCCCTACATTTTTTGTACGGGCTCATTTTTTAAGCAATTAAGATTAAGTGAAAAAAGCAGATAATGAAGTTGCTAACTGGGCTATTTGCCAGGAATGTCACGGACGAGGCAAAAAAAGCAGAAGACTTAGCAAAAAAGTGCGGCTTCAGTACCAGATTGCATTCGAAAAATATGAGAAAACAAATGGCGAAGGAACAATTCCAATTCGTCCAAAAGCGCCATTATATTCATGTCCAAACTGTTTAGGTTCGGGATTAGTTCCTTCTCTTGAAACTCCTGTTGCTGATAAAGAAAACTATCCACATGTGGCTATTATTGGCGGTGGTATAGGCGGAGTGGCTTTGGCTGTTGCCTGTTTGCATCGTGGTATACCTTTTACGCTTTATGAGCGCGATAGCCACTTCGACGCACGATCTCAGGGCTACGGACTTACGTTGCAACAAGCCAGTAAAGCGATTGAAGGATTAGGAATTTTCTCTTTAGAAAAAGGAGTGGTTTCAACAAGGCATCTGGTTCATACTACAGACGGAAAAGTGATTGGTGAATGGGGAGTCAGAAAATGGATTACTTCTGATGTTCATACATCTTCAAGACGTTCCAATATACATATTGCACGGCAATCTTTGCGGTTAGCCTTGCTCGAGCAGCTTGGCGGAAACGATATGATTCAATGGGGACATCAATTGATAGATTTTAACCAAACAAATGATGGTGATCTTAACCTAAACTTTCAGGTGAATGGAGAGTTAAAGAGCTTTAGGACAGATCTTATAGTTGGTGCTGATGGTATTCGCAGTTCGGTGAGGAAATTATTGATTGGTGATGAAATTACACCTTTACGTTATCTGGATTGTATTGTAATTTTGGGTATTTGTTCTTTGAATGTCTTAGAAGATCTTGATAGTTCTTTACTGGATTCGGCTACCGTATTTCAAACAGCCAATGGTAACGAACGAATTTATATGATGCCTTTTACATCAGATTCTATAATGTGGCAGCTTAGTTTTCCAATGTCAGAAACCGATGCTAAAGCTTTAAGTAATCTGGGACCTAAAGCCCTTAAAGAAGAAGCGTGCCGAAGAACACTATGGCACGCCCCTATTCCTCAGATTTTAGCAGCAACCCCCGAAACTCAAATTTCAGGATATCCTGTATACGATCGCGAGCTTCTTAAGCCAGCATTATTGGAAAAATCCGAACAGGCAACGCTAATTGGCGATGCAGCGCATCCAATGAGTCCGTTTAAAGGACAAGGAGCTAATCAGGCATTATTAGATGCACTTTCGTTGGCTCGTGCCATTTCAAAAGGATGCAAGCCTTTATCGCAATGGAGAAAAACCGGAATTAGAGAAAGCGTATTAAAGGAATTCGAATCAGAAATGTTAGAACGCAGCGCTATAAAAGTAAAAGACTCTGCAGAGGCTGCACGATTTCTACATTCTGAAGTAGTACTTCGTGAAGGTGATGAACCCAGAGGAAGATGCTTAAAGAGAGGGGAAACTAAATAGGAAACAAAATAGGAGACAAAATCAGCTAAGACAAACTTTCTTTATAAGAGATAATCAAAAAAAAGAAGCCGTTTCAAGATTCAAACGGCTTCTTTTTTTATCGAATTATTTTTAGATAGGCACTATAGATATTTTCTTTGAGAGAGGTTCGCATATAATATACGTTTTCGTCTTTTTCTTTTAAATCAAATTGAATTAAACCCGCATCACAATAATAATACAACAAGTTATCATCATTAGGAAATTCAAGATTCGAAACCGGTAAAGTTGTTAACTTTAGCTCAAATGCTATTTCACCATTTGTTAAGTCTAATTCAAAAAGTCTTCCTTTTCGGGTATATCCCCAAAGATTGTCATTTTCTCTGGTAATGTATTCGATATTATCCTCTTTAAAATCAGTTTTCCATATCTGAGTTCCCGTTTTTGAATCTACAGCATATACAGAAGAAACATTTGAGCCCTGCGCTGCAAAATACAGTTTTTTGTCTTTACAGAATATGCGTTCTTTGATATTATACTGATTTTCATCTAATTTAAATTGCCATAAAACGTCCAGTTTGTCAGGTGTTAAAGCAAAAAGCAGATCTTTTTCATTGGCTACAAATACATTTTCACCATCTGTTACAGGTTTTCCGGTCATAACTTCCGCAAAGCTTTTTTGATTCAGAACTTTTCCTGTATTCGCTTCAAAACTATAGAAGTTAGAGGCGCTTGAGGTAAAAATTTTATTATTTAATAAGAGTACCGGAATATCATTTTGTGGAGCATCCAACTTATAGTTCCATACCAAACTGCCATCTTTTATATCAAGAGCATAGATATTACTGCCTTGATTTTGGTTTTGGGCAGTAATATATAGTTTTCCATTATTTATAACCGGTGTTTGATCTTTTAGAACCATTTGATCGGTAATATTACCTAATCTTGATTTCCAGAAAGGTTTACCAGTTTGGTTATCTATTGCAAAAATTTCACCGTTTGTAAACGGAACATATACAACTCCATCATGCAATGTTGCTTTATTGGTGCACGTTTCAGCACTAGCATCTGAAGCTTTTACAGTCCAGACAATTGTTTCAGACTCTAAATCATACGAAAAAATTGAACCATCATAATCATAAATCAGAATTGAGGCTTCGTCTAACGGAACTTTTTTTAGCGGACTTATAGCTTTATTCGAAACCATATCGCTAAGCGGTAAAACTTTGTTCGAATAATTAGTTTTGTCAGTTGGCGCTTGTCCAGACATATTTATTACCGTGAATACAAATAAAAGAGCTGTTAGTTTATTTTTCATTTATTAAAATTTGGGTTTTATATTTGATTACTTTTCAGTAAAAAAAACAGTCAGACAAAACAATATTGAGGCCAAATATAGTTAAAAATTATTATAGCATTTTAGATGTTGTAAGGACTGTAAATTGTAAATTAGAGTTCAAAAAAACAAAAAAGGTAAATGACAGGATATTGTTAAAAGAAAATCCAGTTTATTTAACTTTGATAATCTTAAAGTCATAATGAGAATTAAAATTTTTGTTTTATCGATAGTATTTTTTTTCAATAGTTGTGTTTTAGCTCAAAATAAAAAGAGAGAAATCATAAGCTATCTTCAAAATGAAATAAGAGAAAAAAAAATTCCAGGCTGCGAGCTAGTGGTACTTAAAAATAATGCTATATTATTATCCGAAGCACTTGGAATCGCAGAAGTACCGTTTTCAGTTCCTGTGAAAAAAAACACTGTTTTTTCAATAAATTCTATCGCTAAAGTTTTTACTTCAGTTGCGATAATGCAGTTACAAGAACAAAATAAACTCAGTATCAATGATCCAATTTTTCATTATCTAGATTCTATTCCCGAAAATTGGAAAAAAATCACAATTAAACAATTAATGAGTCACACTTCAGGACTTCCTGATATTGAGAATGAGAAAGGACTTATTGGAGATAAAGGACAGGATTCGGCATGGTTTAAGGTTAAAAAATTACCAATACAGTCTGAAATTGGAGAAAAATTTAATTATAATGCCACTAACTATTTTATTTTACAGCGTATTATCGAAAAATGCAGTGGAATATCTTTTGAAAAATTTATCCACATAAATCAATTCGACGTAGCGGGAATGAAGCTGATATTTTATGGAAATTCCTTTGACGTAATCAAAAATAAATGCCCCACCTACTCTTTTTATCATCAGGATAAAATAACAAATGAATATATAAAAGACAACAAATTAAAGGAAACATACGAAGAATTTCCATCAAAAATGATCGCTGATGCCGGTGCATTTACCACAGCTGAGGAAATGGCAAAATGGATCATTGGACTTCAGTCGGGCAAATTCCTTAAAAAAAATGAGGATATTAATATTATTTGGGAGCCTGTACAGCTAAACGATGGATCTTATGATGGTTTTAGCAAACTTTTAAACGCATATGCTTTGGGATGGCCAGTGATAAAACGGAAAAATCATCCTGCAATAGCTTCTCTTGGCGGTGGTCGTGCAGTATTTATTATTTACCCAAAAGATAATCTGTCAATTATTCTTTTTACAAATCTTACAGGTAGCTTTCCAGAGGAAATAGTAGAAAAAATAGCAGGATTTTATATTCCGGATTTAGGCAATTAGAAGAATAAAAAGAATGAAATAATACAAAAAAGAAACTCCTTAAGAAATTAAGGAGTTTTTTGGAGGATTCTATGTTCTTTATGAGTGATTTATATAGGATTTGAAGAAATCAAAATATTACAAGCTATCTTTAATTCGTGTTGTGATTTCGTCAATTGTGCCTAATCCGTCAAAAGTCAGGACTTTAATTTTAGACTTCATATATTCGATTGCTGGTCTGGTTGAACTTTCAAAGACTTCAATTCTTTTAAGATGAATTTCAGCATCTTTGTCGTCTTTTCGGTTAGAGGTTTCTGCTCTTTTTTTTGCTCTGTTTAAAAGTTCAGATTTTGGAACATCTATATTAATGACTTTTCCAACTTTCATGTTTTTCGATTCAATGAGTTCCATCAGATCATTTACTTGTGGTTCAGTTCTGGGATAACCATCTAAAATTATTCCTTTAGTTGATCTGTTTTCATCCAATATCTTACTGAAAAGTTCTTTCATTATTGAATCAGGTACCAAGTCTCCTTTTTCTTCATATTCAGACATTATCTTTCCGATTTCCGTTTCTTTTTGTTTTTCTGAACGACATCTGTCTCCGGTTGAAACATGCTCGAATTTAAGTTCTTTTTTTAAAATCTCACATTGGGTACCTTTTCCTGAATATGAAGGGCCGGTTATTACTAATATTTCCATTTATTTATCAATTTTTCTTTTCAATCTTTTGGATGTATTTTTTTTTGATTTAAACAAAGCATTACAAATTTACAAGAAAAAGAGTTGTTGTTGTATGAATTGTGTATTCTAAACTAAAGGACAACTAAAAAAGAATTGTTTTTGAATCAAATCACGGCTGTAAATCGAAGTTATCAAGCTAGATTGTGCAGATATGTGTCAGTTTAGAATAAAATAATGCATAAAAAAAACTCCTTAATTTCTTAAGGAGTTTTTTTGTGGGCGATGAGGGGTTCGAACCCCCGACCCCCTCGGTGTAAACGAGGTGCTCTGAACCAGCTGAGCTAATCGCCCTATTTATTAGGCTGCCATCTTTTTGTGATTGCGAGTGCAAATATACAGCTAGATTTTGTATTTGCAAGCCTTTTTAGAAAAAAAATGAAATATTTTTATAGTGTATTATTTATCAGTCTTCTGTGTAAATTCAAAATGCATTTTAATATTCTAAGCTTTAGTTTTTATCCTTTTTAATGATGTTTTTTTTCTTTGAAATTCAGGATTTTTAATGCAAATGGCTTTATCCTTGTGTCTTTAGAAAAATTGAGATTCATTATGGAACAAAAAATACATTAGGTAAGAAACGTAAAACGTTTTAGAGAAATGCTTGGTATTAAACAAAAAGCATTGGCTTTTGATTTGGGAAATGACCGAAACCAGAAGAAATAATCAAAGTAAGTAGCGCGTGGATTTCCAATCCAATCCTGAAACGGTGAATCGCATGAAATTATAAAAATCTCCTTAATTTCTTATAGAGTTTTTTGAACGATCCTTATTAACCTGTTTACGAATCATTTTTTATTTCTTATATTCGGAAAAACTTAAAAGAAATCAATTATAGCACAAATCCAATTAAAAAAAGTTGAATTGACGTTTTTTATGGCTGGTATAAACGAGGTGTTTAACCATAAAAATTGCGTCAAAAAGCATATTATATATGAAGTTAAAGCTAGTTTTTACAATATTTTTTCTAATTTTTTCTAATTTTATTTCTGGACAAAGTAATTTTTCAGACAATCCTTTAGATGCAATTTTTGAAACAAAAGATTCAAAAAAATTTTGGGAAGCATTTGATAAAATGGAGAATTCAAAACAAAATCCATTTATTGAATATATGCAAAAAGGTTCTCCAGGTGTTAAAGGATTTACTGAAAACAGAATAATTAATGAAGACTCCCTTTTTACCGTTGTAAAAAAAAGAAAATCAGATTATGAACTTTCAAGAAATGTTTTGGACGATATTTCTTCTAAGGAAAAAAGAGTAAAAGCAATTTATAGCGCATTAAAATATTGGTATCCGGATGCAAGATTTCCTCCAATTTACTTTGTTTATGGAAGATTTAATTCTGGAGGTACTTCTTCTCCTGATGGAATTATCATTGGAATTGAAATGCTTAAAAATCTGGATGGTGTTTCAGGTTTAATTGCACACGAACTTATTCATTATCAGCAAAACATAAAAGGCAAAGATATGCTGTTAAAATGGTGTTTGCTTGAAGGAGGCGCAGACTTTATTGGGGAGCTTATTTCAGGAGAATCAATAAATCAGTTTTCATATAAATATGGACAACAAAATCTGGACAGATTATGTCAGGAATTTGTAACGAGATTAAAAAATGCTGATTATCAAGATTGGTTATATGGAACCTCTAAGAAAGATGACAGACCTAATGATTTAGGATATTGGATTGGTTATAAAATAACAGAATCTTATTTTAATAACCAGAAAGACAAACAAAAAGCAATTAAAGAAATACTAAATATAAAAGATCCAATACAATTTTTAAAGCAAAGTGGCTTTTTAGATGCGTATATTCTAAAGTATCAAAAATCAAAAAAAGAAAGTTTTGATTATTTTTTTTCACAAAATTAAAGACATAATTAATTTAGAAGAAAGTTTTGCTACATGCGCTAGAAAATATTTCATTAATAATGATAACAGACAAATAATAAAAGTAAGTAGCGATTTATTTGAAAACCAATCGTGTAGATTTACAATCCGTGCCCGCAAAAATGAATCACAAGAAGACATAAAAAAAACTCCTTAATTTCTTAAGGAGTTTCTTGGTGGGCGATGAGGGGTTCGAACCCCCGACCCCCTCGGTGTAAACGAGGTGCTCTGAACCAGCTGAGCTAATCGCCCTATTTTACT
>Ga0194135_10000447_pt1 | contig 24276 bp, 26 predicted proteins | sample LitLau_LLRF_2013_FD_134024 | JGI IMG/M metagenome (GOLD analysis project Ga0194135, IMG submission 134024) | Freshwater sediment microbial communities in response to fracking from North America - Little Laurel Run_MetaG_LLRF_2013 (version 2) | ecosystem: Environmental > Aquatic > Freshwater >... | reverse complement strand
GTCTGGGGGTGCCTTCGTGATTCTGCCGTCGACGACAACTTTCCTTCTTCTTCCATCCTTGTGCTGCTAAAGACGACGACGACAACAACAACAACGACAACAACAAAGATCTGACGACGGGTATTTCGAGAGGAGACTGTGCTGTGGCAAGAAAAGGTTTCGTATATGGTGGAGGTGACAGAAGAAGAAGAAGTAGAAGTGGTTGTTAGTACTTGTTAGTGGCTTTTTTGTTATTCTTATCGTGCTGTTGTTGCTGCTGCTGGAGGTGGTTTTGGTGCCTGGTCTGAGTGTCAACAATGCTTGTGACCAGGACATCAACGTCGACTATTCCAATTATAAGTCATCGGAAGTACAAGGTCATTGCAACTACAGTAAAGCGGATGGAGATTTCAATGTTGTTGATGTTGGAATAGAGAAGTCCCTTCACTTTCTTCTCATGAGTGACAATGCACAATGTAAGTTCATGATGAGACGATGAAGAATAGCGAGAGTAATAATAATAGTGGGGAGAGACATAGGGAATGTTGTGTATTTAATAATAATGTTTGTTTTGGTTTGCTATTGTGTGTAGAGTCCATTCAACATGCGTCAGTACAATTTGAGCGTGTTAAAACCTCCGGTTAGTAAGTCTGCAGCTGGGTCAAGCTCATCTAAAGCGTCCATGTCTTACACTACAGCTGCCAAGTCTCTTGATCTCCTTCGTCAAAATATTCAGCGAAATATTAACCAAGAAATACAGTCTGTTATTTCGAAATATATTGATGTGAGTCATGGTTTAGATTTAGACCATTAGGAATGTTTTGAGAATTCGTTGAGTAATGTTTAATATTTTGGTATTTGCTTTGCTTTTATAAGATATTTTTCAAACCTGGAATTGAAAACATTCGGAATAACCTTGGACCAGAATCTGTGACTGATGACCATGTGACAAACATGTGTCGACAGATTTTAGAAGAGGCTAAACGAATGTACCCGGTCCCGGTGTATACAAATGCATCATCAGCGTCTCCGCCATCGGTTGGAAATACCAATTCAAGTGTAACGGACTCTTCTAATAATGAGTCTGAACAGCCTTTCAGCGTCCAAGTTTCATCTGTCCATACTCAACAGTCACAAACTCCAAATCCACCAAATAATAACCCGGTTGAGAGTGTCAAATTGCCTTTAACCGTAAGCATTGTAGTTTTTGTTGTGTAGATCAAAGATTTAGATCATTATTTTTAATCTAAATTTTGTGATATTTGTATTGTTACAGAGCCCCTCTTTTGGAGTAAAACGAGAGTCTGATACCGATTCTGAGGCTAGTTGTATGTCTAATGCCAGTAAAAAGGTCAAGAAATCAGGAAATAAGTCCAGCAATGGAACAAGCGCCTCTACTTCTTCAGACAATAGTGGTACTAATAACTCCAACAGTACCAGTAGTACTAACAGCTCTTCTCCCTCAAAACCCAAAAAGCCGTCCGGACCGTCCAGGAAACATGTAGCTATGTGGGATACGACAAAATTGACCACAGAAACCATGTTTATCATGGGAGCCAAGTAATAAATATTTCAAGCCTTTCAGACTGATATGAAAAGTAAGAACTACAACTTAATGATTTTTTTGTAGAGCAAATAAAGCCCTTGGGTTTGCTCAAACAAGAGGCCGGTTGTATGTAAAGCACCCAGGGCTGTTTAAATATGCGAGCGATTCAGATGACAAAGAGTGGCTATCCAAGAACAAGCTCATGCCTGCAACTGGTGGACGTGCCTACATAATGCTACTGGAAGACATAGAAAAACTAGCAAAAGACAACAAGTGAGTAAAAGATGTTTGAAAATTGTCTATAAAATAGGAAAATTTGCTGGAGTTGGAGACTAATTTAAAACGAATGTCCTTAGATTAAATGTGACGATAAACTACGACGACATTAAAGGATTTCGAGTTCCAGACTTTATTTTAGATAAAATGAAATCGTATATAAGTACTTGGAAGAAAACTTATGCCGAAGAGACTCAGAAAACGACCACGAATCGAAATAGAAATACAAATGCAAACAAGCCAACAAATGCGACTCCCACCTCTACCCCAACGAGCCAACCAACGCTTAGCAATTCGATTCCAAACTCTGTCCCGAATCTAAACTTAAACAACCCTCCTGCCAGTTCGATGGCACAAATTAATATACCACAACCAACAATTCATTCTCAAACGTCATTACAACAGTCTCAACAGCAGCACCCCAACTCCCACGGTCAGCCTCCAAATATCAACTACATGAATAGTGTTGCACAAGGAAACGTGCTCTTCGACACCCAATTTTCCTCATCGCAACCTCATGAGTTAACGGATTACATGCATATCGAAACCAAACCACCCCCCATGTACCCTGGCCACTCATCTCAACCTCAGCAGCAGCATTCAATGCAGCCAATGTCCAACCCAGGGAATGCAAATTACGTCCACGCAAATCAGTTAGACCCGATTGAACAGGCTCTTACGAAAGGAGATTGGTCGCAAGTGTCTGATCGCAGTTTATTGCAATACGCTCTTCAGGTGAGTATTCAGAATCGTCGTTTACTTTCATGTATAGAGACGCTCAGTTCTGTCGAATAGCGAAGCTGTACCCAGAAAAATAATCTTATACTAAAATCAGACGTTGATGGCATTTCGGAAAAATGCCTGCAACTTAATTTGCATTTTGTTTTTCTCATACCTAAATGAGAAGTTGTTTCTGTCATATTCTAATTTAACGAACAAATTCTGATCCTCACAGAGTACAAGAAATATAGGATCATGGGACCCCCAAGACTCGTTCGACCTGATTGAAAGTGTAACGAATGGCGGATTAACCGGTGGTAGTGGCCTTGGAGAGACATCACCGTTGCTTCAAATTTCACCCGATGCCGGAGCTCATTTAACAGCTCCTCCACTTGGACCCGTAAGTCCAAACTGTGAGCTGAGTGCAGTACTGGATCAAGTGACCGCCTTTCAGTACAGTACTGAAACATGAAAAGTGTCTGAAAAAAGGCAATCAAAGAAAATTAATTTGTACCATTGAAGAAAAGTAGCAAGCGACAGAGAGTATATGTTAAACAGTATAGTTTACAGCTTAATAGTTATTATTGTGGAAGTAAAGATGACATATATTCTATACGACAAACAAATGGAAACTTTAATGGAATATTCAAGTATTTTCGCACATTGTACACAAAGTTTACCTAACTATTGTTCTCTTCGAATTAATGTTCATGAAGGCGGCTGTAGCCCTCAACTGAAATTAATTTATTTCATCACTCGATACTCGTCTCTTGCTACAATGTATGTTATTCTCATAAATGTCGAGTTATATTATAACATCACAATGTATTATTGACACGTACCAGCAGCAGTAACTTATATGCATATATACTTTTTAAGTTCATGTTCTAATTGTATTTAAGTGTCATAATAATACGGTATATTATAAATAAAAAGTGTAACGATAAAAATATATATTGTTATATATAAAGGTTTTGAGTATATATGTACGTTAAGTATCGTGTATGCACAAATGTAACTGACAGAAACGTATTATTTGGGTACTTAATGAGCCTTCAAAGTTAGTTTTTGTTTTCCAATGCCAATAACTCATTCAAAATGTGTGCCGTTAAAAGATTACGATTAGTTTTGGATGAGGAACCATCATAATATGTAATTATTTGTGTATGATTGGAGATTGAAAGTAATATACATACATATATTGTAATATGCATAATATATGAGTACCTACACTTACCTGTAGAACTATTCACTTATTTTAAAAATCTACAATTTGATCTCTATACTCTTAAAAACGAACCCGGAGTTTACTCATGATTTATTATTTATATTTGTTCATCTAAGTAGGTTGAACACGATTGAAACCTAATAAATGCTTTAACTGAATAAGCTTCATCTTCACTTTATTTCCTTTTTGGGAAGAGTCAACATTAGAAGAGATAAATTCAGAAGCAGAAAGGCTGTCACTCGTTCTGAAGAAAAATTGGAACTTGATAGAAGACTTGTCAACAATACAATCTCATACATATTGAAGTGTGCACTCCAGTAAGGCATTGTGCACCTCCTTATATTTTTTAATGCTGCTGTACGCATTTTGACCCGGACTGGAGGCAAGGAGCAGGCAGATGAGAATCCACACTGAAAGTTTTCTTTCTCTGAGGATGTATTACTCGCAGAGTTATGGAGTAGATTGTGACAACAATATTTGATCAAATCCAGAGAGTCTCTAGTGACACACCAGACAAAGTTTATCGTCCAACTTCTTCAAATTAAAATAGATCGACTCTGTCGCTATCCACTCCTCCTTTCCATTTCTCCAAACTTTCTTCTTGGTGTACGCATAATGTACATAAGTGTTCTCTCTCTCATCCTTTTTGTCTCTGGGAAGAAGATGCCCGAGCCACTTTCACCTTCAACCTTGAAATCTTGACTCTTCTGATAACTCTGTCGTGTCACAAACTTGCTACTACTAGCTGTCTCACTTTTGTGTCACTCTGCATTTCATCTCTTTCCACGAAACTTTGCATCGCAACCCGCAGACTTATTCATGAAAGCAGAAGGCGCCTTTCATCAGTTCTTCCGTCCTATGATAATGTCAGCCCTTGACCTTTTGCTTCCCTGCTGCTAATATTAATGACAAACATCATCATCCTGCTCTGAATTAATTATGTGGCCGCTGGTGTTGTCTCTCCAACTATTGGCCTAGCATGCAACATGAAGTAAGTACAGAATAGATTCTCTAAGTGTGTGAGAAATACACGTTGTGTGAATTTATCGGGGAAGGTTTGAGATTGTTGGTTCATTCCATTGAAGAAGTTACAGGGTTTGTAATCAAGAAATTGGCAAGAGTTACAAGGAAGGGAGAGAGATGAAAGGTTGGAGAAAGTGCAGCTTAAGGACGAGAGAGTCCGGGAGTTGATGCAATAATGAGTATTAAGTGGATGGAGGGTACGACACATGTAGGAACATAAGAAATAAGTTAGGTAAGAAATCTATCCAAAGGTCTTCTTTTTCTTCTTCGGATGGCTGACATTTAATTTACAGCTGGATTTAATTACCTGGTGGAAATAAGGATGGAGCAATTGAGAAGATTGATAAGTGGGAGAGAAGAGAGGACATAATTGATTGAAACAGAAGAAGGAAGGAGTCGTAAAGGAATCAATTTCCGAGAGTTCCACTTATTTTCTGTTGACTTCTATCATCTAGTTCTTCATCATCCACACCACTAAAACTAAGGAGGCATAATGCAAGGAGGGAGTAGAAGGGCAGGCCGATTATGAAGGAAAGCTTGAGCCAAAGTGGATCTGAGAGAGCATCAGAGAAGAACAGCAACTTTTGTTTTCCCAATCCCGGATGGATCTTACTTCGTCCATATCCTTCCCACTGTCTGTAAAGGCTTTAAGGCTTTCACTCCTTCTTCTTCCTTAGTTGTAAAAACAAGTCGCAAGTGGAGCATTTCGCACTTTCACCAGCTACCAAAGTCGCCGCACAGTTCTCCATTCCTTACACCACCACAACTCTTTTTGGCCCAAAGGCTCTCATGCTCTCAACTCTCACTGACGTCACTGTAATTGCAGGTTTAATTCTACGCTGTGAAATCATCCATAAGAATCCATATATATGAACTGCAGGCCGAACACAAACCGAAACTCTTCTCTTCTTCTGTGGATTGTCTTTCGGGTAGACTAAGTTCTCAGCTTCGATGTACCTGTCCGGACCTAAAATCCTAACTAATCCCTTTGCTGTTTCATTTTGACGCATCCTGCTTCTTCTATCAAAGCCATATTTCCAAGCAATCGAAGAAGAGAGACATAGTATTAGCCCGGCCCTAGCAGTAAAAGACAGGTTACTTTAAGTTTGTTTCTGGCAGGTAACTCTGAGAGAAAGTTTCTAAAGTGACCGTCGCGTCGCAAGGAGCATGATGATAAGAAAGGACTTTTAGTGAAAGTAATCTGCTGCTGAGCATTTGAGTTTTCTAAAGAAGTCAGCTCAGATGCCTATGAAATCCGAGACTGAAGATTTATGTAGACCACTTTTACATTCTGATCTTATCATTCAGTCATCATGTGATCATGACTCTTTTGTTATATTCGGATTGATGCTGCAAAGTCCATTGAAGGAACCATTTGCCATTCTCATTCTTATCTAGTTGGAGTAAAACAAGGGAGGTTTGTGGAATCGTCTGGCGCAGGGCCTAATAGAGTGCCATTCTTTACATTTCCCATTTCCATCATCCTCAACTTTCCCCATCCCGTCCAAGCAAGAGTGAACTGCATTATATTATCGGAATTAAATTGCTTTAATGACGGTGACGAGTTTTAGAAGCCTGAATGAATAATTTTTTCTACTTTTTTTGCACTGGAGTGTACGAGTGTCTTTTTCTTGTTTTCAGTGTGTGCATATATGTGAATCGTGTGCAACGCCTGTTGTAGCTATATTTCAGATTGTTTCGCTTTAACTATGAATTCACAGCCGGACGGAATCTTCAAGATTGAGAATTACATGCCATATTTGACATCTGAGCAGATCCCTTATGGCCAGCAGTCCGAACCAAATATGTGAAAAATGAATCTGTAGAAATTTCGGAGCAAACCAAAGCATTCAGCGGACAGAGTCAAGAATTAAAACAAAAAAGTCTTATTGTCTTGTTGAAGAGTGTGGAAGTAGGATCGTTTTTGGTCATGCTACACTCTGGAGATAGGCAGAGTCTTTCCGCTATCCTGATTTCAGTCATTTTTTCTAGCAAGGTTCCCATTATAAGTAGTTGAGTTGGAAGAAGAACATGTTCGATGTTGTTGTCCCTACGGGAAACAAGGTAGGTTTTTATTAGATACGACATCATTTCTAAAAAAGTAGCTTGGATAGTTTCTTGTGAAGAGAAAGTATGTAGGAAGGGTGTCAGGGATGAGATTGAAGTGAGCAAAAAGAACTATTGACTCGTGTGTGTGTGTGGAGTTTGGCTCAGTCAGAAGATTAATATCTGCTGAATGGAAAAATGTGTGTGTAGATATCACCAATCGGTTGGCTGGTGTCCTTACAGATAACTTTAGAGATGGGGAAGTAAGAAGTTTAGGAAAATATGACGACCGAGACTCTCGTGCTACGGGTGAAAGTAGCAGTAGGAAGTCTTTATATGAGAGAGTAGTGGCGTCTGGGAATGACGGAGAGAGAGAGAAAGTACAGAGAACTCTGGTAGTAGTAGTGGTGCTCGATATTTCAGAAATATTTTCCCAGAATGATATCCTTTGGGATATGAGTGGGTCGTTTTCATTTCATATTTCGACGAGAAAAGCCTTCATTCCTTGAGCAAATATATAGCCACCCGCATACCTTCTTGCCCAAACTTTCGAGGATGCATTAAGACGAGCGGAAGGAAAGAGAGAGAGAGAGGAATCTGCTAGCTTGAATGTCCAACGGTGGGCACTCTCGAATACTTGACATTATTAATGGGAGAAGGTACTCGCGCAATTTACTACAGAGAATGGTAAGGTAACTTGTTCAAAGAGGCTGTCCATATACGAACGAAGCAGAGTCTTCTTATCCGCTGCTATGTTGTTGTGGACTATATATAAAGGAATGGCATTAGTTGGTATGAATTATTAGTCTGGAAGACAAGGGACGAGAGAACGCAATAAGGACAAATGGGTTAAGGAGCATGAAATAAAGGAAGATAATAATACGGGGCGTATTTCTAAAGACTTTCTAAAGGTATCCGCATGTACTTATGTATATATATAACTTCTAACTGAATGCAGAGACAAATAATACACATCTATGGATGGCTTATTTATACGTTAAAGTTAAATGAGGATGAGATTAGTTGACTTTGTTTTCGTAGAGTGAAACAAAAGGGAGACTCTTCTTCCGTATAGTTGCAACATAACTTACGAAAGAAGAAGAAGGAGTAGAGACTTAGGAATTAAGAAAGAGACGAGAGAGAGAGGAACTGGTCGAAGAGAAGTGAACTCGCGTTCATCTCTTCCCAACTGCGAATTCTCCAAATGACTTAAATGCTTATTATTTGGAGGAGAGGGTAAATAATTCCCATCACCATCGTCATCGCCATCATCCAAGTTTTGAATTGCTTGCAGCCCATCATAAAATCATCATTAAGCAGTTACGCTGAAGGTTCACACTAAAGGAGAGAAAGGAGCGAAGGACATGGTAAATTTTTGCTTTCACCACTGAGGAATAATGCAGACAGAGTGATGATTTATGAAAATCGTTAAAAGTCCGTGGTCTTCTAATAGCGAAAACAAAGGCAGGAATCGCACGCAATAATTCTGGACGTCAGAACCAGAAGATCGTTAGAGTCAAGAGAGACACAAGTCTCCACTCCGCCTCTTTCAGGTCCTCGAAACAACGACGCGGCTCCCCTTGAAAGAACTGGTGAGGGCTAACCTAAAGGTACCAAAACTTCACGAACACATAGATATGGAACTTATATATATATATATATGTATTGTATAATGCGTGCATCACCACTACTACCACCATCGCCACCTCTATAGTGATCACCATCCATCCGAAGAAGAAAGCAAAAAGACTCAACCAGCATGTGTACCACACACGAAACCCACAAAAAAGGGAATACCTGGGAGAGAGTTGGCTCGGGACTCATCTTTCCTGAAGGCTCACCCGCCCGATAGACGTAATAATATATCTTTTTCAATAGTGAACAGTATCTGTCTCATCCTCTTGTCTTCAACTTTCTCTCTCTCTCTCTCTTTCTTCAAGAGTTTTCATGGATCATCCTCCTTCTTCCCATCTACATCAACTCCAAACAAAAACTCTCTCATCCCTCTTTCACTAATCCAATCCTATCAGCAATTCACTCACCTCCATATCCACGAGCAGAACTCACATCTCTACACACACACACACACGTCTTTGTCAGCATAAACCACCACCACTATTACCAGCGAGCAAATTAAACTGCAGTCAAGTTGTACTCTTTCTCCAGGATGAGATATATATTATTACGTCCCGATAGATTCGCTCAAATGCCCGATAACCTTCTAATAATAAGAAACTGGTAATTGAGAATTCCTTCCTTGCTCTCTCTCTCTTACTTCTCTAGCCGGAGAGCGTCTGTTAATAAAATGCTTTCGAAATGAAGTCTCACTTTTTCTTTGGAGAAGGAAAACTAATGGAGTGGGGAATGAAACGATGAACGACGGGTATTGAAGAAGAAGAAGAAGAAGTAGTAGTAGTGGAAGTGGGTTTGGGTTTTAGGTGGCTCAGAATGTCCACATATGGTTGAGATGACCATCGCTTAAACCGTTACTGATTTCTACCCGATGTCTTTGGTAATTCCAAGTTAGAGAAAAGTAACTCTACCTGTCTCTCCGTTAAATGGAGGAGTGCAAGGAACAAGAACCCGCCTGCTGTATATAGTATCTCTGACCACAGTGAGTGACAAATGATGAATTTATTTGGCATTTTGCCTGCACGGTGCCAATAATGGTCCAACCCAATCTGACAAATATCCCTGCAGTACCATATCCTCTTCTTTCTCCATTAAATGAAAGTGTATGTGCCTCGCCATATTAAGGAACCATTCTGTGAGCTCCTGAGACATGAATGTGTATACATAGGAGGAGCAGCAGCAGAAGCAGCAGCACCAGCAGGACTGTCTGCAATGCAAAACGTGCGGGGGTCCAGCTAACAAAAGTTTCTTGTATGCTTTCTTTTGCTGTAAAAGTATATTTTTATGTATGTGTGTGTGTGTAAGCGTGTATATATAGGGCCAAGGACGGATGAGGGTACACTCCCTGAGGTGCACCTTCTCATAAGATCACGAAGGAAGGAAACTCCTCTCCGTTCAGAGGAAGAAACTAATAATAAAAAGAACGAAATCTAATTTCAGCGTTGGAAATCTGAACACTCCTCCTGGACTTGGACAGTTCATTTACGTTTATCGAAGTACAGTTTTATGAAGTACCACAGTATCCTCCCATAAATGTCTGAGTAAGGTGAAGACTAAAGAGGGTTTTAAACCTGGAGGATCAAAGCAAATGTTAAGGTAGGAGCGGAGAAAGTGAAAACCTCGACTGTGCTTTCGTTCCTGCACGAAGAAAGTGTTCGGAGTTTGGGAGAGGTGAAGAATGCCCAGCGGGTTGGATTTAGAGTGAACGTGCCAACACTCGAGCTTCATCTAAACTCCAGCCAGACTAGCCAGACTCTATACACACACACATACACCACCGCTGTAGCATTTCTCAAACACTCTCTTTCACTGCTTTCACTTCCTCTGGCTTGCTTAATGACTAGCACAGAATTACATCACACACACAACCTTTTATTTTTACTCCGAGCTGTGAGAATAGATTATTCCCTATTTTCATTTATTTCACATGAATTCCGTCGCTTTGTTCTCTAAAGGTTATTTTACGCTGAGGTTGCCCTTCGATAAAATATTATTGCTTTTCCACTCACGGAACTCCGTTGATGGTGTGTAGCATTGTGTAGTTTGTTTTACATCGTGTGTAGTGTGTGTGCAATCGGTTCGTCTACGGAATCTGGAAGAAAGAAATGAGCAGAGGCAATAATAGTAATAATAATCTGTTGTTGTGTGACCAACCTTGTTTTGTAGTGTGTGTGTGTGTGTGTCCCGTTGCCCCGTTACTTAATATATGTCTCTATATTTGCTCTGCCCGTTTATTTTGCATAACTTTTTGTGTCCTTTGTTCTAATATTTTGTGTAACTAGCTACTACTAGTCATGTATATATGCATTGGGATAACGGAGGCGTTATATGGAAAAGACTGGAATTGAGAATATCAATGAATCTGTATGTATGAGACTCTAGCTGTGTCCATAGAGTCCCCAGACGTGTTTTCCGATTTCTTTGCTTTGGGTTCTTTAGTGAAACTACTGAAAGCTTTGGGCTGTGTGGGAAAGGAAAAAATAGAGAGATTTATCAGCTAAAGGAAATTGTGGAGCGTGCGGATTCCAAATAAATAAAGATGTATTTTGTGTTTAAAAAGTTTTTAAAGGAGAGAGAGGAAAGATTTACCATTTAGAAGAAGATGGAGAGATACAGAGAAAGTTGTATTGGAAATATCTATTGGTGTCCTCACAGACACATTTTATGTGTGTGTGAGGATAGAGACTTTTGTGTGTGCATAATCGCTACATTTAAAGTTGTACTATTCACACTCAATGCTGTCTTTGAATTCCCTTCATCCTTCTTTCAGGTCTTTCTAAACTTCTTCCATTTCCCAAAATAAGAACAATTTTTCGTCTAATATCTTTCTCACTACTTTCTCTCTCTGCCATTCCACTTTCACCTTTCGTGTCTTCTTCTCTCTTTCAGAAGAATGCGAAGTTTATGTGAAAAATTCTAATGGATTGCACAGACAGAGAGATAGAGAGAGGTTTAAGCTAAAACTAGAAGCAGTAGAGTGAATCTCATTCCATAGACGAAGGAGAAGAGCTCATTCAAGTGTGACACATCGGGTTTACCCTGCTTTTGCCTATATATTCTCAGTGGAGAATCCATTCATATCTAAAGCAAGAGAGAGAGTAAAATTAGAAGAACAAAAGAGCTGAGGAAGCAAACGGGAGCTCTCTGCAATACCTTTCCAAGCTGCGACGAAGTTTCTAAGTACCTTCAAGTGTATCACATTCACAGTTCAAGCGTTCAGGTCTTCTCTTTCCACTACCCATCAAAATCTGATGAGAGATACAGATACGAGAGAGAGAGAGAGAAGTGTTCGCTCTGCCAAAAACTTCCACAACCTCTCTCCTGTCTTAACAACACTGGAGAATATACATACACACGCCCATTAATACTCCCCAAATTCTCAAAAAACTTTCCCCACTTCTTTTTCATACGTTAAATCAATGGACAAGAGCCCTTTCACCGGTGCATTATCTTCAGAATGTCTCAATAACGTGTGTCTCCTGCAGAGAAATGACAGCACCAGCTAATAATATGCTACTAAAGAAAGAGTGGAGACGAGTTATTAGAATCGTTAATACCAGCAGTATTAGGACAGTCCCCTCCTTTTATGTACTGCAAGCGTGGCTGCATGAACCTACTACTACGTTAGCTTTGCACTTGACATAACCTATACAGTCTGCACTTTCCCAAGCACTATAAGTGGTCGTCCCTTATTTGTGCATACTATTATCATAATGACACAAAGGTAATTGTTTGCCAGGCACTGTGCGTTCCTGACGATGATTCTCATATTGAGAATTACACTCGGTAGAAAGTGCTGAGTAGGTGTGAATGCAGATGTTTGAGTAGTCGGGAACACCACCACCTCCGATTGTGGGTAGCGTGGTCTTCGAATTTTGCTATGGCTTCTTGGGTGTACTCTGGGACTTCTAATGCACAAGGTCCTCTTGAAAAAGACGCCGCAAACTATACGAAATGAAATGGAAAGTTGTAATGGAGTTAAGTTGTTGGGGAGAGTATTAATCAGGGACAAATGATGTCTGGGAGAAAGTGAAAGGAATGCTATTTAGAGATCAAAGCCCAAAGAGAGGAGGGAATCTGTCAGATGGATGAATTGAAGATGGGTTGGAAAACATTGCATTTTATATTGACACAGTTCTATTGGAGTCATTCATCCAGCTCTCATGTGTCGTATCGGGTGACTGTGATGAATTAAGATGTATAAATAGGAGATCTTTGAGATTCCAAGAAGAGAGGGTGAAAGCAAAAAAAGTGATCATTGTGATGGAAAGAGGTGTACATGTGTATTTGTGTGTGGGTTCGTGACTCTGGAGTTGGAAAGGGCTTCGCAAACTGCGAATGGAAACTTTCCCTTTCTGGACGAAGACCAATTTTTCCTTGTCGTCTCGTAGTTGCATCTTCTTTCACAGATTGATACTCGCGTCACACACCTACCGACCCATTTGAATACATAGTGTAGTGAAGACAGTAAAGACGACGATATACATACATATAATGTATGTACGCTCTTATTTTTTATTCAATGTATCCCGTCTTGAGACACATACACGAGTCAAGATGATAAAATAATACACCATATACACATATTGAATTGCTCGATGGTTCAGTTGTCCTTTAGGTTTTATATTGTTCAAACGTGTAGAATAAGAGATGGCCGTCTACTTCAAAGAGTAGTTCTTAATGAAATGTATGGGGCGAATTGAGTGGTCTACTTTATCCACAATTTTAGTCGGTTTTGGATGGGTCACGGTGGCTTGCGTATTTGCTTATGATTTTGAACCCGTGGGATGGAAAAGTGATATAATTTCGGAGGAAGACGGTATGCATTCTAATATGCTGTGTAAATAAATATTGGGATTCCAGACTCGACTGGAGAAGAAGAAGAAGGAGGAAATTTCAATATTGTGTGTAGTAGCTTTTAGCTGCGAAAGAGAGAGAGTATGCAGGTTGTCGGTATCCAATTTGGGAAGATTCGAAGTATATCGAAAAGAAGAAAGCATGCCTGTGAAGACGTAGTGTTGTGGGCTGTAGATGAGAAAGTAAAATGGAGCATCTACATAGAATAAGTACGGAGGAAAACAACAAAGGCAAATAAAATGGATGGACTTTCTCAACTTTATCCTTGTTCCATTGAGTTGGATAGGGAAATACACAAAAGAGGAATATTACCCCCGGACAGGATATTCTATTGTTTACACACAGATATAGTAGTTGTATGCAAGAAGAAAAAGTTCCTCCAAAGAGCAGTCAAGATAAAGACAGGACGAGGAGTTACACTCATAACGGATTGTATACACATACATTCTGACTACTACACAGTACTACACACTGCACACACACGTATACATATAAATGTACATATATTGTTAGTTTGTTCGTAGTTTGTGTAGGTCGCTTAAACTCGAATGCTATTCAGGGAAATGGCAGATCGTTGTTTGACCTGAAATGCGCCCAAGTTGTTGGAAAGGAGCCCCGGCCATTTGTACGAGGTAACTTGGAATGCTATTGTGGATTCTTTCCGCCGTCGTCCCACAAGATTCAATGCATGTCAAACTCATCTTTAGCAAAGTTTTATAGGAATGACATGGTTCATTTGAGCCTTCTTTCTTGTCAATATTTCCCAGGAGAAAGCAGATCCCTAACAAATGTCTCGGAATCTGGAATAAATGTCACAGCGATTAGACAAATTCGTAGGAACTACGAGGGAAATGCGACACTCCACAGTCGCTGCTCGCACCGGAGAGACGGTAGTTTGGTTTGCAATGCATACCACTTCGTGTGTACGCAAATGCTCTTGGGCTTCTTTTGTCCTGCATTATTAATTGGTTCACACAGTTCTTGCCAAATTAAGGCTCGAAAATTTCCATCCATTACATTAATTTTTAAACGTCCTTGCCTTTTCTACAAATTACACCAGGACAATTATACTTTGTTAATAAATTATTCGTGTGGATTCTGCATGATAAAGAGAGGTTGTTGGTATTTTGGAAACTTTTTGTCACCTGCAGCCTATGCGTTTTATACACTCGATTCCGTCCCTGTATTCACCCACTGCTTTCAAGATTTCATGGCTTACGATATTGCAGTCCAATTTCAATTTACAAATTTACAGCGTGCATATTTCTGTAATTTAAAAGAAAGCAGCATGACGTGTATTGCAATCTTCAAGAAGCACTACTGCACAGGGGAAACAAGGGATCTCTAAATCTACTGGGGTCTGTATTTCAGCGTATAATAAAGTAGTACTTCACATAAATTGCTTACTTTTTCATCATTTTGAGTGATGGGGAGATATGTACGTTCACAGAAGACTTTGCAAATATTAAAGCTGTAGAGATGTTTGAATACATCACACAGATACATATCGGTAATGACGAGAGCTCCGTCTTTTAAAGCATTAAGGCTAACTTTTCATCTGAAGTTCACCTTTGGACTGTATTTGGGAAGGCAGACGACTGTAGAATGTGTTCGTATATGGTTGCATTAAGATAAGTCAGAGTAAAGAAAGTTTTAGAGGAGCGAGGAGAAATTGCCGTGTGTCTGGAAGCGAAAGAAGTAGTGTGGCTTGAGTTGTAGCCCAAGTCCAACCTCTAAGGACAGTAAAACTTTCTTGACTTCCTTAACTGGAGTTTGTTGTGAGGCCAGGATCTCGGTAAGCTCCAGTGAACTCGGCGTTTTGGCCCAGCTCACGATGAGAAACAAGCTGCACTCCTCTTCTTCTGTGTGGATTCACTCTGGAACTCTGGAAATAAGGAATCTGTCTTGGAGCACGACTGTCTCTCTCTCTCTTACTGTGTGTGTGGAGATGCATTATTACTCCAGGAGTCCATATATCTACAAGTTTATACACAAACACGTATATATATATATATATGTTTATCCTGTACCTTCTTGAGTTTCTCTTTGGCTGCTGCAGGTCTTCAAAATAAAATGGTCGTTCAAGCCAATTCTTTCACATCAGATCCAGAAGGTTTTTAAACTGGAAATGAATTATGATTGCAAATCACAGTGTGGCTTTCTGTGTTTGATTTCAGAGCCAACTTGTTTTTGTATCTATACCTGGTTAAAGTAAATTTCACATACCTTAATTTGTGTTGCACTTGTACAGCTAAACTGAATGGGGATTGATGTGGAAAGTGAGAATTAATTGGTATACTTTGTCCTTGTAGAGCTTCTCTCTCCGAGTAAAACGGGATAACTAGATATGTTTGCGTATGTATATATATATTATGTATATATGCATGGTACTTTGTGTGTTTGAATGTATGTGAAACAGATTTATGGCTTTTATCCAAGTGAAATGGGTTACGTAACGACTAGGGAAATTATTTGAATGGGTGTATCTTACTTATTTTAATTAAAAATGTATCCTTTACCTCGTGAAAATATTACCGTCATTTGCATTTGCGGTTTACTGAAGAGGACAGGTAATTTTGAGACTGGGAGACTAGGAATTGTACCGCACAAGGAAAGGAAGAGTCGTAATTACAAACGTCAAGAAAAGAAGAAATGGATTCTTCTGAGCATCCTGGGAATTTCACTTGTGATCTTATCAAGTGAAGTTTTGAGGCTGAAAATTTGCAATAAAATGTCGGTATAGGCTTAACTTGGTAGTTTCAAAGTTGAAAGATAATATGTGTAGGAAGATGAGTGAGATAGAAAGAAGCAGGGAGCACATTGGTTTCACCTTTTGGTATCATTATTATTACATCAGAAGTCTTTTGACTTGGTGAAAGGGCAATATGTTAGCAATATGTGTAAGGAATAAACCAGATTATATTTTTATGTGGTGTGCAGAATAAATTGAAACTTTTCTTTTGACAAGATAATGCATCGGAGGAGTAATTTAATTAAAATAGAACATGCACACACAAAGCAGTCCCAATAATGCGAATATAAAAGTTGTAACATATTATTGGGTGATTCATTGAGTGACTCTCTCTGGAAGGAACCCATAACCGCCCATTGCCATCATACAAATGGATTGAAAAATGTCTAAGTTGGCTGAGGAAAGTTATTTCCATTCTCTATTGAAAACTTCTTCTTTGAACAAGTAGGACACAAAGGAACTTCTTACTTTCAATACTTTTCGCTCTCTACCATGTACTCTCCTCTCCTTACTTGGCATATTTCAAGAACCACAAGAAGATCGGAGTTTCTGTCAAGTCAAAAACGTGGAACAAAAAGACCCTGAGAAAGGATGAGTGAAGCTCTCGTTTCTTTCGTCAAGTGTCACATGTACCGCACGGTGGACAAAAAGTCTATTGTATTTCCTTTACAATCTTCAGATGAGTTTCAAATGCTTATAGCTTACCGTTTAACAATGAACACGGGACATTTATACTGATGAGAGTATATTATATGTATATACTGAAATACTGATTATACTGTCTGTCTCAAGCTGTGCTGTCACTGTGCCAGGACTAGGACACTGACAACCTTTTTCTAGCTTTGTGTGTTATTATTTGGACTGTCTTTCTATACCCCCATCGATCCACCAATAATAACTCTCTTGAAGCACATATATATATATACGTCCAAGCTAAAGCATTCTATTAAATGTTGCTTCAAATGTTTCAATAACCCTCCCGTGGGGCCACATCTACTGCAGTATTGTTATTAACTGAGGGAGCATGCAGCCAGTGATATGATTCTTAGAAACAGTATATATACATGCTTTCATCTTGATAAAATGCTTACGATAAACAGATTAGATAAATTCAAACGTGAAAGTGATAATTTAAAGATAAGATTTGTGAAGGTACGGCCAGATTAATAATGGAAAGTACAAAACGCAGTGAGTATCGAGTTAAGCAGCAGCAGACAAGTTACGTGTGATTGTGAGTAAGCTTTGTAGAAGGAAAAACCAAAAGTTCGAACAGTGAATATATATATGTATATAAAGACTCACACATGCAGTGACGAGGTTGAGTATACAGATAGTATTAATATATAGAGAGAGCGAGCTGTAAGGAATGAATTCATTTTATGGAGAAAGTCGTATTGGGCACGAAGTATGTGTGTGTGTGTTCTGTGGGTAGTTGTAGTTATTAGTAAGTAGTAGTCGGGTAGTCGGTCGGTAGTAAGAGGATATGTATTATTGGCAGGAGGTTCGATAATGCCGAATGTTGGGACTGTTGGAAGTATAAAAGGCTGCATTATGAAAAGAGTTGGTTCGAAATTCTTTTCCTCTGGTCTTAATCAAATGACAAAGAATCGGGGAGGTCACGGGCTTCACCTTAGTCTGGATTAATGAGAGGAGAGATTGAACCCACGAGTGCTTTTATTGAACCACATGGATAGGAAATCGATAATGGGGATTGATTGCTTACGTTTATTACTTCAATCTCCACTTCTACGTAGGATGCATGAAGGGCAGATAGTTTCTTATTGAGGTTGTCCCTAATCAGCAAAAGCCCACGGAGAGTCTTATAAGTTTATATTCTTTTTAAGTTGCAGAGTGAAAGTTTCTCGAGAGTCATAGACCACCTCCGGTAATCCAAGACGAGGAGGAAAGCGAATATGTGTGTATAAATGTGGCTTTTGAGAAATTGCTCCTCAAATGGTTTTGATCTCGTCTTTTGATACTTGCCTGAATATTTCTTTGAAGGGAAGGGATCTTTTGGCGATGCCAGGAGAAGTTCTGGAAGGGGAACTACTGCAAAGAATATGTTCCGCACTTTTTCTCCCGTCTAAGGCAGTTAAGCATCAAAGGTGATAATGGGGAAGTCGGCTGGTGTTAGATTGTGAGATGAAGGTGATGTGAGAGAAGCGACTGGCGAGGTATTTAAGTGTTCTGCTCGCTGTTCTTTATCTGAATGTTCGTGTAAATGTATATGGGGATAAGGAAATTACACGTGGATGAATTAGTAGATGGCAAGAGTGCCTGCTCAAAGATATACAAGATAATACTAATGGTGAGACGAGGAAATCAGGGTGGAAAGTTAATTTTCTCCTAAAGAAGTTGCTTATTGACATGAATCTGTGAGGTAGATTAATTATTACCTTAATTACCTCTCGCGTCTTATCAAGAGAGGCAGGAAAGGGAAGCTCGTTTTAAAACCCCATTAACCCTACGGACATATCACCCAGGTCGTTAGCGATCCAGAAAAGTTTCAAACTTATGCATTCTCATTAGGAAGCTGGTTGGTGGTGGATAAGAAAAATGTAACATGATTTCATAATGTCGCTTAAAGAAAGTCAGCAGTGCAGAGTGGCTTAATATTAAAACGAATATATAACATGCATACCTACGCTGATGACAGGAGAGAGAGAGAGAAGAAAAGAGACTACTTTTATTAAGTTCTTTAAATCATCTTAATCTCTTTCGCGAACGTATAGTTGGGACACTGATTATTACTGGGGAAGACTTGTCATTTCTTCCGGTACTTTGGTGGTTTGGATTATACAGTCTTAAAATTGCTCCTTGTTTTATATCAAAGACCCGTTCTCTCTCTCTCTCTCTTTCTGTTCTCTCTTTCACCGAATCCGGATACACGGGTTTCTGCCTCCGTTGACACATTGACAGCGACTAGAAGAAGATGAAGGACCTCTTCTAAACAGTCTCACAGACGTTTACTGATTAAACGTCAAGCATCCGTACAGATGACTATATATAGCTGATAGTACATGCTTACTTCACGCACGAGATCCCGGTGGAGTGTACATATATGCACATTTAGTGGTTTCTGGTTTGTCTTTTGGATTAGAAATTGTCAATTACTTTTCGAATCCTTTTAAGTCACATAAAAATAACAACACATTTGAGAAAGCACTTTATTAGAGTCAGTACCCTAAAAATCTGAACATGTCGTACAACAACGCTGTCTTGTGTGATGCGTCTGTGATATGTCTCGCTAGTATTGGTTTGAATTATATTTGTATGTATACATACACAATTCATACTCAATTCAATTAAGGTACATTACGATAATTATTATAGCTTATGAAAGGCCTATTGACATAGGTAATGACAAAATTGTACCAAGTTGAAAGTGAAGCTGTCACAGTTAGGGCTTAATTGAGATTACTGCATAAATAATGACTTTTCTTAAGAAACTAGTGACGCTTTTCATCCTTTTGCGAGCTTTCACGTTCATGAAAATGTATTTGACACGGCTAGTGATTGTGAAACGCCCTGTTTCATCGTCAGAATCAAATTACGAGATCGAGGGATTTTGGGTTCTAAAATTCCATAAAAAAACATGCTAAATCGACTTCGCCTGGAGTTTAAACTATTGTGACATGAAATTATGAAGGTGTGTGTGTGTGTGTGTTGATACATGGGGAACGCACACTATGGTGACCCATCAGCAACCAATAGGAACTATATTGACAATGAGATTCCATATAAGACAAGTGAACTACAATATTGTTAGTTAAACGAACATTGTTACAAGTGTAGACTGCGTGGTGTGTATTAATAGTCACTTAAAAAAGCCGTACAAGCAGCAAACGCATAGTGAAGACTCAGTGAAGCGAAAACACCTTCATTTAGCGGATGTTGCAGAAGCTCAAATGTTCATGTAGTTTGACGTCTTTCCAAACTGAGAATGTTGTAGGATGACATTTGGATGATAAATGTTTTGTGAAGTATTTATAACTGAGAGTAATGAGGGTAACATAGGCAACTTATTTTCGGTGGCAGTTGCATAGCAAATTACATCTTTACTACTGAGTGAGTGAGATGGTGTTCAGTTTTTGAGTTCAAGACTGCTTTAAATAACGCACACGTTAATGTTGTGTGTGTGCATGTGTGAACTGTGTCGCTGTCTCTTGTAATTTTATCGTGAAGTGTACAATCATTCATTTTCATATTTTTATGTGGAAAAGAGATAGTTTTTGTACGTGTAATATGTTTTATTGCAACTGCTAGTATAACTGTATAAGTTAGGTTTATGAACGTCATCAAAATCGATAATATCTTGCAACTAGCTCCTCCGGTTGGATTTTGAATGTGCCTGTAGTAAAAGAGGCATGCATAGTAGTAGTTGTGCGTAGGTACTCTTAAGTGTGAAAAGAGTGATTATTCATTTGAAGGTGCCTTTACAATGAGGTTCCTCTGCAAGAGCAGCCGTCGCAGAATGAGAGATTCTCAGATATGCTCTTCGATCTTGTTTTGGATGCTGTGTAGGAAAGTTTCCGTAGCCAAAACTGTCATTCGCAGATGACAACGAGTTTTTACATTAAACCTTTTCGCATAGGATGTACAAAGTTAAAAGTTATAAACTGATATGTCTTCTGCTATAAGAACACACAGTCGTGTTCAACTTACTTTTAGTCGTGTGGAACGAGAGTGTCTCTCGTTTCAGAGTATTTCATACGTCAAGTGATCTACTCTCAGATAAAATAATATGTAACTCAGAGAGATGATTAAATACACAGGGTTATGTAATGTAACTGAAGGAATAAGCGGTTGTGGCTTTTGACTGCAAACACTAGATCGGAATCTTTTCATCCATAGTGTGAACCTAAAATTTTGGTCAACCAAAGGGTCTTCTTGTGAGGAGATGGGATTTTACATTGAAAGTGTTTCATTTTCTACCAGAGCGTAATTTCTTCATTAAATAAGAATAAAGGATGTAATGTATGGAACAGAGTAAGGAAAGTGAGAGAGAGAGCCCCATCCGACATCCGGCTCAAATCTTCCAACAGCACAATGACGAAATCTGTTTCAACAAAATAAGTGTCTTGGGTATTTCGGGAAGATGGAATTTCGTTGTGAAGAGTTGTATACAATGCAAATGACATTCCTCCACAAAATTTCCCATGAAAGAGAGAGACTGTCTCTCATATTCCTATGTATACACGTATATACTAACGAGGAAGGAGAACAAGTACATATCGCTTTAATGAAAGCAAGTGTCACAACTGTGTTATAATATTTCATTTAAAGCGCATACCTCGACTCATTTCTTTTTGTGTCGGTTAGGAAGACGAATCGGTGTTTTTTATTTTCATTAAATTCAAATGCATGGCGGAGTTTAAGAAAATATGAAAAGCTTTTTTGAGAATTCTTGAGGAAGAAAAAATACGTAAATCCTTGTGAGAGCTCGAGATGACTGGGAGTGGAAAGTCATGGAGAAGAAGCAGCGGATAGAAGAAGGAGTGTTTGTGTGTATAGAGAGAAAGCAACATCATCAATGGCAAACACCGAAAGAGAGAGAGGGGAAACGTGTATGAGTGAGATTTTTCTGTACACAAAAAGAATCTTGTTTAAGAGGAAAAATGAGGGTGACAAATATTGAAAATTTTATTGCTGAATTCATGAATTTCTGGTGTGGAGGATCTATTGAGAAATACTCAGAGATGAGAGACTCAAGTATCATCAATTCACAATGGGAAGAAATGCGGGCGTCAGCAGTCCTTTTAGCCTCTATACTAAGTCGTCTTCCATTATTCCTGTCTTATCTCTAAACACTTAAAATCACGTGGAAAATGTCTTATCATCACGTCTATCCAAGCGGATAGGAGCACTATGTAAGTAACTAGCGATGATGACTCTCATCTATTCCTTCGAGACACTTTCACTCATGAGAAGATGAAGCTCATATATATGGCTCCATAAACAGATGTGTCAGTCTTGATTTTCCTTCAATTTACTAGCATCACTCTGCCTTCTTACAAGTCTTGAATAATTACTATTCAACCTCATGATTCAATGCCCATGCGAGTTAAGTGTACCAGTGTACGCAGAAATCATGCATGCCTCTTAAACGGTGTGTGCATCAGAAGTAGGTAGCAGTTTCTCCCCTTATATACGCGGATTCAACGATTCAAACTTACTCGGGCATCAAGATCCAAGAGATTTCACACGTATTTTAAAAGGTGGAACATTATTGTTCCCATATGACATTAGATGGTTAAAAAGATATTTCTTCTCCACGTTGAGATTACACATTATAGTTTATACTGTGCACGCGTAAGCTGCATGGGGATACGAAGCAGTCATATACACATTATCGTTGCACTACATGGAGATGTAGTTGAGGATTTGATCATTAGAGGAAAGTACTCAAAATGAAACTCTTCTACATCCGTTCCCGACTCAAAATAGGCCGCCGCAGACCGAGCTTAGTAAAAGTTATTATAATAGTGATTGTTTGAAATGATGACAGACACGAGAGGTTTAACGCAGAGTTGAAGGTACATACTAGTATAATGGTTGGAGCTGAATGAATGGATGAATGGTATGGAATCTACGAAGGAAGTGGTGTACTGGAATCAGAAGATGAAAATCACGATCAGGGTTGCTGATGTGGATATGATAGAACATATATTGCATATAGATGTGAGAGAGGAGATGAAACACGCCCAGTTTGATTTCTGAGAGAGACCTTCGGAAAAGAAGGGAGAGGATACGTGGTGTAAGTAATTTACTTGGTGGATACGGGTCAGCAAGAAAAGAAGCATAAGAATATTGCTGGGTAAATAATAAAAGCGTGTGCACTTTGTGGGAAATGTTGTCCATGGCAGCCTAGTATCAAGGAACCTCCCACGTGCTTCAATCCATCCATCGAAAATTCTGATTTATGCTCATCAGTCAGCCTGTCAACGTCATGAAAACGGAAATTAATGCTAAAGGATTTACAGACTGTATGTTGATGATCACACTGCGAGTGGCTTTCTCCTTGCTACTTTCTCCTGAATGTAAACAGCTCAAATGTGTTTGGGTTCGTTTTTTGTTGACTGCTTCTTGACCAGGTGGATAGGAGAATTCAATATTTCAATAGTGACCTACTTTTTACAATGACAGTTTTGCCAGAGTTCCAGGTTTTGAGGTAAAAAGGGTTGTATAATGCACACAGGATGAATTCGGCTTACTCGTTTGTCAGAAATTTTCGTGGTGCAGGTGATTAGCAGGTAACAGACCTCTCAAGGTTTTTTGTATCTAGAATTCATGACAGTTGATAACGGTAAAGTGTATGTGTGGCTGTTTTTTCCCTATGAGAGGATTATTATTTGGTTGAGAGTTTAGATTTGATATATGTATGGATATATCCATGCATTTGAATAGTACAGATTTGGATCTGAGAGTGACCCGGTGAAAGAATCTGGGAGAAAGTTGAACGCAGGTATACATCGAATGAGTTTGGTGATAAATCATCTGGGGATAGTTTTGTATATAAGCCCATCGTAAGCCGGCAATCTAAATTACCTCAGAGGAGGGACTAATGTTCGTCATAGGGGAGTAGTGGGAACAAAATCGCGAGGTTAATGAGGCGTGAGAGAGAAAGTGGTATGAGTGTGTGTAGACACATCCCGTAATATTTGTGGGGGTTCCTGGATACGCATTATGCATGAGCGATAAGACACCAAGACGAGGTGGAGACGGGGGTATTTTTCATTTTCAAAGCCAGCGATTTTTTGTGGCTAGGTTTTGAAAGTCGTAGAATAATAATAAAATGGAAAAGTATTTAAACACGCGCAGGTAAGTAAAAAGGAGAGAGAGAGAGAAAGAAAGAACTGGATGGAGATTTGCTCATGCTAATGTCGAATGGAATGACGTGAATTTATGGCGTGCAGGTGGGTAACAAAGTGCTTCTCTATTTGGAATAGCCCGAGTCTCTGTATGAATAGCGTGAAGGAGGAAGGTGGTAATGAATGGCTCCTGGTACGACTGTATAAGCCTCCTCCTACGTATGTAAAGCCCATCGTCCTCACCTCATTCATAATAACACATCTGTGTGTGTGTGTGTAGCAGTTCTGTCCGTAGTCTTTCTTCCTTGAAGATGAGGATCGCAGTGATACGCTCTATTTCTGTGGGAACTTCCATGACATGACTCTATAGTAATCGTCAACTAGATTTCTCCTTCTGCCTTTCCTT
>Ga0194135_10000446_pt1 | contig 24277 bp, 37 predicted proteins | sample LitLau_LLRF_2013_FD_134024 | JGI IMG/M metagenome (GOLD analysis project Ga0194135, IMG submission 134024) | Freshwater sediment microbial communities in response to fracking from North America - Little Laurel Run_MetaG_LLRF_2013 (version 2) | ecosystem: Environmental > Aquatic > Freshwater >... | reverse complement strand
TAAGATTTGATGCTTGTTTGGATTTGTCTCGAGATAGACTACCTCCTGTGGATTCATCTACTCGAGGTGACTTGACCACATAACATAAGTTCCTCCAGAAGACAAAGACGTTTTCGTTTTCCAGCTCTCGAATAACTTCAAGCGTGTTCAGAATTACGGAATACTCTCAATCTCCGACCGATAGAAAAAGGAGTCACTCAACAACTCTTTCACATTTGCCTTCCTGTATTTGTATAACAGACTTCTCAATTTGCCCCGTATCTCTTCATCTACTTTAATCACCAACTTCTCCAAAAGAATTTTTCAGCCCAGGTAAAAGTTAATCAAGGTTTGACTCAACCTTTTGAGTATATGTATTCCCGGAAGCCACGTCAACTGAGTGAGTCCCATCAAATTGATTGATAAACTGGAGCAAAAACTGCCCCCGTTGACTAGGGAAATCACGTAGAACAGTCTCCCCGTCATTGCAGCCCCCGACGCTTCTTTCACCAAAAACTCAATGAGCTTAGGAAACTTTCGTTCAAGAAGGACGATTTAATTAACAAAAAGAGAAAGTTCCCCAACAGATGAAAGAATTTCTTCAAAGCTCTTATGGTTCGAAACTTAAACGGATGGGGAGAAATTCTTTTGGGGAGAAAACATGGGAGAAAATTAAAAAAATGGACAAAGTCTCAAAAGAATTTCACAAACTAGACTAGACACTTCACAAAATGAGACTATATGGACATGGACACACAAGTCTAGCGTTTGACAGATGTTGAAAGCCATTTTGTGAATGACTGCAAACGATTCTACACAAAGACTAAAGCCCCTAACCATTTCTTTCGGGGAAAACAGATGTCCGTTCTAATTTGACATAGTGCCGATGGTTCACAGCTTATTCATCACCCGTACTTCTACAATTGCAATTAGTCTCTCTGTGTGATTCCCTGGAAGCCTGCTGATTACTTTTGGATTCCACCTAAAAGACTCCATATCAATAAATGCTTGTTTTCAAAAATTCCACAACCTCGCCCTTCTAACAAATTCCCCGAACTATTATTTTACGAGATAATTCGCCATTTCTTCACCTTTCGTCTCGAGGTATTATGCATTATATTAAATTAATTGATTCATGCGTAAAGTATTCTCTGATTATCTAAACTATTACCCATTTTCTATTGGTAGAAAATAGGTACAAATCAACATTGTTTCATCGTCATAATTGGAACAATTTATTATCACAGTACAACAACAAAACTAAAACTATGACTAACAACGTAACAACATATTACAGGTATATTTTATGCATGAATCTGAATCATAATCTTGTACTATTTACTAGTATTTACACAGAGTATCTCATGAACTAAATGGATTTACATGATATGAGACCAATAATCATTTTAACAAGATGGCAAGGTAAAAAGACTTGTGAACAACAATTAATTTGTGATTTCTTGAGAACTATCGGAATTTTTCAGGGTTCATTAAGAGGAACAAAGTTAAAAATGTAAATGTTACTTATGTAATACACTTTGGTTTAGGTTAGAATTCATTCTTTTATGACACACTTAGGGTTATTGATAATTAATAGGTTAGAGTTACTTTTGTAACGACTGGAGCAAAGGTTAATTTCATTATTTAGATTTGTAAATTGTAATCAACTTTATTAAATATACATTCGTATATTTATATTGCTCTTCACTTTTAATTCGTCCTGCACAACCGTTTTGTAGATTGTGAAACTCGCAAATTAAAACAATTGAAATATTATAGCCAGTACGTAAATAGATTTTACTTGTAATTTATTGATATTGATCAACCCTATTATATAAATATTTATTAGTAGAATAGCATTTATACGTTTAATTTTGACCTACACAGCCAGGGATTCGTTTTGTGAATGGAAAGTTTGGATTGGTCGAATCAGTTGTGTTTCATTTGAAAACTTTACACAGCTTGAAGAAAATAAGAGCACTGAGTGTTTTGTGGCCGTTGGATGGTTAAATATTTGACATACATATAATTCTGAATTCTGACCCTGCCTACTAACGATTTTTAAAACACGAAGCACTTGACACATAAGGCTGGATGAAAAGGTGTGTTTTTATTACTTATAACTTATCATTTTCGATTCTGCTCGATCAATAAACTATATATTCATGGTGGCTGTTGTCCTTCTAAAATCATATCTATTTCTCAATATCGACTAAACACTATATTGTCACTAACCGTTCAAGTCTCATTTTTAATCTACAATTCATCTATTAGTCCCCTAAATTATTCCTACGATTTGGATAAATTGGAATATTTGAAATTACAACATACAATGCACGAATCAATATCACAACTGTTCAGCGTAAAATATAACACGTATAAATACAGTTCAATCAAACTATTATTGGAATAGTAAACTGCTATAATAAATTGTTGATATAATTTGTGAGCACCAATGGTAAAAAGTATTGCTTAAACCAACCTGTAAAGAATACTACTGCACTATAACCAATAACTTTTCTTTGGTGTCTAATGTTTCGCTGTACTGTCTCTTAATGAGCCTGGCTGATTTTCTCGTCTAGCAATATCAATCATTCGAAAAATCAAAACGGACAAAACTTTATCCAAGGGGTCACAAAATCCTCGTTGCATCCATTTCGGTATAGTTATACGAGCATGTGAAAAACCTAATTTATGCAAAATGTAATCTACCCCGTAAGGTTCAATACTTTTACCAGCCCATGAAAGCAAGCGAACGGTTGGTTCAAGTTGCCAAGTTTTACACAAATAATCTCTCCAGTCACGCTGTAGTGTAGACTCATCCAGATCTAATCCAGGTGGATGTAAAGTAGAGGTATCTGAGACTGACAGATTTATACTGCCTTCTCGAGATGATGATGTACTGGACGTTGGAACATTCGATGACAAAGGTTGACCCTCTGCGTCATCAATACGAACTGATGGACTTTGACTTCTTCCAGCAGCTAACTGAGCTGACACCTAAATGGAAATTACATCTTGTGAGTGCCAACATCAGTAACGTACAGTTTTACTTCAATAAGATGAAAAAAATACTAACCAGCTTTTCTTTCTCCTTCACATACGAAGTGATCAAATCATGAAGAAAAAAGAACGCCTCTGCATCGACAGTCACAAAAATGTGATCTCCGAATTCTGTTATAAAGCTGCATTCCACTATAGGTCGATTTCCTATTAGTAAAGTAAACATAATAATGGTAATAATCATAAATCAAGTTTTTGTTCATAGGCTGTCAATCCTTCTTTAAAAGTTTCACTAATTTTGAACCAAAACAAACCTGCTGAATCTGGAGTCTTGCATGCCTGAAGGTGCTCGGTTTTGAAAAACAGTTCAAGACTGGGCAAAGCGAAGATGACTTCCCGGTTGTGATTCGGATCATGAAGTCTAGCCGGTGTTCTTCTTTCGGATCCACCGGAATCAACGCGTTCTCTTTCCAATCGTTCCCTTTCTTTCTCCAAACTAGGAAATCTTTGAACATCTGTAAGAAATTGATATAAAATATTGGAATAAGAAATTGGATCAGAATGTGAGATAGTTACAAAATCCTCATTACCATCTATTTCACTTGGAGCAAATGCGTAATGAAACCATTCGTGCAAAGTTCTAAACTGAGGGGGAAACATAACATTACGCGTAATTCTACAGACCATGGCCATGCTCTCGTGCTGTACACTACTTATTGTCAACGCATGTTGGTTTTGTTGTCCAAGGGAGAAGTTTAAATTTTGAACAACGTGGACGGATCCTGAATCAGATGAGTGAGTTTCCTGTGCCTCTGTTGAAAACGAAATGAAAGGTTCTTTCAAACTAAATAGAGCCCAGGACTTTGCTTTGAAGTTGACTCCATGAAAGCATGCCAAGGAAATATTATTTCCATGCAAGTCCATTGTGCCTCCAAGAACTGTTCCGCTGTCTGGTAAAGGTATTGACATGGAACTTATAGCCATATGGGACACTTTCTCTAAAACTTCTTGCCAGTGACGATGGTGGCGTAGTTCTTCCCACATTCCCCCTGAAACAGAAGATTATTTTTAATGGAAATTGCACAGCTAATTTCGTCAGTTTAATTTTGTAAACATGCCTTCAGGAAGCTTTCTTTTTGTTTTTCTTGAAAGGGACGGTGTTAGCGAAGAATTCTCTTGAACTTGTAACGTTGAAAATACGTATTTACTGCTTTTAAACTGTTGACTGAAGAATTCTTCCAGCTTGCAGTGCATTTTGAGAAGGTCAACAGTCGTAGATTTAGATATCATAAGTTGGAGCTGATCCCAAGACATATCTCCATGTATAAATATCATGGCAGGTCTGTAAATTGAATTACATGAGTTTAATTAAAGACTACTACAAAATAAATAGTTGTTGAAATTGTGTACCAAATAACTTACCGATAAGTAGCTAGTGCTACATCTTTAGGAGTACGATGAGCGGGTCGTACATGCCATTCATCTTTCAAGTTAACCTCAAGACTACTGATCCGTCCCATAAGAACGCTAGTACCCATGAAGTCAAGTCGTAATTCAACTCCATACATTTTGAGCCCAATTGTGTGCTGCGGTTCAACTCCAGGGTCTTCTTTGACTCGACCGAAGGTATTCAATTGAGTCAACTCAAACGTCCCAGCTACAATTCCTCCTTTGGCATCAATGTAAGATGAATCCAGCCCAACGCAAACATACAAGTTTTTGTGTCCTGTACTTCCAATCGACACTCTACCATCTGACTTGGCTCCACGAATTAGCCAACTAGAAAAATATTCATAGAAAATTAGTGGCTGTGAAAAGCAGGCTACTAGGTAAATAAGAGTTTGAGTGTTTAAACTTACTTAACATTTCCCATCACATTTCCCATATTCATATGTACATTTAGTTTGGTAAAGTTCACAGTAAACAAGACCAAAGTCTCCCAATATGAAATTCCACTTAAAGGTTCTTTTGTTCCATCTTCATTCTTTCCTTTTGTAGACTTTCCAGCTTGGACTTAAATTGCAAGAGAACGGAGCATTTACATTAGCAAAGCTTGCATTAAGAATTAAGAGTTTTTATATGTTCTAGCATACTTACAATCCAGTTTACTCCCTCGCCGTCTTTGATCTTTATCTGTAGTATCAAAATTGAGGCGTAGTTTTTCCCTTTGTGAAGGTGGCATTCCAAAAGTGATGGAGTTTCGTCGATCCTCCCTAATTATTAACAAAATGATTTGTTCAAAAATAGAAGTAAAGATTCAAATTACTTGCAAGTGAAAGTGATTTACTAACAGTTTTGTAGGAAAAACCGGACTGCTGTTGCCAGAATAGTTCCCTTGCTGAGAAGCAGTGGTTGCATCATCGTCGAACATAGAAGTTGTAGACAAATCGCCAAGAAACAGTCGACGCACTATTGATCGTCGATACCAGGCTTTAGGAAACGCTAATATTTCTGTTAACCTTCTCATGTCATACTTAAATGAAGCCGAGCCGATATCAACGATACCTGGCAATCGAAAACAAAATATTTACGTGAACGACTAGTTTTCCTATGTTTCAAGAATGTTCTTACTTGAAAATCTAATTGCAGCTTGCTGATTTTCAGAGCTATTTGGGTGAAAACCTCTTGAATCTGTCTGATTTTGATTTCCTACGGTCACATGTATCTTTCTGCTTCGAGACAAATGTAACTTCACAAACTCTACATTCATACTGACCGAGTCTTTCCTTTCATTGTCACTCAAAGGACTCCATTCTCCTTCAAACAAACAACAAAAATCGATATCAATAAGACTGATTTAAAACTTTTTGCTAATTCTTATTCCTTACCTTGCTTCTTAGCTGCACCATATGGATGAAAAATATAAAGTGAAAAGTCTGATAAGCATCCTGTCACACTTAATCCTCCAACAGCCAACTGTTGGCTTTCTTTTTCTTTAAGCCCTGACAAATCTGCAGAGTATCTCCAAGCACGACTTTTAGAAGTAGAGGCGACGTTTGCATTAGAAAATTCACTAAAAATGAAGTCAAGAATAATCAAGATAAAGAATACAGTCATTAAAAATTTTTCAACTGAGCTCTTACTCTAAATCTGACTCTGCTCGCTTAGACGAGAACACAACATCCAAAGAAGGAAGTCTGAGCATGCACTCAACTCTGGACACGGGTTGACAAGAGAATCTAAAAGTAGACGGTTGCATATGGAAATATACAACGACGTCAACTGGGAAGGATGCGTAATATGTGCTAGCAACCCCACTTGCTCCTCCTTCTACAAAATACCAATAAACGATTGCAATAATCCACTCAAACTACTCAATAATACTTGCTACAGACAGACGTGAAATCGTACCTGTCGCGATACTCGCTCCATCAAAACTTTTCTGGTTTGGAATGGGAATAGGCTCGAGCGTTTGTTCCAAAAAGTCCAAAATGTGAGGGCTTATGATAGTCTCTTCAGGTACGGAGTGCAGTGTAATCCAGGCAAACAGCGAGGCCTTCTTCGTACCACCTTTCCGTCCACCTGTCAAGTTGAATCCCCCAAAGGTTCCGCTACTGCTTCCTGAATCCGATCTTTCATGGGAAGGTTTACCCAATGACCCCAGTAGAGTTTCCCGATCTCGTTCCTCATGGAGAGTGTGAGAGTCATAGTGAACCTTCAAGGAACATTGAAAGAAATCAGATAAACTGGGTTTTAAAGAACCCAAACAATTGAAAAGGTAAATTACTTTGACATCCAAACCGGGAATGTGAAAAATTGTAACATCAGTCTGACCAGGACCATTCCCGAATGGGGATTTGATTCGAGTGGATGACAAGTTGTGTCGACCTTTTCTAGAACTCAATGGGCTGCTTATGTGAAGTAGAGAGTCGTATCCTGAGCCACTTCTTTCACTCCTAACTCTTCCTCTGTAGTATCCAAGAATAAAGCAGTGACCATATATTGTAAACTAAAAACTGCAACTGCGCAACGAATTCAATACCTGGACTCAAGATCGTCATCCTTTGGTTTCGTGTGAAGAACGCACTTTCCACTATTGATAAAAACTTTAACGTCCAATTCCAAGTCTACATTAGGTTCTTGCGCTTTATGAGACACTGAGCTTCCTGGAGTCAAATGTCCACCACCAAACTCTTTGCTTTCGCTGAAATTAAATGCAATAATCATTTCATTAAAAATTGGAAATGGAAAAATGGAAAGGATAAATTGTTAAATAAAAGTCCTACCTTTCTCCTTTCGCCCCATCATCGTGTTCTAACCATACTCCTGCATACTCCTCTTCATCCTCTGGGGTCGTCACGTTTGCACTGTCCACGGAATATTGTCTAACATGAAATAGATAAATAATAATTTCAAACAAACTGCAATACAGAACAGAAATCAACCAGTCAGATGCATCAAACCAAGCTAAAAGATAAGTGTGAAGTCAATGTGTGCACGTTAACTGCTATATCCGACAAAGCATTCATCAAGAAAACTCAAAAAGATTTAAAATATTTACATAGTATTTATAATACCAAATAATAATGAAGCAGAAAATATCAACGTAAATCTACACCGCAAATACAAACTGCAAAGTAAAATAACCGTCGCAGGAATGTGTAGCAACTATACCGCTGGGTTTCTCCAAATGTTACCCTTTGTTTTGATTTAAAACGAAGGGAATGAGACCTTGACGGTCCTTCTCGAGGGGAGCTCTCAGTACTTGGAGGAGAAGTCGATTCAACAGGGCTAACAATTACACACAAAATCTCCTTTAAAGTATACGCCTTATATTATGAGCATGGGATCTTATAACATGACATTAGACCAGGAAATTATTACAAACTTTCTAATTTCATTACAAGGACAATTTGTCACTAAAATCATAGCAGTGATGGTTTTGTCTGACATTCTTTTACATAAGTCCCCCTCACAGACTAATTTTCTTATTCTATTTGCAAAATACATTTCGAAATTATATTTATCCACTACATACCTTCCGACGTCAAATTTTTTTTCCGAGTCAGGAGTAGGCATTGCCAAGGACTTTGATCGCATTTGTAACGGTTTTGTAGATCCGAGGCCAAATTTGCTTGAGGCCCTTGTACTTTGTCTTCTTAACTTTTTAATCCAATCTCGTCTGAAGTCCTACATATAATTAACAATTGCAATCTTAGTAGTTTATCCCACAAGTATTTTGATGGTTTCAATAATTTTAATTAAGAGCTACGTACTCTGAATGCAAAATTTTCTAGTTCTTGAAGTTTCTTCCTCTCTTCTTCTATCTGAGATGGAGATACACCAGATTTCTTCATTTCGTCTATAAGAGACACCCTTTCTTGCATTTCTTTTTCAAGCATACTTCGCTTTTGCCGAGGTCCAAGGGTAGGATCTGTTAAGAAGCTTGGTAGATTTTCTCCCACTGTAGACTTCTGACGTCTCAGAACAACTGACTCCTATACAAGTATAACGTTTTATTATTATTATTTATGTATTCATCAATTTGTCGCCTTAAATTCGACGTACTTGAGATATTGAGCGTCCAGGAGTGGTAATGCCACCTGGATAATCTGTGACATCTTCGTTATTGAAAATATTATCTCGGTCCGAAATCTCTTCATCGTCGTCTTCTTCAAAAGCTGCTAAAGTTGTGAGTGTGTGTCCAAGAGCTGATAACTGCTTCCCGACATTAACATCAACATGCATATCCACTCCTTCCATTTGCCATTTCACATTTAGAAACCATTTGGCATTGTCTATGAGTTACAAAAGTATTACACAGTTGAATTTATTATATGATTTGATTATCTATTGTGAACTTACCAGACTGCTGATGCTGAGAAATTGTTTTTGAACACACTTCGTAGGTACCTTCTGAGACGACACAGAAGTTCATGACACTAGGATCGCTTAGATTTGGCTTCCAATCATCCATAGACACCATATCATCCGAAAATCTGAAGCATAATCCTGTGAATTTTCCTTTGCTGACAAGAGAGCCTGAGCTGCATGCAGAAATACTTGTGCTTTCTAAGGTTAACACTACTGCTCCACGGTTTTCCGATTCTCCTCGTCCACTCCATGCCTAAGTAAGCAGCAAATTATGAGACAAAGATGAGTTAGATTGTAAGTAATTAAGCGAAAAGTCACACATTATGCAATGTGTAATCTTACATTTGGTGACGGGTTTAAAGGAATCGAAATGCCCATGTCATTCACTGTCAACTGCAAAAACAACGTACTCGACTGTTCCTGAAGGCTTGGAATATGCGGTCGGTCTGGGTGCTGCTAGAATAAGTAATTTCCCATTTTCAGTTAACTTATTACACAATGAACATTTTAATTCCATTAAAACCCAACTTACCCATTGTGAAGGCATTGCAGCTAAAACTTCAGTATTCAAAGAACTTCTCTGCTCATTCCAATACTCATAAGCATTTTTATAGTTTAACCAGACAAGAATTGCTTTGTCAACTGCAACCGGCTGAACATAAATCAAAGGTCTAGTAAGTGTAATCAGAACAACTTCCTTGTCAGCATCAGCGCCACTTATTTCTTCTGACAATGCATTTCTCAGAGCTGAAATGTTAAAAACGATTAGCTAAAATGTCTCAAGATTATCTCGAAAGATTTGAGTAAGAAGAAACCTATTCGGGTTTTAAAGAACGCATATTGTTGATACTCCGAGTCTGCTTCTTCAAAAACAACATTTCTTATTAGCTGGCCTAGGCTCAGATTAACATCCACTTGAGCTTTAATGAAGACTTTGTTGTTAAATTGAGAATGCCGATGGTGGTGGTGGTGATGATGAGGTCCAGAACTTGCAGTACTAGTAGCTGGAGCTGCTGCTGAATGATGCTTCGTTTGTGACATTCCTTGGACTCTGTTAGACATCTGGAACTCCAGTAAGCCCGTTTCTAATCTGACAGCAGTGTTAGTAGGAGTAGTAGCAGTGATTTGGATCCCTTGAAGTCGAACTGATAAGGTGAAAAGTAAACTTTTGAATGCTGCTGAACCTTCGTCTTCCCACAACGGAACAGGTTTATCTCCTCCAGACATTTTCAATACTACTTCGTTCACTTCTTTCATGAAAACCTGTTGACGAAATTCAGTCTATCAATTCAGATTCACCCAAGCTAAAAAAAGCATTGTCACCTTTTGCACAAACACCAAGTGATTCAATAAATCAGTTGTGAGACAATGCTCAAATGCTCCAATATCTGCAGATGCACTAAGGTAGCTGCCGTGGCGAAGTACGACTCCATCAAGTATTTGTGCATCACTTGGTCCCTTTCCATCTTGAATATATTCAGCCAACACATCTATACGTGGGAGGGCAATACTTGCCGCGGAAGGAAGATTTGCTTCAGATGTCTACATTCAGAAGAGTATCATTCCATTAATGATAATTCCGAGAAATAATACTTGTAAACTTCTGACAGAACTTATACCGTAAGTTTTGTTGTGAAGCTAAGAGTATGCGACGGAAGCTGAATTTGGAATTTAGCCTTTCCACCAGTGACACCACAGCTTTTGACTTTATCCATTTTATATTGTGCCTGAAGAGAAGGCAGCAAGGCAGCAGAGATACTCAAACTCTAAAAACATAAAACACAATTATAAGATTAAAACGAGCAATGGATTAATATTCTATAACTGGTCATTACATCAACTGTCACAGAAAACTGCATTTGTAACGGTTGGAAAAATGTAGTATCTGATGCTTTTCTTGGTTTTTCCGGAGCTGTTTCTGCTGTAGGATGTTGTTGAAGAACATGAGGCAGATGTGCTGCAAAATCAACTTCATCAAAAGTAGTTCCACGGGATATTCTACTAGCTGTGCGATTGACTCTGAATTCCTGGAATCAATATTATATAATACACAGATTATTGCACATACATTTTAAACAATCAACCTAAGCTCATTTTTTAAGATATTGTCGGGATCCCATTGTACCTGAAGTGTACTTGAAAGTTGCTTAGTGCTTCTCGTCATCATTCCATGCAGCACTACGGGGTGTTGAGGAATGTCCACATGGACTGGACCAATCGTTAACAGTCCAGAATTCCTGTCTTTTGTTCTTCTACTCATGCTAGAATACAACGCTCCTGATTTCGCGACAGATACTCTTACAACAGTTCTGGAGAAGTAGATTTGACAGGTAAAAATCACATGATAAGCAATATGGCAAAAAATACACTTACTGCTGGTTCGGCGCGATACCCTCTAGCAACACTATCATTGCTTGGCCAACATGGCCAGTTATGGACATATCTACAGTAATAGGTCTCATTTTCCGATTGTATGATGTTGAAGCTTGCAGATTCATAATTTCAGCTTCGAGTTTCAAGCCACTTAGAGACGCCAGAAGGCGAGTTCTTTGAATTCTGGCAACGACAAATATTGAAAACCTTGGTGGTTCCACAGAATCTTTCTGCTTTTCAAGGGAGTTTGTCGCATAGCCGAGATGAGGCTCAGATATCAAACCTTTTTCAGCGTCATCAAGATTATCCTTCCCTTCGGGCTTAGCCGAAGCTCCACGGCCGGATCGAGACTGATCTTGATCGGTGGGTTCATGAGCGATGGGGGGCCTACAATTTCAAGTTATAGAGTTTACAAGCAACTCTCTGTAAGACATGAAATATTACAACGCATACCGATTGTTGATAATAGTCTTGGTTTCAGGGCGAGTCGCATACAAATCAAGAAGATAGTAAATTGTTCTCCAACAATTCGGATGGGATACATTGGTAGGTTCGGAAACTGACGAATGGGGTTCGGCTGCAACAGTTCCTGGCTCTGGAAATTCTGGTCCTCGTAAGGAAGTTGGAGTCTGAGAAGCGCTTGAGGTCTTTATAGTTCCATCCATGTTAAGTTTACTCCCTATGCGAAAGTATCAAGTAAACTGATGCATATTTTTAAAAAATAAGTAAATACGACATACCTCTCACAACTCTAGCTCCTGTTTTAAGACGCTGAGCAAAACTCTGAGTTCTGTTAGCAATTGCTGACGTTTTCGTTGAAGAACTTGTTGTCCCAGTGTTGTTCAAGTTCACGGCTATTTCAGGATTTGGAGAAACCGATAATTCTTTTCTGATGTCCGTGGGTGGTTTTAGTTCCGTGGACTCGGTTTTGGTTTTCCCACTTGCTCCCACTTGTTCTGGAATATCAGACCCCGACGAACTACTATTTTTGTGTACTGCATTTTCAGCTACATGCTCAGTGGGACGTTGTTCCCTGAGTTCCATTTGTGTCTCCCGGACATTTTGGTACATTGTTGTAATTTGGTGCAGAAGTCGTAATAAAGGCATATTAACCTGAAAAAGATAAATTTCCAGTAGCAGATTCGTAAAATTATTACAATTCAAGTGGTACAAGAATGCAGTGTTACTCAATACTTTTCTCTTCACAAACCTGTTGAGATATGTAGTCAACATTCAAACTGAAAATGACAGCACTCTTGGCTTGCTTTTTCCAGTAGTTGCGAGATAAGTAAATGACACTTTTTTTGTTCAGTATATCCCGAGTTAAGTCGGTTGATTTTTGAAAGTCTCCTTCAAGTCCTATTTTTTCGCACAGAAAGGCTGGAGTTTCTGGTGATATGTTTAGTACAAAATCTGCAAATTAAAATATGGGTCTTCAGTTATATATTCACGTGCCCGATATTCGATATTAGTCCTGATAAAAAACTGAAATATTACTCGGGCCACGTCCACCTTTCAAACTTCCACGTCCAACACCTTTTACTTCACTTTCCACAATGTCTACACGTAACGTGTCTATCGATGCTTTGATAGACATATGTGATCCAAGATGATCCAAAGAATATCCCATAATCTGGTGTGGCATCAGACCCATACTTGTTAATAAAGGCTGGAATATAACATGGGCATCCAAAAGCATTAGTGATGGATGCTGAGGAAATTTCGAGTGCGTTCCCAGTAGCAGGCTTTCTTCGTGACTTTGTTCAGACATCATTGCAGTAAGTTTTGGTGGTTGCGGCTAAATTTTCAAAAATGAAAGAGAATATACTTAATATGCTGGAAAATTGATTATATCAACTTAAGTTCTAATTGAAATTATTAAATACATTATTATAATTTGTGGCGGCTTCGTTATTGGCATTCCAATCATTAATCTGCTGGACAATATGAGATCTATTTCTTCTCTTCGTTCCAGGTGTGCTGCGCTCGGAGGCTGGATTCACTTCATTATCAATGGACGTACCAGACCAATTGCCAGTTATAGAGCTTTCCGAAGAGCCAATTCTAAATCAAGGTGAATCGAACATTTATCATAAAAATATAAAGGCAAACTATAGTTGCATAAATACTCACTTTTTGCTTCGTTGATTATTAGATGTGAATACGCTGTTGATGTTAAAATTTTCAGTCAACGGATACACATCGCTAGCTCGTGTCGAATTAAGAAGTGGCTGGCTCGGTAAAGTTTTCTGCAAGTAAAAATCAAGTTTGATTATTTTTACTGTCATTAAAACCCATACGAATTGCTTCTTACACTTTGTGCATCCGATTCACTACTAGTAGAAGAAACACTGCCTCTTGAACCTGTTATGAAGGGAGATGCAGATATTCACATGATATTCATTCATATTGATTTACATAAATTTATAGATAAATATAAATCGAAGTGACACAGTAAATTTATAGCTCACGCTTATTGAATCGCATTGATTGCAATGATGCTGTTCCGCCTTCAGTGTCCAACAAAGTTGCTCGTTCATCAGTTGTTTCTTCGCCTGACATTTCAGCATCAGACCCAGGACTCTCCTATAAAGTTTACCATTTAAGTATACAATTCAGACGTACTACTCGTTGACAGGTACTGGATTACCTCTTCACTTTGAGGGAGTGTAAATGTAACCGTGAAGTTCTTGGACTTTCTTGATTTCAAATTGTGTTCCAACAGCAACGGGGTATACAATACATTTTTCCATTGTCGACTAAGCACTATAACTCCCTAGGACACATACAAACATTTGGGTGGGGTTAGAACTTGAATAGAGCTGTGCAATGACTGTGTGGGTACTTACTTGTCGAAGTGTCGAGAGAGGGGGAAGCTTCTGATCACTGACATTTGCTTCTATTTTATCGCTAGATGTTTGGCTGATGAACCTCTGAAGCACCACACACAACTGACATGATGGATCTTCTTGCAGTGTTTTCGCAACCGGAGTCAGCTTGTTATATTTACTCTGGAAATCAGAACCAACAGTATAACAAATGTTTATAGTGATCTTCCCCTAGATTTTCTATTCACTGTCAACTAAAAATGTACTTGAAAATGTCGTGTAGTTAGCTAAACTAATATAATGTAAATTACCCTTATAGGCTGATGAATACTTTGACAGTCCAAAGCTTCAGCCATTAATGAAGCTAACAGTCCCGAACTTCTTTTGGAGTAGCCCTTCAACATTGCCACAATTGAAATTGTCAACTGATCAATAGGATTTAGCCACGCATTAATTGCGGTTGAAGCAGTGCTCACTAAATTCCAGTCCACTCTGAAATAGATGAGCAGAAGTAAGATTCAAGTTACCAGTTTGTAAGTCAGTATAGTAATGATATGATGATTACCGAGTGTAGTCAATTTTTCGGGTGATTGGAGTTTGAGGTGGAGCAGCAAAGTTATACCACATTACTTTAAATTGAATAACACAGGATACACTAGCTGCTCCAGATTTCTTCACATCCAATTTCATGCTATTTTCTTTATCCTTTTCTGACGTTAGATCAAATATTTCAGTATCCCCTCCAGCGCTGTGTTTTCCAGGTGTTGAAACATTGCATTCTGGTATCGTGACGTCCTCTTTACTATTGATTGCTGTACCGACAATGGTGGCTTCTTTATCTGATGCTAATGTCTCCACTGTAGATGCCAAGTTTTGGGAAGAGCCACGGTGAATATTATTAAGTTCATTGCAAATTGTCACGCTGACAGTTTCATCTTTGTCTTCAATTTTGGGAATCGATTCCGAATTTTTTACACCTTTTAATGAAATTCCTTCTAATCCACACTCAAACATAATAAATCCCAACTTTTCGTCTGGACAGCGTAAGTGAGGCAAGGATTGACTTTGACTCCGGTTTTCTGCTTCAGCTGATTTATTGGAAGCTTCGTCAACGTTCCCTGAAGAGCAGGAAATATTATCTTTTGATGAGTTCGAGCAGTTTGGTTCTTTCATTCCTTGCAACCCACTTGGAATTTTTGCGAATCGAAACAAGACCTATTGCGAAACAAATTGAGATTATATAAGCCACCAAAAAAATCATGCGTTTATTATTTTTTATACTGGCCTTAGAATGTTGGTTTGGAATCGCTGTTATCACTGCTTCTTTCAAAATTGAGCTGTCATTTTTTAGTCTAAATCGAAAGAGGACATGACTTACTATTTCTTTGTAACATATTAACCATTATTAACTTTCTACGAATTTACCTCCTTAGCTGTCCATGTATTCGGTGTATATCCACAGAAGTAGAAATCAGTTCGCTCTGTTTCTCAGAATTTTCAATGAAAACAGGCTCGGATAACATAGAGTCACTGGTAGAAACTTTGCTCTTTCTCTTCTTTTGAGTTTTTGGTAGGATCACTGGTCTTTGAAGAACCTGAACAGACTTTTTTATTTGATTTCTGAACAGGAAATGAATATGAGTTTGTTCGATGGCCACGGCAAGAAGTGAGACACACATTAAGTCTCGAATGTTGTCCAGTGCTGAGAAAGAAATGACTTCTTCGACAACACTTGCTTGTAACAAAGTTACATTTATCTAAAAAGTCAGGAAGGCGAAATTTTTGCTTTACAATTTTTTGAAGAACGTAAAAATATGAAGCTTAATACCTTGGGTAAGACTATAGACCCTTGAATGGCTGTTTGACTAACTTCTTCATAAATATAGGAGTGTTCTGGACTAGAATCTTCAGGTCTGACGGCAGTATTACGCTTGCTAGTTTGTATTTTAGACAAAATTACTGACTTTTCTTTTTTGAGCAAATTGGCCTTCTCAACACGAGATATGCAGTCATTATGAAGATGATTAACAACCGTTAAAGGATGCAAAGATGAAACCGTTGGAGTAGCAGCTTCGATGAATCTATTTTGTTACAAAAGATATTTTTAACTATGGAAGGTTCTTAATAAGATGCACATAACAATTTTGAAAAATGTCACCTTTTCAAAGCTTCCAGCAGCATAGGAGACACCATTATATTTATGTCATTTTTCGTTCTAACTAAAATTGTAGTTGATTCAACATTCATTCCAGTACTTGAAGTTTCGGTTTCTGAACACATAATAGTCTTGTAAAATTCTTCATCCGCGGATTGGTTTTCTCGAGAACTGCCAAGGCAAGAATAGCTAGACACAGCACCGATGGGAGTTTCCCAAAAATGTGTCTGTGAAGGAGTATTGACGCAGGAAGACTGTGACGGAGTTCCCTTACTAGTTTCTCCGTAATTTTCAATATTCATCATGGCTAAAGTAGTGAATCCATCGACTAGAGGCTCGAAATACGGCGTGTATTTAGAACCTAAAACACAGACAGTTCTATGTTAAAACCAGTTCAGTTTGAAGTATAAGTAACACTCCTTCCTGTACTAACTGTTTACCTGCATAAACAAGCTTGCCATCTTGTAACTGCACAAAGGGTGCTAAGCCTACAGAATCTGAAGCAACCACAGGTGCCGTAGCATGCCAATTATCGCACTTAAACTGGTTAGAAAAAGAAAGAAACATTTAAAACCTTTATCCGTACCAATTATACCACGTTTCTTCATTCAATCTGGTTACCTGCGTTAGGTGACTCATATAGCACGGCATCAGAAGCGAAGACTCAGCTATTGGCTTATTTAAATGCATCTGTAGATTTACCATGCATTCTTCCTGTACAGACAAGGCTGAAATAAACGATATATCTGATAAAGAGTCCAAAGATGAGCAACTGTCCTTCCATCGCTGCTACAACATAAAGTAAAATCAGACGTCATTGTATGGTCTTTTGAATTAAGATGTTGCAAAACAACCTTCTTGTGTTCCACTTCAAGTTCATCGTGACCAGCTTTTGAAGATATCACTTGAGATTTCGATTTTCCATCAGCCAGAATTTCACTAGGTTCGTCTTCCTCAAATGACTGGAAGTAATCAACACCCAATCGGGAATCTGAGCAACAAGACGAAGTTCTGCCTACTAAAGTAGCATCTTCTGTGTCATTTATAGGTTTTAATGTGTCTTCCAATCTCGAATCACTTCCTTGCACAACAGGATCACTTATCCTAGCTTGTCGCCGCAAAAGTGACTGAGTTGGTTGGGAAAATCTTCTTCCCTAAAAAACAAGACACAAGATAGCAAATGTGAAACAATCCATGATTATAAGTTACACTGTTGTAAAAATCAATATCACAACTTACTTTACTAGACTGCCAAGTTGATCCAAGCGTGCTCATTTTGTCAGAACGATATGATGGAATTGAGGAAGACGTATGGCTTAAATCTGCTAGCAGAGACGGTTTAAAAATATATGGAGCTTTATTAGATTTCGGAGGCGCGTCTCTAGCCCATTCTGATGGTAGTTCTAATATTGATACTCCCTGTTGTGTTGTATATGGAGGAGTATCAAACACTAAAACAGAAGGTTTTAGAATACTTTGTCCAAATCCATAGTCTTCTCCTGGTTTGTTCACTCTAGAAATAAATGTAAACTATCCTTAAACCCAATACTTTATCAATACGAACATGTTTACAATCGTAGACATTAAAAAGTAAATTTTTGTACCTGAAGTAAGCCACATTAACTCCATCAATCCAGTCTTTCCTACTAGGCCAAAAGAACCTTGCACCCCCAATGTTTGTACCAAAAAATGCACAACCACCAACACAGCCACATTTTTTGGACGTTTTGTTTGTGTTGTTAGTTTCAGTTTTCGAATCCTTGTCATTATCTGTTCTCCACAAGAACCAAAGCTTTTTAGTCTTTTTGTCATGCTTCACTAAAAACCTGCAAAAATCATGTGAAATAATATTCAAATCTTCTGTGCTGTAGTATTGGTCACGTATGTAAATACAACTTACATATTTTGAATCGAAAGCGATTTTGAATTTCCTTTCATGGCCATTTCTACACACAAAGGGCCTAATGCGATTGCTCCAGCTTCCAACCATAAATATGACCAAGAGTTTGCACTCATAGATGTTGGGCTTTGTGGAGCAGAATTATTCAATTCAACTTTAGAAGTCCAGCTATACGCCCAAACCAAAAGATTATTATCGATTTCCCACGAATGTTAATGTAATAACTAACCTAGCTGTCATAGTCTCAGTTGATGACTGCAAAATGTTGAGGTCAGAAAACTGGAATCGCTTCGTGAATGAAGGATTAACCATAACGAAATGTCTTAATTGAATAGTTGGTATTAATAATGAAAATCCTTCTTTCATAAATGTCCCGTGAAGGTTACACAAGGCAAATCTGATAGGTGATATCTGTAAAAAAAAAAAGTCCATTGCAAAGATGAAGCCCATAAAAGAAAATTGATATTTTCACTTACCCAAAGGCTTAATGCAGTTCCATTTTCTACCAGATAAATATCTATTGCATCAACACTAACACGAACTAGCTTGTACTTAATGTCTTCAGATGTTGGACACACATTCATGAAGGATTTCGACATAGAATCTCTTTCATAGTCGACGGAACTTGGACTTCTTTTTGTTGTTAACACTTCGTTCCTTAATTCATCTTCGGAGCAGAAAGTATTACTTTCTTGGATATGAAATGCTGGACATTCAAATTGATTGTTTCCGTGATGGCACACCAAAAATGAGTGAGGAGATCGCAAGGAGTTTTCACAATCCAAGACCGTTAATAGAAATGCTTCACAACTACTAACGATATTCTCGACGTTAGGAGTAGTAAGACGACCGCTTAGTTTTCCAATTTGAACTTCAACTAGCCAAGCATACTCCAGAGTTTCCTGATCTAAAGTTCTTCCTTCGTTGCTGAACATAGCGTGTCCACGAACCTAACGAAATTCATGAACATATGTATTTATCGTTAATTGTTCTGATAATTAGAAGACATTTCTAAGCCGAAATTATCAGTACCTGTAGCCCGGAAAGCATTAAATAACCCTCCTTCAAATGCTGATCAGAACTCTCTGAGCGATCAATTGTATCACTGGCAAGCAACATTATAGGAGATAAGAGAACTTGGAGAATTGTTTCTTGGTGTTTTTTATTCATTTCGAATCCAAATCGTTCTACACAAACTGCAGGACAGGGAGGATCATTAGCAGTACAATTCTGAAAAATTAAATGACTGAAATTCTCAAGAAAAAACTCTATGATGCAATAAGTCCAAACTTTTGATTGACGCATCTCACCTTTAGCACATGAGCACGAATGTCATGCAGTGTTGCAGAAACTGTAACATCTAATGGGCGATACTCTCGGGGATCGATCTTATCCATCGAACCGATTCTATCTCCAAGAGTTCCTAATCCGTTTGGTAACTTCAGACCAAAAATTCCAGTACCCGTCTTAAGCTTTTCCATGTCGATGAAATTCTGATACTCTCCGAAAATATTTTCCTGTGAATAAAGCCAACGTTAAAGCGTTATACGTCCGTTTCAAATTAATATGTATATATATACCTTCAAGTTAATGATGAGTTTTAGCAATGCGCCGTAGAGTAAGAGCACAGAAGGACCAACCTCACACTCCACATGAACATGGTCTGGAGCCAATGATAATGGATCGAAATCACCGTTAACTAGATTACTGGCTCCAGTCTTCCAAAAGTTTTTTTTAAATATCAAGCCTTAGTTAGTGTAATTCAAAGTAAATGAGTTTCCCATAAAAGTGTAAACCTCACCTTTTTTGGAGTTTCTCTGTCACCAGGAATCCTCATTGGAGAAAGTAAACTCTCTTCTTTCTCAGGAGTAGTTACATCCGCCTGAGGAGAAGGTCCCAACGGTGGCATGGGATGATAGGTGAAGGCGATACTTACTGCACATATTGGGACTGACCAACACTCAATCCATGAGTCACTTTTTGAAATGAGAAAACATGTCATGCAGAGAAATAAATAAATGAATAGTCAGTAACTAGCACAATTTCGGCAAACCTTGTCTTGCAGATGTTTCGCCATTTTTTTACTTTTCTTGTAGAATAACGGCCTGTAGGTTTTGTTGTTTCATTTTCTTTTGAAGGATCGATGTTCCAACTCACACTGCCGTCTCGATTTCTTATTCTTGAATTTTTAGAAAGCGAATCTAAGGCGATATATGACGTGGAAACTTCTGGAACAAAAAAGTTTAAGTCGCCTCCTTCAATTTGAATCCAGAATTTGAACAGTACAGTTTCAGGTAAAAACTCGTGGAATGGAAGATCGAAAGACAGTTCAAATAATTCTCCACAAGCTGCTAATAGACCTGAAAAAAATTACAATTTCATTAAAAAATATCCTTTTTTTGTCTCTTTTACGTTATTAATGAGGGTTATATTATAACTAACTGTTTTCATGATGCTGGGAGGAGCAATCAATCCAGTTGTATTCGTTTGTTGCAGTAATTATTTCGAATTCTTTTAAAATGAAATTAATTTTCCATGTGTATGGTACAAAGCTTAAGAGATCAGGAGGGGTGCGACTAGACCAATCGTTCACCATGGCTGGAAGCATAAGGAAAAAATTGTTTAACCTTGATAGTACATTACATTGCTATCTCATGGTAAACTACCCATAAAACTTTCAGTACCTTGAAAAAACCACTTATGAGCAAATATAAGGTATGCTGATGCCTTACAACCAGTTAATTTCATGATCCAGTCTTGATGATCATTCCAATGGATTGGGTAATTGCATTCTACAGTGAACTGCAAAGTTTCGCTTTCCAAAAGATTCCGAAACTGAAAAATAAAGAATTTTTTGTTAAAGCCACATCCCAAAATGATACTGGCGTACCTCCATCCTCTAATGAGCAATGAACATTAGTAATGATTCGAAATGTCAAAGTCTACGCATATTTCGAAGTAAAAAGCTTGTAAAAGGCGCTTCAGCTACAGAGAAAATAATTATTCGACTTGAATTACAAGCACAATTAAATTCAAAACTTTACCTGAAGACTAGTTGAAGCTTCCAAATGAAGCAGCTGCCCTGTTATCTTAGTCGCATAACCATTAGAGTGAACAATCCAAGGAATTGTTATCTCTAAATATGACCCGGGTCCAACATTCATATGAATAGCATTGGTTTCCTAAAAAGGATTTTTAGACCGTCGGTCATAAATTCGTATCGTAACACAAAAAGGGGATTTGGTTTTTAAACTTACTTGGTCTCTAGAAAATAAAATGTCTACAGTAGCATCATTTAATGTTGATAATCTAATGTCAAACGATTGGATTTGACGGAGTTCTCCAGCAACAGGCGGACTGGTAGGCTTCAAAGGTTGATAATCTTGAGGATAAAATAGTTTGTACAATTGTTCACGCTGGCGATCAGCCCAAGGACCGTAACTGAAGTCGGTACCTTTTCCACACTGTTAAAGCAAGTATACCAATCCGTTTTAAATAAAAGATGCCGTCAAGTTAAAAGATTAAACTCCAGATGCATACCTTAATATCTATGCCCCAGATTGGAGGATTTGCTTCAACTAAGTCACCATTGGCTAACTGAAGCATTTCAGGCTCGTTTGGAATCACCCCTAATCAATCAAGTCATTATTTAAACAATTAAACTTTACAACACGTTACTTAAAGTTATCATAATAATGTATAACCAGGTTCGTCCATGTAGTAATAAAATTCAACTTTGTTTGCAGTTACAATTCCAAACCCCTCTCCCATTAGTCGAGGAGGGTCGTCTTTTAATCCCGTGTACTTGGGGCTCTGACTTAGTAGCACCTAATTAAGCGTAAATTAAGGATTATGATATCATTTACCAATTATTAAAAGCTACAATTTATATCCAGCTAGACGTAACATTGTAGCTTGAACCTTCTGCTGGTAATGGTACTAAAATGTTACACAACAGCTGGCTTTTATATATATATGTCAAAACCTACCTTGAAATTTTCTGCTTTACATTTAACAATGTGCATAAAATGGTCAAGCTTTGATGCAGCAGGTTTTGTTGTGTAAATTAGATGAGCTTCTTCAACTACTAGGGCAAGGGTATAAGGGACTAGCATATTACCAAAAACGACTCTTGCCTGAAATAAAATCCCACATTAATTCTGTTTCGACGCAGTATGATTATCAGTTATTTCTAAAAGTTAGACAGCATAACTCACACAACTAAGCTCTAATTTGATAACCGGTATCAAATCTCTCCATGAATAACCCACAGCAGAAGGAGGCTTAGGAGGAGATTTGCCAACAACCTCCGTTTCATCATTAAGACCCTTACTTCCGCCAGGAATCATTATGGCGTCAAGACCGAAAAGCTTTTCTAATCTGCTATACAATAAAGACCGGTTGAACAGATGATATTCGAATCCATTGAGAAGAATGGAAAGTCTTGTGTCGGAATGTGACATATCTAAAGATCCCAAACAACACATTTTACTCTCGGAATAATTTTTAAACAGTTATCAATAATTATATACTAAAATCTACCTTCGGAAATATCTTTAGGAACATAAGTTCGCCACCACCGAAAGATAATCCACCCATCTTGCACGCGATAGCTACAGTCTTCGGTGATATAAGCGACATCTCTAAACATGATTTTTCCAGAAAGCACCGAAAACGATATCGAACCTAGAAGAGTTTACAGTAACATTATCTTGTACTTTTTAAAAATATTTTTTTTGGTTCTGCTAAGAAATTGAAAATGTTTAAACAATTTTTCATACCAATTTTGATGTGGCCATCCTTGAAAAAATGATTAACCAATTTAGTGACTAGTAGACCTGTGACCCTTGAGCTATAAAATGTGATATAAACTATCCACGTGATTCCCACGATGAGAGAAAGAAGGAACGTGGCGAAGTTAGGATCAGTGATAGCATCGATGACATCATTAACAGAAGTCAAGTTCTTCTCGAGGTCTTTATCTTGCAACATCTGAGCAAATGTCTCGGAATTTAACTCTGAGTCCGTACCAACTCCATCGAATTCCACGTGAGTTGGCAGTAACAGGCCACCCCCATCGCCATCACTCACGCTGGTATCGGAATCAAACATTATTTCCCCAGAATGGACTCCTGATGTTTAATCTTCATGTTGCTGTTCCTGTTGACTTGCTGTACTTCTACAAATATCGAACAAAAAATGTTTTTTATAGTTACATAATAATAACATTGAAACTTGTAGCAATATGGATTGATTTCCCAATAGATTACAGCTATGAATAATGAAATTAGATGATGGTCCAGGATGATTCTCAGGTTCTTATTGATTACACGGAAGCCAACTGCTTTGCTCTTTCGGTCTATGATTAATAAGAAAGGAAAACAAAGATATGTAAACAATAGAATTGACATATATTTAAAACTTCCGTCGACCGGTCCCAAGTCCCAGCCACAAGTTAATTGTTACCTGTCGTTTGAAAGTCCAAAGGTCCGAATGAATAGTCAGAATAGTCCAGTAAGTTTTGTTGATGAGGCTGATGATGAAGACCCGAAGTGGGTTGGGATTTGTTGATGTTTTGTAAAGTGACATAATATTCTGCGTTGAATTTATCCGCCAAGGGAAACCGCAGGGGCGTTCGGAGATTATTCCTCGCAGGTCTCGGTTTACCCCAAACGATTATTTATTTGCAAGTTTGCAATCTAACATAAATAAAACATAACTAACTTTTTATTAGGAATTGAAACAAATCTCAATACCACTCACAGATGAATGCAAATAATTATGGCAGTTATGGCTGGATTGATGTCTTGTAGTGGATACCAATTAACACCTTCAATTACTAAATAATATCCGCTGGAATGTGGGATAGATTTAATTTCAATTTATCCATTAAATGTTTCAAGTATACACTTCTTGCTTATTTCAGTCAATTTAAACACATTTTTGTGTTCTGTTATTTGTGTTAGTGAAGTAAGTGTGTAGTGTGTAGTCAGTCTTCTTTTTTTCTGCATTCTTTACTGTGCAATAGTGTGAAATGTGATGGACATGGAGTGATGCAGTCTGCTTTCCAATGTTCCAATGCAAACTTTATTTTTTATGTGGGCAATGTGAAACTGACCTGGACAGTTGGCTGAGCATTAAATCTGTGTTACTTATACTACATACAGTACTATTTTACATTAGTACTGGAGTTTTTTGTGGAGTATATGTGTATTAATGAAGTAT
>Ga0194135_10000445_pt1 | contig 24278 bp, 25 predicted proteins | sample LitLau_LLRF_2013_FD_134024 | JGI IMG/M metagenome (GOLD analysis project Ga0194135, IMG submission 134024) | Freshwater sediment microbial communities in response to fracking from North America - Little Laurel Run_MetaG_LLRF_2013 (version 2) | ecosystem: Environmental > Aquatic > Freshwater >... | reverse complement strand
CCTTGGACAAAGTTAACTGCGACTCAGGAAAAGCCCTGGCCGAGACTGAGTGCAAAGAGCAGGAAAAATTCTTGGAGATGGTTGGATCGAAATTCAACATCGTGTAGAGATTCTCAGTGACACAAGCAGCACAGTGGCGCCACCTTAACCCTTTTTCCTGAACGTGCCAATGGCTAGGGCCAAGGTTTCTCGGTTTTCGTGACTGACGGCCCGTCGTTCGTCGCCGAACCCTTGAAAAACCTGGTGTCAGGCGAGAAAAACGCCCCGGACTTTGAACCCGACCCCGTGCCCCGGTAAGATGCCTGACCGTTTTTTTTCACCTCGCTATTTCAGGACACCCGCCATGAGCATCAAATCGGACAAGTGGATTCGCCGCATGGCGCAAGAGCACGGCATGATCGAGCCCTTCGTAGAGCGCCAGATGCGTGGCGAAGGCCCGGATCGGCTGATCTCCTTCGGGGTGTCGAGCTACGGCTACGACGTGCGTTGCGCCGATGAATTCAAGGTGTTCACCAACATCAATTCGGCCACCGTCGATCCGAAGAACTTCGATGAAAAGAGCTTCGTCGACATCAAGAGCGACGTCTGCATCATCCCGCCGAACTCCTTTGCCCTGGCCCGCACCGTCGAGTACTTCCGCATTCCGCGCAACGTACTGACCATCTGCCTGGGCAAGAGCACCTATGCCCGTTGCGGCATCATCGTCAACGTGACCCCGCTGGAACCTGAGTGGGAAGGCCACGTGACCCTGGAGTTCTCCAACACCACCACCTTGCCGGCGAAGATCTACGCCAACGAGGGCGTGGCGCAGATGCTGTTCCTGGAGTCGGACGAAGAGTGCGAAGTGTCCTACAAGGACCGCGGCGGCAAATACCAAGGTCAGCGTGGCGTGACCCTGCCGCGCACCTGAGTGCGTCCGTCTGACAAATAGCGGGAATTCCTGAGCGGACCCACACTCTATTGGGTGTATTTCCGGTATGCGCGAGGCATGCCGGGCCCAGCTCAGGAGTGCCCCATGAAGATAGATCCGCGAATCAGCGCCACCTTGGCCCAGCTGGAACCCAATCAGGTCGGGCTCTTGGCCTGGACCCTGTTGGCCCATCCGCCCGTCGACATGGCGGGCGGCATTCCCGGTCAGCCCGACCCGGATACCCCGCAACCCCTTGAACCTCAGGAACCCGGCGAGCCCACCTTGCCCGACGAGCCGCCACCCGCGCCCGTGGCTTGAACCGGCCCGTCGCCGTGCGACGCCCCGCCCGCGGCAAGCCTGTGCGGACGGGAGCTTTGTAGTGGGTCGCTACTTCAGATTGCCACTGAGAAACTGCTGCAGGCGCTCGCTTTTCGGGTGGCCCAGCACCTCCTCCGGGGCGCCTTCCTCTTCCACCAGGCCCTTGTGCAAGAACAGCACCTGGCTCGACACCTTGCGTGCAAAGCTCATCTCGTGGGTGACCATGATCATGGTCCGGCCCTCTTCGGCCAGGCCCTGGATCACCTTGAGCACCTCGCCCACCAGTTCCGGGTCCAGGGCCGAGGTCGGTTCGTCGAACAGCATGACTTCCGGTTCCATGGCCAATGCCCGGGCGATGGCCACCCGCTGCTGCTGGCCGCCGGACAGGAAGGCCGGGTACTGGCTGGCGACCCGGGCTGGCAGGCCGACCTTGTCCAGGTAGCGCCGGGCCCGCTCTTCGGCGTCCTTGGTGCTGACCCCCAGCACCCGGCGCGGAGCCATGGTGATGTTTTCCAGCACGGTCATGTGGCTCCACAGGTTGAAATGCTGGAACACCATCGCCAGGCGCGTGCGAATCCGCTGCAGCTCGGCCGGGTCGGCCACGTGCATGCCGTGGCGATCGCTGACCATGCGGATCGGCTGGCCATCCAGGCTCATGGCGCCGTCGTCCGGGGTTTCGAGAAAGTTGATGCAGCGCAGGAAGGTGCTTTTACCCGAGCCGCTGGCGCCGATCAGGCTGATCACGTCACCGGTCTTGGCCTTGAGAGACACACCTTTGAGCACTTCATTGTCGCCATAGCATTTGTGCAGGCCTTCAACGGTCAATTTGTACATGGTGGCTTGCATCCTCAAGGCGAAAGTAGATAGCCGCTGCGATAGGCTTCGCGGCCGGCGACATGGGCGATCACCATGCCGGCGGTGGCCATGCGCCGCAGCGAGCGGGCGTACAGGAGCCCGGCGTTGTTGCAATGGATAGGGGTGACCCGGTCGTGGATCGGGTCGATGATTTCAGCCACTTGCTGTCCGGCTTGCAGGTATTGCCCCGGCAGTGCGGTGAACACCAGCAGCCCGCCCACCGGCGTTGCTAGCGGTTCCACTCCCGCCAGCGGCGTGGCCGGGAAGGGCAGCTCAGGCAAGGGCGGCGCCTCGGCGGCGATGGCGCCGACATGGGTCAGGTAATCCAGCATGGCCTGGCAGTCGAGACGGGCCAGGTCATGATTGACGTCGCCCTGGCCACGCAGTTCGACGGTGACCGCAAAGCTGCCCGTGGGAATGGCAAAGCGTTCGCCGAAGCGCTGTTGCAGTTGCCACCACAGCAGACTGAAGCATTCATCGAACGACCAGGCCGCCGAGTCGGTGGCCAGCAGGCAGGCTTGGGCGCCGATGTAGCGGGCCAGGGGCTCGACCTGTGGCCAGGCTTCGGGGGTGGTGTACAGGTGCGCCACGGCTTCGAAGTCGCAGTGCAGGTCCAGCACCATGTCGGCGTCGCAGGCCAGCCGTTGCAGGGTCAAGCGCAGGGATTGCAGTTGCGTCTCGGGGCGTTGCCGGGCCAGGGCGTCGGCCAGGTGCCGGCGCACCAGACCGAGGTTGTGCTGGGGATCGTGATTGAGCAGTCCTTCGACGGCGTTGCCCACCTCTTCGCTGAGATCGACGAAGCCGCGATTGAAGTTCTGCCCGCTCTCCAACTGATAGCGACCCAGGGGCACGTCCATCAGTATCTGTTCCAGGCCTACCGGGTTGGCCACCGGCACCAGAACGATTGCATGCTGCAGGCGACCTTCGGCTTCCAGTTCCGTCAGGCGCTGCTTGAGGTGCCAGGCCACCAGCATGCCGGGCAGTTCATCGGCATGCAGGGAGGACTGGATGTAGATCTTGCCCGGAGCCTGGGCGGGGCCGAAGTGAAAACTGTGGACCTGACGCGCGGTGCCCGGCAGGGGGGCGATCAGGTCGTGGATCTCATGGCGCATTGACGGTTTTTCCTGCTGCAAGGCCTAGTGGGTCGGTCCGAGAAAGGCCAGCCAGCGGCGCTCGGCGAGACGGAACAGACCCACCAGGGTGAAGGTCACGCACAGGTAGATGAGGGCGGCGATACCGAACGACTGAAAGGTCAGGAAGGTCGCCGAGTTGGCGTCTCGGGCGATTTTCAGAATGTCGGGAATGGTCGCGGTGAAGGCCACCGTGGTGGAGTGCAGCATCAGGATCACTTCGTTGCTGTAGTAGGGCAGCGAGCGGCGCAGGGCCGAGGGCATGATCACGTAGGCATACAGCTTCCAGCCGCTCAGGCCGTAGGCCTTGGCCGCTTCGACTTCGCCGTGGGCCATGCTGCGGATCGCCCCGGCGAAAATTTCCGTGGTGTAGGCACAGGTGTTCAGGGCGAAGGCGAGGATGGTGCAGTTCATTGCGTCGCGAAAGAACGCATCCAGCAGCGGTTGCGCGCGGATCGCGGCGATGCTGTAGATCCCGGTGTAGCAGATCAGCAACTGGATATAGAGCGGCGTGCCGCGAAACAGGTAGGTGTAGAACTGCACCGGCCAGCGGATGTAGCGCTTGGGGGAAACCCTGGCGATGGACAGCGGGATCGACACCAAAAAGCCAATGCAGATCGAGGCTGTGAGCAGCCACATGGTCATGGCCAGCCCGGTCATGTGGTAACCGTCGCTGTAAAGGAAGGGACGCCAGTATTCCTGCAGGAGTTCGATCATCGCACGGCCTCCCGGGCGCCGGCGGCGTAACGCCGTTCAAGCTTGCGCAGGACAACGTTGGAGGCGCTGGTGATCAACAGGTAGATCAGTGCCGCCAGGACCAGAAAGTAGAACAGCTGATAGGTGCTCTTGCCGGCGTCCTGGGCGGCCTTGACCAGGTCGGCCAGGCCGATGATCGACACCAGGGCCGTGGCCTTGAGCATCACCATCCAGTTGTTGCCGATGCCCGGCAGGGCGAAGCGCATCATCTGCGGGAAGACCACGAAGCGAAAGCGCTGGCCGCGTTTGAGGCCATAGGCGGTGGCCGCTTCCACCTGGCCCCGGGGCACCGCCAGGATCGCCCCGCGAAAGGTTTCGGTGAAGTAGGCGCCATAGATGAAGCCCAGGGTGATCACCCCGGCGCTGAAGGGGTTGATCTCGATGTATTCCCACTCCATGAAATCGGTGAAGGAGGTCAGCCAGGTCTGCAGGCTGTAGAAAATCAGCAGCATCAGCACCAGGTCCGGCACGCCGCGGATCAGGGTGGTGTAGAGCTGGGCCGGAACCCGCAGCAAGGCCAGGCTGGAGAGTTTGGCGCTGGCGCCGATCAGGCCGAGCAGGACGCTGACCAGAAGCGACAACACCGACAATTTGATGGTCATCCAGGTGCCTTCCAGCAGCAGGGGGCCGAAACCCTTCAGGCTGAAGGCGGAAAGCCCCAGGTTTTTTAGAAGTTCTTCGAGCATCGATCAGTGACCCGTCGCGATAAAAAAGGCGCCCATCGAAGATGGGCGCCGACCGGTTATTTACCGCTGTAGAGGTTCAGGTCACCGAAGTGTTTTTTCTGGATGGTGGCGTAGGTGCTATCATCGTGTAACGCTTTGATACCTTTATCCAGGAGCGCTTTCAGCTCTTTGTTACCTTTCGAGATACCGACGGCGGTCTTGGCCGGCAGCAGGGGGTCTTCCACCGGCTTGCTGACTTCGTAGTCCGCGCCCTGTGGCGATTTGAGGAAGCCCAGCTCGGCTTGCAGCATGTCCTGGATCGAGGCGTCGAGGCGCCCGGAAGTCAGGTCGGCGTAGACCTGGTCCTGGTTCTGATAGGCCTGGGTCTTGACCCCGGCCTTGTCCAGCACGGCCTTGGCATAGGCTTCCTGAATGGTGCCCTGCTCATAGCCCACGGTCTTGCCCTTGAGCGAAGCGGTGTCTGCGCTCAGGCCCGAGCCCTTCTTGAACACGAACGAGGTGGGACCGGAGAACAGCTCGCTGGAGAAATCGATGACTTTTTCGCGGGCCGGGGTCACGGTCATGGAAGAGATCACACCGTCGAACTTGTTGGCTTTGAGGCCGGGAATCATGCCGTCGAAGTCACTTTCGACCCATTTGCACTTGACCTTCAGCTCAGCGCAGATGGCATTGCCCAGGTCGATGTCGAAGCCCACCAGGCTGCCGTCGGCGGCCTTGGATTCGAAGGGTGCATAGGACGGGTCGACGCCAAAGCGCAGTTCCTTGTATTCCTTGGCCAGCGCGGAGCCGGCGGCCATGCAGAGAGCCAGTGCGGAAAGGGTCAGCAATGCTTTTTTCATTATTCAATCCCTAAGAACCAATATGAGCGCTTGTGGCGCATGAGTACTGTTACTGGAACGCATAAGACATATTCAAAGTAGCAATTTCCGAACCAGAGTCCCGAACAAGTGTTTTAAAACCCTTGGGGTGCAGGCGTCAGGGCTGGCGCGCGCTGAAATGGGGCGTGTTTTGGCGCGGGCGCCAATAGGGTGCAAGGTGCACAGTCGATCGCCGGAGGCGCTGGCTTGGGGATCACGCTGGGGCGTAGCGCAGGTGGCGGGGGCGGGTTGTTCGTTTTGGGGCAGGCCCGCTTGCACCGGGTGGGCAAGCGGGTGGCAGAGTGCCAGGCGCTTACTTGCCCGGAACCAGGGTCAGGCGGGTCTTGCCGTAGCTGCGCTCGAAGTTCTGCGGCTGCATCGGCAGGCTCAGGTATTGGGCCTTGAGCCAGCCGTCGATGCCATTGGCGTAGTTCGGGCTTGCCGGGTTGCCGGACTGGCCGCTGCTGTTGAGGCCCATCAAGGGTTCGCTGAGGCCGAAATCCACGATCAAGCGCAGGGCCGGGGTGTCGCGGATGACGAAGTCCTGCCCCCAGTGGTAAGCGGCGCTGTTGAGGGTGTTGTGATCGCCTCCGGCCTGCATCGGGGGGCGGATCTGCCGGCCACTGCTGCTGGTCCATGAGTAGCTGTGCAGCTTGCCCCATTGCCAGGCCTTGCGGTCGGCTCCCAACAGTTGCTCGCCGGCATTGATGGCTGCCACCAGGCTGCGGGCGAGGATCGCCGGTTTGTCTTCCTTTTGCGCGCTGCGCGAATCGTCCCAGAACGGGCTGTCTTCCTGACCCAGCAGGTGGTCGGCCTGGGCCGAGTAGGACAGGTTGCCGTTGGCGACGAAGGCCTGCCAGGCGCTGCCGGATTCCGGGCCCAGTTTGTCGAGGAAGATCTGTTTGGCGCTTTCCTGCAGGAACAATTCGTACAGCGCCGCGTCGGCTGAGCCGGCAGTGACCTTGCCATCGAACGCCAGCAGGCGGCTGTAGGCTTCCCGGGCCTTGGCGCGGTCGGCATCGGGCAATGCCTCGATGGCCTTCTTCAGCGGTTGGGCCATGCCCGGGGCTTCGAACATCTTCTTCAGCTTGGCGGCGAACAGGGTGCTCTGGTCGTATTGCAGGGCGATCAGGCTGCGATTGTCCTGCTTGCCGCTGGAGGCCAGTTCGGCCATGCGCTCGGCCCGTTCCGGGGCCTGCCAGGAGTTGGACAACTGCATGCCGTAGCCCCGGGAAATCACCCGCTGGTTGGCGGTGGCGATCCAGCCCTGGGGCGGGTCCTGGTCATAGGGGTGGAGCATCGGGTCGGCGTAGCCGTCCCAGTCGTAGCGGCCGTCCCAGCCCGGGGAAGGCAGCAGGCCTTCGCCTTCGCGACGGTTGGGGAAGCGCCCGGTGACCTGCCAGCCGATGTTGCTGGCATCGGCGAACACCATGTTCAGGGCGATGGCGCGGATTTCCCGGCTGGCGTCCGAGGCTTTCTCGACGTTCTGCGCCCGGGACAGGTCGAAGAAGGCGTCCAGGGTCTTGTCGTCCTTGAGCTCCGGCGTTTGCAGGGCCAGGCCGAAACCGCTGCCCGAAGCCGCGCCCAGGGCGCTGTTGAGCAGCGGGCCGTGGCGGGTTTCATACACCGCTTCGCGAATCGGCCGCTGGCCTTTGACGAAATAGGTTTCGTTGCGCACGGCCACCGGCTGCCATTTGCCGTTGTTCTGGTAGTACAGGGCGTTGCCCTGGCGTTTGAGTTTCTCCAGGAACAGGTCCTGGTTGTCGCCTTCCACCGAGCTCAGGCTCCAGGCCACCTTGCCGTTGAAGCCCTGGAGAATCGCTGGCAAGCCGGCGATGGAGGCACCGGCGGCCTGGTACTTCGGTGCGCGGATCTGCGCGTAGTACCAGGCGGGCAGGTGGCTGTCGACGGCCAGCAGGCTGCGGCCGGTGCGGCTGCGCTGCGGGGCGATGGCCAGGTTGCTGCCGCCGCGCACGCCCAGGCTGTTGAGCTGGGCCATGCGGTTGGCGGCACGGCTGACTTCGTTCAGCCCGGGAATGGTGAGGTTCAGCCCCTTGAGTTTGTCGGCCTCGGCCAGCGGCAAGGGTTCATCGGGATAGCTCGGCGTCAGCCACGGCAGCTTGTCGCTGCCGACCTTTTGCGCCAGGACCAGGGCGTTGATCTCTTCCAGCAGGTTGGCGGACTGGCCGAAATTCAGCAGGCAGAAGATCAGCGCCGAGTCCTCGGCCTTCCAGTACTCGGGGGTATAGCCGGTCGACGCCAGATCCGGCGGCAGCTTGTCGCGATAGCGGAACAGGTAGGCGTTGACCCCCCGGGCGTAGACCTCGAAGAAGCGCTTGATCCGTGGCGACGAGGCCTTGTACAGCTCGTCGGCGCTTTTCTTCAGGTTCACCGCGCGCATCAGGCGGTCGACATCCAGCACCTCGGCGCCGGACATCTCGGCCAGGCGGCCCTGGGCCAGCAGGCGCAGGGTGACCATTTCGCCGATGCGGTCGCTGGCGTGCACGTAGCCCAGGGTGAACAGCGCGTCATGGAAGCTGCTGCTTTCGATCAGCGGCACGCCCACCGCGTTGCGGCGCACCGAGACGTTCTGCGCCAGGCCCTTGAGAGGCTGCACCCCGGACGTCGGGGGCAGGCTGTTCTGTGAGTTCCAGGACTGGCAACCGGCCAGGCTCAAGGCACCGGCCACAGCCGCGGCAACGCCGAGCCGGGGAAGAAAATGTGAAAGGGCTGGCGAGGCCATGGTCAAGCTCCTGCGGGGGGGGTAACGTCGATAAAGGCGCTACGTTAGTGAGCAGGCGAGTGCCGCGCAAGCGGGGGCAGGAGGTATTTCTTGATGGCGCTGCAAATAGCCAGCGCCGGTACGTCGACAGTGGCCAGAGCGCGTAGGAGCCGGCTTGCCGGCGAACAGGTTTTATCGGCTTGCACCGTCTTCGCGGACGCCTTCGTTGGCAAGCCAGCTCCTTCAAGGTCATGCTCAGACGGCGGGATTGACCTGCTCGACCAGGGCATAGGCCCGTTCCGTGGCCGGTCGGGCTCGTACTGCCGAGGAGGTGCATGCCATGTCGCTGGCCAATCTGCAGGGCGAGTACGCCACCGTCCTGAGCCAGGAGCAGCTCCTGGCCGCAGGGATCGGGCCGCGCTGCCGCTGACGGCGTAGCGCCCTGGCAGCCCGGCCCGGGCTTAGATCAAGCGCCGTGGCACTTCTTGAACTTCTTGCTGCTGCCGCAAGGGCAAGGGTCGTTGCGGCCAACGTCCTTCAGCGCGTTGCGCACCGGCTCCTGGTGCGCGTGGTTGCAGTGCGGGCCGTGAACATGGCCATGGTCGTGATCGTGATGGTCATGATCGTGGTTGCAGTCAGGGCCATGGACATGAGGTTGCTGGGTCATTGCGGGTTACTCCGGAATAAAATCGCCGGGAATTATCACGCCATTGCGCTTCAGGTGCACGTCCTTGCCGATGAATAATCCGATTTCCAGTTCGCCCTCCAGGCGATAGGGAATGGGGCGTTCCGGCTTGCGCAGCAGTTTCACCACGTCGCGGATCTGCGGCCACAGGTTGGTGCGTACCGGCACCTTGAAGAAGCGGCTGCTGTGGGGCGTGACGGTGAACCAGTGCTCGTGCTCGCCCTCGCTGAGCAGGAAGCGCTCCAGGTAGACCCGGTAAGTCAGGCGGCGCACGGTCAGGTCGCTGTCGTTGGGGTTGTCCACCCGCAGGTGCAGGGTGAAGCGCTGTTCCAGCAGGTTGGCTTTCACCACCTCGACTTTCACCAGATGCACCGCGGGGTCCTGTTCCTCAGCGGTGAACCAGGACACGCACCCCGACAGGCTCAACAGTCCGAGCAGGCAGAGGCTTCGAAGGATGCGCAGTTCAACGATCATGGCAGGACTCCCTTTGAATTCCCCGGGCCCGTCCTGGGCCTCTGGGCATTCCTGGTTCAGCGGGTGAAGTAGCTGGCGCAGCACTTCTTGAATTTTTGCCCGCTGCCACAAGGGCAGGCGTCGTTGCGTCCGGCCTTGAGAGGCACCGTCGGATCGATGAAGTACCAGCGTCCCTGGTTCTGCACGAAGGACGAGCGCTCACGGTGGCTGTGCTCGCCCTGGCTGTCGTGCCAGCGAGCGGTGAAGGTGACGAAGGCGTGCTCCGGCTGGCCACCGAAGACCTCCGAGCTCTCCACTTGCAGTCCCAGCCAGGTGCTTTGCGCGCTCCAGTCGCTGATGGACTGGCGATCCAGCCCGGCCTGCTGCGCCGGCAGGGTAGTGGCCAGCAGGTAATCCACCTGGCCCAGCACGTAGGCGCTGTAGCGCGAACGCATCAGGGCCTCGGCGCAGGGCGCGGGATGGCCGGCATGGTAATGACCGCAGCAGGCGTCCAGCAGGTTGCCGCTGCCGCAGGGACAAATCGAGGCGCTCATCGTCTTACCACCAATACTTTCCAAAGTTTTCCGGGTTCGCCCAGAAGCGTGAATTGAGCCAGTCGGGCACCTGTTTGTATTCAAGCAGATCATAGGTAAACAGGGTCAGTACCTGCTGTTCCCGCTGGAAGCGTTCGCTGGCCTGCAGGGCCAGGGAGAAAAAGTCGGTTTCCTGCCAGCCGCAGGCGGACAGGTCGGCCAGTACCGCGATCCGACTGGCATTGAGGTTGCGGATGCCCCCCAGCAGGTTCAGGCCGTCGCGCTTGGGCAAATGCTCCAGGCAGTCCACCGCCAGGGCCAGGTCGAAACGCCGGGCCGCCAGTTCCGCGGGCAGGGGGCCAGGCGCCGCCTGAGCGACCTGAGTACCGGGGTGGGCGTCCTTGAAGGCCGTCAGGGCCGGGAAGTCGCTGGCGCCGATCAGCAGCAGCTGTTGCGGTGCATAGCGATCCAGCAGGGCCGCCAGGGCCTGCTGGGGTGTGCGAGTAGAAATGCCGGCGCTCATCTTAGCTCCTCGATCAGAACGCCCAAGACTAGCGTGCCGCCACCCTCGGGCCTAGAGCGGTTCACCACTTATTACGCGACGCCCCCGTGTTTACGGGGTGAAACCGGCGATGGCCCGTTGCTGGCGCAGATCATTGCCGGGGTCTTTACTCCGTGAATCGGCCTTGAGCCGATCCCTCAGGAGAAATCAGATGAGCATCATTCGGACGGCAGTACCCTTGGTTCTGTTAACCAGTGTGTTGACTGGTTGTGCAGGTTTGCAGAAAACCGACTGGCCGATCTGTGCCGCGGTGGGCGGTGTCACGGGCGCGGCGCTGGGCGCCACCGAAAGCTCCTCGTGGGCGGGCGGTGGCGCGTTGCTGGTCGGTGGCCTGGCCGGCGCCTATTGCTGGGTAAAAGGTGACGGCGACGAGGACGGCGATGGTGTGCCGGACAGCCGTGACAAGTGCCCGCATACCCCAAGGGGCGTGAAGGTCGATGCCAACGGCTGCCCACCACCGCCACCGGTGGTGGAAGAGGTGGTAGTGGTCAAGGAAGAAACCATCGTCATTCGCGACGTGTACTTCCATTTCGACTCGGCCAAGCTGACCGACGCCGACAAGTCCAAGCTCAATACCATCGTCACCCGCCTGAAACAGGAGGCGCCGAGCGCGCAACTGCGAGTGACCGGCCACACCGACAGCGTCGGCAGCGACGCCTACAACCAGAAACTCTCGGAAAAACGGGCCCACTCGGTGGTGGAGTACCTGATCAGCAACGGCATTCCACGCAACAGCTTCGTCTCGGTGACCGGCGCTGGTGAAAGCAAGCCGGTGGCGGACAACAAGACCGCCGAAGGCCGAGCCATGAACCGTCGCACGGAGATTCAGATCAACCGCTGAAACCTATGACCTGCGCGGCGCCACTGCCGCGCAGGGTCGTTTCGGCTCCCGGCGTCGGGCATGGGTGTCCAAGTCGGCGCCTGTCTTCCCGGTGTTCTTCATCTCTCCGCCGAGTTCGGCCGTGGCGAGTGATCCTCGTCGATCGAGCGGCTAAACAGAGGCTTGGGCAAGAATTTTCATCCTCCTCTGGCGTCCCCCCGGGATAAATCGTTACTGTGCGCGCAAAGAATAATTCACGAGGGGAGCGTATGAAGTTCTTGTGGGGGATGGGTAAATGTCTGACCTTGGTTTTTTGGCTGGTGGTGCTGATCAATCTGGCCAAGCCATTGATCAATCCATTGCACCTGCTGGTCAATCTGGCGGGCAGTCTGTTGCTGTTGACCCATCTGCTGGAACTGCTGCTGTTCAATGGCAGCCTCAAGGACCGTCCGCATCCCTGGCGTGATCGTTGGCAAATCCTGCTGGTGGGCATCTTCCACCTGCAAACCCTTCCCGCTGCTGCTCCTGCTGTCGAGACCGATCATGCGTAAGCTCTGCCTGCTGGCCCTGTTCTGCAGTCCCCTGGCCGTGGCCCAGGTGGTGCAGGTCGAAAGCAACTCCTTCATGCGCCTGCCCAATACCGCCAGCACCCTGCAGTTGGAGCGCCTCGACGTGGCCGACTACGGCACCTTGCTGATTCCGGCCAATGTCACCGAGCTCAAGGTCGATGAGCTGCACCTGGGGCGTGAGGCGCGGATCGCCATCGTGCCCACCGGGCCAAGCCTGCAATTGATTGTCCGGCGCGCACAGCTGGACAGCGGCAGCCAGATCAGCTCCCGCGGCGCGCCGGGCACCTATGAAAAGGCGCCCAAGCCGGGGCGCAATCTGAACCTGCGGTTCGAATCCCTGAAGGCCGAAACCTTGTCGGTGGACGCACGAGGCGGTGCCGGTGTTCCCGGCTATGTCGGCCTCGACGGCGCCAATGGCGAGGAGCCGGGGTGCACCTGGGGCCAGGCCGGGCGCGGCGCCGATGGGGACAACGGTGGCAACGGACGACCAGGGGCGGCGGGCGCCCAGGTCCGGCTTGAGTTGCCCCGCGACTTCCCCGGCGAGCAGATCAAGGTGCTGGTCGATGGCGGTGCCGGTGGCCTGGCCGGTGCCGGCGGCAAGCCGGGGGCCGGGGGCAAGTCCAAGGGCTGCCTGGTGTATCGCACCGACGGCGGCAAGAGTGGACGTCCCGGCGCTCAAGGCCAGCCAGGGCCCGCGGGAGAAGCGGGCTCGTTGACGGTCCAGCGTTTGTAACAGGCGGCTTGAGGCCGCGGTTTACCAGGCGCCCGCTCATGTAGCGGGCGCTTGCATTCAGAAGGTCGGTCGGGCCGCGGCCAGGGCCACCAGCACCAGGCCGATGATCAGGTTGCTGCCCACCAGCCGGCGGATCTTGCCCAGCGCCGCGGCGCCGGCCGGCCAGTCCTGCGCCGCCACGGCCTTGCGCAGTTCCGGCAGTTGCAGGGACTGGATGCGGATGAACAGGGCGGTCATCACCAGATACAGCCCCATCATGATCTGCACATACTTGGGCGCGGTTTCAAAGCCGCTGAAGCGCAAATGCAGCAGGCCGATACCGCTGATCGGCAACAGCACCACCGCCGCCCAGACCCAGACGAAAAAACGCGGAAACACTTGCGTCCAGAGCTGCAGTCGCGCCGGTCCCTCAAGGGCCGCCACGGCCGCGGGGCGCAGGACCATCCAGGCGAAAAACATGCCGCCGACCCAAACCAGGGCGGCCAGCACATGCAGGGTGTAGGCAAGGGCGAAAGCGGTCATTCGGGTACTCCGTTCTGCGCGACATGAATTAGCGGGGTATGATAGCGGCCGATTCGAACCACTGAAAATTTATCCAGCGTTTTGTGCGCCCGAAAAACCATGATCAGCAACGAACTCAAAACCACGATCCAGGGCGCCTATTCGCGTTTTCTCGAAGCCAAGAGCCTCAAGCCGCGTTATGGCCAGCGCCTGATGATCGCCGAAGTGGCCAAGGTCCTGGGTGATATCGACACCGACGACGAAGGCCGGCGCAGTGGCGACCCGGCGGTGGTCGCGGTGGAAGCCGGCACCGGCACCGGCAAGACCGTGGCCTACAGCCTGGCGGCGATTCCCACGGCCAAGGCCGCCGGCAAGCGCCTGGTGATCGCCACCGCCACCGTCGCCCTGCAGGAGCAGATCGTCTACAAGGACCTGCCCGACCTGATGCGCAACAGCGGGCTGAACTTCAGCTTCTCCCTGGCCAAGGGCCGGGGGCGCTATATGTGCCTGTCCAAGCTCGACATGCTGCTTCAGGAAGGCCACGCGCAGACCGCCACGGCCCAGCTGTTCGAGGAAGAAGGCTTCAAGATCGAAGTGGATGAGGCCAGCCAGAAGCTGTTCACCAGCATGATCGAGAAGCTCGCCGGGAATAAATGGGACGGTGACCGCGACAGCTGGCCCACGGCCCTGGAAGACGCCGACTGGGCGCGCCTGACCACCGATCACAGCCAGTGCACCAACCGCCATTGCCCGAACTTTGGCCAGTGCGCCTTCTACAAGGCCCGCGAAGGCATGGGCAAGGTCGACGTGATTGTCACCAACCACGACATGGTCCTGGCCGACCTGGCCCTGGGCGGCGGCGCCGTGCTGCCGGACCCGCGCGACACCCTTTATGTGTTCGACGAAGGCCACCACCTGCCGGACAAGGCCATCGGCCACTTTGCCCATTACACCCGGCTGCGCTCCACCGCCGACTGGCTGGAGCAGACCGCCAAGAACCTCACCAAGCTGCTGGCCCAGCACCCGCTGCCGGGCGACCTGGGGCGCCTGATCGAGCAAGTGCCGGAGCTGGCGCGGGAGATCAAGACCCAGCAGCAGTTCATGTTCAGCGCCTGCGAGCAGATCGCCGACTTCAAGACCGGCGAAGACATGGAAGGCCGCGAACGGCCGCGTCATCGCTTCGTCGGCGGGCTGATCCCCGAGCACATGCGCGAGATGGGCATCGAGCTGAAAAAGGGCTTCTCCCGTCTCACCGACCTGTTCACCCGCCTCACCGAGCTGCTCAAGGAAGGCATGGATGGCGAGGTCAATATCGGCATCGCCAGCAACCAGGCCGAAGAGTGGTACCCGCTGTTCGGCAGCCTGCTGGCCCGGGCCTCGGGCAACTGGGAACTGTGGACCGCGTTCACCGTCGAGGACCCGGAAGACAACCCGCCCATGGCCCGCTGGCTGACCCTGGCCGAGAGCGGCTCGCTGTTCGACATCGAGGTCAACGCCAGCCCGATCCTCGCGGCGGAGATGCTCCGGCGCAATCTGTGGAACGTGGCCTACGGCGCCCTGGTGACGTCGGCGACCCTGACCGCCCTGGGCACCTTCGACCGTTTCCGCATGCGCGCCGGGCTGCCGAAGAAAGCCGTGACCGCCGTGGTGCCCAGCCCGTTCCACCACGCCGATGCCGGGGTGTTGCGAGTCCCTGACCTGCGGGCCGACCCACGGGACGCGCCGGCGCATACCGCGGCGATCATCCGCGATTTGCCGGAGCTGGTGGAAGGCTCCCGCGGCACCCTGGTGCTGTTCTCCTCGCGCAAGCAGATGCAGGACGTGTTCGACGGCCTGGATCGCGACTGGCGCAAGCAGGTGTTCATCCAGGGCAACCTGTCCAAGCAGGAAACCCTGAACAAGCACAAGGCCCGGGTTGACGGTGGTGACTCCAGCGTCTTGTTCGGCCTGGCGAGCTTTGCCGAAGGGGTGGACTTGCCCGGTGCCTACTGTGAGCACGTGGTGATTGCCAAGATCCCGTTCTCGGTGCCGGACGATCCAGTGGAAGCGGCGCTGGCAGAGTGGATCGAGGCCCGGGGCGGCAATCCATTCATGGAAATCTCGGTGCCGGACGCCTCTCTCAAGCTGGTCCAGGCCTGCGGTCGCCTGCTGCGCACCGAACAGGACCGCGGCACCATCACCCTGCTGGACCGCCGCCTGGTCACCCAGCGCTACGGCAAGGCTATCCTCAATGCCTTGCCGCCATTTCGCCGAGAAATATCCTGAGCACGGCGCGCACCTTTGCGCGCCGTGCTGTCTATTTCACGTCACCGCTTCAGCACCGGCCGTTCATCGGCCTTTAGGGAGAGCCAGGTTCATATGATTCGCCGTTCGTTGCCCACTGTATTTGCCCTGTTGTTTGCCGCGCCGGTACTGGCGGCCCCAGCCGGACAACAGACGCTGTTCAACTTTGTCCGACCTGCCGCCGTGGTGCAGGTGGCGACACAAGATGCCAGCCTGCCGCAGTCCAATGCGGAGCAGACGGCCGAGGGCGAAGTGCTGCGGCGGATCACCTTCAACCCCACCGCCAAGCCGAGCCTGAGCCTGACGCCGCAGAGCGGCGCCTGGGACTGGTCGCAGTCGGGGATGATGAGCTTACGCATCCAGAGTGCGATGAACTGGGCCCTGACCCTCTACGTGACCATTCAGAGCAACGACGGCAAGACCTTGGTCAGCCGCGTCGACCTGCCGGCCGGTCCGGCGCAGACCCTGCTGGTGCCCCTGGAGGCCAGCGGTCCCCTGAGCCAGGGCATGAAGGCCGCGCCGCCGATGCCGCTGACCGTGGACGGCCAGCGCATTCTGCTGGCCAGTAGCGAAGGGCAACTGGACCGCAGTCAGGTGGTGTCGGTCACCCTGTCCCTGGATAACCCCAAGGCGACCCAGAGCATCCTTCTCGAGCGCTTCGGCGTGCTGGACGGTGAGGGCGTGGTCAAGGCGGTCTACGGCTCGCTGGTGGATGGCTACGGTCAGTCGACCCGGGCCCGCTGGCCGGAAAAAGTCAGCAGCGACGATCAGCTCAAGGCGGCCGATGCCAAGGAGCAGCAACAGCTCAAGGGCTGGCTCGGCGAACGGGAGAAGGCCCCGCTGGACAAGTTCGGTGGCTGGAACCAGGGGCTGAGCTTCAAGGCCAGTGGCTTCTTCCGCACCGAAAAGCGCGATGGCCGCTGGTTCCTGGTGACTCCGCAGGGGCATCCGTTCTACTCCCTGGGGGTCAATACCGTGGCCCCGGACAACAGCCAGACCTATGTCGCCGGGCGCGAGTGGATGTTCAGCGCCTTGCCCAAGGACGGCGAACCCCTGGCCGCCTATTACGGCGAGGGCGACAACCGCGGTGGCAACGGTGCCGACCAGGGGCGTGGCTATAACGCCGGCCGTTGGTACGACTTCTACCGGGCCAACCTGCAGCGCACGTATGGCAAGCCCTGCTCCCACGACGACCCGGCGGCGGACGGGGCGTCCGCCAACCAAGCCCAGCCTGCGGCTTCGGAGGCGGTCGTTCCGTGCGCGCCGCCGGCGTTTGACGAGAAGCGCTGGGTCGAGCACACCCTGGATCGTCTGCAGGCCTGGGGCTTCAACACCATCGGCAACTGGAGCGCGCCGGCCCTGGGGCTGGCTGACCGTGTGCCCTACACCCTGCCGCTGTCCATCGTCGGCGACTACGCCAGCATCAGCACCGGCAGCGACTGGTGGGGCGGCATGCCCGATCCCTTCGACCCGCGCTTTGCCATGGCCACCGAGCGCGCGGTGGCCATTGCCGCCCGCGATCATCGCGACGATCCCTGGCTGATCGGCTACTTTGCCGACAACGAACTGGCCTGGGCCGGTCCGGGGGACGATCCGAAAGCCCGCTATGCCCTGGCCTACGGCACGTTGCGCCTGACCACCGACGTCCCGGCCAAGCGCGCCTTCCTCAAGCAACTGCGGGACAAGTACCGCAATCAGGCGGGCCTGTCGAAAGCCTGGGGCATCGATCTGCCGGCCTGGGAACTGATGGAAGACCCGGGCTTCGTGCCGCCGTTGCCGAGCCCCGAACACCCGGAAATCGAGGCTGACTTCAAGTATTTCCAGAAGGTGTTTGCCGAGACGTATTTCAAGACCATCGCCGACTCGCTGAAGTGGCATGCCCCCAATCACCTGCTGCTCGGCGGTCGTTTTGCCGTCAGCAACCCCGAAGCGGTGGCGGCCTGTGCCCAGTATTGCGATGTGCTGAGTTTCAACCTCTACACCCTCAAGCCCCAGGATGGTCAGGACTTCGCCTATCTGCGCAGCCTGGACAAGCCGGTACTGGTGACCGAATTCAACTTCGGCTCGCGGGATCGCGGTCCGTTCTGGGGCGGTGTCACCGAACTGGCCCGGGAAGAGGACCGTGGCCCGGCCTACGCCAACTTCCTCAAGCAGGCGCTGAGCGAGTCGTCGATTGTCGGTGTGCATTGGTTCCAGTACCTCGACCAGCCCGTGACCGGGCGCCTGCTGGACGGTGAGAACGGGCATTTCGGCCTGGTGGGCATTACCGATGTGCCGTTCCAGGGCTTTGTCGACACTGTGCGCAAGAGCAACCTGCAGGCGCTTGAGCAACTGGCCAGGGACGCACAGAAGGCCCAGGTTCAGGCGCAACAGGCCGGCGCCGCCGCCCATGACGCTGCTGATGGCGGCAAGGGGCACGACGCCAAGGACACCGGCGGGCATGCCGGAGGGCACTCCGCTAACGGTCACTGATCGGCCAGGGGCCCTGGCGTCATGAGCGCAGCCCCGTCGGCTGTTCCCAAATCCGTTACGGGCTGGAACAATGCGCGCCTCGTTGTCGAGCAAATGTGCTGGGGGAGTCAGGGTGCAGATTCAGGGTCATTACGAACTTAAATTCGAGGCGGTACGCGAGGCCTTCGCGGCATTGTTCGAAGATCCCCAGGAGCGCGGCGCGGCGCTGTGCATCCAGATCGGTGGAGAAACCGTCATCGACCTCTGGGCCGGCACCGCCGACAAGGATGGCGCCGAGGCCTGGCACAGCGACACCATCGCCAACCTGTTTTCCTGCACCAAGACCTTCACCGCGGTCACCGCGCTGCAGTTGGTGGCCGAAGGCAAGCTCAAGCTGGATGCGCCAGTGGCCGATTACTGGCCGGCGTTCGCCGCCTCGGGCAAGGCCGCGATTACCCTGCGTCAGCTGCTCTGCCACCAGGCCGGGCTGCCGGCCCTGCGTGAGTTGCTGCCCCCCGAAGCCCTGTACGACTGGCAAACCATGGTGGATGCCCTGGCGGCGGAGCAGCCCTGGTGGACGCCGGGTGACGGGCACGGTTACGCCGCCATCACCTATGGCTGGTTGGTGGGGGAACTGATCCGGCGGGCCGACGGCCGTGGCCCGGGGGAGTCGATCGTGGCCCGGGTGGCCAAGCCTTTGGGGCTGGATTTTCATGTGGGGCTGGCTGACGAGGAGTTTCATCGGGTCGCGCATATCGCCCGTGGCAAGGGCAATGTCGGCGATGCCGCGGCCCAGCGCTTGTTGCAAGTGACCATGCGCGAGCCCACGGCGATGACCACCCGGGCCTTTACCAATCCGCCGTCTATCATGACCAGCACCAATAAACCCGAGTGGCGGCGCATGCAGCAGCCGGCGGCCAATGGCCATGGCAATGCCCGCAGTCTTGCCGGTTTCTATAGCGGCTTGCTGGACGGCAGTTTGCTGGAGGCCGACATGCTCGAAGAGCTGACCCGTGAGCACAGCCTGGGCATGGACAAGACCTTGCTGACCCAGACCCGGTTCGGCCTGGGATGCATGCTCGACCAGCCCCAGGTCGCCAATGCCACTTTCGGCCTGGGCGCCCGGGCATTCGGGCATCCGGGAGCGGGCGGTTCCATCGGATTTGCTGACCCGGAGCATGACGTGGCCTTCGGTTTTGTGACAAACACCCTGGGGCCTTATGTCTTGATGGATCCACGGGCACAGAAGCTGGTGCGGGTTTTGTCGGATTGTCTGTAAAAAGGTTGCTGTTAAGAACTTTTTTGCTTAAACATGCTGGAAAAGCTGCAGGCATCAACCCTGTGGCTTTTATAATTTCCAAGCGTCTGTTTGTAGCGGTTATTTAGACCGAATTTTTTATCTCATTTTGTGGATATCCCATGTCGTCAAACAAGTCTCTAGCCTTGGCCATCTGCCTGACCGTCACCGGTTGTGCACAAACCCCACAAAATGAAGCGGATGGCGGCCATTGGTGGTCGTTCGGGTCCGACAAGAGCAGCAGCAATCAAGCCCCGCAAGCGGCCGAGAAACCGGCCGCAGCCGAAGCGGCGCCTGCCGCTCCTGCGGGCAAACCGGCGGTAGCGGCCAAAGCCGCTGCGCCGGCGCCTGCCGCCAAAGCCACCGCTTCTGCCAAACCTGCAGCGCCAGCCGGCAAAGCTGCGGCGGCCGCCAAGCCCGCCGTTGCTGCGGCTGCCGAACCGGCGCCCGCGCCCGCTCCTGTGGCCGCAGCCGCAGCCCCAGCCCCAGCCGCGCCCGCCGCGAAGGCCGAGAGCAGCAGCTGGTGGTGGCCGTTCTCCTCCAAGGACTCCGCCGACAAGCCGGTCGCCGAAGCCAAGAAAGCCGAGCCGGCGCCCGCTCCGGCAGTGGCCAAGGCCGCGGATTCCGAGACTCACTGGTGGTGGCCGTTTGCCAAGAGCGAGCCCAAGCCTCTGAGCAAAGTGAATGTGGCGGACGTGCCGATGCCCGATCCGAAAATCACCCAGGCCTGGCTGGACGACTACGAGCCACGCCTGCGTGAAGCGGTGAAGGACAGCAAGTTGCAAGTGGAACGTCGTGAAAACGTGCTGGTGGTCACGGCACTGGTCGACGCCTCCTTCAACCCGGATCGTCCGGCCATGCTGCTGCCTGTGACCCTGGGCCCGTTCACCCGCGTAGCCAAGGCGGTTGAAGGCGATCCCAAGACGGCCGTGCTGATCCTCGGTCATGCCGATGCCACCGGTCCGACCCTGGCCAACCAGAAACTGAGCCGCGATCGGGCACAGTCCGTTGCCGCCATCTTCAGCCTCAGCGGCTTGAAGCAGGACCGCCTGATGCTGCGTGGCATGGGCGCCGTGATGCCGCGTGCCGCCAACGACAGCCCCCAGGGCCGTTCGCTGAACCGTCGCGTGGAAATCATGCTGACCCAGCGCAGCACGCTGTTGGGCCTGCTGAGCAAGTACAACCAGCCGACGCCATCCGAGACTGAAATGGTCGCCGTGCAGGACGCCAAGCCGCCTGTGCCTGCTACAACCGGCAAAAAGGCCGCAGCGCCAGCGAAGAAGTCCACCGTCGCCAAAAAGCCCGCCGCCAAGAAGGCTCCGGCGAAAAAGGCGGCAGCTCCGGCCAAGAAGGTCGCGCAAGCTAACAACTGATTCTCAAGGAAAAGGAAGCAGGCATGACTCAGTCCCTGGCTGATATGCGCCGCGATTACACCCGCGATGGTTTGTCCGAGGCCCAGGCCCCGGACGAACCCTTTGCGCTGTTCCACCAGTGGTTTGCCGAAGCGGTGAAAACCGAGCAGCCCCCGGTAGAGGCCAATGCCATGACCCTGGCGACCGTCGATACCGAGGGTCGCCCCCATTGCCGCATCCTGTTGCTCAAGGGGTTGGATGAACAAGGTTTTACCTTCTTCACCAACTACGAGAGTGCCAAGGGGCAGCAACTGGCTGCGCGGCCCTTTGCCGCCATGACCTTCTTCTGGCCAACCCTGGAGCGTCAGGTGCGGATTGAGGGCCGGGTGGCCAAGGTAACGCCCGAGGAGTCCGATGCCTATTACCAGGTTCGTCCTCTGGGTAGCCGCCTGGGGGCCTGGGCGTCACCGCAAAGCCGGGTGATCGCCGATCGCGACGAGTTGCAGGAACTGCTCAAGGCCACCGAGGCACGCTTCAGCGACAGCCAGCCCGATTGTCCGGAACACTGGGGTGGTTATCGTTTGCTGCCCGAACGCATCGAATTCTGGCAGGGGCGTCCCAGTCGCCTGCATGATCGTTTGAACTATCGCCTGCAGGGCGAGCAGTGGGTCCGCGAACGTCTGGCTCCCTGAAGACTGCGGGTTACTCGCCGGGATAACCGGCCGCAGCGGCTTCGAGCCATTGCGGCAGGTCCCGGCGTTTTACTTTCTGGCGTTGGGCCTCGGCCAGTTGTTGCAGCATGAATTGCTTCTTCTGTTCATCGCTTCCAGCCATGGACAGTGCCAGGTCCCGGTCTGTCCAGCGCTTGATGCGTACATACAGCCACCAGTGGAAGTACAGACCGGCGACGGTGGTTACGATGATGATGAAGTAATCCATGGAGAATCCTTTGTTCGGTGGCGTTCTGCGGGAAACTGGCGTCACCGTATTGAGAAGGTTTAGCGTTCATACAGTCTGTACTTCGGCTGAATGAAACCAATTTTATCCGGGCTGCGCCGTGACAGGCGTCAAGCTGCGGAGTCTAATGACCATCTGTCCTTTGGAGTTGATCCTATGCGTAAGTCTGTTTTGCTGGTTGCGTCTTTCACCGCGATGGCAACGTTGCTCGGCGGTTGTGCCTCTAACCTGACCGGTGACTCCTACTCCCGTGACGAAGCACGTCGTGTGCAAACCGTGCGTATGGGCACCATCGAATCCCTGCGTCCGGTGAAAATCGAAGGCACCAAGACCCCGATCGGCGGCGCTGCTGGCGCTGTGATCGGCGGTGTGGGTGGCAGCGCCATCGGCGGCGGTCGTGGCAGCATCGTCACTGCGGTGATCGGTGCGGTAGCCGGCGGTCTGCTGGGCTCGGCCACTGAAGAAGGCCTGACCCGTACCCAGGGCGTTGAAATCACCGTGCGTGAAGACGACGGCAGCATGCGTGCCTATGTGCAGCAGGTGCAGGAAAACGAAGTGTTCCGGGTTGGCGATCGCGTGCGCATCATGACCGTCAACGGTACCAGCCGCGTTACCCGCTGATACCTTTGCTGCAAAACAAAACCCCGGCCAGGCAACTGGTCGGGGTTTTGTGTTTTCAGGCGGTTGGATCCTGTTTGATCAGGAGCTCAGCGCCGTGTTCTTGCGACTGGCAGCCGCGGTGACGGCGTAACCGATCAGTGCCGCCAGCAGCGAGCCGGTGAGAATTCCCATGCGATCCATGCCCGCGTAGTCGCTGCTGCCGGGCTCAAAGGCCAGGGAACCGACGAACAGGCTCATGGTGAAGCCGATACCGCAGAGAATCGCCACCCCGAGGATCTGCCCCCAGTTGGCGCCGGCCGGCAAGGCCGTAAGTCCGGCTTTGACCGCGAGCCAGCTGAGGCCGAACACGCCGATGGTCTTGCCCAGCAACAGGCCGATGGCGATGCCCATGGGGACATGGTGGGTGAAGCTCTCCAGGGTTACGCCGCTCAGCGACAGACCAGCGTTGGCGAAGGCGAACAGTGGCAGGATGCCGAACGCCACCCAGGGGTGCAGCGCATGTTCCAGGGCCTGTGAGGGCGAGGGCTCGGCATTGCGGGTGCGCAGGGGAATGCAGAAGGCCAGGGTCACGCCGGCCAGGGTGGCATGGACGCCACTCTTGAGTACGCAAACCCAGAGAATCAGGCCGATGATCATGTACGGCCCGAGTTTCACCACCCCCATGCGGTTCATTGCCACCAGGGCGGCGATGCAGGCAGCCGCCAGCAGCAGCGACAGGGTCGACAGCGCGCCGGAATAGAAGATCGCGATGATCACGATGGCCCCCAGGTCATCGATGATCGCCAGGGTCATGAGGAACAGCTTCAGCGAGGTTGGCACCCGCTTGCCCAGCAGGGCCAGGACCCCCAGCGCGAAGGCGATGTCGGTGGCGGTGGGAATCGCCCAGCCATTGAGCGCTGCCGGATTGTCGCGGTTGAGAAACCAGTAGATCAGCGCCGGGACCAGCATCCCGCCAATGGCCGCCATGCCCGGCAGGACGATCTGCGAAGGCTTGGACAGTTGGCCTTCCAGTACCTCGCGCTTGACCTCAAGGCCGATCAGCAGGAAGAACAGCGCCATCAGGCCATCGTTGATCCACAGCAACAGCGGTTTGGCGATCTTCAAGGCGCCGATCTGGACCACCACCGGGGTTTCCAGCAAGCCGTTGTACAGCCAGGACAGCGGTGAGTTGTTGATGATGAGAGCCAGGATGGCAGCGGCGATCAATAACAGACCGCTGGCAGCTTCCATGGCAAAGAAACGAGTGAAAGTGCTACGCAGAGGCAAGGTCGCTCTCCATCTAAATCTAAAAATAGGTGGCACACCCTAACCCGTGCAGTTAGTTGTTAAAACAAAAATTATATTCTTTTTTGTTATATGCAGAGGCTAAAGGGCCTGCTTAAAAATGCTCGTTTGCAGTTGTGTTTCCAATTGCTTCTCAGCTGTACCTGTAAGCCCTGAAAGTTATTTCATAACATGTCTGATTCGGGGCGTTGCGGGCCGTTTTTCCTGGGGAAATCGCCTGTCAGCCCCGACTTCCCGGATTATCCAGGCCGGGTGCATTTCATCTTCTTGCGCCGGTACGGCGTTCGATCTGACGAGAATAGAACATGAGCGACAATCGCCAGTGGGCCCGTGAGGCCATCCGCATCATCGAAGCCGACTTCCAGCGCAGCGCCGACACCCACCTGATCCCATTGCCGCTGCCGGGGCAGCCGGGCATCGAGCTGTATTTCAAGGATGAATCCAGCCATCCCACCGGCAGTCTCAAGCATCGCCTGGCTCGCTCGCTGTTTCTCTATGCCCTGTGCAACGGCTGGCTCAAACCCGGTGCGCCGGTGATCGAAGCGTCCAGCGGCTCGACGGCGATTTCCGAAGCCTATTTCGCCCGTCTCCTGGGCCTGCCGTTCATTGCCGTGATGCCCGCCAGCACGTCCCAGGAAAAGATCGCCCAGATCGCTTTCTACGGCGGCAAGAGCCATTTGGTACAGGACCCGACGCAGATCTATGCCGAGTCCGAACGCCTGGCCCGGGAAAGTGGCGGCCACTTCATGGATCAGTTCACCTACGCCGAGCGCGCCACCGACTGGCGAGCCAACAACAACATTGCCGAGTCGATCTTCCAGCAGCTGCGTTTCGAGCGGTATCCGGAGCCCAGCTGGCTGATCTCCAGCCCGGGCACCGGTGGCACCACCGCGACCCTGGGCCGCTACGTGCGTTATCGCCAGCACAGCACCCGGGTGCTGTG
>Ga0194135_10000444_pt1 | contig 24316 bp, 9 predicted proteins | sample LitLau_LLRF_2013_FD_134024 | JGI IMG/M metagenome (GOLD analysis project Ga0194135, IMG submission 134024) | Freshwater sediment microbial communities in response to fracking from North America - Little Laurel Run_MetaG_LLRF_2013 (version 2) | ecosystem: Environmental > Aquatic > Freshwater >... | reverse complement strand
CGGTGTTTGTTTGATGGGTCCCTACGTGAAAGTTTGCACACACGAGTGTACGAAAGTATCTCTTTAATTCCAAGGCTAATGGAAGACATATACCTACTTGTTATATATATTCACTGGTTGTGTACAATGTGTGGCGTAATTTAATGTTTAGCTTAAGTCTACAGCTCTCCTAAATGGCAACTTGAGGGTTGCTTAAGAGTTAATTCAACATGACGGCTCTCTCAAGTCCCAATAAAACCACTCAGTTAGAAAATATATGACTCCATTATCCACCAGATTCGTGGCAGTGTAGCATTACTTCGTAACAAAGAATTTCTGCGACTTTGCTGAAGTATATGTGTTACCCATAACACTACAAGTTGCATCGAAGGTTACGACACAACTTGAAATGATTCACTTTCCTCTCCGAGTCCCCCGTAAAGATAAATTGCTCTCAGAGAGATACGGCAATTTTTATTTCGCATCTATTGTTCATTGTCCAAGATGAAACAACTCTCGATCTGTTAGTCCTTCTCGGACTGTTAAGTTGGACAAAGGTCATTCATAGGAGAACACTGCACGATATCCTGCTGAGATATGCCTGACTTAAGCAGTGAAAAGATGTCTTTAATGTTATAAAACTCGGCGATTTCCCCACACAAAATAAGCTCGATCATTGAAATACACAGAGTTCAATTATTGCAGACAACCTCGTTCATTATTCATCCATTCATGTCTTTGAATATGTGAACATTAGGATAAGAATAATAACTAAGAAAACGATGAGGATTTTCTCAACTCCTTATTTGGATGAGTTAATTAACCTTTTTTGATCTAATCATGACTTGTTGTATTTAGATAGTCATCGTACTGTGTTTGATTGCAACTATTAAAGATATCAAACGTGCAATCTTTTCCTCTTTCAAGTTATACACTGGCCTTTCTCCCATACATACAAGCAAGAGTCACTATGCACTGTACAGAATGACGGATTTTAGGGGCAATTGTATCCTGTGAGTTTTAACTCTTTTGACTCCTTTGTGATAGTTCGGTTTTCTAGTCATACCTTCAAAGTTTCGTATATTTACTTTACTGGCCGAGTACTTGTATAATCCGAAATTAATAATGACTTTGATGAGAAGGAAATATATTGACAAAGGGCTAAACATACTAGGATGAATACCAGCCCAAAAGTCAAGCTGGCAAAATGACCATGCAGTGTTAAGTATTAATAATGAGAAATTACAAAGGATTCCAGCTAAAAGTATTTGTGTTGAACAGTAGATTATGGTAATTACGAGGAGATTCACATGAAAGATATTATTTATGGATTACACACAGTGAGACCCATTGCCTGCCTGCCTTTAGCATATTCACCATATTTCGTTAATTCCTTTTTCTCGATGTGACACATTAGGAAACATTCAGCCTCTGCATGAATCCACCGCAATATTACTTGGCCCATAAATTCATACGTTGCTTCGACTAACCTTTCAAGACAAGATTTATAGGAGTGAAGCAAAATCGTTTATCAACAACGGGGATATTTTTAAAGCTTCCTTAAATGGATAAACCTCCGAGAACTTTCGGATGAAACTGTAATACAGCAATAATAATGATACACTTGCACACATGTATATAGCTAACTGGAAAGGAACTGTTTTTTACTCGTAATAATAACCCCTCCCGTTAAACTCTGGATTTGCTGTAATCAATCTCCGAAACAACATTTTACATTTAATTAACTGTTGAGTGTAGTTTTGTGTTCGAGTAGGTCGAATAGATCAGTAGCAAAGCGTGTTATTACTGCCACGCAAGAACAAAATGTTTTGCTTCCAACTTTCTACTTGCTTTTTCTTCTGACACATCTCAAGTTCTCATGAGTAATTTATAAGCAGGCAAGCATACAGCGTAGAAGACATTTCGTAGACTATACATGCAGTTGTACGCAGGGTACTGATAACTCAAGGAACTCATTTCACAAACCCTTCACACAATCACAATAACTACAGAAAGTTCGGTGTGGAATGCACGCAGTCTGTTGAAGTCTCTGTAAGCATGAATTCATATACAAATTAACACGAGATCTTGCGACATTAAACACCATACGAGGTCAATATAGGGACCAGTTTTCTAACATATAATATTATTGTACTTATAATGTATCTTTCGTGTGGGAAATAAATGTATGATTGTGTACTGGAATTTTTTTACAATTATTACGGACTATATAGGCCAATGGATGGACGACCCCATATGGACAATCCACCCTTGACTGACTTTTAATTCCAGATTCATATTTCATTTCTAGATACACTTTTTCTGTATTCAACGTGTTGCTGTTCTTTATGAGCTATTAATACATACGAGCGTTCTGGGAAAGAATGTGAACTGATCTACGACTCGGTAACTTTGTGATTCGATTTGTATGCATTCTCATTCAGAGTCTTGTGAGAACTTTGTAGAAGGAATTAAGAACATCAAAAGTTCATCTGACAACTGAGAGAAACCAAAGAAGAGGAGATTCGACAAGAATTAAAAGTTCATGGGGCTGTTATAGTCTCTACCTCCTTGAGGAACTTCATCTCTTGTCTCAGAATGTCTTCACTCTTCAACTCGGAATGATACAAAGATTTATTCCCTATAGTGCAATCAAATTTGGCCAAGTTTTATTACAGAGACGAGTTGGGACTGCTGAGTTCTTCGTCTCGTCTCAAGTCAATCGGGGAGGTCCTTATTCTTCCTTCCAACTCTGAACTCATCGAGCAAATGACACGTAATTCCAACGCGTGAGTCTTCACTCCAGAAAATCATCGAATGAAATGGAAGTTGTAGGAATTAAAAAGCATTTCAACAAACCATCATTACATACACTTTGTATAGTCTGTGCCCTTTTAACACAGTTTATATTAAATGTATGTGAAGCTGTAGCTCCTACATTTCCTATACGCACGCACTTTTGTTGTTCCCCTCTCTACAACTTAAGTAGACCGAATAAGACATGGCTGGAAGAATCTTGAACCCAGAAAAGGCTCATTATTATTATTATGTCTATAGTGAACTTGTACTCTCTTGTTTTGGCTTTCCTACTGACAAACTGACGGAGAACAGATGCAGATACACAAGAAAGTTCAAAGATGATGGTGAAGATGGTCATACGTACAAAGTCAATGGATACTGTGGAGGCTACTCTCTGATATATACAATTTTCTTATCCTCCTTAAACTACAGCTTCCTTCCTATTAAGAGTGCGTCTTCAGTCTTCAGGCTCAAAGTACTTTGGACTTAAGTGGAGTGGAAAGACGAAGTCTACGAGAAAAGAAATCTGTAAAAAATCATCGTGGCGCAAGGGAATGTTCTCAAAATTCTCACTTATCGCTAAAACTTGTTCACTCTAAGTAGTTGGTTGTACTTCGAAAGCAATTTCTTAAACCGATTCCCCTCGAGATTAACTTCTACTAACACTATATACTGACTAGTCCACACAGAACACCACCACCACCAGTCAAGGAGGACTTCCAGTAGAGTCCGTTTTTTTCATATGAAATCTCAGTGTCAGTAGTATATATGTAATATTCTAAAGACACACACGGTCATGTACACGGACGTAAGTTTAAGTTTACCCCGAAGATACCTAGATATATGCCATCAACATGCAACTGACTTCATCAGAAACGCACTCCACACGAGCTTAACTAAAGACCCTGGAGTATTTTTGATAGTAAAATGAAATTTAATTATCTTGAAGAACTCACATGAGAAATCCAACTGCTGTATCCAAGACTGTGCTATGCGTGCTTACTTATACACTGCAAGCAGTATGCTAGACTCAACATTCATTGACCACATAAGTAATTCAAAAAAGGACCAACCCTTTTGCCTAAGGAAGAAATAAATACTTGTCCATAATATGCAACCATTTTACAATAACATTCTTTCTTAACACATTCTCTCTTCAACTATCAACTGGAAATCATAAAATCCTGCTCCTCTCTTCCTTCTTTTTTCGCACTTTGTTTTTATCCTCCATCCCACAGAGGAAATAAACTCAAAAAGTTTCTCTGTAAGTGTGAAAGACGAGTCTCTCATCTCTTTGGAGAAGACACACAAAAAAACTTTAGCACTAAGCTACGTCCTCATTTTAACACATTTTGGTTCAATATTAACTCATTTCTCAAAAATAGTCAAGACGTGAGATTTCTTAAACAAGAAATTTAATACACGGTATGCCTTTTTTGAGGTCGTGTTGAGTAGTGTGGATGATCGATACGATATCAGTTGTTCATTACTCCAGGCACACGATCAATTTTATAGTTTTATTCGACCGAGCCCACTCAAGAAAAAAGCTTAATGCCCTTGACGATGTATATGCTAGAAACTAGATACGCACACTTATTAATGCATGCACAAAAAATAATATGAATTATAATACATACATTTTTTCTCTCTCTGGTAATCATACTCGTTAAGGAGTATATCATTATCATCATCTCAATCTTGCGTGCTAAATCATTGAGCTCAAATTCAATTAGAAAATCACCGAATCACACCCTTTGGGGATTGCAATATGGCTTAATGTATAATATTCCAACAAGGTTTCTTTGTGTGATGGGAGGATTCTTCATGATATCCTCATACATCTGCCAGCTAAACTTCAGATACTAAATAATGAAAAGAGATCGGACCTGAATGGGAATCTTGGTTGGTTTCAAAGGTGGTTGACTGGGATTATGTTCATCATATGAGATCTCTGGCCACCAATGGATTGGAAGGGTAAGTTCAGTCAAGCACGTTGAATCCCGGGCATCAGGACTGCAACTTGAGGTGACCACATCCCCTGGAGCTTTTGTTGCCTGAGCCACAAGGCAAAGTCGTGTCCGGTGTCGTCTTGTTCCCCCACCTCCACTCTGAAAAACACAAAAATGTTAAACCACTTCAAAGAAACCTCATCTCTTTCTTGACTCTGGATACGTGTGCGTGTGTGTGTGTGAGACTTCAATACTTCAATAGAGACATTACTCATTCACCCATTTAATCACAAGGCAAGGCTACTACTCCTGTGTGTGACTTATGATGTCTTTGTCTTACAAAATCTTCTGTAAATAACGAGCAAGACACGACGAGGAAACAAAATGCAGCCTGAAAACTCATCCATGGATAAAACAACCTTCTCGTCTTTCTTGTCTCCCCTTCCGATCTTGTATACATTTTAAAGTCTTTTGTTAAATCGGAGATAGCTTTACAGGCTTTACACACAGACGATTGTCATGTCAGGGAGATTTTGTGTGCAGAGCTGTCTAAAGTCTAAAGCTTTTGTCCTTCTGTTTGACAACAAAACTTAAGGTCTCCTCAAGAGTTAAGGACTCCTTCTGTTCTTTTCCGATCGGATGGCAATATTCTCAGGAGAGAGAGTTGTGTGTAAGATTGTTCACGTTTGCATGTGCTTTTAATGCTACCAACATGGAACTAATTGGATTTGAGTCATAAATTCTGCTCCGCAAAACCAGCTTGCCAAAAGGTTTACTGCTTAATGCCATTACGTGTCCTGCTTCTGAGAGCAATGGGCCTGTTGACGATGAGTATTTAGCGTAAAAGTCCATATTTAGCTACGGGTCCGTAGACCAGAGACCATCACTCTCTCTCACTCTCGTAGTTTAAGCCATTGATTTTTTCATAAAATATCATGGAGCATAAAATCCTCTTTCCTTTTACTCAAGAAGACGAAGAGGAAGAAGGAGAGTCAAGAAAGCCATCATCATCTCACATACTTGGTAATGAAAAATCCATTTACAGGGATTGAATAAAACAAGTTGGAGTTCTGGATGTACAGAATAGAGGGTCAGGTAGGGAATAAATACACACCTGCTGTCTCGGCCCTCTGGCTTGACTCTGTGGAGGAATGGGAAGACCAAAAGCTGTCTGACCAGCATGGAACAAAACTCGAAGAATTGGAGTGTCCTTGGGCACACTGGGAGTGACGATGTGAGCACTCAAGTCCAGTGGGGGGATCATCTCAGGGTCGTTTCCCATTCCCCCTGTGCCATTTGAACCTCCTGGAGAATTGTCCAGGGGATCTGGAACCAACAGTCTCACTGGAACTGTCTGCTTTGTACTGAATGGCCCATACATCACACGAATAGAGACAGCTTGGCTCGAAGGGAGGACAGTGAAGTGCTCTGTGTTCAACACCGCTGGGTCGACCATATCAGGATCCATCATTACATCCGTCTCTCCTGAAGTCGACGAAGAGGACGACGAAGAAGACGACGTCGCTGTTGAACTCGGACCTTGTGAAGGTGGTCGGATGAAGAACCCTCCGTCTTTAGGCTCAAAATGCATCTCGACACCCAACCCTCCTTCCATCAGTCCCACTGCTGCAACATTCATCAACAACACATGCAATCAATTTCCATTCCAAGTGTCAATAATGATATACAAACACATCTAAAAGCTTTTCATCTTATGACCTCTTGTATGTAGTAGTAGGCTCCCATAACATGGGTGCGTATGCGACTCTAAAAGTCAGATTCAAATTCATGAGCATTCACCAAGGACTCTCTCGCCTTTCACCTTTTCATTTGTTCCTCATAAGATTGATGGAAATTAGATGACCCATTTTTTGCTACCTGGAGTCACGTCAATTTGTTTCCGTGTATGTGTGTGTGCTACATTCACACTCATACGGTTACATTTACTATATAATATACTTCTAAAGTAAAATATTTACACTGGAGAAGCCTTTCATTACCCGTGTAATCCCTTTTGCCTTCGTTCTTCTAACTTTATTCACAGCCATCGTTCCTACATACACACACACACAATAGCCTTGTAATGACTAAGCAAATATTGTTAGACATTCACTACTATTGCCTATTACCACCGACGACCATGGCATGCACACATCACATTTCCATTCCTCCTCTGAATCAACAGTAAAATAGGCGAGCAATCCGCAAAGTCTTTTACTCTTTTTACCAGTTGGACTCGACTTACAAAGGTAAAAAAGTAATCAGAGAGCATCTACGCATACACGACATACGACTTTATTGTCAAGTAGTCTACTTTTTTCCCTATAGGCTTCGTACACTTATACAAATAATCTCATTATTCTTTTCAAAGAGATATTCGAATCAGAGAGTAATTGGATTAGAGCAGAAGAGAGACCACTTACTATACAATATATTATGTTATACTGCATGCATATATTAAATACAGAGAATATTATTGATTGCTAAACATGGTTTCTTATGAATTTAGTGAACTTTAATCTTTCCATGAACAACTTGTATGCGTATATACACAAGTCTCTAGTGGAAGACTACAAATATAAATGTTAAGATTCTATTTGAACAAGATAATTTGCTGACACTGATTTAATCACGTTCACCTAAGTGGTGAATCAAACTCTCTGCCTCTTTCTAGGCATTCCGAATTCCAATTACATATATATTATGTATATCACAGCATTTATTGCTCCACTTCAATGATTTGTGCTTTCTAACAGGATCATATATATTACAAAGGGTTTAGGAAAATCCAAACCAGTTTTGTGGCTTGAGGAATCTCGGCTGTTCAATTTCCAAAGAGATTGTCTACCGAGAGTGGGGAACGATGAATTTCCAAAATCAAAAGACTAAGGAATTCCTTGTCAATAGGAATTATTGGAAGTTATTGAATTGCTTATTGTCTCTCTATAGTTTCTACACTATAAAAGAGTTTTGAATGTAGTCGCATGTACCCCACATGTTTCATAGCAAAGTATAAATGCAAACGAAGACCCACACAGTTACTCTGGGATAATAATATATTATATAGTATGGTCTGTTGTAAAACAATTTGGAACGAGAAACCAGACCTGTTCTAGAACTTCTGCAGCAACACATAACTTAATATGACTTCTATGAAATGTTCCAAGCTTACAGAGAGAAAAGAGAGAGAGAGAATACAAGGACTACGGACTGAGAGAAACGTAGTCTAGTAATGCGGCTAATATTCCATCGACTGAATTTGACTCTTCGCTGCTGGAGGCTGCTGGAGAGGTAAAGTGTGCGTGTAGGAAACTAAGACCGCAAAACGGATCTTTTCCTGCAGATTTAATTTCTTAGTAGGAGAGTATATCCTGTTTAATTTCAATTTAGACTGGAAGACGTCGTTGTTAGCGTACCAGGAAGAAGTATAATGTCTGAAAGAATGATGAGCCTCGCTAGGAGAAACAAGAGCATTTGTCTGACTTCACATTTTCACAATAATATTATTTTGCCATTTGTAAGAAAACGAGTTGACTTGTGAAAATGTACGGCTGCCGACCAGCAGCTTCATCTTCATGAGAGCCACATTGAGTGATCATCATGAGTAAGAGATAAGACACGATCCTCGTGACCGACTTCCCCCTTTCATTGCTTCATTTGCTCCTTCCATTTGAAAGTAATTTGACGAAAGACATCATCGGTACTTGAGTCTTTGAAGTCGTTTGTAGTAAAAGCCCTCCTGTTGTACCAGGAAAAGCTATACTTTCTCTCTTCTCCATCAAAGCTAACTCAGTTTACTACGGCAGCGCTTATTAATTACGTTGAAGTGGAAAATATCATGACCATCTCTGTTTTACTTCCTGTCGCTCAATTGTATTTCTCTCGTTCGATTGTTTCCAAATTCAATTCTCTCTTAACTTTGTAACATTCTGCACACTAATTTTACCATGCTTGCTTTTCTTTGTAACTCTGTCCAGGCCTCCAAACCAAAATCAATAGTAGAATTCCATTCATTTATTACAAAAAACCTTTGAAATCGATAACCGAGCTCTCCCAAATTCTATTAAGCAGGTAACAGAATGTATTCCTAAACACAGATACTATACACAATTAAAGACCACATTGGAAAAAGAGTTACTCAAGTATCAAGATGATGTTATGCAAGAAGACATGTGGGCAAACCACATTGTGTTTGAGACTTTGAGAGCAATGTCTCCAAAAGCCTAAAAACCGAGTTTTCGGATCGGTTCGTTATGTCCCAATTGTAAGATACGCCGCTGAAACCTCTATATCTGTGGCGTTTAACGTTGCTAGCTACATTTACGGACTTCCGATTTGAGAAAGCTATTCAAACATACATATATTATACGGACGTATAATACATATTATTCCTTCCTGCACATAACTCAGCTACTGTGAACTTGGAGCAGAATTCTCAAAACCCGAAACACGGGATTATATGGGCGAGAACTCCAACCAAAACACAATGGGACACACAGAGTCAACCGACTGAAGAAAAGTCCAGTGAGATATATATATACAGCATAACAGAACTCGCAGACTGTGTGTGCTCATGATGGGGGATGCCAAAGCAGAGAAAGATCAATAGGCTGAGGTCCCTTGTACGCCAACTCCTAGAAATTTCATCCGATTCTGAGATATACTCTTTCTCTACCCGATTCCTCTTTTATTTCAAAACACTCGTATAAAGAACTCCTGTTCAATTCATTCATATCAAGTGGCGTGCCCGACCTCTGATGACCAGATATGTCTAATGACTCAAGCAGTCCTTAATAACAATTCTCAATGTACACACACATGTACACACAAGTCGATACTGTCATTAATTCTCCCACTTTTCTGCATTCGGAAACTTCCTCTTTAAAAAACAGAAGGTCGCACAATCTTCTTCTTCTCCCACAGCTTTCATAGCTCAGGATGAAAAAAACATGTTCTGCTAGGTTGTAGGCATTCACTCTTCTCCTCTCTGCGATTCATTTTACTCTACATATCCACTTGACTGCACTTTCTCACTCCGAAAAACTTTCTGATTATTCGGGTGAGCTCCGTGAGTGGCTCCCACATTGCAAGTGCAGCAGATCTGACGACGTGTTCTAAAAATGCAACTCAAACCAAAAACTCAAACTTTTCGAGACACTCAAATCGGATCTGTGTGGATAAAAAATACTAGGGAGTTAAATAATATTGTGGGGATCAAATGGAAAATGCGAGAAAGAGAAGCCAACTTAATAAAAAATGATATGTGTGTGTATGGAAGGGCGTATTACAATCAAAACTTCCAAGTCACACTCATAATATATTTGTAATACAAGGAGCTGACTATCATTTTTATCCCGGAGTAATCGAGTCGATAAAATAAATGTGTGTGTGAGCTTTCCTCCCTTCATTCTCCCTTGTGTCATTAATAACATAGTTAATCTGCATGAATGAAATCAGATAGGCTGACACTATTTTATGAGAAAAGGAATAACAAAGTTTAACAAACTAGCACTACTTTATATGTAGGTACTGTTGGGTTGTTTATAACTTTTGGCAATTGGACAGAAGGAGGTTCAGAAGAAGATGGAGAAGATGAAATACGCACGTACAAGGGACACAAGATGAAGACAGGCAAAGGAACGCGATTTGTGAATGAATAAATTTTGAATTGAAAAGTGAGAGAGGAAAGCACACCGTACAGAAGTAAGGATGAAGATCGAGGAAGGTTGTTGGAAAAGGTAAGGAATAATAAGGGGCAGTGTGGTGATATGCATTATTGTTGTGGAATGACATGAAGAATGCTCTCGGATATTACTCGACATCCATGATCGTACAGATATATATATATTATATTCTCATCCATGGATGAATGTGCCAAGAGGGATTCTCTGCGGAAAAGTTTACTCTCTTTCCTTTCCATGTTTACAATATGATGAAGAAATGATCCTTCGGTAGTCGTAGCGGTGGTAGCTAAGCTTTTTGCTCTGGAGAACCTTACAAGTCTTACAACAATCCTCCTTTTTAAGGAAGGAAGTAGTCCAGAGAATGAACCAACGATGACAATGTGTAGTGAAGGAAGAAGAGAGCTCAAGAATGCATTATGATTATGTACTCTATCCTCAGGATTTCTGTCTCTACGACTATTACAACAACTGTGTGTGTGTGTGATATGCTTCCTGAGACTCGAGTCCCTTATATTCCTACTTCGCTCTGAAGAAAACACATCTTCTACATATCTCAATCCGAAATCTAATCCAATCTTCCTCATTTCTCAAGGCACAAACGGCCTACTATTCAGCACCATCGTTTTAGAGGTTTTTCAACCATCGTCTTCTCTCCGACTACTTCTTAATACACTCTCTTCCCTATTTGTTCAAATAGATTGCAACAACATTTTTTATCTCGCACACAGATTATTGTTACTCGCTGCTACTGTGCTAGGTTCAAGAAGCAGACACAAACCTATCGTTTCAATATAGTCTTTATGAATTGCTACCGTATGCAATAGAGTTCACAATAATGTACTTTTTTTAAATAAGCTGTTTCAATCCTTATATCAGATCCCTGAATGCATGCATGTAGGCGACAGTTACGTTCTTCAGGGTCTCCACCATATATATAGTTTCTGGGGTAAACGTAACTCTTTTTAGTACTTTTATGTACCTCACATTCTCAAAAGCTCAAGAAATGTTTGCTCCAGGCGCCTTTTCCAATCTTTTTTATTCGTATTTCTGCTTTGTCATTTTTATCTTGAGCTAGAAATGTGAATATTAATGTAAGATAAAGGTATAAATAAAAGTTTATACTGAACAAAACTGTGTAGAAACTTGTCCATGTAGTTTTGTGCGATACATTGTACAATTCATTTCCAACACGTACTTTGTAGCACTTCCAATCAAGTGCAGTAGTGGAAGCTTGGTCATAATCGCATCGAGTACCACATCATGTACCACATAATATAAGCTTTGTAAGCTGTTGCAATTGGATCTTGTTGCTACCTTCTAGTTTACACAGAAAAATATCGTAAAGTGACCAGTAATGGCCATAATAAGAAGCAGAGTTTGTTGCATATTCGACTGGTTCTATTTTATTTCCCAAATAAATTCTGAAAGTAGTTGCAGCTTGTCATCGTACTTAAATAAATGAGATTTTTGGTGAACATAAGTTTTATGAATGATACGTTTTACATGTTGCCTTACTGCCAAGAGTGGTAGAAATGAAATAACAACTCAACCTGTCAAGTTGTGAATTGTAATTTGCAATCTATCCTTCTTCCCTGTAGAGAATACTTCAACCTGTCTACTCGGAAATGTGAGACGTGCATCAAATGGAATTGTATCGCTTCGTTTGTTTCACTAGCATTCGATTAAGCTAGGAAAGCTTTCGTGTGCATATATTCCTCTATAATTTCACGTTATTTAAATGCACATAAACCAAAATGTTATTTCCAAATGAAGCAGGAATTCATAATGTCTGCGTGGATTAGTTTTTAGGTGGCTGTAAGGTTTCATTCATTTAGATGTCAAATGGGAATTAAATCATTTCATTTCATGAATTAATTTCAAAATTAATGGAAGTATGGTGTATGCGGAGTGTAGTGCGGATACAATTAATTGTTTTAGGTTTCTTTCATACACACAATAACAAGCAGGGAACCCTTTACAAATTCCGAATATCGGATTAGACGCTATGTAAATGGAAAATTCGTCCATGAGTTGCAAGTTATGTAGGCATAATATTTTACACAGTTGCATTGGATTATATTGGATAGATAGAAACATGACGTTTCTCCAGTCTCACAGCGATTATATCTCATAATAGCTAGGGTTCAAATTCAGATACTTGGATCCTCATGTGAGTCAGTTTACTGTTCGCCTTATTTAAATAAGGCGAACAGTTATCACCCGAGTGTCATATATCTGATATTGAGTACTTTTGACAGTGTAGCTTCATCAAAACATAACACATGGACAGCAACAAATAGTGAATATGAATTATTCCAGTTTAGATACATATATAATTTTATGTGTCACTTTCATGAAAACATTCTCCACTTTCACTCGGGCTCTTGGGATTCCACAGTACAATCACAATTGCAAAACATTCCCATAACATTTCAAGCTTACAACTAAAAATGAATTGACATGCGACCATTTCGGAGCAGGGTTCTTGGATTTCTTTCATCCTCACAAGTTCTGAGGCACAGCCACGCAACAGAAGATAAAACAAGTATTTTGTATATCTCAACTAGACACCTTCTTGGAAGCTTTTAAGAATTTTCCCACAAACACCGAAGAAGCAGTTTTGAACTTAAAAGACAGAAACAAAAGTACGTATGTTACAGGAAGTAGGGATTACTGCAGTGGTCAAAAGAGAGACATGAGAAGTTCCTACGCGAAATAAGGATCTCATGTGTTTTTGGGGAAGGGAAATTCCCGAAGGGATCCGCGCATCACATTTACTATGTTGTGTGTTCATTAGAAAGAATAATCCATCTAGAAAAGCTAGACAAGAACCACACAGCATAGCTACGAACATGAGTAGTATCATTCATCTAAACATTATGAGAGAGAAGGAAAGGCACATTAATGACACGTCTGTGGATTACACAACTTTACAAGGACCGAAAAGGATTGTAGTGTGTATTTCATGTAGGAGACTTTGTGAAAGAAACATGGGACACTATGTGTGTGTCAAGAGTGAGCACCCAAAAAGACACAAATTAAACAGATGTGAGATCTAAAATACATTATAATCTCATCTAGAACTGAGGAAGGATCTCATCTATTTTGCTTTGTTATTTCAACCACCACCACTTCAGGGTCTATTCATCATCCCAAATGGAAAGAATTGCTATGGGTTCCTTGTCGAGTCATGCTAGAAGCTATATAGCCCCTTTATCACTCTGGCTAATGGGTACTGAAGATATGAAAAAAGTGGCATGGGTGGTGCTGTGTTCTGGGTCGTCTGCAAAATAGTTCATCATTGATGAATCACAACGAAATAAGCGAGAGTTATTAGACTCAGCCCAAATGGGAAAGATATTAGAAAACTGGAGAGAAATGAGTTACTCTTTATCACAATATTTGGAGAGAAGTAGTGGACCTTAGAAGTTTTTTCATACAAGCGAGATGCAACATGCTCGTATTGTTAACAAGAGTACAATAAAAGCCATGAACCAAAACCAACCCGCATTAAGTACTGGCTATATACTATATACGCAGTAGTAAGGTTGGGAATTATTAATTCCCATTAAAAAAGAAATAGATGAGAGGTACTTTTTCATAATGAGTAGTCTCTTTTTGTAAAAGTTTGCATATCAATGGATGGAAAACATCGAAAGATTAATGGGACTTAAAAAGGAACCAACCTTTTGAGAGATGAGCAGAAATATTGATAAATTGGTAATAATGATTCAATTTATCTAAAAAGCAAGACTCTGTGATTAACTTGCTCACCCAACAGCAACTTAAGCAGTCGAGAAAAGAAGCTTCTCATCAGGAAGAACCATTAGACGATTTCAAGTTTTTATTGTGGCTCTCAGTCTCATATCTATTATGCAGTGTATAGTTAATCAATAGCCAGTCCCCAACATCTTCAGCATTTGGAAAAGTCGTCTAGCTAAAAGCTTCGTTCGTGTTCCTAAACATGATGTCAAACCTGCCTCACAATAACAACCCACGGGTACTCATCCATATGAACTGCACTTAAGAGTTGCAGATGAGATAAATATTAGTACGTGTGTGTGTGAGTTGCATTAAAAGAAATTTATCTTTTGAATCAAATAGCGAAGCGACTTAGACAGAGCAATTTTTATAGACTACTAGAAAATACCACATTCTACAGACCGGGTACGAATAAATCATGACAGAAATGCGAAAGACATAAGCCCGGAGACTCTTAAAACAACAAGACGAGCGATTCTTCATTCAGCACATAATTTCTGGTATGTAAGAGCAATGTCATTTAACATCTTTCCATGTTGGTCGATGGCAAATCTCATTATATTTTATATGAATCATTATCATAAAATAAAACCAGTCACCATGAGATCAACAGAGTATGTTGGTAACAAGCTTGTACAAAAACACACACACGTTAACTATGAGAACTTGCAAGTATTGAAGTATTAACCTTTCTGCTCAATCTTGTGCTTCATATTAACATCTCATCCAAAAGCAGCATTTTTTTATCTCAAGCGAAAAATGGTTTGGAACCAGCAGTGTGCAATTGCGACAAAAGGATTCATTTATCAATTTATTTTTTCTTCGTGAGATATAGTTGGTTTAAACGAAATTCTTTAAAAAGCGTGTAGTCGATTCTTCCACTTCTCAACATAAGCGAATGTTCAATGCAGAAACCATAACTGCTGCTTCCATTAAGAAAGTACAGTGAGTGAGGATACTACATGCATGCATCATAATAAAAAATCTTCGTATTATTAGGCACAGGAAGAGGATGAAAACTGGATGCCCTTCCGAGCTCATACACAAGTCTGTGTATTATATATCTCTCTTCAAGCTTTATCAATTCAAAGATGAATAAATTAAAGGCTCACATTTTCTCACTTTATGATCGGCATTAAAGATGATGATAACGGTCATTAGGGAAAGAGATTCGCCTTTGAGAAGACTGCGAGCAAAGCGTGTGAGATTTTCTGGAAGAACTTTAGTGAGTTCATGATATTCATTTGATAGTTTCAAGTATAAACAGAGAGATTAACATCTCTTCATCAAGTGTAAACAACCGTACAAGAAAAATGCGTTGCCGTCTTGAACTCCTAGAGGCTTGCAGATCATCATGGGACTTTCATCATTTCATCGCAACCACTACCCCATTAATTTGATAAGACGGCAATCTCACGGTAAATGCAATAGTGAAAGACAACCTAGTTAAACATTCTTGCTACAAGTTTTCTCTGTAAAAAATCCAAAGTTTGCTTTGAAGACTGCCTGCAATACTTGAAAGTTTTCTGCGTTCTTCTTGAACTAACTATTAACTTATCCTTGCAGTTAACCTGAAACTTGGAACGTACCTATACACGAGTACGAAAGATGTGTTCTAAAGTTCCAACTAATCCTTCCTCATTTCTTTTTAAGGTGAGCAATGCACGTAAGGAGAAAAGTAATATTCCGTTAACAAACATCTATCATCAGGATCCACTCATCCTTGTCTCTCAGTCATAATGAGATTTCCAGTAAAGACTTTCCTCTCCGTGTTTCCGTGTCTTGCAAAAAGGATTTTAGTTACTTCAAAATTCCTTCGAGAGGCGAAGAGGAATTCATGGGAAAGGAGATAGACGGATTCTTGAGTATCTCTCTCTAGTATACGTGTAACGTGCTTCACGTCTAAAGAAAGTACTTTATACATTACACACACTCTGCACTTTGATAGATTTCGCAAATAGTTTACCCTTCCTTCTCTCGGCTCAGTGGAATTTCATAAACCCTCAATTATTTCTCACACAGCGAAGAAGACTCGGATGTACACAAGTCACATCCATCAAGAACAGTTTAATGTCTAAATACCAGGATGAACCAACTCCTTTGTGATGATATAACATCAACCTACATCAATCTGATGTCTGACTAGACAACCAGCTAAGTCTCAAAGTCCCAATGCTAACAACGTACATATCTCTCACTAGATGTGTGTGCAAAAATTCCCCATTAATAAATGTTCTTCATGAATAGCTAAAATGCTAGCCAAGGTCTGCATGAAAACTGTCAGTCATCCTTCTCTTCTTCTGATCTCAGCGAATTTTTCCCATACAAGTGAATAAACGAGCATCAGCCATATTATGCATAAAAGATTTATTCATCAACTCTACCAGGGAAGTTTTCAATTAGAATTTCCGATGCAAATCCTTCTCAGACAGACCAGTGTGAAGCCTTACAACATCAACAAACACGTAGTTTTCAAAATGAAATATATATGTATGAATTTTTGAAGTAAATAAAAAGCACGAAGACTTCTACTCACGCCAAACTCCTGGTTCTCTTACAAATGCGAAATGTTCAGACAAATAGATGATCTGTCAAATTCTGTTGGGTGAACCATTTCTAAAATTTATGTTTAGTTAGAGATATTTTTAACCCACTTAGATATAATGAATGAGCCTTGTTCTTTATCCGCCAAGCTTTTTCTCACAGTCGTGTGTTTCATTTATTCATTTTACAAAAACGCTCTGTTCCATATATCTTGGCAAGAATTTACTGACTGTGTACATTATACATACCTTACCAACGAGTCTATTTGCTCAAATGCTGGCAGCATTGTTTATGTTCTCTTTTAAGAATTGAAATAATTATTAAAGAGTGTCACCTCTGCTCATTAAATTCACTAATAATAATGAGGTTCCAAAAAAGTTATCATGACTTTCCTGACTGTATAGGCAAGCTGATGCAGATGAGACAGTTAAGTATAACCTCGCACTCTAACTTTTACACACGAGCATCTCACTTCTTTAGTTAGTCCAATTACAAGTGAAAGTTCAGATGTAAAGCATATTTGCAGTAGAGCAATTATTTTAAGCTACACAATAAATCTCGCTACATTCTCCAAAGTAAACACTTCAGCTTAAACTTCGAAAACCACAACTTGCATAATATATATATTCACACGCATGGAGCAAATGGAACATGCTTGTCTAAAGTTTCCTTGTATAAATACAGGAAGTAGTGAATGTGAACAGGTGTATCGTTCTAATGAACGTGCTTCTGTCGAGCCATACTTACACGTATTATTAGTCTGCAGTCTAATTACCACATTTGCTACAATACTTCTCTTATAGAGCAATAAAGCTTTTTTCCAAATAACCAATTATACCGAATTGTGTACAGTTAAGCTGTGTTACTTACCGAGAAGCACAACAGTCCAGCAAGTCCATAATGGAGACATTTTTGTTCTCCGCACTTTCTCCATGTCCTTGATGATTAAGTGTTCGCAGTTATTCAGATATTTTATCTACCCAACCCATTGATCCCCTCCACTTCGTTATTCCTTACTCACTTTCACACTTGTAAGGTCAGAGTTTACATATCTGACAATAAGAACAAAATATTGATAGATACACCAATTTCTAAAACGATGCTTTTATTAACTCGATTTCAAGTCCATGTAAAATATAAAGATCTAACACCAATGCTGATTCTTATAGTTTTATATTATAAATTATACTATTACGATAAGATGAAGAACAGTTCATATATATATATATATATGTCAAAACTCTTGCTCACTTTCTGCTTTCCCGTGATAAGCTTCTATATATTTCACTGTCTGAAGAAATCCTCAAAGAATCTCAAGGTGTTCTCGGTAGACTTAAAGTCACAGGGTGTCTTCCTTGGGCTACCTGAATAAAGGTACTCCTCATCCACTCTCAGTGATCTAAGGTATGCGGACTAAAGGGTGTTGTTATTGCGAGTTGCATGAAGATCTCATGAGAAAAATGAGATTCACTCCATCCACCCAAGTTGAGCGTCGAAAGAGAACTGAACAGTTTGTTGAAGCAGTCCGAGTCAATACTTCTTCGGAATACCATGTCTGTATAGTATGTGTGTAGATGTTGGTTTTTGCCCTGTTCTTCGATATCCAGCAGTCCCTGTCAACCCGACACTCAACAATCCTTCCTTCATCTGGACTTTATATTGTATACTCACTGGACGCGAGCTTTTTCTTTCTAACCAAACCCACAAGATATCAAAGGGTGTGATGCACTCCAATTACTCTCACTAAAATAAGACTCTAACATGATTATATGTAAGCCTAAGAACAAAGTGTATATATTATTGGGCATTGTCTCTCTTCATCTCTCAAGGGACTAATACTTTCATACACACACACTCACTTCTTGTCTGTATAATCTAAATTAACATCATCAACACATCCTACAACTAAATATTCTACATTTCTACATTTTAGATTATCGGGTGGAGCATGGAGGCGTGAATCTTAATTATAAATTCACGCAGTCTGTCATTTCATCTTGGTCTGGCGTCTAGATGGCAAATGAAATGAATGGAGGACGTATCAAATAATTTTTTCTGTGGTTGCATACTTTTGATTATATTTAGAGAAGATTCTTAAATTGTGAGTGTGAACGAGTCCAATAGCAACTTTTATGACTAAATTGTATGGAAAGTACACAACACAGTACTTTTCAGTTTGTGCAATGGAACCTGATATCATTTGGTAATTTAATTACTCATGAATAAGTTTGCATGAAAAGCTCTACTCGTCCGTGTTGTAAATCTTAAGGAGGTTTATGGCTTAATGTGTGTTTACTGACGTGAATGGCTATCTGCTGACCCTATATCTGTAGGAGAAAGTCCGCGTGGTGCATCGATGTAATAAGCGAACAAGTATTCTACAATATGTATACAGCTCTCGAACTCCCAGTTAGGGTCATATTTCTTGTGAGACAGTTCACAAGTGTTTCAATTCTTTCATATTCACCTTCACCCGGTACAGCTAGCTGCGAATGAACTCTTTTATTGGTTTGTATTTTTAGTGAAGCAGAGTAATATTGTTTGGACTATCGACTATACATACATTTTAAAACTGCATATCACAAAGGAAATAATTTTATAGGTCTTGTGTCATTGCAAAACGCGGGTGCAGTGTTCGCCAGTGAATACACATTAGTGCTGTGTACGAGAAATGTAAATGGAAAGACGTCAGAGCAGTTATTGATTTTCAGAAAGTTTTTGTAACAAAAAAGAAGTAGAAATGAGAGTTGATTCTAAAGGAAATTGGTCCCTTCTACCACGACGACTCGGCAGTTCACTACCACCATTAAAGCACGACCACAGAAACGACTCCATCCGAGCTCTCAGATTGATCTTTTCCCCTCTACTTTATACAAGTTTGCTTTTACCAAGTGCCTCACAGAACCTCAGCCGAGTACTTTCTCTTTTACCGACTTTCCCTCGTGGTTGCCATCTCTGAATTGTGTTTTTAATAAACCACTTCCTAGATTCACGGAATCAGTTGAACAATGGGCAGTTTTGCAATCTTTTCAGCGTTATATTTATAATTTATTTGCTGACAAAAGTAAAGTGGGATAAGGTGAACAGTATGTGGTTAAAATATACATTCAATGTAATTAGATTAAACTTGAGTTATTTTAATGACTAGCTTCTTTCCGACTTGTTAACTGTCTTTGAATCTCGAATGCAATTATACCGAATGCATTAGCAGCATTTAAACTGTCTACGTTATAATGAAGTGGGATTCTTACTCTAGTTATTTCTATCGACTCATTGTTAGATAGCTTTGATACAAGACTAATAATTTCTTTTCCTAATCCTTCGGTTTCGCCACCAATCGTCAAAAATATGTGACTGAAGCTTGTGTAGTCAACTGAAAAGTAATTACGCAAAGGCACATTAAATCGAGTATCACTCAAGTCACTATCAGCTAAGATGAATCCAACTTTCATTCTTCTATTTGGCATCATTTCAGATTCAGATAATTCGTCTATCTTCCTATCTTCTGTATTCATTTGTTTATTTTTATCCAAATCATTAAGAATTCGCTGCTCTATCGACATAGTTTCTTCGTTTTGAGAGATTGGGATGTAAAAGTGAGCTCCACAGGCTCCACGCAATACTTTCATGTTCCAACAGTCAACACATCCTGAAATAAAACAAATAATAATTGTAAGGCAAAGACAGGTTTAGTCAAAATAATTCTAAAATTCTATACAAGCCATTTATTTTACAGCCTCATGCAATAAGTGTGAAATGTATATTGTTTTTTTTGCTGTATGTTTTGATACTTGTAATACTGTATGCTGACGGAAAGTTACTCTGTCGAAAAAAAACTCTATTAAAGTATTCCCATTTGTTTACAAGATTGTTTCCTGTAAGTTTTTGCCGACTTGTACAGCAGCCAAGATTTTAGTTGTTTATTTCAGGTGTTGTAGGCATTTCTCTAGCGTAAAAGAAGCCTCATTTTACACTTTTATTTTTACACAAAATTGACTTCATGTCTACAAGGTACTATAACACTTTTTTGCTCTTTCACTGATGTGAAATGGATGTGATGGAACCCTCGTAAAACTCTAATAGGCAGACGAGTCACTTCATTACGCTTAAGCGGAGCTCAAAAGAGTGCAAAAGTTACCTTTCCATTCTATCAAATTTTATGACTCATTACTTTTCTTCTTGAGATAAAATCCTTTTTCAATCGCAATGACTTACAGCAGAACCAAAATAATCTTCCTGCACACCCCTACACATATTTTCCGTTTCTCAACTTGAAATGATCGCAGGAGTAAACTCAAGTGTGGGCTTTATGTACATTTCACTGTATTTCTCAACTTGCTCCGTAATGATAGATAGAGAAGCTACACACCACAAACCCTTATACATTTCTATGCAATCGGTTGTCAATAAACCGAACTACCGCCTTACCTTTGGTTAGTAAAAATGATCGGCAACCGACGCCGGCCGCTGATCGTAAAATTGATCCCAAGTTTCCAGGCTCTCGGATGTTATCACAAATGACAGTTAGAGGGATACTTTGCGTAAGTGTGTCTACTCTCAGGATTACGTCTGTTGGCTTTGGCTTTTGAAATACTCCTAGGGTAGCAGAACAGAAACGTTGTTAGTTAAATTTAAATTTGAAAACATGATACAAATTGAATGGCCCTTTATTTCCACTAATCTTACGTACCTATTGTTCCAGGTGAAGTAGTTACAGAGGACCATGTTTGCATAAGCTTCGAGCTTACTCGATAAACTTCCGGGTTTGACTTTTGGGAATCCTTTCTTCCATGTTCCATATCAAGATACGGTTGTAACACCGGGGTCATGTTCTTCGTAGAACTTGAGAAAAATAGTTTTTCCAATTTCAATCCGCATTTTAAGGCTTCTTCTATCAGCCTTGATCCTTCTACTGCAATAAGTCTTTTACTATTGGTCATCATAACTTCTCCCATCGTCAAACTGAAATAGCAGATCAGCAGTATTATCTTGTTAGTAAAATGACCTAAAACAAGGCGTTAAAAGAATGGTTGGCTCGCTGGCTCCTCACACTTACTTAAATACACTAGATGCTTTCGTGACGGTGACGGTATTATTATTACTACTACTGTCATTGTATTTAGGTTGAGCATCAATAATTTTACTCCCAAGAATTTTTGTTCCAGGAGGGTGAACACGTATTGGTTTTCTTGACAAGTTCCCTTTTAATCTAACACTGCCAAAAATATTACGGACAGATTTATCAGTGTGTCTTGCATAGTTTAAAAATAAAGATCTCGACGCGGACGACGATTGCTTCAACATCGTAGTAGTCAAATGAGATCCAACAGTCTGCATTTTTTAAAGCCTGCAAAGTTAAATTAATTATAATAAATACTGATCCCAGTCAATTCGACATGATATCCTTCGTAACTTCGTATACATCTCGCAAAGCTCTTTCATAAACCTCATACAAGATACAACAGAACCGCAATTAGTCACGATCATGAAAATTGTGTTACACATTATTACAATAAGCTTAACTTTCATACTTTAATAGAGCATAATTAATAACCACCACCACCACCACCACCATAGTACCATACAAACCATTCAACGTTAATTATCAATCACTTACCTTGTTACCTTCTACACTTTTCTTGGTGCTGCGATAATTTATCTGGATCAAACACAATTGTAGTAGTAGTCGTAGTACGAAATAGTACGAATGACGCAGCCAGCAAGAACGCACAAAACCTGTGGAATCTCCTTTTTGTTGGCTTATTACGGTTATCTGACACAATGACAATGACCACTTAACGACATCACTCATTAGATAATTACAATTATTACAGGTGGTGGTGTTGATTGATGTAGTATTGATGATGATGAGACGACCGGTCGTCGCGTGTTTACCAATTGAGAGTTTATTTGGCGGAGTTGGTGTTGTGAACTGCCATTGAGCAATAATCGAACGAGAGAGACACGATCATCATCACGACTGCCCGTCATCCTTCGCAGAAATATTCTTCATCAGTCTCACGTTGATTCCCGGCGAGGGTGGAAGTCTTATTTCTGGTGTGTTCATTTTTTTTTATTAAGTCTTAATTATTCAATCTGTCCCCCATCATCTCGATACTCTCGAACAACCCAAGATGAGTTCTGCCACTAAAGTTGGAGCTCAAGGCTACAGGGCCCTTCATTATGTACTCAAAATTGGAAACCGCAAAAGCGCCATTGATTTCTTTCGCGATATTCTGGGAATGAAGGTTTGTTGTTTATTTTACAATTATTAGTTGTAGTAGTAATGAAGGATTTAGATTTTACTGTAGGGGTGGTAATAACAGATTTTCAGATATGCAGCTATTGCAGCATCTGCCGTGTTTGTAAAAGATTGTGGTTCTTGCAGGTCCTAAGGCATGAGGAGTTTGAAAAAGGATGTGAAGCTACGTGCAACGGGTAAGTCATTTTAAGTTAAGTTATAGATTTCAAATACCATCTTTAGATAGTAATAATAATAGTAATAATAAAAGTGTAATATTAATAGTAGCAACAGACTAACAACAGGTGCAGTAGGTAGCTTGTTTCTTTGATTGAAATTAAATCGAAATTCGATAAGTAATATATTCAGATAGTTTAAGTGAAAGTGGTCCAAGTGCAAATAATAGATAGATCTTCTTTTGTTCATTTATCTTTTTTTAATATGTCTTCTTCAAGAAACTAGAACATGTATGTAAAGAATAGACAGGGATTCTTCTGACATTTTTGTATTACAGTACTTGTACAGTGAGTACGCTAAATAACTCGATCTCAGAATTCGATCTCTCGATCTTCAGATTCTCGAACGTATCTAGAGAAAGGAGTAGGAAATAGAGCTCACAGAAGGAATTTATAAAATAGTCAGCCAAAGCAGCTGCTAACATTCAATAATTTCTTGATGACAATGGACTCGACGGAAGTCACAAACCCAGAAAGAAATGCGAAGTATTTTCTTCATTTCCAGACGAGTCAATATGGTTCTCTTAATTACTTTATACAATAAAAGCAAAGGCGAATTCAGTACCAGTATTGAGATATAGGGAGAGGGAGAGTTATTATTGTCTGCTTTACCGATGGAGCATTTTTATGTTTTAGCTCTCATCTCCAATTGCACATATTTGACAGACAAGCAAGGAAAGATCCCAATTCGTAATATTAAGTTTCCTCACGTATGCCATTATCAGCGATTCCCTGTCAGTGCCTGTGTTTCACTTAAATTCCTCTTGTCATGTCATTCCCACTTTCTATTCGTGTTTGATTGTACCAGTTACGATTTCATTAGATCACAATTCAAACGGGGTCGTTTACGACTTTATTCTTGGCGATTTGCATTACTGCCTGTCATGTACTCGTTTTTAGGCCTCTTATGATGTGAACATTTTAGTGAGGGATTTTTTAATGACACAGACACCGAACCAAAACGAAATCGAAACCTAAATGAGTGTAATCTGTGCTAACTTAGCTTCGTATCAATTTTTTAGAAGGAATATTTTTTCATGGCATTGAAAAAGAAAGTGAAATCAGTGGAGGTAGAAGTAAATCTTTTACTTAAATCGAAACTCAAATTATCGCAATGCTGGT
>Ga0194135_10000443_pt1 | contig 24348 bp, 25 predicted proteins | sample LitLau_LLRF_2013_FD_134024 | JGI IMG/M metagenome (GOLD analysis project Ga0194135, IMG submission 134024) | Freshwater sediment microbial communities in response to fracking from North America - Little Laurel Run_MetaG_LLRF_2013 (version 2) | ecosystem: Environmental > Aquatic > Freshwater >... | reverse complement strand
GAGTGGGGAAAGATCAATCTCGTACAAAACTGGATTCTTTCATCTCATTTTTCCATCTTGAACAATGAACATGTTCTTGTACATATATATCGGACTTAGAGAGTCTTTTGGGTTTTACTTTTTTCTTAGGTTTATGCGTGTACATTTTTCATAGTTCTCAGACGGTGTTATGGGGTATGCGTTTCTGATTTTCATGCACAAACTATAAGTTTCTCCGATGTTTGTGTAACATTCTTCAAAGTTTGGCATTCTGGCATTAGCTGTGTTGTCAATTTTTGGTAGTATATGTTGATAATATTATGCGGTTGGTCGTTCTGGGGAAGATTCTAAATGAATATCAACAAGAATTTCGTTAAAAGGCGGAAATCTATACATGACACAGATCTCAACTGTGTGGATATAAGATACATAAGTGTACCTATATGCACACAAAACTACAATAAGATTCATGTAGTCTATCTTTGTGTAAAAGACTATATTATATGTATTATAAATGCATCTTGATACGAGAAGACTTGAGAAAAAGTGACTTTCTCTCTGAGTGACACAAACTTCGTGCTGTGTCTGTGTGTTAATGTTCGAGGGGAATATCGTGTGAAAAGAACTCGAAGAATGAAGTAGCGCGAGTGCAGGACAGAAACAAGTCTTGCAGTAGAGATTTCTACCTTCGATCACGGCATATCTCCTTCGATGTTCGATGTCAACCATGATTTTGATTTTTATCTGAATCTTTTCGTCAGGAATTTATCAAAAAATGTGAGAAGGGTGGAATTTTTTCCTATGATTACAAAAATCACAATGGATAGGCAGGTTGTGTCCCCAAAACGAAGAATGATAAAATTTATTTTATACAATTTTTTATCTGCTAACAATAAGGTCGCGTACTAGTAGTGTGTCTACATGAAAGAAGTCGGTTTGCTGCGGAATTCCCTTCGAAGTTTTTTACTCTTTCCTGTGAGCTGCGTTAAGATGAAGAGAGAGGAGACATATACTCACATAAGATGATTGATTATTACTTTCGAGAAGTTGAAATTGTTTTTGTAGTGGGAAAAACTTAACTTTTATGTAATCTTTGATTGACAGGTGTCTAAGGAGGAGTATGACACATGCAGAATCACAAATCCGAATCCCCGAATTATAGCCGTGTGTGATAAACCTCATAAGCTGATGTATTTCACAATAACTTTTCGAAGTTTTACACCCCAACCTGGCGGACTTGAATTTCGTCCGGGTCAAGACTACTATTTTATCTGTAAGTAAAAGAATTATTTATTTAAATTAAGTATGACAATATAAGAATATATTAACATTGTTGTGTGTTTGTTCAATATTGCAGCAACATCATCTCGTGATGATCTCCATCGACGAGTGGGGGGTCGCTGCTCCTCCCACAATATGAAAGTGGTATTCAAAGTGTGCTGTCACCCAGGAGAGTCGTCGGCACGAAGTAAGTTTGTAAATTGTTGGCTGAAGATGTGATGTACTGTAGTAAAAGAAGACTGGCTTGTTGGATAGATCTCTGTATGCGTATTAATAATTCATATTTACTTAACACTTCCTCAGAAGAAGTGAAAAACGATGCACTTCTCTCTTCGAACTCATCAGAGAACTTTGATGTGATGATTTGATGAAAATGGGGAAGAAAGGGTAGAGTGAGAAATATGAGATAGTATAACAAATCGAGAAATGTATATATAGAGAATATTGAAGTGTATATCTGTGATGGGGAAGATGACTTATTGGTTCCGTCGTAGGCTTGTCTCCTGAAGTACCTAGAATAAAAGGCAGTCTTGTGTGTGTAGGCAGCGCAAAGGATGATGGGAATATCCGTGATTTGATTTATGTTAAGACTGCCTCGGAAGGAAAGAATATAAGAGTTAGCTTTGACGCTTCGTTGTACATCTTTGTAAGTACTTTTAGCGTGAGAGATAGTGTGTAGGAGATAGCTGTGGGAAGAGACAAGTCAAGTGGATTGTCACTTGAATTGACAGTGTTGGTGGTGTCTCTCTGGAATAAAAGCTTCCGGACTCTCATGAAACTCATAATGTGTGTGTATAGCTAGATAGTAGTTAGGTAGGAAGAAGACATGTACACGCTTTCGACGAAGATTAAGCAAAAGGTAGAATATATATGGAGAGCTCACACACTCGTCCTCACGTCTTTACTACAATGACGTGGTCAATTCCCAAGAGGACTTCACACTAATGGATTACTTTTCCCTGTCCATTATGAATGCTCCAATTGAGAAATATGAGAGATTCAAAATATGGAAATGAGCAAATAATAATGTTCTTATATTGATTCCCAGCGTATCTTTTAGAGATGTAAGATTGTGTATCTCACGTTACCCAAGTGCTCTATCCAACAAGTTCATGTAAGTACGTGTAATTACTAACGATATGCTAATAATCGCTCTTTTTTAATGCTCAGGTACCACAGCAGCACCCGCTTTGCCACCCGCTCCAAGATTTACAACATCCTTAGTGTCGACAGCAGTGACGACTCCTTCGCCAAGGAGGAAGACAACGGCTGTCGTCTTTTCTTCGTCGTCGTCGAGTAGCACGTCAACGACGAGTACAACTCGATTTCCCCCACCACCCCCAGCTTACCCTCCTTCTACACGCTATCCACCCAAAAAGACGCAGTACAATACCAACAATCCTAATGTTAAGCCATTTTCTAAGAAAAGTAAGTCCCATCATAATAATTAACTTGTACTGCTATTAACTCGTTACGTGAGCATTGCATATATTAACATGAATGTGTGTTTTTTTAAATTCCTCAGAAGAGTTGGAGAAGCATCAAAATGAAGTTGTAAAGAACGAGGAGCTAACGAGCGGAGGGAGGAGTCGTCATTGTTGGCTCAAGTTGTCATCATCACTAGTAATTGTCGCTGTACTAAGAAATTTACTTCTGTGGTCACATTAGCAGCCGGCCCTTCGAGTGGGTCTCCACTTCTTCGTAGGAATAATTATATATAAATATTATATCTGATGTTAGAGAACTTGCTACTTACTGCAACTACGTGTGTACTATGTACTGCAAAAATGACTGTCGTTCAAGGAGTTTATAATATTTATTATTTTATATACAAATGTTAAAACCTAGTACTCATCATCATATTCATCATCATGTTAAGTATGAATCCTCGTCAACCTTATATATCTTAATTTTTTGTTCATTCAGTCTATATAGATACTAGCGTACCGTCGTATTCGTCGTCGTCGTCTTGTTTCTTACTTTTATTATTATGTCAAACATATTCCCCAATCAATAGTTTCCATTTACATGTAAAACAATCTCACTGTCTGTACCATATAAATCTATATTATGTCTTGAAAGTTGTCCAAGATTATTGTAGGAAGTCGAATGAAAAGGAATGTTCGTTTTTTTGGGAAGGAAGCAAGGATAAAATGTACCATAATTTTAAACATACTTCTGTGTCTGAAAACGAGTTTACCATTTTTCCTTTGAATCGCAGAGTGAGACTTGTTTCTTGATTAATTGTGATTAATTTTATGTTTTTGTAATACTGACAACTGGTGTGTATTATTATGTGTACAGATTTTTATACAGGTGGTTGTTAATAAGATATATATACTTGTAGAGAAGTAAGTTAAAAGATTGGCGAACGATGAACAAAATATATAATCCGTGCAAAAATAGCGAGTAAACTATGTATTGCTGTAATATGAATTTGTACAGGATAGCATTGAGGAATTTGATGCAGTTTAATTTCATTTTGTAATATGTAAAAATGGATATTATTATAATCTTTGTAACGCTGTTGTAAAACTAAAACGGATGGTACATAGTTAATATTATTTGAATGTAAAGTGTTACACTCTGAGTCTTGTATATTTCATATTTATATGAAACACTTATAATTTTATGATTATGAATATCGCAAACCACACCACACCCAACTACCACATCACAAAATGGTGCTGTGTGCAGAAGAAGTGGGTGTGGCTCGCCTTCCACAAAATATTATTATTATTGTTACAATATTGTGTACGACACACGCTAACAATTATGTAAAAAAAATTACGATGTTAAGTGAAATGTGAAAAAGCAATGTGTAGTAAATATTATACATACATATATATTCTTGCGAATGGTCTCTCGCTCTGATTTGAACCGTGTGTAATATGTAAGTATAACGTCAGAATCAAGAAGATCGATGAGCATTCAGCAGAGTTTTAGCAGATTGAAACCAACACTTATTGTAATACATAATTTACCTATTGCGTACACTTTTAGAGAAATGACTCCGTTCACAAACTATATAATCGTTTTTACAACAACAGATGATGATGAATTCAATTTTTAACACTGATGCCATATTATGTAACGCTAGAAAAAAACTATATGCCCAATTAACGTTTAATTATTCTGTTAATTTAATTCATTTCTGACTTATGCGTGTGTGAGGTGAATTGCAAAATTATATGTCTCGTTCGTTGTTTAACCAATACTATTAAAGTTTCTTTTTATATTGATATTATCACTGTTCCACTTCCTTTATTATGAAGACAGTCATTATTTATCAGTCTAATCAAGTTAACAAGCTTGTAAGTTTTTTCATATATTTTTCATGACTTATTTATCCGCAAAATTCGTTTTTCTTGTAGATTTCGCACCGAAAGCATGATCACATAATCATTTGTAACGATAGACGCTCTCTCACACACAGTCTCTCAAAATTCATGCATGAATTCATCAACTATACACCAAGTACAGTTAATAAATGATATGATAAAACCGAGCAAGGGATCATTATTTAGAGTTTTCATTGAGAAATACATGTTATATTGAAAAAAAGAACATACGCTGCTATTGCTAATGTAACAATAAACCGTAAGATACAACTATTTATATGATAAACTATATATATATTATTATTCTACCGTACTGCTAACTAAGTCTACTACTAACTACTAATAAAATGTCTGCAACAATTGTAAAATTTGATATAAATCTATCTTCGAAAGAAATAAGAGAGAGAGCTGCGATGATGCTGAAAGTAAAATAAAATAATGTTATATGGAAAGTCACACGACGCTATTCAACATCATTCATCATCATCATCACTCGTCACTAATAAGCGTATGAATTCTTCCATTTTTACACTTTTAATATGACTATGATTTTTTAAGGTTTTTTCATGAAAAAGTCATACACACTATTACACACACAGTATCATTACACAGTCAAACTCGGCTTGTTTGCATATATTATATTAATCATGAGAGTATATGTGCCATGTGCAGCTCTCTGTGAAGACCACGTGGAACCCGGCACCCTGCCTTCGGTTTCTGTCACTTCATTTTGTATCTTGTTGCTACACTGCCTCACTTGCTTCTTGCTTTTATAATCATCCTCTCATTTGATGCGGAGTTACAGTGTTACAGTGCAGGGGCAGTGAAGGTCTCACAAAATCATTTCCAGTCCAGACTTCCAAGGTGCTGGAAAGTTCCAGCGACTCGAGAGTCGAGAGAGAGAGAGAGAGGGGGGTTCTTAGTGCCCGAATTTGATGACTGGATTTGAAAGTAGGTTCGCGCGTAGATTTAGTCGTGTAGTGGCGAATGTGTTGGTGACACGACCTCGTCCTCTCGTCGTCCTCACCAGTTCTCCTCCCGTGCCCTCACCGTCCATTTTTACTGCTACTGGTAGTTTTTCTCACAAGTTTTTACTCTCTCCTTTTGGCAGCGTCGTCGAAAGGTAATTTTTCGCCAGTGATCGTAGAAAGAAGGACAAAGTTTTGAACTGATGATGTTGCTTAACAGTAAACGGGGATTGAAGACGGAGTCGTCGAAAATGCCGTCGGGAAAGGTGGATTTCGTCTTTAGATCGGGAAACGGTGGAGGTTTGACGGTGTCGGATCCACTCAAGTCTCCCGTGACCATTGTTGGCCAATTGGATCATTTGAAGAAGCTCAAGTTTGAGGATGTTCGGGGGAAGTTGGAGCCGCGAGTGTCGGCGGACTTGGTATGAAAATATAATTTTATAAGAAATTAAAGAAATATACCCGGTTTGAAATGGAGTGTAATGTAAAGGGGATTAGTGATTTAAATTTTGTTGTTTTTTTTAGTTTGAAACTAGCTTAAGTTCGTTAGTGCCAGGACCGACTGATAAGGTTTCGTTGTATTTGAATTATGCGACGCTGTTGGCTTTGTCGTCGAAAGATGTTAGCCGACATAATACTCCTTCGAGAGCTCATAATTTGGCGAAATCTATTAAGGACTGTGTGAACTATGCATCAGAAGAGTACATTGTGGTGAGTGATTGTGTATTACAATTATCAAGTTTATTAATATTACACGGGTATTAAATTGATTGGTGTATAAGTCGTGTTTCTGTTGTTTGTGTAGCTTGTGTGTCCAAAGGAGTACGTGTTGCCTTATGTTGCGGCTGTATCAAGAGCATTTCCAACGTTTAGCCTGAAGACAAATAGCAGTAACAATAATAATGCTAAGGCGGAAGAAAATTGCAAAAAGACATCTCAAATTATTGTGGAGATTCTTGTTGTTGACAAAGAGGCCGGAGTTACTGATAAATTGAAGTTGTGCAAGGAGGAATTGAATTCGTGCGCAACTGTGTCGCGAAATGTTAGACAAGCAGCTAGACTCGTGGATATGCCGTGTAACATCTTGAATGTAGAGGAATTCACTAAGGTTGGAAATCTTCAATTGTGTAATCATATTTGAAGTACATGATTATATTTTAAACTATTCATAAACTTGTAGGAAGCTGCTAATGTCTACCAGAAACTGCTTGAAGCCGAAAAACCTGTTACAATGACTGTAATTAAAGACAGAGAGTTGCTGGATAAAGGCTTTGGAGGAATTTACAATGTGGGTAAAGCTGCGGAGTACCCTCCGGCTCTCGTGGTTCTGTCTTATTTGCCAAACACTGACGAGAGAGACAAAAAAAACATTGCCTGGGTTGGAAAAGGTATCGTTTTCGATACTGGGGGCTTGTGCTTGAAATCAAGGGTAAGAACACCCATATAATCTATTATCTGAACAAAGGTGTTCATGTGCGTTTTTACATAAAATACAGCCTAGTATGTGTGGCATGAAACGGGATTGCGGTGGTGCGGCTGCGATTTTATGCGCTTTTGATGTTGCTGTACGAGAAGGATTCAAAGATAACCTTCATGCAGTGTTATGTCTGGCAGAAAATACTGTTGCGACAAATAGTATGCGTTGTGATGATATCATTACATTGTACTCCAAAAAGTAAGTTTCCTGCTGGGAACACAATTTAAAATAGACAATTTACTAAGTAACAATCTAATGATCTGTTGTATTAGAACTGTGGAGGTGAACAATACTGATGCGGAAGGAAGGCTTGTTCTTGGAGACGGAGTCGCCTATGCCAAAAAAGATTTAAAATGTGATATTATAGTCGACATGGCTACACTTACTGGAGCTCAGGTTTGCTTATCAGCCACTTATTATCTTATTATCAGTATTTATCAGCAATATTACTCACTTGATGCTTGGAATGTTCTATATTATTTGTTTCTTATTTCGAGCTGAGAGTTGGACAAAGGTATTAATTTTGGTCATTTTTTTATGCATGTATTTAGGGAATCGCAACTGGGAAGTATCATGGTGCAGTTTTGACAAATAAGGAGGAGTTTGAAACAAAAGCTGTTATTGCTGGGAAAGCTTCTGCTGATTTAGTTTTTCCTATTCCATTTGCTCCTGAGTTGCATTTCTCAGAGTTCAACTCGACTGTCGCTGATATGAAAAATTCTGTGGCGGTATGTGCACTTCACGTCATTCAAACTTCATTCAAGGATTCATGTAAACATAGCTAAGCAATTAATTTTCAGGATCGAAGTAACGCTCAATGCTCTTGTGCTGGATTGTTCATTTTTTCGCACATTGGATTCGACTTTCCAGGAACATGGATTCATTTTGACATGGCAAGCCCTGTGGAAAGCGTACGTAATTAATAGGATTTTATGCATTGACTCTTTTTACAGGGTTTCTCATTCTCCTTCTTGTTCTTTTTGCAGGGTGAACGGGCAACTGGATATGGAGTTATGCTTTTGAATACTCTTTTTGGAAAGAGCTTTCCAGAATGCAGCATGTTCAACAAATTAGCCCCTAAGTAGATCGTGCACACAACAATTTTTACTGTTTTTAACTTGTTGGTATCATCGTATAGTTTTAGTTCGAAATTTTCTGTAGCTGGTTACATTACTCAAAAATAAATTTTCACGTAATTTACGTGTCTTTAAAATATGAATTTCCGCTGGTTTAGCCCATTGTGTTATAATTTGTCAGCACCAAGAGAGTTCTCATAAAAGTACAACAAGAAAATAAAACGATTTCTTTGTTTGGAAATAAAGGATTTAGCGAGGCAAGATTAAGGATGTCTCACTGCATATTAGCTATATTCGGGTTTTCAATGGAAACTTCTGAGTAAACTTGCAGTAAATGAAATTAGTTACGGAGTTTTAGAAGATATGCCTAGCTGAACTGGTGAAGTTGATAGTAGGGCAGTTCAGTAAAAGAATTCAATCGCGTTGCATCGGATGAGCCAAAAATAAGACAAGTGGATGATAAAAATAGTGATGAACTGTATTGCTGAAGTTCAGTTTGAGTTTTAGGGAGATCTTGGGACAACCATGTTTTCCGCTTTTTTGTCTAATTTCTGATGTAACAAAATGTGAAACCTGATTTGATATAGTGTACTAGATTCCAAACATGATTACCTAACACGTTTGTCTTGCATGGTATTATACAAACCCAACTCCACAAGATTCATCCAATGTTCCTGGAGAAACGTATATAGTGTGGTGTTTAACCGTACAATATCTTAATTATAAAATGAATTTTTCCAGTTCGTATTTCCGATTACACGACATAATAATAATCCTAAAAGTTTCATGCTTCCTTTTCTGATGGCCAGCATGGTTTTCCTTATCAAGAAAAAAAACTTTTCACAACAAATGTCATTAACTAAATTAGCAGCAGCTCGTGAAGGTCTGGAGCCTGGTCAGATACGCTCACAGCGAACAACATTGAAGATAATTAACATGTAGTTTGTACAGCGAAGCAAGTACAGCTACAGGCAGACTAACAGGTTCCTCTCAGATTTCAGATTGCATCCTACATTATCCATATACACTGGTTCCTGTTATGCCCGACACAATAAGACATTGTACTTTTAGTTTGGAGAAAAAAGAAAGCAAATGAAAATGTGAAAGACAGGTTTCATGTTTGTCGCGTAAAAAGCTGCGTAAACTTATATCATCTGAACATTGAACATGGAACTGTTGTTGGTTTTAAAACATTGTGGTGCTGCATTGACGATATGAAGCGTATTGTATAGATGAATACATGTGGCTTTTAAAGTAGGAGAATACAAATTGCCGTGAATAAACACTTATATTATATACTTGGCATAGCGCATAGGATTGGTTTGACTCCGGAGGTTTCTGCATCGAACTGAACAACTTATTAAGAAAAGTGTTTCTTTTGCCTGTGCATATGTATATGCGTGTGTTGGGAGAGATAATAATGATAAGAGGTGATATCCCCGAAAAAGTCCCTAACAAGTGGAGATGATGATGATGAGACGAACTGCTGAAAGTTCTTGTGAGCGAAAGTCTTATACGGAACTGCAGGAAGATGTAAAAGAAGATTTGGAATAAGTTTGGGGCTACTCGAGGGGCCCAGGGAAGACTCTTTCGGAGTTAACCTGCAGAGACCTGAGATGACAGGAACTTTTGAGTATGTGGACGACCCATTGCTATTTTTAAGTGGAACATGTTTAGGGTTTTTTGCACACTGAATTTTCAAAAGCATGCTGAGACTAGTTGAGAGTTTAAAAGGATGGAAGATGAGCGAAGAAGGATGAGGTAATCGTTGTGGAAAGGGAAGGAAGGATGGACAAGAAGAAACTGCATCGTGTACAAGATAAGCTGATGAGAGTGTGTGTGTGTGTAAGTGTGTGTGTAAGCGTAGAGTATGCAGACTTGGTCGTCGAATGTCGAAAAGAATTCGAGGAGGAAGGAAGAACACGGACCGACACCACCGGGTATCGCTTAATGTTCATTTATTTTGTCCCAGTGCATTGTCCCAATATCTCTCTCTCTCTCCTTTTCCAAACGACAGCAGGACCCACTCAACTTTCTCTTTGTTTCCGTCGTCGAAAAACGTCGCCAAACATCGTCGTCAAATTTTTATCTCTCTCTCTCTCTCTCGGAAACCAGAAAATCCAGAATTTTGTCGTGGTTTTTACCTGTTGTCGTTCAACATTTCGTGAATCACAGTATATATTCCAATATATATACATTTCCCGATCGTCCAGTCGACCAGTTTGTCCTCTTATTGTTCTACACATCTCTGTTATTCTTCCGCCGACACGAAATATTGTGAACGACTTATCAATTTACTAAGAGCAAGCGTCTCTGTAATTTTATTTTTATAACAGTTATTTTTCTTATTTTTAAGCATCCTTTTTCCTATTTAGATTACACCTATTTTATTTTATTTATAAGGTTAATTTTTGATTACCTGTGTATTTTTGAGAAGTTGTTGATTTTTGGTTATTTTTAGATCCCAGTTTTAAGAGTTTAAAATCGCTATAGAGCAAAAGGAAATAATTCAATGTGTTCTTTGGGGGTTCAACAGGAGCAGTGAAAGTTTGTATGTTACATCGATGATACTGGTCAACTTCCAAGAAAGAATCGCCGGATCAGTGTGAATGTGAATTATTCGACAGTCAAACGTCGTCACCAAGTTAACTTTAAATCAAAAAGTGTGCTTGAAGCGAGTGAGTTTTCTTAACGAATACAGTTTTTAATGTCAAAAGCGTTTTTCACCGGTGAATGATCATTTTTAAAGGTTTGTGAAGATCTTCATGATTTTTTTAAAATGAGCATATTAATTTGAAAGCATGAAAGACATTTTGGACAGTCAACTCGAATCAATTAGACATATCAGAACATCGTGTAGATAGTGATCATCGCTATTTTACATATGTGTCTTGATGCCACTCAACATGAGAAAAATAGATAACAGCTATAAAACGTCAAAGCACTTAAAATGCTGAGGAAAGCAGGGCGACTAAGAATCTTAAGTTACACATTGAAATCTTTAACTAATGGTTTAAAGCAGTTTATTTTACTTGAGTAAGTTACACTGCTCTAAAAAAAACGATAGAAAGTCAAAGGGATGTAAATGACGATAAAAAGATGTTTAGGCTTCAATATTTGTATTGGTCATGAAATGCATATTGTACGTGAAGTTAGATGAAAGAATACAAGAGACATTCCTTTGAAATTTACACGAAATAAAATAAAGTTAATGGGAAATTCCAATTCGGATAAAATATGTTTGAAAATCGGGTAAGAATGTGACGATGATGGTGGTGGTAGTGAAGATCAGATTTAGAAAAGTTGTAAGAAGGAAGACATCTCAGAGCATGAGTGTATGTGTAGGCAAGTTATGCAATAATGTAAAATTAGAAGTTGGTTGATCTAAGGAGAAGAAGATAGCCTAGTTAGTAAACTGTTTACGTGTCAGGAAAAAATAAAGATGTCCCATCTTTCCATCTCGTCCAAACCTAAGTCTTCTTTAAGCTCCATGCATCCAACATATCTCGCACAAGAACATTCAAAACTGTCACACATGTAATTTATGCTTCTGGAAACTTTCTGTGCATCAATGAGGAACTAAGGAACTCCACAACTGCTTTAGGACTTTAATGCACTAGACAAAAAGCAATGCAAAACATAACTTTCTTTTTCAACTAATCAATATTGGTTCAGGGGAGTTATTGAAGAACCTAATGGAAAAAAGTGATAAGGTTATAATAATAACGTTGGTTTGCTATCCATGATGTAGTCGAAAATTGACCTATCGTATGAATAACAGTAAACGAAGAAAATGAGAAAAGTAGACGAGACAAAAAAGACGAGTGTCGATACACTTATCATTAGCCTTGTTGAGAGTGGAATTGGAAGATACACAAGTGAGACAACGTGACATGTCAGTCACTCAACGAGTCGTGCAATTGAGAAGTTTTTTTTCTCGGGCAACCTCGTAATTAACAGTTTATTAACCAGTCATCGTACCTAATAAGGAATGGTATAACTTTTTGGTTCTTAGAAATGGTTAAGAGTACAATTTCCAACAAAATCATCAGTTAACGGGCGAGTTAAAATTCTACTGATTGACAGTCAAAGTTGGAATATTCAAATTTGAAGTTTTTAGCATTAAACTATAAATTTCATTAGAAAAAGGCGAGGTTACATAAAAAAGGCGTTGATAAGTAGTCTATACTGAGCCAGTAATATTTTATTTTCTTCTTTTTGACAATAATTTAAATACCAAATTCGTAGAAAAAGAGAAAGTATATTTGAAGCACGTCAGTTTTCTCCCATACAGATACACAGCAGTTAATGAGTAAAAACTAAGAAAGTCTAAATGTGACTTGCTTGCCTCCTACGCATTCACTATATGAGTTTTTGTCTGTTTGAATAATTCACTATTTTTGGCACATGTATATTATTATGTCAACCGGTTTCCCTTCCGGTCAGACACTCACAACAGCTTTACACTCATTGAAACTCTTATATCATGATATCATCCACCACGAAACGTGATCTTCAGCTTTACGAGTGGAAACGATTAGTCAGAGTCACAAGAAAGTGCATCACACGGATACGATTATGATGACATCAGAAATAGAAAGTCAGAAAATAACAGTTTGTGTAGTAAATCTTAAGTGGTGTGCACATACTAATTTAATACCCGCTGCCTCTGTCTTTCTTAAAATTGTAATCATCAACAGGATAATTTTACCAAGGAATAAGTGTACGATATAGAAATACTAGAATGGAATTGCGGCGAGATTGAAGCAGGTGCAACTATGTCGTGTACGTAGACACTCAAAATTGTGGTGAATCGATAGATTCATGATGCTTTCATCAAAGTCATTTCTATTTATTTGGCGAGACATATTTATTATTGAAATTGCTTTAAAAATGGAGTATGCCTTTGGGTGCGAATTGGGATGAGAAAGCATATATTCAGGTGAAGATATTAAGATGCGATTATTTGATTCGATGAGGTTTCTGCTTAAAATCAGAGAGATAGTTGAGGTTTCTCGAGAGTCTTCGCCTCATTCCGAAGATAAGTTGAGGATAAAAAGTGGATAAGGTAGACCATGTGAAGGATCCGAAGAAACCGGTCGGGATTATTTGGGAGGATAGGGGGAATGGAATGTTGGACAGATGAGGTGACGTCGTCCCACAACAGTCAGGAGCCTCGGACCAAAAGGTTTATTTTTAGAATCCGACAATCCATCCGGGTATTATGCAGTGAGCCGGCATACGGCGTTCAAATCCTTAGAATATCAGTCAGTCTTTCTTATTTTATGGTACATGCAGAATTGTCTAAAGATGTACCACCACCTTCGTCGAATGCATGATGATTTTAAACCAATATACTTAACACTTAAGCTGAATGCAAAACCTCGGTGGGTTGGTAAACCTTTTCCAGAGATGGAACATTGATTTTCACTCGTGAAGGAAACTGTTTTTAGAGATGTTTCTTCATGCATAGACGACGATGATAGTGAAGAAAACATTTGCCGGCTTTCGACTTACATCATAGTGCAGAATAGGTTTCGAGAACTAAACACTTGACTATATATAGTTTAGATGTATGCAATATAGAGCGAATGCAAAGAAAGTCCTGAAGGTGCACTGGAAAGCCGTACTAAAATGTTTACAAAATTACAAAGATAATAAATCTCTCGCTTCGATAGCTGAAGTTATTAAATATTAGAGTAACCTAGCCCTTGGACCTTTGAATACAAACAGGTCAATTATATGTAAATGTCTGCTGAACTAAAAGATTTCGGTTCGTTGAACAACTTGCAAAAGATTACAGCTTGCAGTACTTCCCACCTTATCAGTCATTCACACCCAAAACCACATATGGTTTTTCTGTCTGGCTGTCTTTAAAAGTTAATGAAGAATACGAATCATGAATGAAAGTCGGTTGTAGAAGATGTCTTTTTGCATTGGAATTTCACTCTTGAAAAGTAGCTTGTGAAGATAAATGGATAATGTCAAAATTGGATTATTTCAGGTTGGTGAATTGAGTGGAAGCCCAGAGGAAGTGAAAGTGGTGGTGTGTGGTGTCTTGGACGCCTTCGGGGCGTGACCATTAATTAGGATAGTTAGTGAACCCTGGAAAGGGCAAGTGGTCGCTAATTTGGAAGACAAGTAGGATTAGGAGTGACTAAAGATGGCTGAGTCGGTACCAGCATTCACCCAGAAGCCCCAACTTCGCCAAGAAGACGATGGGAACCGACTCATCTTTGAATGTCAACTTGTGGGGGCACCCCAACCGGACATTACATGGTTCCGGGGGGAAACTGAACTCACCGCAGATAAGAGGACAGTTTTCAAGTCCACCAAGATCGCCACGAACAAGTACCTCATTGTCTTAGAACTGGATAACGTGGTGGAGTCAGATGCCGGTCTGTACCGTGTCAAAGCTAAGAACAAGCATGGCGAAGTATTTGCTTCGATTAATCTTAATTTCAGCCGTAAGTTAAAACGCATATTTACACCACAACCTTCCCCAACACATTACGTTTATTCTATAACTAAATTGAATATCTTGCTTTTACAGCCGTTGATGAGCCCAAGGAAAAGTAAGTGCAAATTGAGAAACTCATTCATTCCCTTCACCTGATTGCTTTTCCTTACAACCAAATGGAATTGAAAATTTAGTGCTAAAGCAACCTTGCTTTACTTTGCCTTTCAGATTGCTTGCTTTAAGTTAAAAGTTGCTAAAAAGTTGTACTTGAGGTTTTATGTCTGTTGAGATTTGTTTTTGGAGGTTACAAAAGCATCGTAAACTTGCTGTGTCTTCGAATGTTACATGTAAATATAGCGTGTACCATGCCGATAGGATATCATTATCAAAGATTCACATCCCCGGTACATTCATTGATTTGTAGTTCTCGTGAGTTTAGCTCGGGCTGCCTGTCATCAACTGCTTGAAGACTTTCCCCAAGGAGTCATGCAAATTTAAAGAAGAAAAAAGTCTTTAAGTAATATGTAGCACGTTTAGTTTCACAACAGCTGGAGCTGTAGAAAGAGAAATATATTTTGTACACTTTTGGTTCTTTCAAAAGGCTAGTCTGCCGAGATTATAAGTCATCAACCATCCATTATATCTATCCAGTAACCTTAAGTCTGTATTTGTTTTTTCAACGGCTAAACTTCTGTGTTATGTCAGTGGAAAGGAAACGCCAGAGAACAAAGTCATTTTTAACTGTCTGCCTGATGATCACATTCAAAATATAAATTATTAATATTCCTGTGGGCCAGATTTTTCTATCACTGAATGAGAGCCTTTGTCGTTAGTGAACTAGATGATGATTGATAAGAATTGATTTCTTAGCGTAAGAATCTCTGATTACCTCAATTATTGCTTTCTAAATTCATAATTGTTGCTTTCCTTTAGCATAAGCTGCAGGGCTGCCTCACAAATTATGAAAGTACAAGTTAATATCTGCGCTAACCATTTTATATTAGTAGGGATGAATCTTTAGCTGTAAGTCATGGTCGAATATGTCAAGGACTAAGTTAAGAAGTGTGTGGACTGTGAAGAGGCATGATAGGGATGCACAGGAAATAAAATATGTGGATTATGGAAGTGATGTCAACAGAACATACATAGTATACTGCTGCCTGCACGGAGATAGGTCTCGCGTTGTAGGGATGTAAACTTTGAACGAAGCAAATTGAGGAATTTATGATAGACGGATAGAGTAGTAAGTAAGGAGAGTGTCTGAGATTTTCTGCTCAATTTGATTCGATACGGGGGAACAGCAGTATGACTATCAACTTCTCTAATATAAGTCTAATTAAGCTGTGATCGCCTGATAGATTTAGAGGGCTAATAAAAAGTCTGAATTTTTGAGGGGATTCGATTCTTTGAATGAAGTTTTTGGCAAGGAATGATGTGGTAATAAAGACGAAAAAAAATGAAGGATGATTTAATAGGAGAGTGTAAGGAAAATACTCTACCTTCTAAAATTAAAGAAAAAGTGGAACGTATATTATTCACTTTTCTTCAGATGTAATAAAGTAGCTCTTTCACTCACGACATTAGTCGCAATGCTGTACTAAGGCTATGTGGTGTGGATGGAATTCGTGTGTAGAAGGTAGCTTGGCAATTTGCAGTCATGTCACATATAAGAGGCAAGCCCAACTTCTCATAATAATCCTTTTCCTTCCCGTGGAAGAAGAATCAGAGAAGATTATTAAACTACTCTCGAGAAACAGACTTCCAGTTTATGGTTAACCTCGCTGCATGTCTTCGCACACTCTACAGTGAAGAAGTCGGATAGCTTATACAGGCATCTTCCTTTCCGTCCTTTGCTGCTAGACTAAGATATAACTGGGCAAAAGACGGTTATTTCTTGAGCAATACTGGCCTAGATTCAGTCAAAGCCAAACAGACAAAAAACGTGGTGCATGTGGGAACAAATTCATCATTTTTGCTTTAACATGTGCCAAAAATGTCAACAAACATCCGAATGCTTCTGCTCAGGGTATAAACAATTAAAGCCCTCTTGTCATTCTCCCTAGATTTCGTTAAAGTACAGAGATATCTCAAGTCGGAAATTTATTCCAGTTGACGTGAACGCTAATGAAAATGTTTAAGACTGAAGTATTTAATTATGAAAGAAGATGAGAGTTGGAATATGGATTAATTCGCACAGACCAAAAAATATATTATTTTAATGGAAAACAACCAAAAGATTTTCTAGAGAATATATTGTAAAGTTCAATGCAGCTCTGTGTAGACTTTAACTGTGCTTTATGAATTAGAGCAAGACTGACTCTGTTACAATCATTTGAAGGAAATTAGCTAATTAGAGTTTAATTAGAGCTTGTTCTTATTTTGAGTAGCAAAAGCGAATCTTGAGCAATGCATTTCAGATTTTGCAGAGATTCAGAGGGTTTTTCCACTATTTACTAAGTTACAGACGTAAATATTGAAACCAACTCGTTGAGTTTAGTATAGGTTCAGTGAAAAACAGTTTTAAATCTTACTGGCATGATCATGAAACTGAATCTGAGATCCAAATTACTAACTGAGGGGGTGGAGGAGAAACCTTTGGCATTGGAGGCTTATCGTACAATTTTTATTTTTGAGAGACACAAACTTTGAACTTTTTGTAAGCGCCTTCATTCAGCGAGGCTCCCACATTGCTTTTTTGACATCAACAGCTTTTTACTAATTTATTTGGAGGCTTTTGTGCATATGCCTCGAATAAATATATAAAAGCATTGGCATTTGACTTGATTTTAAAAAGAGTAACGGATTTATACCCAGCTTGATCAATAACTAAATAAATTGGATTCGAATGATTCCTTGTATGAATGTTTGAATGATTTTATGGACTGAGTAATAATTAGCAATTTTAACTTTAATCAGGCAAATTGACGGGGTGGCTCCTAGTTTTGCTCAGAAACCAGTGATTCGTCAAGAAGACGATGGCCGTAGGTTACTCTTTGAATGTAAAATCAAAGCAGATCCGAAGCCTAGCGTCTCTTGGTTCCACGATGGGAAACAAGTTTCCGCAAGCAGTAGACATCGGGTAACAATGGAACTCATGTGATGACTTTCTCCTCTATAATGTATACGCTTATGTTTTGCTTTTTGGGTTACGTGCTTATAGTTACTGATAGAAAAAGAAGGAGACAAGTATGTAGCTGCACTGGAAATAAAAAATGTGGCAGTAGAAGATGCAGGAAAGTACAAAGTGACTGCTAAAAATGAACTCGGAGAAAGTAATGCCACGATTAGTCTCAACTTCGACAGTAAGTTAACTTGAATTTTATTTGCTTCAATAGAATACAATATACGAATATATTGACTGGCGTAAAAAACCCGTCCAAATAAAATGCAACCAAATATAAGAACCACTTTACATAGACATACTATACATCAGGGCTCTGATTACAAATGGGCGAACTGTTTTATTACTCCTGCCACACGTCAGATATATTTGATGATTTCGAATCGAATGTTTTTTACAAGACATAGTATGAAAACAGAGACTTCAAAATGTGTCAAACAAATTAATATATGGTGATTCGGTGGGACCAGTGGGATACAAGTACAATTGTGTCTATTCTCACGCAATGATTATTGTCCAGAAAGAATTTATATATTTATATCATTATTATTAAAAACACAATATTGGACACAAGTTCAAATGTCTGTCCTAAGACTTGCCTATTTAGACTCTGATTGATTAAAAATATAAGTTCATGCTTGTCGTAGATTCCTTGTGAACGTAGTCGCAGTCTTTAGTGGATATATAGATTCAGTGAAAACATTAAAAGAAAAGTTTTGAATTTACATTTGACTGCTTTGTTGCTGTTTCTGAATTAACCTTATTTGAAGCAATAGAAGAAGTAGTCTTTCAATAAACTTTAGTACTTTTAACCATTTAACTGATTAGTTGTAGTAATTAGCAGGTAGTGTCTGCTGTACAATCTGTAAAAATTCTCTTTGTTGAGCGTCAGTTTAAAGTACTTTGGAGTTATTTGTATTTAATTATCCCTTATTAAAGGATTTCATATCTGTTCTTTATCAATATTATTATAAATCTGTTTCATTCAAAGTATTATTATTAGTACGTATTTTTAGACTTTAGATTAATGACATTAATGAGTAGCAATTAACTGAATCTTTGTAGACGTGGGCAAAATAGTCGCTGTTTGGTTGGACATTCATTTTCACTCATTACAAAACACTTAACACATTTTTCATAGCTTAGATTTTCACGTTTTACTCGTACAGACAAATAAGCGTTTAATTTAATAACGCAAAACACATAACCGTATTTTATAATAACCATTACGAAATGTCTATTCAATAATATAATATTTTCGCTGACTTTGAAGCACCTAGAACATTAAGGAGTGTGGAAATTTTAATATTCATCACAGTTCATGTGACAATAATAATATTCGCAACTTGGCAATCAAATTATTCCCTAATTAGTGAGCTACAAATAGGTCTAGACGAAATTAGGATGTACAGAGTTTTTTGGTTATTTAAAGAGATAATATGTGAATTTACGTAGTTGAATGTTGACTGTGAAGCAATAATGCCAATACTAACCCTTCGGATCGTAGGTTCGTTCCTCAATTTAGGAGACTCTGAGGCTAAACCCGTCAAACCTAGTTTTACTGAAAGACCTGTCATCAAACAAGACGACTCTGGATCAATCACCTTCGAAGTTCGAATGGCTGCAGAACCAGAAGCTGATGTGACTTGGTATGTCTTTCTACTGATTTCTGAATTTCGTACTGGAGATGTCGAATTTATGTAACTAACTTTCATTCCTCAGGTTTCATAAGGGTAAAAAAGTGGTTGGCTCAAGATTCAAATCAACTGTTACTCGAGAATCCACAAAAGAAGTGTACTACATGTCACGACTTACCATCTCCAGCGTTGAAGCTGAAGATGAAGGAGAGTACAAGGCTGTAGCAAAAAATGCTCACGGGGAAGCCAATGCAATCGTAAATCTGAATTTCGAAGGAGGAGGCAAATTTAAGTACGACCCTTGTGACCTTTCCAATTCCAGGGATTTCATTACAGAGCTCTCTATTAACTAACACTCTAATATTGTAGAATCCCAGAAGGAAAAGCTCCTCGATTCCCCAAAAAACCAACAATCCAACAGAAAGGAGATATTTTAGTGATGGAATGCCTTCTTGAGGCTCAACCCTTACCAGAAATCAAATGGTTCTTAGGCTCAAAACAAATAAATCTTAGTGACCGAATAAGAATGACAAAGAAAGATGCAGGAAAAGACACATACTTGCTAAGTCTTGAGATATCCAGTCCAACCATTGCTGATGGCGGAAGCTGGAGATGTAATGCAGTGAATGCATTTGGTGAAAGCAATGCAAATATCACACTCAACTTCCAAGGTATCGAGGCTTCCAGCAGTTCCTCCACCCACCATTTCCCTGATGCTTGCCCTGTCTCCACATATGTGTATTTATTATGTTATGTCCTTATCACATGCATACAAAAGCATCCTTGGTTTCTGTAAGGAATAGGTGAATTGTGGCGTAATGCACTCTGGTGCTTTCACTAACCATTTCAATCTTCAGGCTGCTTCGTATGTTTACTCTTAATGCGTTCGTTTTGTTTTCATGTCCACTTTCTTCTTTTAGACTGATTGGACTAATCTAACGATGAATGTCTGTTCCCCTTCTCTTACAAATGTGTCAGCACCTCTAATCTATACTTGAGTATGAACCTTGTATGCATCTAGGACAAGACATTTTGAACTAATTTTACCATTCATGTTGGTTCGTTCAATCCTACATTTCAGTTACAGTTTATTCAGGATAATTATTTGTTATTATGAAAATGTTATTGGTATGACATAGTTCCGTGTGTTCTTCGAATGTTCGTTCGTGAGATTGGTTATTGACAATTCAGTACGGTTTGTGCGTTAAGTTTCCTTCAATTGGTGTTTTATGTTTACGCGTTCTTCACGCGTAGAGATAGTCAGATAAAGTTTACGATGGTTTAGTTGATAAATTATCATTTTCCTCTCTAAAGATTATTTAAACAGCTAAATATGAAGTGTGTACTGAGAGGTAGTTGATTTTAGGTGGAGATGATGGTGGAATCGCTCCTACATTTATTGAGAAACCCAAGATTACACCTAATTCAACCGGAACTATAATTACCATGAGATGCCGATGCAAGGCAAATCCCAAGCCTACCGTTAGTTGGTTTAGAGGAACGACGCTGGTTAAAGAGTCTAGTAAAATTTCAATGAGAACAGTTGAAGTGGATTCCGATATTTATGATCTCATACTGGAGATTAAGGTATCCTCATTAAGCTTCAGCTACAAAAAGGAAGTCCGTGACTGCAGGGCAGCTAATATAGCAAGTATGTTTATTTAGGAACCTGGAGGCCAAGACGGGGGAACTTACCGTTGTCACGTCCAAAACGTACACGGCGAGTCCAATGCTAACCTAAATCTCAACATTGAAGCCGAACCAGAGCCTGCAGGTCAAGCTCCTACATTCGCCGAGAAGCCTAAGATTGTTTCCGAGCAAAATGGGAAACTAATCGTTATGGAATGTCGAGTGAAAGCGGATCCTAAGCCCACCTTCATTTGGACATGTGAAGGCGTGGAAGTTAAATCCTCTTCGAAATTCTCCATTTCTATCAAAGAAGAAAAAGGAATTTACGTCATTCGTCTGGAGATTAATGTGCGTACAACTATTCTTTAAACATGAGCAAACAGATCAGGAGGATGTTTTATGTTTTGTGCAAGTTATAAATTGTGTGTGTTTGACTCGACAGGATCCTCAACCAGAAGATAGTGGACTGTACAAGTGCAACATTAAAAATGAGTTTGGAGAAATCAACGCAAATCTGACCCTTAACATTGAAAGTATGACTTATTATCATTTATTTTCAAACTAAATTATTTTTGACATGATTATATATCTATTCATTTTAAAATACATGAATGTGCTTGTTAACGTAACCATTTACAGTCGCCCCAGTTATCAAGCAGCAACCTCGAATTGTGCGTATTGAGAAGACAACGAAAATTGTAGTTATCGAGGCCACAGTTCGTTGTGCTAATCCTCCAGATGTTCAGTGGTTCAAAGAGAAGACGGCAGTTCGTCAAGATTCTCGTCGAACTGTCAATGTTGAACAAGTGACAAAGGTAATGACAATGTCACTCAGATGAAATTTAAGATACTCTTGCAGTTAAACACTCAACTTTCGGGTTTGCTACTTTCAGGGAGAATACAAGTTACAACTGGAGATAAGTGGAGCTAGTAAGGAAGATAAGGGTTCATACAAAGTTGTCACGAAAAATGAGAAGGGTGAGACTACATCTCAAACAGTGGAAGTAACTGAAATTCCCGAAGAGGAAGAAAAGCCAAAAGAGAAGCCAAAAGCGAAGGGAGATGCTCCTAAGTTTGCTCAAGGACTCAAGTCCAGTGTATGATTTCTTATAAGGCGTATTTTTGCTTCATGTTACTTTATATCGAGTTACGTAAGGCTCAAACATGTATTTATTTGTTTGACAGACTGTGGAAGAAGGAAAAAGTGCAGAGTTCTATTGTGAACTGTCGTCGGTCGACAAAAAAGCTACCGTCACGTGGACTAGGTATAGGCGACAGAAGAAAATTTCAAGTATAATTTTTAAATTGTAACATTTAATTATGCATCTTTCCAGGAACTCGACAGTCATTAAAGAAACGAAGGATGTAAAGATTTCCTTCGATGGAAAGATAGCAAGGCTTGTCATTTCTTCCTGTACGACAGAATACAGTGGAAGTTACAAAATTGTAGTGAAAAATGAGTTCGGCTCCAACGAGTCTGAAGCAACATTAACAGTGCAAGGTTGGCTTTACGGAGGAATTATAGGGCGTCATTGCTTTAAATCTTAATCATCAAAGAGTTATTATTTATCATAACTGGTTTTCGGTGAATTTTTTAGAGAAAAAGAAAGTAGAAGAAAAGAAAGAGAAAGTAGAAAAGAAAGTTGAAGAAAAGAAAGTCGAAGAAAAGGTGGAGGAGAAGAAAGTGGAGCAGAAGAAAGTAGAACCTGCAAAGAAGGAGCCTGAAAAGGTTAGAACAATTTTCATTATCTCTATGGCGCTTGAAAGATGCATGTATAGGTAGGTAAATGAACATGTTATTGAATATTCGACGAGTCTAAATCAATGAGTTATAGGTACGGCAAATCTGAAGAGTTAAACTGCGTTTATCGCTTCGCAAATAATCTTGGTTAGATAATTCTAGACTAAGTAGTAGAGCAGCGATGAGTTAAAAAGTGGTTTGAGATGCGTTGCTTTTTTACAGTAGTATGCAGGCTCTTAAATTTTGATTGTTTATGCATGCAACATTTGCAGAAGGCCGAAGAGACAAAACCGAAGGATGAAGAGAAAAAACCAACGAAACAAACCAAGGTAATTCAATACGCAAACCTGAAGTTTTAGTAAAATGGAACACAAAGACGCTTATTGTGTGTTGTTAGTGTGTATTTCCGCTTATAACACTTTAATGTCGACCTTCAAAGTGCATCTTATTAGTGTAAATTCTTGAGGATGCATACACAATATAAAGATTTTTAATCATGAGAAGGGCTGAAACAAGGAGTTAAATGCAACAGACCAAATAATGGCGAACATTTCAGAGTAAAATCTTTTCTTTGGCGATATCTTTTGTCATTGTAGCTTTCAATCTTAATGTGCATGTCCTTCAGATATTCGCTTCATTTAGTATTTTAATTTGTTTTAGTAAGAATCAGCTAGACTTCATTTTCCAGTCTCAGAGCTTTTAGTTTCCACTCTCTGTTTTTGCGTAATAAAAAAACAGTGAAAGAAAGAAATATAAAAGAAGTTAGAACGAATAGTAAGCCCAACGAGAAGTATGAATCTATAGATTGTGATTATTCAGCAATTGTGTATGTACAAGTCTAGATCACCACCACTGCCAGTTGGGATTCGGAGATAAAATATTTTTAGAACTTGTTTTTTCGAGCTAGAGCTTCCAGAGCGTAAAAAGTGTAGTAAAGTACCATTTTGAATGGCACTGCTGGTTACTTGGTTGTATCTCGCAATAGCATTAGTGAGTATATACTACTCGAGATTCTGTTTCGTTAAGAAAGACGAGAAAGAATAAAGAGAGAGAGAGAGAGATAATCCAACGACAAGACTTCTTATTGCTCGCAGACACTACACTTACTTAAAGTGGCTTACTTGTGATGGCTGAACGCTAACGAAGCTTTAAGTGTAGTAGAATTGCTGTAGGTTGTCGCGTAAGAACCAACGGGAAACAAAAACTCGTCACTGCAGTTCCTCATGTGCAACGGAACTTCTTTTCTTCTTACTTGATTGCGACAGAATTACTCGCAGGTATTGGGAAAGTGTGGGTCTAGGAACAAAAATAGAATGCTAACGGGAAGGAAAGAGACAGCACGTATACATCTCCGATACCAACAATAAAAACCAGAGATCTTGAAACAAAGACGAGTATAATCTAGATCATCAATGGCAAAATATAATTTTGATACCCACACTACTCCGGTAGATAAAGCTCGTTAATAAGCAGAGAGCGCATGTTGAAGATATTACATTTTTGATTAGAGAGGATTATGTCATTATATGTATATTAGAAATAAATGTTTGATTGATCAGAAGGAATGTGGAAGTTGATGCAGTTAGTAGAAATGGCCTGAGTGAATTCTGACTCTCTCCCACTCACTTGAAAAGTTTC
>Ga0194135_10000442_pt1 | contig 24444 bp, 33 predicted proteins | sample LitLau_LLRF_2013_FD_134024 | JGI IMG/M metagenome (GOLD analysis project Ga0194135, IMG submission 134024) | Freshwater sediment microbial communities in response to fracking from North America - Little Laurel Run_MetaG_LLRF_2013 (version 2) | ecosystem: Environmental > Aquatic > Freshwater >... | reverse complement strand
TGCATTTTAACAATTGCCATTCAGACGATGAGTGAAACAAAGTTCAGTTCTTATCTGGAAAGGAGCAGTAGCAAGGAGGTTAAGAGAGAGAGATGAGAGATACTTTTGCTTTCATCAGAGAAGCATTTTTTAAATTTTAATTAGCTTGCAGCATTCATATGGTCATCTTGTGAATGATAAGAATAAAGCTTTGCGAGCACAAAAGAGGAAATGACTTATCAGAGATTAAATGGGTTACCATACGTGGAGGAGACTCAGCAGAAAGATGAAAAAGGTGGCTTGTGTGTGTCGCAATGTGAGCTGAGGTATTATAAGACCACCACCAAAAGGAGGTGGTGATCCAGAGGTCAACTTGTCAGCACTTTTCTCTTAACTGAGGAAAGTCAGGAGGCCAATACTAAACTTAATTAACAACAGGCAATTCATTAAGTATATGGCGAGAGAGGCAACACAGTGTCATCCATTCATTTCTTGAGTTTCGCTGATTGTTGCACACTTTCATCGTTCTCCAGCATCTCTGTGAGCTCTTATTCTTTCGCTCTCGCTGACACTGAATTTGATAAGAAACGACTGACTCATTATGAAGACAGATCAGCAGCAGCATGATCTTGATGATCACGTTCAGGATGTTCGGTGAAGAGATTACTTTATGGGTGTCAAGGGACTATGTAAGAATCAATGAAAAATCGTTGGAAGTGATGGGAATACGGGATTTAAATTATACCCGAGGAATTATCTCCATATAGTCAATTCATGGTGATGTGGAGAAATGCTTTTAGTATTCTTCCAAGACTCATAGCTGCGATTTTGGTATTTGGGGCAAGTAGAGTGGTTTAGCTACAACTTCTATTCTTTGTAGAGCTCTTTAGCCAAGACTCGTCAAAGTCATCAATATCTTGAGACTTGAAGTAGCCTGGAAGGTTTCGAAGGTAGAAAGATGAGATGGAAATATACCTAATATAAATGACTAGAAACAGATTTTGAAAATTATCAGAAATACTACTCATTTATATGTATTAAAAATTATGAATGGTTTTTTGCAGAGTTAATTTGATTGGAGAACATGTGGACTATTGTGGCTATGGCGTCTTTCCAATGGCAATCGAACAGGATGTATTCATTGTTGCGAGAATTCATCAGACAAGGGGAGGTTCAGTAGAGCAGAGGCCTGTACTGCGGATAACAAATACAGATCCAAAGTACACACCCTTTGAGTGTCCTCTTAATGAGCTGAGGTAATGTAAGCCTGTATTTACTTGCTAAGGAGAAAATCTGCGACTTTAAGTCTGTCTAACAAGTATCCATGTGTGTGTATGAAAGAGCTTACATGTGGTTTTGTTTGTAGGAAGTTGCTGGAGAGTCGGGGAAATGGAGTTCCTGGATGGCATTTGTACTTTCTATGTGGAGCATTAGGAGTTCTCGAGCAGCTGGAAGGATCTTTGAAATCCGAACTCGTTTCTTTAGACGTGTGTGTTGATGGAAGGGTTCCACCCAGGGCTGGACTCTCCAGCTCAAGTGCCCTTGTCTGTGCTGCGGCTTTGACTACACTTGTGGCTAATGAGGTAGGTCTAAGCATTTTGAAGTCGTATCATGTTTCAAGTTTGACAGGATGTGCATGTAGTGAATACGCATATGAATACGCAAATGTCTGTTGTGTCTGAAGGCTAAAAGTTCTTCAGGGAATGTTATTATGCTTCATTTCCTTAACCTAGTCTTCATTTTTTATCAGTTTTTTTAATTAGCTTGATTATTTTCTTAAATTTTAAAATTTAAACTACCAAGTAATTCAGGCAATGAGCAGTAATGAGACGTACAAAACGGGTAGAATTTGAGAAAGGAATTGAAAGTTGTTGGGAGGCTAGTTACAGCGAAAGAGGATGATGATGAAAGTTATGTGGATTATGGAGCTGATGTGTAAAGTGGCTACCCGTAGAGAGAGCAGAATGTATTAGATGCGAACGGGGAGATAAGAAACATGTCCATTAGTTTAATTGTGTTAGAGTCTTAGAGTGCTTTGTTCCTCCGAATGAGGTCAGAGAGACAAATGATTGGATGTCACAGTTCATCCGATTTCTTTCTGTTGTCGGACAAAAAATCAGTCGACTTGGACAAATCTCCGGGGTAATTTTTCATGTGAGCGTTCCGTTTCCAATGTGAAAGTGAAATGGGGTGTGTGTATGTGTTAAGAGGCTTTGCTAGTTTCTGTTGGAAGTACAAAAGGGTTATTTAGATTTAGAAGACGGTGATGGATGAAGGTTCTGTACACTTTAAGTTGTTTTCACAGGGAGAGATGGGAAGAAAGGAAATGGCTTCGTTGTGTGCTAAGAGTGAAAGATACATTGGAACTCAAGGAGGAGGGATGGACCAAGCTATTGCATTTCTTGCAACTTCCGGTAAATGCGAAAGAAATTTTGTATCTGCTTCAATGTTAACAGACTCGAGCTAATAAAGCTTGCACAATATGCTCGTCTGTTGGGAAAAGTGTACGGAATGCATTTTGTGGTACGATGTGATACGATTTTTTGATTTCTCGGAACTCGGAAAACCTGTAGGGACTGCTCAGATGATTGAGTTTATACCGGAACTGAAAGGGACGAAAGTGAAGCTCCCAGCAAATGCAGTTTTTGTCATTGCCAACAGCCTTGTGGAAGCAAATAAGGCAGCATCCGATGGATACAATATTCGAGTCGCCGAGTGCAGACTTGCAACGTGGATATTGGCAAAAGCCGCTGGACTGGACGATTTCGAGAAGTTCAGTAAAGTGAAGCTTCTTCAAGTAGAATTGGATTGGAGTGTGAGGCAAATGTTGGATTTGGTAGAAGCCAACATTCATGAAGAGCCTTACTCTGCTCAAGAGGTAAGAAAGATCAAATCTTACGATCATTTCATGCTTACCTTATATAAAAGCTTAATAAATTCCTTGTAAGCTGTTGGCTCTCTCATCCACTTAACATCGACGTATTAGTACCGTTCTCAAGACTTCTTCATATGTATCCTTGTTTGAAAACCTATGCATGAATTCACAATCTAAATTTATTCTTAAATCTCTAAATCTCACACATACATATGACACGAGACGAGTCTTCTGCTACTTTCTCTCTAAAGTCTCGGATAAGTAAATCCCCTGTAAAATGTCGTAGGCCATCTAACAATACTATCTTAAGCTACAAGTTCCACATGAGCTCAAGTTAAATGAACATATTTGCATGTGAGTCTCAAAGCAAGTCACAAGTGTGCCCGTCTCCTGGGTTAATTTTAGGTTTGTCATAAAGAATTGCTCATTTCAACTTTGCAAAGAAGCAACCAAGCATATGATGATGATACATGTAAAGCTAAATTGAAAGATGAGATTTTCCTTTGAGAGCAATCCCACCACCACCACCACCACAGGATTACAAATTTCGGATTAACTTGAAAGGAGCTTTATAGATACGTCCTGTGAAACTTATCGTGTTCTGTGATCTTGCATTGTGTCATTTCGTGATGTATGACATTTTTTTTAGAGATTAAGAAACACTGAACATCTAGCTTCCGCATTCGGATGAAAAACACAATGTTTTTCCATTAGAGACATGCTCTCGAATGCTTCTAAAGATAGGATCATGCTTGATGAATATCTCGTGCAATGTGTTTTTCAATCAAAACAGTCCTTCATGTTTATTGCGACGTTTCGTAATACTGTAGATTTGAGAATTTGTTTTTTTAATATTAAGCAAAACATAAGTTCAGCATATTAGACCCTCGCAATCTATTTGGTATTAGAAGTATGGAAAGAGAAGGAGATAAATTAAAAGGACGGGAAGAGAATAATAAATCGTGTAGGTCACTGCGCAGTTAGTCTTGAGAGTACTTCGGATTTCGGATTACATGATTACTTTCTCTCATGCAATGTTTGTGTCTTTTTGTTGAATGAAAGAACTACGTATATAACATGTACGGATGATGTATGATGATCTCGTGAAAGTATTTTCGTAGTAGCAGCATTACAACAATGACTGATGCTTTTATATGAAAAGGAAGACCCGCAAGTGTGTGAAGTAATCAGACACGTTGCCTATGCTAAAGTGTAATTATAAAGACTAGGTGACTTTGATGGATATTAATTTATGTGATTTGTGACAGGTTGGGGAGATTCTGGGAGTGCCTTTAGACGAACTGCGAGAGAAGCCTTTGATGAATAAGATTCCTTTGGACTCGTTGAATCTGAAGCTGTACCAGAGGATCACTCATGTTTTGAAAGGTATTAAGTAGAAAGAGTGAAGGGCTCGTGTGAAATTTATGATTATGATATGAGGCAAGTGAAAAGTGGCTGACTTTCCCGTCGGTTTATTTAGAGGCTGAGAGAGTACTTGAATTCAAAGCAGAGTGCACATCCGACGAAGATAGTTTGATGAAGATTGAGGAGTGTGGGGTTCTGACACGGCTTGGCCGATTGATGAATGAAAGCCACAGAAGCCTGCGGGACTTGTATGAATGTTCGCATCCGCAGTTGGACAACTTGGTTCAGTTGTCACAGGATGTGTGTCATGGAGCCAGACTTACAGGAGCTGGGTAAGGACTATTACATTCAATTTAACACTTAAGGATCACAAGTTTTGCGATGCATGAACTTTCATTCTTTAATGTATCATGATGCCCCTTATTGAATACTTGATATCGAAACACAGTGTCGTGTGATGTAATTGATGGGTGTAATATTCATTTACTGATATGAATCAAAGCAATGCACATTTAAAGAATCGCACAAGGTTTACAGCCTAAGGAATTATAATTGTCCAGCTAGGCTGGTTTACAGATGCAGCTCATCACTTAACTGTTTAACTAATAAGCGATAACCTTTTTCATTCTAAATTGAACTTTGTTTGCATTTTGACTTTTCATTTGGTTTTTATCTGAGCTCTGTTGCAGCTACTCATTCAATAGGCGTAGCTCTTACACCAAAGTATTGAACATCATTATTATAATATTTGTTTGTGGTGTCGTTTTTAGTCCTTGAGTTTAAGTATTATAATACTGATGACTGTGCGGAGGTTTGAAGTGAACTACGAAATACCTAGCAAGATAGAAAAATGCTAGAGGGGTATCATCTAATAAAAATAGCGAATCTCTACCCACTCTGCCTTGTTGGCAGAGGAAAAAACATTTCTTTTACTGACAGGTCTGTTGTATTCCTAATAGGGTTGAAATTAAAGAACAAACAACACTTGGAATCCTGCGAATCCCTTAGGAACTCGTACTTGTATGCTAGTACACATACGTAGAATAAAGAACGCGAATACAATAATATTATACACTGCGAAAATTCCATGAATGCTGACAGTTATTCTTGAATGAAGACAAAAGCTGTTTGCTTTTTGCCTGTTTGTGTGTCATGGACTAAGGGCAAGGTGTGGTCAGAACAAAAAGTTCATTCTGAACTGAATATTTAACCCAAACCATTACTAGAAATGTTGAGTACACTTATCGAACAGACAACCCACCAGTAAAAGTTTTATAACCCACGTTTCTGATTATCGCAGATTGTTATTGCCTTGTCTGTCTTATAATCTTGTATTGTGTCCTGGACAAGATTCTACAAAGCTTTGAATCAATCCAGATTGACAGTACATTTGGTATCGTAGAAGAATGTGCGTGTGCTTATTGTTAGGGACCGATGGAGGAGGCTAAACTAATTTTCAAGATGTTCGATGAAGATTTGCTTGTCGAACTTAGAAGAATTATTTAGAAACTAATGAAAATGTAATCTATGGCTGGTTATAGAATGCATGGCAAACAAGACAAAAGCTCTTTTGTGAATCTCGTGGTCGGCAAAACGAAACAAAATATTCAATTGAATCGCTTTCTCTTTTGCCTATTGAATGGAGCACCGTGGGTAACCGGATTTGGTGTTGAGTGTAATTGCTTTCACCACTTCTTTTCTAGTTTCCTCCTGTAGTCTCCTGAGAAATTCTAAGGAAGGCTAGGAAGGAAATCTTTGCTTTGTGCTGGGCATACACAAAAGATTTAAGAAGATGTGAGAGATAAGAGGGGCATCTTGTTGTGCGGTGTGTGAGCGTGTCTTGGTAAAGAGTATTTGGAAGAAAGCTGGAGGAGAGTCATTATAAATGTGGATTTGGTTTGGATTTTTTTTATTACAGTTGGGGTGGCTGCATGGTAGCTCTTTTGGAGGAAGGTCAGGTGAAACGCTATTTGGACCTCGTGCGGACTGAGTATTACGCTAAAGAACGTGGAATTCAAGATATTGATCCGCATGTCTTCATCACCCAACCTGGTGCTGGAGCTACGATCTTAACTTTGTGAATCCAGTAATGATACGAGGGAGATGCGTGTAGAGTGACGACTGACTTTTCTGAATCGAAGAGCATGAAAGAAAATTCCATTTCCTCGCGTATAAGATACTTCTTTTGTAGTCAAGATGATAGCCACACAAACACTTGAAAACTTGACAAATAAACTCTGAAGAATACAAATTGGCTTGTATAGTCGACAGACGGAACGAGAGTGAAATTGATCGAGTGAAAAATGTCAAAATCGAGCAAGACAGATTGTCGATATCCAGCCTTTTATTTACGGTTCTTTAGTTACTTGCTAGTTACTGACTTTACATTATTAATAATTCTTTTTGCAAAATACAATTCATAAGTATATTATGTATGTTCAAGTTGGGAATAAAGTTTATTTCTGCATGCGGAATCTAATTCAAACATATTACTCGTAATCGCTCGGGGACCCCGTCTTCAACTAATTTTGAGTGACGTTTCTATTTTCGACAATGGCTAAATTATAGATTTTGATTTTGGTTTTTGGTTGAGCCAATTCAAAAGAATCCGAGCAGTGTGTGTGAAGTATTGAAAATGTATGAATTCTGACGTCAAGAGAATGTAAAATTGGTTCATAAATTTGTGAAAGGAAATGGGACTGAGATTTAGATGATTAAGAGCTTTCAGAGAAGATGAAAGGATGTCTAAAAGTTTGTTCTGTTTATACAATGAGCTATCAATTATCAATTAGGCTTTGTTAAGTTGCTTTGTCTGTCTGTTTGCTTCCCACAGATCTGGTGGTATGAAAAGAGCAACTGTTTTCATATAATACACGCCACAGGTTGCTCAATAATTTTCAATCATATTTTTAAATTGTTCTTTTTGGGTGGCTCAAATTTACTTTTAGCGATGAAAAAAGACATCTGATTGTGATTGAAGTAGCTATTACACCTTATTAGACTACTAATATTAAAATTAGCTTCTTTTGAAAAAGCATAAGCAATCAATGAATTGATTTTTATGATGATGCTCCTGTTTCAACAAAAACGAAGAACACACGTTGACTTTAAAAAAGAAGACAATGATGAGCAGATTCGAGTTCAATTCAATGTTTATTCTTTCGTTAGAAAATACTAACAAAGGCTTATATCTGCTGATAATTCTCTGTTGGAAGTGCTAGAACTCTAAAAGTATATATATATAAGTGATTCCATCTACATGTTCGGAGTCTTCTGGAAGCGAAGGTTTTTTAAAGCAACTGTAGCCAAAACCAAAGAAAAATATGAAGGGTCAATTCGTAACAATCCTTTTGGTACTCTCAGTATCCGTAAGTCGTCTTTGCTTTTAAATGCTTTTCTTATTTTTAAGATACCTATAATTCTTCGGGTAACTTCCACGGAAGATTTCAAAATATATTTTGTAATAATCTGCAGAGTGGACACTGTGGAATTTTTTCTTTCTTGGATAATATTTCATTGTTCGGAAACAAGTCAAACGCAACCACCACAGTGAACGCGACTACATCTTCCCCAGTAGTACCTTCATCAACTGTTGCTGCAGTGGCATCGAACACTTCTTCTGTCAGTGTTCCTCAACCATGCGTACCTGAAGAGACTTTATCGCCCACTCTCCAATATCTCCACGATCACCTTCCTCCTCAGTATGCGGCTCTCATTACCGCAGACAATGTCCACGTCTTCGAAGATGTTGGTACTTTAGCTGGATTAGCCACGTCTGCTGCAACAGGAAATCCCATTGCCATTGTGAAACTTGTTATGTTCCTCACTTCTCCTGAAAATCCAATTCCAGAGCTTTTCTCTCTAACGAAGGAAATTCTTCCACTAATCAACCCCAAAGAGCTTTCTGCTTCTTTCACCAACGCAGCTGGCTCGACTTCAGCTGCTGTTAACCAAGAAATCCAACAGTTCACTCAGAATTTCATGAACATGTTTAAAAAACCTGCACCGACTACTGTTTCTCCTTAAACCAGATAATTTAAGAGAGTCATTTTGATTAAATCGTAATTTTCCTTTCATTGTTAATCTGATTTGACGAATAAAACGGTTTGGCTTTTCATTTTATTCATGCCCAGTGAACTTGAGTAATCATCAAATCGTTTCTTTTCTCCAAGTCATAGACTATTTTATAGGTAGGCTTTGGAAGATCCTGTTGCAAACACCGTTGATGGGATGCCAGATAACGATAAACAATCCACCTGAAAACTGAACACATAGGTGAATCCAAATCATTCAAAACTCGGAGATTTATTTTACGACCGATGTTACTCTTTATTAAATAACTTTCATGCATTCGTCCTATTTGTCACATGTTATTGTCCCGATGAGTTTTTAAAAATATAACTATGTTGAAATATGCTAACTATATAAGCTTTTAAATAGGCAATAAGGTGTAAAATATCTCTCTGTAAGGTTACGTAGACAGCATGTATAAATCGTAAGATTTTTCACCGGGAAAGCACCAGTAGTGGTTTTTAACTATAAATGCGTCGAAGTGGATGGAGCAATAGTTTTGAAATGGAGTACAACTTATAAATAAGTAATTGCACTTGCGTATGAAGTGGAAGTAGCTCCAGTTATATTCTCCAGTTTGGACGGTTGTCAAGATAATAATTTAGAAATGGTTGCTGGTATTATACAAGAATTTAGTACAGTATATGACAATTTTGTGGTTACTTGTTCTGAGTATCTGAGTAAATTGAAATTTTGAAAGTTAAAATGAATTTGAATGAGCCTAAACAGTTGCGAGGTACACAATTTGGTTACAAATTTGGCTTAATGGACGGTTTTAAGTCCAAAGCTGAGTTGGCATGAGTGCCTCCCTTGTTCCAGTCGCCGGAAGAAGATTTTCTTGGCATAAGAACTTGAGTGGAAGAGTGACCAGATACCCCTGTGTTACGAAGAGAAAAAGTTAGTTCAGCCTGATGAGAATTAAAAGGGCCTGATTTTGAAACAACTAATGGTCATTACCCTGACGTCTTTAAGTAAAACTCGAGCTCGAACTGGATCTGTGATAGACAGAAGATGTTGCGTCTGGTATTGTTCGAGATGTGCAAAAGTTTCACATTTGTCAGTAGGAACGCATTGGAATACTTCATCGTAAATAGCTGTGTTTACTGTTGCAGTCTTTTGCCAAATATTTCGGTAAAAATTATCAGAGACAGGATCTCGTATGTCTACTTCTAGACTATCAAGAAGGCCCAGGTGTTCTCTAAACAGCTGTGTGCGTAACGAGTGAGCAAATTTGCCGGCTTTGTACTCTTGTCCGTTCATCATTGACTGAATGAATTCTTCATCCTTAACAATTACAAGAGGAAACAATTAAAACTCTCGTAGACATAAAGAACATAAAGTAAAAAGATTTCTTTGTACATAAATCAGGTCTCAAAAGACTTGCAAAATAACTTACTTGTATGATAACAGCTACTTCCGAATCTCTCTTCCCAATCATACTTCTATCATTGATATTCGCTGACCCACAAATCACAAGGTTGTCATCAACAATCATGAGCTTCGAGTGAACATAAATTAATTCGGTAACCTGCAAACAGTCATAGTATCGTAGTAAAAATTACTGAACATTTAAGTTTCTACGAAACGTACTCAATTGTATTGTGTTTAATTGCAATGCAGCTTACCAAGTCTCCGTGAAGTTCTGACCAAGTTCGAAGTCCGTGAAACGTAAGATACTGAGTTGGATCTTCTATACCATGAGCTTTCAGCCGTTCAAACAAAGAGTCTTTTCCCCTATCCAACGCATACAACTTGAATATAAATAAAGCTTCAAGTATTTCTAAAACACGTAAACGCTTTACCTGCATATCGAAGAATAATTCCAGTGAACAATTGCATGAATAGCTACTCCTCTGTTGGTTCCCACTTCTCCTTCAAATCCAGGCAAAAGAGGGATGACGACGAAAATTCGGAAAGGCTTTCCTTCTCTACAGTATGAACAGATATTTTATACGTACTCTGTAAAAGATCTACTGAATATAAAAGCTGACTCCGGTCGCTACATGCAGACGACCCGACCATTCTTGTGAAACATCTTGGACCTTTGGACGAAAAACGAGTCAGTTCTTACCTATGAGCTTGCAATATTCTGCCTAGTAATGCTTCTCCTATACGGTTTTGAACATTAGGATTAGCTTCAGCCAACGTTATAAAGAACTGATTTTCGATGTAAATGAAGTGTTGCGCCCTTTGAATTGAATCGATATAAGCTTGCTGAATACTATCATCTATAGTATGCACACCCGCACTCCAAGTAGACACACTTCTCAAAACCTATTCAAAATTATCACTAACATTAAATATAGGTCAAATTAATTGATTTTATCCGTGTCTAATCAAACCTGGGAAGATGTGCGACTCATCTTGGGATTATAACGAAATACTGGAGGTACTTGATCATTTTTGAAGTCATAAGACTTTGGTACCAGAAACGGGTACCCTGCATTGATACGAGCTTTTTCTTGCTAAAATTACAAAAAATATCTACACTGCAGACACTTTTTAACTCACTCACTTCACGTTTTAAAATTAAATTCCAAATTACTCACCTTTGCAGCATTCCACCTTTGAATGAAATGTCGCGCGACATCTCTTGCAGCATTGCCCTGTACCATTACTGCAATATCATGCCAGGGCATCCGAGGTGTTGTGGAACGATCAACAAGATCTACCAAGTATGATACCTTAGCATCACAATTTTACTTCTTACGACTGACTTGTTCTATCCTACCTGTAAAAGGTGAGTCTAAGTCCGCAAAATCTTTCACGATGAAATTTGTATAGTCTTTTCCAATCCACAGCTTAGAAGAGCCTTGCAGACCTTGAATGGTGTTTTCTTCTATCGGTACTGCTCCCACGGATCGTTTCCTCCGTGATCTAAGAATGGTATTAATTAGTTGCATACTGAGTAAGTATTGTAGATTTAAACTTAAGCTTACTTGTTTTTCATTTCGATTTCAACCGGTTTCGGACTATTAGGTGCTGAAGACTCTCCAGCACCCGAATCCTCACTTTCGCGTTTTTTGATGTGTCTTCTCTTCTTCCTTGACTTTGGCCTCGGCTTCTCTTTCTCTGGCTCTTTTTCTTCCGCTTCACTTCCCGATGTTGTGTCTTCAAGCGATCCTTTCCTCCGAATATGCCTGTCAATCCACTCTCTACTGTCTTCTTTCAAGCCTTTAGATGCCTTTGTCATTCTTCTGATGAGTTTGGCTCTTCTGCCAGTTGGAGGTGTTTCTCCTTTCAAAGGCACGGTATTTCCATTCCCATCAACAAACTTAGATATGGAATCGACACTCTGTGACTCTTTCAAGGCATATCCCTCCCTTCCATCTCCGTTTAGCACAATGTCAGGGTTTCCATTTTGATCCGGAACACCTTCAAATCTGACTCCGGTCTCAACACTACTGAATCTACAAGCAATTAAGGAGTACAATGATTAATACCTTCCTAAGTCATACTTCGGGATAGGTCACTGATGGGATTACTTACTCAGTTTCTGAAGTTAGTGAACTTCCACCATTTTCAGTAGTCATCAAATGGTCTACAGTTGTAATTGCTGTTTGAGTCTCTTCCATAATAACAGTCTGAGGAGAAGGAGTTCGGGACATTTGCTTGTGGTCTACTAACGTCCCAATCGTGACCATATTCGTTGCTTTGGCTAGTTGTAAAAGAGACGAAGAATTGGGAGCTCCACCCGGTTTGCTAGATGTAAGTTTTAAACCCATCATTCCAGTAATTTTCTGATGAGCCGAAACACTTCCCAAGTCAGTCAATCTATGCTTGTGATCATCCCATCGACCGTAGCACAAATCTATTCCACCAACGAAAGCATACATCTGATCTACAATGACAAGCTTTTCGTGGTGAGCCCATAACAAAATTCCAGCTTTCACGTGATCCGGATGTCTAAGAACCTGAATAGTTGTAATAAATAAATTAAAAGACTTGTTAGTATTGCTGAAGTCAAAAGACACATATTTTTTTCAGCATACCTTAATGTTTTCGGAGCAGCTAACCAGTTTCTGCTTGCTGTAGAAACTGTTTATTCCCAAAGCTAGATTAACCTCTTTGTACAGCATGATGAACACTTTTACCCCTTGATTCTGTATGACAGTAATTAGAAATTAGAAAAAAATCCAGAAATTAAACTAAATTTACAAAATCTAATTGGATATATTTACGGCTTTGCGTTGCAAAATTTTATCCAATCGCCACTTTTCCCCTTCCACGATGGGACGTTTCATGTAAATCTCAGGACTCAGCCACCAGTCTGCAATGTAAATTTCTTCATTTGCTGCTTCAAGCGCATCAGCTACAGCAGACATGTAACTTGAGCCATCAACAAACCAAGTTGCATCGACCTCTCTTCGAATAGGGGCATAAGACGAAAATCTGTTGTCGGCTATGAACGACTGAGCAACTGTTAAAATAGTGGACTTCTCAAATTATCTTAATACAAAAATCAATAAATTTGAAAAAAACGAATCACAATACCTTCTGTAGTCAGCTTTTTGCGCAAAAATTCAACCCATTCTTTTGCTTTTCGCTTTGTCCAACACTTCACAACCAACCGTCTGCATTGCGAGTAATCGTAATAAATATAATTAATTCAAAATTTATAAATATTTTATACGATTGTTATAATAAAATGTGCTAACCTGGATAAATTTGCTACAACTAGGCCATGTGAAACGTCAGACATTGCTGACGAAACCTCAAACTCTGCATCAAACAGCATCACGCAATGAAGCCTACCGTCTTTTGGTCTAACGTAGGCAATATACGAATCTTTTACAACTAACCATCTTCTCTGCCATTGGCCACAAGTTTCTCCACAACACCGACAAAATCTATAAAAAATAAAAGGAATGAGCATCGTATTACTAATTAGAGTTGTGCTCATCCTGCCTTGCAATAGATTTTAAGATTTACTGGAAGCAAGGACAAAGTCCAGTGGTCCATCGCTGACTTCGAGTTGTTCCGGTACGCTTCAGAACTAAACCCTCTTTACCTTTCATCCCCATGCCATGAACGAAAGACAAGTGGCTAACTTCCAGAAACTCCACCTGCACATTCAAATCTATTAACTTTCGAAAAATCACTGCTATTACTACTAGAGTATTTTTAATTACTTACAGTTTCATGGTGGTTTCTGAAAGCTCGAATTTTTAATAAATTTTGCAAGTAATCTTCCAGGGCCTGGCGTCTTTCTTGCAAATGGTCGGCTGCAACTAATGCTTCGGGACGTTTTGGAAAGCTAAAATATAAATTTCAAAGTCATTCAATGTAAACAATAAGTTTTAGAATCTTGTAAGAAAATTTCTGCTCACCGTGGTAGACCACTGGTTTTTCCTACCCCTTTTCTTTCTCCTCTGAATGTTTCTCGTCGCTCTCTGTGCATTCTTGAGGGAAATGGAACACTTAATGTGACTCTGGATGAACAAAAAACTACATTTAGACTTTTGCATTAAATAAATATTTACCCAAATTAACAATAATTGAACCTGTATAACATAAGCTGTTGATGAAGATGCTGGAAATGCTTATATCTTCGTTTGATAACCCACAAATGCTCCCCATGATTAAGCTGAATTACGTATAAATTTGCATTCAAAAAATGTGTTGACGCTGTGCGTTCGACATCAATAATTTTGGCAGTCACAGGCTTCCCCGGGATAAAGCACTGCCGGTTTGGAGTCTTAAAATTGGAAGGCTGTTCGTGGATTGAGCGGTACGGAATAATAAGGCCTTCTGAAAAAGTGAATTAATCAACTATTATTATAATTTCCTCCTTCTTATATAACAATCTTTTAACCACCTATCACCCCCTCCCCCAAGTTCCACATTCCACTCCATCCCAACATAAAAGCTTCCAAACATTACCCACATAAAAGTAATTATAAGATAACCCTTACTTGCAGTATCGCGGTCATCTTGATATTCCTGATCTTCTGGAGGAATGTCCAAATCTTCGAATTCCGACTCTGCGACATCAAGCACGTTAATATTTCCGGAAGCCATTTTTTTGTTTATTTTTAGTTTTTAGTCGGCACGAAGTCGACACTTTATTATAACCACAAACAATTTTGAAACCTCCACGGGGAATTTAAATTAATTATTAAAGGTGATAATGATTCCTAATTAAAAATAAATGCAAAAGACATGAAAAATTTCTCCTCCAATTTTTGGAGAAGAAAAGTGGAGAACTACTCTCACAACACGACCACTTGTGTTGTTCTGTGTGGCCTCCTTCCACACACACACACACACACAGTCAGTCAGTCTCACCCACACAACACACACTTGCAAAAAGAGACCAGATGATGAGTCATTGCAAATTCTGTACTATACTGGTTGTGTAGTATTTAGTATTGTATGCAAAAGAACGATGATGATGTGATGAACACTCTCTCATCATCATCGACTCCCTGATGAACAAATTTAACTGACTTAACCCCTCTCCTGTCTCTTATATTTGTGTATATATATATTAGGCATCCTCATTTGTTCATTCCATTTAACCACCACTGGTACGTGTACCACCTCTACTATCATCACCATTACATTTAAATAGATAATATGAATCATGTTTTATTATATGATCGCCAACATGTAAAAAGAGAATGATTATAATAACAAATCAGTATATAAAATTTGTTGGAGTTTTTATCGTGATATTCTGTTATCCAGATATTTTATATTCTCATGTTGCAAAGAGAATTGTATCATGGTATGTAGAGAGAGAGGAGATGAGTATTAATTACCTTGAGCTCAATCTTGTTTTAAGGTATCGTTTTTGGTGATTATTATCACATGTAATATTGCACTCATTGGTGAATTTATGGTTATCTGGAAATCTTGGAATTTATGGGTATTGGGTATGAAATTGAGACAGGAATTTGTTGGTTAATAGAATGCAGGATTATTTATATGCTATACATGGAAGACAGGTATGGTTGGGGAACCAATAATCGTTTGCTTTCTCTCTGAAATTAGTTACAGGTGGTTGGTGGGAACCTTTCTTATGGGGAAAGCAGGAGGGGCGCATTATTCACCTTTGACCCTCACTGCTTTCTCTTTTTCTTATTACTCCTTCGCGTTTCGTTGTAATTCTTTATATATATATCTATGGTTGTAATGCACAGGGTGTTTTAGTGGTTAATTTTGACACACCTTCGTGGTACATCGTGAGGGTTAAGATCAGGAGAAAGTAGAGAAATGATTTATGCAGAAAGGAGGCGAAGCTAGGCTGTGGGTGAAAGTGCATATATTTCAATTGTTCTAAGACCAAAGTTTACGAAAGGTCTCGACTGTGCAATGGTTATGGTTAGTGCTGATTGGATTTAAATAATTTGAAAATACATCAATATACAATGTCAGTCACGCAAATTAATGAATGTTTCATCCATGAAGGAGTGGTTGTGAGATAGAATTGAAATTATGAGTAAATGCTAATAATGCTAGGTTTTTTACGCAAAAGACAATTTGGATGAGGTAATATGGAAACAAAAAGGTGCATGAGAGACTAGTGGAAAAAACTAGTCAGGGTCATATGAAGCACAAACTAATTTTGCATATGCGGTCATCGATGATTCAAGTGCATTGTAGAATTAATGAAACACAAGCAAATGCTGCAAAAAACTACGTGTGTTCTCGTCTGAGATTATGGTTGAGTTTAATTTGTCATCAACTGACGAATGACCGCTACACAGAAAGTTTACATTAAATATCATAGGACTTAAAAAATACAGAAATTCGGTCGTAGAGGAGCAAAGTTTTCACACAGGAAATCGCAGACAAGACTAGCAGCGCAGGCAGGAACTAAGTATGATAATTATCTTCAGCCGATGATTGATCAATTGAAATTTTGTCCATGTGATTCAATAAAACGGTTTAGGCTAGTTGTCGGAGTATTAACTATGCTATAGTTTATACGTAAATTAAGCTCCGTCAAGATAAATTTCGTGTTCTCTACTTGCTCAAAAGAATTCACCACTACGTTCCGTTTGTCTTCTGGCCACTCGGAACAAAATACGTCCACATTGCTGACATTTCGAAACACTATATCATACAAGTTCAAAGTAATATCTGCTCCCTTGATCTAAAAAACAAATCGTGCGGTTAGTTTAGATACATATTCACATCTTTCATAGGTGAAGATTTCAACTTACATCCAAAAAGTGGATTACATTCTCAACGGAGCACCCTTTCATCATCAACGAGAAAGAATTGTTGGTTATACCTTGCTTTATAACACTTTGTGCACCTTTAAAGACGCTATTGATAGCTGTAACTTTAGCCTCATTACGTACATCGATCATTGACAGCTGCTGATACACTCCGGCATTGCAGGTCGACTTATTAAAATGTGAGCATTCCAGTTTGCAGTTCAATAGTGCCAGTGAGCCTCCAGTAACTGTAAAAATGCTAGCAAGTATTTGCTCTGCATATCCGTCATTTACTACGAAGCTCAGATTTTCAATAGAGCAGACGCTATCTGTGGTTGAAATGACATTCCATACATCGCCCGTCCCATACGTACTTATCGTGGGCTGATTGCCTAAATCATCCGGCAATCCTGAATGAACAAAAGGATTAGTATTTAATTAAAACAGGTTATGACTGAATCATTGTATGATCATTATTATTCATTTTATAATATAACGCCTTCATTATCAGCACACACCAATTAAAAATCCTCCTAAAGCAATAGCACCTATAGAAGGTATCTCGTACTTTCCTGGTAAAAGAAATACTACGGAGTTGTTTTGACAGTTCTGGAGTGTCCGTTTAAGATCCGTACAAAATCTAGTTGGTCATCAAAGATAAGATTATTTCAGATTCCAAATTTTCAATTTCAATACATAGCTAAGTTGAAATACAAATACATACGAAAGACTGTCAATGTCGTCGATTTTGAATTCCTGTTGCCTTTCTTTCAAAGTATTTTTTACAGCTAATATGTGCTCAAATGGGAAGCTATTGTGATTCCCAACCATGAATACTTTCGATGATGACACATCGTTGATATCCGTATCATTAAGTTGATCTTCGGAACAAGGAAATGTTTCTTTTCTAATTGCTGGTATCTGTAATACACTCAGATCGTTCCAAATTCCAAATAACTTCTGGTTGAGAATCATTAATTCCCTTTCGTTGCATTCACGGGACTCATTCTGGGCTTCGACCTCCATGGTTTTAATTATGTCTAATAAATCTCGAAGTGAACAAATTAGATCGATAGTCTTGTTCCGCATTTTGTTACTGAGGCATCCGGGAGTCTCGAGATCCTGGTACATATTTTCCAACCTTTGGAGCTCGCCATTGAAGAAGATGTCTGCGGATATATCGTCTTGAGCTTGCATTATCAAATGATCCTTCAAAAGTCTGCAGATATAATATTGCATTGCAATTAGAATTAGAACAATTACAGATATGCTGATTACTGATTGATAACTAAAATCATTAAAGGCAGACATTTTTACCTCAGACCTTCAAGACCATCTTTCATCCCGAGCAAGTTAAGCAAACACCCCTCAACAGTTGGCTTCAAGGGAACTAGTTCGTGAATAGGAATGTTATTTACAACAGTTGATTCACCACTGATGTCTCCTCGTTCGTCATCGGGCCCAACTGAACCACGGAGGAATAGTCTTCCTGTGGCAGTTAGTGCATTCATATCAACACTTTCAACTTGTACTAAGCCATAAAGGTACTTTGGCCGTGGCCATTCATAAAGCGGCTTTACATTTTTGTAATCGACCTTCCACCACTCTGCTACCCAGCCAGTCGGTTCGACAAAACTAAAAATCGAAGCATACATGCATAATAATTCATTTTAAAGCTACCATTTTACTTCATTTTGACTGCTTACCTAGCCAAGTATTGAGACATAAATTCCTTCATTGTACAATTTGGAATCGTAGGGTTGCAAAACGAGTAAAATATTTCCCTAAAAACAGGGTTGGCCGAACTACAGTTTTGAAACCCATAATTGATTTCTTCCATCGAACTCCCAAAAGTTCCAGCGTCATCACTCGCTTCCTCGGAGGTATAGTAATAAGAATTGTTGTCATCAGTATCCACCACTTCAACGATTACATTAATTACATTCTCATCCTCAACCATTTCCATTTCATTTTCCCGTATTTCGAAGTAAATTCCAGGAGCATCATTATTTTCTATTTCATTGCTTATCACGAGATTCTCTTCTTCATCAACATTGTTTCCTTCATATACTTGGTCACTCAAGTCCTCTGAATACTCCCCATCACAAGCAGCCTCTTCTGAACTTACAGCGGTAACAACCATTGGGTCTCCACGATCAATTCCACCAGATTCCTTTCCATCAGGTCGAACATCATCATCCTTATTGTCTTGATATTCCATAATTGAATCTGTTGCAATAAAACATCCAGATTCAAGAATATTTTATACCCCTCCTCTATTAACTCAACGGTACATACCACATAATAATAAATTGATTCAATCTATTTTAAAAATACTTACCAAGCACAACCGACCACCAGTCCTTCTACCTGCGTCTAGTAACAACAGAGTACAGCAATTGGAACTGCTGCTGCTTATCCGACGACGGCGTGACGTACAGACTATACACTGTGTACCCAATTCAAGTTCTGTTGACGAGAGTCCTACTTACAAACCACAGTGACTGCGATGATAACTGTCGTAGTTAAGTTGTAAAATTGTAAAAATGATATCTTAAGCGGAGGAAGAAAAGGAGGTAACGACAACGAGAGAGATTTGATTTATCAGCAATAGGAGCACAAGAAGTCTTTGACACTGACCAGAAGAAGAAGAAGAAGAAGTGCAACGGACAATTCCACCAACAAGAAGTGAATTTGCATGTGCGAGAGTGCAGGAGACAATGAGATAGAGAGGCATGCATAGCGTGTACTGGAAATCTCATGCAGGCTTCCTATGGTTCCAGAAGGTATACACGTTGTCTGTGGATGCACCCTGACTTGTTCATATTATACTGGAGAAGAAACCTCGTGCTTAGTGCTTATCCCTAAAAGAGCATAGAAGTTAAACTGAATCTATGACCACAAGCCTTCGCGACATTTCCATTGCTCAGGAATTGTTAAGTGAGATTTCACAGGCTATTTCGTATCATGCTAGCAATGCTTTTAGTAATGCCTAGTAATTTCGTATCGCTCAATTTGTAGTAATTTGTACAAAGTTACGCAATCGATTATATGATGTACGCATATTATGCAAGTATAGTAGAGACAAGAGTATTTTTATGGTTATGAATATCTTGAAAGACATCTCCTAGGAATGAATCAGGGGTCATTTTTTTGGGTTACATGATTCAGTTACTTGAGATATTTTAGTGTTACAGTCTTGATTTTGATTTTATTGTTAGTTTTGACTTTTTTGGAGCTCTGTTGGCAGCTACTACCAATTGGTTTTGTGTGAATAGAGTCAATAGAGGACCGGAGGATAATGGACGACCAAGAAGAAGACCCTTTCCAACTTGTACGAGAGGAGGGTGTGCTCCAGTTGAGGACTTTGATCAAGTCCAGATTACCCCGATCAGCAGATGTAGTAACTCGATACTTTATTGAGCTGATCATTAGCCATTGATTAGTTGGGAATTTGTGTCGTTTCTCCACAATAGGTCCTGAATATGATGATGGCCATGGACACTTTTCAAGAAGAAACTCAAGTGTATACTTTAAATGGAGAACTTTCAAAGGAAGCGATTATCATGGTCGTATTTTTTAGAGAGGTTGTTGTAGTTTTCATTGCAAGGTTTGCTTGTGGTGTAAAAGGGTTTTCAAATTCATTGGTATGCATTAACTATAGGATTATGGTCAGGACATTATTTTTTCGGTGCCTGAAAGCTGTGCTACTTCACTTGCACTAAGGAATGCATTACAGAGATCAACAGTGATTCACTGGAACAAGATTCACAGGATATCCGCAGACCGATTAATTTCACCGATGATCGTTGACATTGAGATTTCCTACTTTAACAATGTAGTGTCTGTCCATCCTAATTTCATGTACTACATGGAAGCTCAAGATGCTCTAAAATTTGATGTCGAGTATGAAACTATTTAAAAACTATATTGACTGCCATTTTCAACTGTCCACTGACATTAAACCATATATTGGTCTTTAGATCAGAAAACCCTAATGTAATTGCCAAATCACTAGATACAGCAACATCACTCCCATTTATAAAGCCTTTGTGGCGATACTGGAGAAATGGATCTGAGAAATACCTTTCGAAATTAATCAACAAGCATTTATCTGCAGGTGTATACGTGGATGGCAACCTGGCTGCTTGTGCTGTTGCAAACTGTCATGGACTTATCGGAACATTGAACACTTCCCCGATCTACAGGAGAAAGGGTTATGGAGTCCTGTGTATGAAGTTCTTACTAAAACAAATGGCTTTACATGGATTTATTCCAGCGAGCTCAGCTACTAAAGAAAATTATCCTGCAGTGATTCTGCACGAAAAGCACTTGGGATTGAATCTTTCACATGAATGCGATTTTATTTTTCATCTTCCATACATTGTAGAGGATTAGCAACTGCAGCAATACAAACGAATGGAACGATATTGAATAAGTAGTTTCTTATAACATTAAGTAAATAGTAAATGACTTGAAATAGAGTGCAGAACGATTCAGCCAGCTCAAATCCTGCTCACTTTTAATTTCCATTGTGAATACTGCATGCTAACTAGAAACGACGATGGGTAAGTTTAGTTTTGAATTGATAAACATTTTCACTGTGTTTTCATTTCTTGACGAATGCATTGCTTGAAAGCATCCCACCCTTCATTTTTGGTGTAGAGCTGTAAAGAAAAAGTGTTTATTTAGCTTTTAATACAATTTTATGGGACATAAATTCGGAGATTCGTCTTACTTTAAACCCTCGATGAAGCCTGTCTTTCATCACGCCGATAAATTCCCGATGACTAAGGTGTCCATCATCATCTTCATCAAATATTTGAAATACTGTTTCCACAACATGAGGACTGAGATCCGTGCCTGTGCAGATTCGGACAGCACGACGGAATTCGTCTTGTGAGATCGGTCTGTCAGCAAGCGTGTACATTTTCATTGCCACGTTGAAATCATCGAGGTTGTTCAGAAACTGACAAAACGCTCGAAATTCCCCGAAAGTTATTCCTTGCTCTAGTTTGATTCTATCTACAAGACGATCCAAATAAAGGTCGTACCTAAACATTACAATTGAAAATCAAGATTTAACTTAATGCACCAGAAGTATAAGCCTTGAGCACTTACTCTTCATCCTGCAGATATGTGTACCGAAGAAGAATTTTGGCAAAGTCTACTTGAGAAATAAAGTCTAGGCCTTTAGAGAATTCATGGAACTCCAATTCTTGTACTTCCGTTTGAAGATCTTCCATAAATCTACGGAAGGAGAATTTAAAAGATTATACAACTTATTATTATTATTATTATGAATATCAAATTCATAATAGTAAGCTTACTTTTTGAAGTCCTCATATCTAATCTCCCGTTTTCCTTTCGGGCCAAAGAAATGAACGAGGAGAGTAGTGTCCACCAAATGCCTGCGTTGCAGACCTCGGTCATCATCGACAAGCATTTCACTTACGATGATTTCTGTTACCGGATTCGCATCGTTTCCATCTTCGTCAGTTTTTGTCTTGCCTTCTTCATCTGGATTCAACAGACCTCGCTTGTCTTTCCACGCCATGCTAAATATCTTTTCCAACTGGTTGTGTGACAAACCAAGAAAATCTCACATTAATTCAGTGACTTATGAGTTTGACCAGCCACACTCAATATACACATATTTTGGTATTAATCACTTGAACACTCAACAGGTATGTATTATGTTAACGTGACAAACAGTTTAATACAAATTTTGACTTTGAATTTAACTCGGTAAGCTGCCAAGCTTTTTAAGGAGCGAATGTGATTCTATAGTGCAAGCGTGTTTAATATTTATTTTATAGCTTGCAACTCTAAGTAACTGAAAAGCTTCAAGGCTAAAACTGATTTTTGTTCAGGGTTTAACTAGTGAACACAAAACATAAACTAGTAATCTACTGGAAACAGGAAAAACATTTATATACTCACTACTAAAACATTTCCATCGAACAAAAGACTTCAATTTTTCAACAATTCAATAGAATTGCATTGATTGATTGAAGATTGCATGGGATACACAAGACAATAATTATTTCATTATTAAGACTGAAGACTGACCAAGTTAACAGGACAAGTTGATGAGGAATTTCAAATCTGAAATTGGAATAATTTGCTTCAAAGGAAAAGAACACACGGTTAAATTGAATGAGACGATTTTGGAGTTCAAAAACTGGACTTCAAGTACAAGACGAGTTTGAGACATACTATGTGTAATATGACACAACAATACGCGTTAGAAAAGTGTGTGTAACTCATCACGAGACATGACAAACTCCTTTAGATTCGGATTGTATAAGGGTGGTAGTAGTGTCGGTAAAATAAAAAATGGGATAAAAATAATAAGTAAAATAACTGAAACCTTTTGTGACGGACATGGAAGGGTTAGTTCTTTCTGATCAGCAGATGGTTCAACCAAATTACGTACAAACCCATGAAGGTTTTGAATAGTCCATTCTTTCTTGTACGTGTGCAGTGGGATCAGATACAATAACTAAAAGTCAATTAAAGTTCAAATTAATACACTTACGGTGATAACAGTACAGCTATAATTCTTACTAGAGCGAACAACATTTATACATTTAAACAATTTCAAGTTAATGGTAAACTGACATTAATGTGTAAACTATATATATTTAAATGCAGGGTTAAAGCGTACATTTAAAAAATTCTATTTCGGCCATTGCATTAAAGTGAAACGTGGTTTTACTAAAATACTACTATCTACTTTTTGCAGTGCACTAGATACAATTCATGACTAAAGTACAAAACGCACTAGTTGTACTATTTTGTAAAATAAATAACTTAATGACTCTACGCAGCAAACTGCTTTGAAAATAATCAACTTTGGAAATATTTTTTTCAGTTTCTCCAATTTCAAAGTTCTATATTGAACTGTTGACTGTAGCTGAAAACTACGAGTAGACGTTGCAAGCCTAATCGTTTAGAAAATCATGGCGAGATCTGAAACTGAATTTTATACAATAACCAAAGGATGAGGCGATGAATAACCAGTAACCTTTAACTTACAACGAGGAATTCGTTCTTATCGACTTTTTCATTTCCATCTGTGTCGAACATGTTGAAAGCAATTCGAAAGCCAGTTTGAGGTTCTTTAGAATTTAGGAAACATTTAATTAAAGAGATCGTTATTAATCTTAAGAAACTTGTCGATAAATTTGTCTTCGCCATCTGACTTACTTGTGAGTATGGATAAGAGAAAAAGATATTCTGTATATGAAATGATTCCTGTAAAAAGAGTAACAATACCTTATAAAACAAATATTACTATAGGATTTTTAGTGCAACTTTTCTAAACTGTTATACCTTTGTCCCGAAGATTACGCCACATTTGAGGAGATCCTTTCTGCAGCGTAGGAGTAATGTCTTTTATAGCTTTTAAGTCATCCTTGCTTAGTGACTTTCTTTTGAGTCTGGCTGCAAAATCAATAAATATAACTTGTTATTTCCAGTTAACTCTTAAAGTAATTGTTATCTTTCTATTCGTCTCACGTCTAGGTTCGGCCTCAACTACAGACTCCAGAAAATCCTGTGGAGTCATGTAAAGCTGACCATCATACTCTACTGATGCAAAGCGAAGGAACCTCCGCTCCCTTGATGTCAATTTGATAGACTTGACTTCATCCTCTTTCTGCAAATAAACAAGGGCTTTATAAAATTCCATTTCCCCTTTCACTAGAATTGAAAAGATGCAAGTAATAGTAATCTTAGTAATGAAGAACTTATTACTCGACGAGGTTTCAAGGCATAAACTTGTCTGTGTGGATGAAGGAACTGCCATCCCAAGTAGACTGCCAAGGATCCAGATCCTAGCGCAACGAGTACAGCCTTCTTAATTCCATCTGAATTGTTGGGTCTCCAGTTTCCTCGAAAAGATGCAAAGGAACGGCTGGTAACTGCGAAACTTCGAGTCTTACTTAAAGGCTCCTTAAATCCGATTTTGAAAGTTCCACC
>Ga0194135_10000441_pt1 | contig 24444 bp, 21 predicted proteins | sample LitLau_LLRF_2013_FD_134024 | JGI IMG/M metagenome (GOLD analysis project Ga0194135, IMG submission 134024) | Freshwater sediment microbial communities in response to fracking from North America - Little Laurel Run_MetaG_LLRF_2013 (version 2) | ecosystem: Environmental > Aquatic > Freshwater >... | reverse complement strand
GGATAAAACCTCGCTGACTGCTGCATTCTTTGTAAAACCTGATCTCTTGTCCAAGAAGGATGAGCTCCCCAGACTAAGGCTGCGATTCCTGCATTGATCGCTGTTGAAGCTGAAGAAGAAGAGGTGTTCTGATAGATTGCGGATTTATTTCCTACAACCAATAAAACATTATTTACTGAAGGTGCAGAAGCAGTAGTGGTAGTAAACGATATTTCAGGGCCTTCATGACACTCGGCACATTTTACCAGACTCGTATTCGTGCTGTAATTTGTTCCCGTTGCAGCGACTGCTTCTTTCATATTACCGGGAAATGGTACACCTATGATGTCCGGAATATTAATGGTTAGAAAGACATTAAAAGCAGCAATGGATGTTCCACCAGCAGCAATGATCATTTTTCCTTTGCCATGTGCGTATTTGACAGCATCTGCAATCATTGATACATCCCAGATCCAACCATTCGACATTGAGATGATTTTAACGTCACTGTTGTCCGCCAGATCCATTAAAGCTTTGGCTACACCTTCCTGCTGTTTGGAACCATAAAGCAGAAAGAAATCCGTTCCTCTGTAAGTCAGTAAATTACAGTTGTAAGCTATCCCTACAGGAATTCCGGATGCTCTTGGCGCTGCAATCAGGGCAGCCATACTGTTTCCATGCCCTTTAGCCAGATCGTCATCTTGAATGAAAACACCGTCAGAAGTAGAGGTGCTCCCTTTGAAGGTGCCGTATTTTGCGATTTTTCTTCCTGTTGATACGCCCGAATTAAATTGAGCGTCAAATACAGGCTGTGTGCTGTAAACACCATTGTCAATTACACCGACAGTAATGCCTTTACCTGTGCTGTACTGCCAGGCATCAGGAATGTGCTGGGCTTCGTAAACTTTTGGAATAATTGAACCGTCCGAAGCGGTACTGAACCAATTCGGGTCAACGGTAACAGAGCCAGGATCTGAACCAGAAGAGCTACTGTTTGTCACGATACCCGAATTGTTAATTGCTCCCTGTTTAATCAGGTTTTTGTTGTAATTGCTGGGGTCCAAGTATCTGATCTGTTTGGATTGTCTGAGTTTCTGCAATGTACTCAGATTGCCTATTTTGACTATCATAGACGTCAGTTTCGGACTCTCATATTGCAGTACATCACCTTTACCATAAGTCTCAGTCGAACCTGCTGATTTTTTCTGATGTTCGTCTGCTCTGATCTGCTGAAGAATATTATCCCTTATTCCTTCGATATTAATTCCCGCACTTTTAGCATCAGCTTTACTAATGCGGTTTAACTGTTGCTGAGGACTGATACTTTCTACACGGATAGCATTGTTTTCTTCGCTGCTGTAACCGATAGTCAGCAGGCTGTCTCCGAGTATAACAGCGCTGTAGAGTAACTCGTCATTGGTGTTCTGCCAGCTGAATGTACCGTTCTTATTTAACTGGGACTGGATTTCGGCATTGATCTGTGCAACAGTGTAAGGTGTGTTACCTGGTTGCTGCCCGGGACTGCCGTTTGTCGTCTGGTGATCCTTTTTACAGGATACCAGTGCCGTGGAGGTTAACACAGCGAAAAAGATGATTTTTTTTAGTTTCATGATAGATATGTTTTTATAAGTAGATTACATGAATATAAAGATTAATCATTAGGAAATAATACTATTTTACACGAACGCCTTTTTCTTTTAGGTATGGTACGTGGTTTACCATGGTTAAAAGAGAAAGGCGAGGTGATGAAAACAGGAAACGACTGAAACTAAAGGTTATCTACTTTTTGTTTCAGTGCAGTCTGTACTGCGGTTGGTAAACTGCTCAGGAAGTTATAGCCTGTTGCAGTCTCTATATTTTTTACAGATGTTCTGTAAGTTTTCCAGTCGGTATTGATGCTATTGATATTTGGGGTATTAACTGCAATGACTCTGGTCGAAGCTGTAATGCGGCTTAAGTCATTACTTCCATCGGCAAGCACAACAATGATTTTCCATATATTGGAAGGTACAGTTACTTTTCCATTGTCGATGGTTTTGGTCGTGCCTCCAAGAGAACCTGTACCGCCCTGACCATAAGATCCGCAGATCACATAAACTTCACTTCCGGCTTTAACTAATGAACGGGTGTAATTTTCGAGGTTAGCCCAGGTCTGCTGATTATTATTAGGTGCCTGAGGCATCATATTGGTCATCAGGAATGTCGCTGCATTGCTATCTGTAGAAGCTGTACGGTCACCTGAAGGACAGTTGTGTCCACGGTCGAAACCTGAACCTGTGTAACTGCTGTTTTGTACCTGGTACCATCCTGATGGGAGGGAAGTATCAGCCCTGAATCCGTCCGTGCGTGAAGTACTGCCCAGATCGGATGCCTGAATATGCCAGCTTACCCAGTTTGGAGTTCCTCTGTCACGGCTGTAAGAAAGGGTGTAATAAGTTTTAGTCATCAGGTAATTGTTTGGCAAACTGACGCCACCTGCACCACTAGGATTACCCAGTAACAGATTGCCGTCATCGCCGGTGGCATTTACTGCATTTAAACTTTTGCTGCTGAGCGCTGAATTGTCTGCAGGCTGAAGCTGGTTTTCTTTTTTACAGGAGGCAATGACAAGGCATAGCATGGCCATTACGTAGAATTGCTTAATTGTACGGTTCATAGGAAAATGGAATGAGGAAGATTGATCTAGGTTTCTATAGAATAGGTTGAAATAGCTATCACTTCTCCATCAGGAAAAAGGGATGTGATAATAATTGGAATATTACTTTCCCCTTCGAGACGAAATACATTGATGTCTGTACTGTTGTTCTTTAAGTAAGCATACAATTCAGTAAACTTCGCTGCATTTTGTACGATAATCTGGTCGGCAGGATCGGCTGCGGCAACAATATCATTGAAAAATACAGCCGGATCAAGTTTGTTCAGGGTCAGACTGGATGATTCAGGAGTAAAAAGACCGGTGATTTTTTCGTCAAGCTGGTCTTTTGGCAGATTTCCAAGGGATTGCGGAGTCAGTGGAGCTTCTGATTCGCTCATGTACCACAAGCCCTGCAAGCGGGCAGATAGTTCAGTTAAGATTTGATTTTCCATTATTTGGCAGAATAATTTACGGATTAAAAGTAGGAGGTTTTCTGGTTAAAAAAGACTGACGTACAAAGGGTAATATAAACTTCACATCGTTTTAATATGTCATGTCAATTCTATTTATAACATAAATCTTGTTAAAATAGGTGATATATAGGCATAATCCCGATAGATTTTGATATTTAACTATGTCTTATTCAAGAAAATTAATACTTTTGGCACCTCTAAAGAGGCGGCGGTACTGAAGATCTCCTAAGAAAGACATTTTAACACATTGATTTAGAAAGATGAATATTACACAGGAAAAGATTGACAACTTAAATGCAGTTGTAAAGGTTAAAATTTCGCCTGAAGATTATACTGAAAAGGTCGATAAAACTATTAAAGAACAAGCGAAAAAATCTACGCTTCCAGGTTTCCGTAAAGGAATGGTTCCTGCTGCGCATATCAAAAAGATGTATGGCAGAAGTATCCTTGTAGAAACTATAAATACTTTATTAAGCGAGAACCTGAATAAATTTTTAACAGAAAATAAAGTTGAGATCCTGGGTCAGCCAGTGCCGGTTTTAGATAATGGTAAAGATTTTAAATGGGATGGTACTGACGCTTTTGAATTTGACTACGAAATTGGTCTGGCTCCGGCTGTAGAAGTTAACATTACTGCTAAAGACAAATTCACTCAGTACAATGTAAAAGCTGACGAAGAAACTTTAGCTTCCCGGATCAAAAACATCCGTCGCAGCTATGGCAAAATGACAAACCCGGAAGTTTCGGCAGATGATGATGTACTTTATGCCGAATTAGCACAACTTTCTCCGGATGGTTCAGTTTTTGAAGGTGGCATTACCAATACTGGTTCTATCCGTTTGGATCAGGTTAAAGATAAAGCGATTTTAAAATCTTTAATCGGTTTGAAAAAGGATGCTGTAGTTGAACTGGATCTTCAGAAAGCTTTAGGCAACAATGAAGCGGTTATCGCTAAATTGCTGAATATCGGCGAACCTGAAGCTAAAGAATTACAGTCTAAATTCAGAGTAACGGTTAAGAATATCAACCGTTTGGAAGAATCTGATCTGAACCAGGAGTTCTTTGATAAAATATTTGGTGAAGGTGTCGTTACTGACGAAGCAGGTTTTACTGCGAAAATCACAGAAGAAATTGAAGGTATGTTCAAACAGGATGCAGACCGCAAACTACAGAACGATATGTACACTCAGTTAACTGAAAACGTGAAAATGGATTTGCCTGATGAGTTTTTACGGAAGTGGTTAAAAGCGACCAACGAAAAATTATCTGATGCAGAACTTGCTGAAGGTTACAATGATTTCGCAAAAAACCTGAAATGGACTTTAATTGAGAATAAAATCATTAAAGACAACAGTATCGAGATTAAATATGAAGATGTATTCCAAACTGCTAAACAACGTTTAGATGCACAGTTCAGAATGTACAGTCCGGCTCCGATGCCAGAAGATCAGCTGTCACAATACACAGCGACCTTCCTGCAGGAAAAAGACAATGCTAACCGTATATTCGAAGAGGTAAAAGCAATTAAAGTTTTTGAATATATCCAATCGGTTGCAACATTAGACCAAAAAGATATAGCTTATAATAAATTTCAAGAGTTAGTTGAATCTGTATAGCAGATTTTTCAAATTTCTTTAATCTTATCATAAGGCGGCTTTATTAAAGCCGCCTTATTTATATATCGGCTATTTAATTTTACAATAACCAAATAATTTGCCAACTTAGTTTAATTACTTTGGCTCATATTAATGGGGATTCACGTTAAAATGTGAACCTGATCTTATAATTAAAACAACGATAAAATATATACAGACATGAATATAGATAAAGACGAATTTAGAAAATATGCAGTTAAACACCACCGTATAAACGGTTTAAACGTTGATCGTTATATTGGCCGTACCAACAGTTCGCCAAAAGCAATGACACCATATATCATCGAAGAGCGCCAGTTAAATGTAGCCCAGATGGATGTGTTCTCACGTTTAATGATGGACAGAATTATATTTTTGGGTGATGCTATCCATGATGGTAATGCGAATATTATCCAGGCGCAGTTATTGTTCCTACAGTCGACTGATACAAACAGGGATATTCAGATCTATATCAATTCACCTGGAGGTTCTGTTTACGCAGGATTAGGTATCTACGATACAATGCAATATATTACCCCTGATGTAGCTACGATCTGTACAGGTATGGCAGCATCAATGGGTGCAGTTTTACTGGTAGCAGGTGCTAAAGGTAAACGTGCAGCTTTAAAACACTCACGTGTGATGATTCACCAGCCTTCAGGTGGTTCGCAGGGTGTAGCTTCTGATATGGAGATCAACTTAAGAGAGATGCTTAAATTGAAAAAAGAATTATATGATATCATTTCAACGCACTCAGGTCAGACTTACGAATGGGTGGAGAAAGCTTCAGACCGTGATTACTGGATGAAAGCTGATGAAGCTCAGGGCTTCGGAATGATTGATGAGATTTTAGGTTCGGATAAAAAATAGATAATGGCTAAACAAAATAAAGAATCCCGTTGCTCTTTTTGCGGTTCAAGTAAGCAGGATACTTTAATGCTTATTGAAGGGCTTGATGCATACATTTGCGATAAATGCGTGACACAGGCTCACCAGCTGGTATTACAGGAATTTGGCAGTAAACAAGCCAAATCTCTGGATGCTGCCGGCCCCCTCTTAAAGCCAGCGGAGATTAAAGCACATATTGACCAATATGTAATTGGACAGGATGATGCTAAGAAAGTACTTTCGGTAGCTGTATATAACCACTATAAAAGGTTAGGACAGAAGGTAGATCAGGCAGATGAAGTGGAGATTGAAAAATCGAACATTATGCTGGTTGGTGAAACTGGTACCGGGAAAACGTTACTGGCGAAAACAATCGCTAAGATTCTCCATGTACCTTTCTGTATCTGTGATGCTACGGTATTAACAGAGGCAGGTTATGTGGGCGAGGATGTAGAAAGTATCCTTACCCGTTTGCTTCAGGCAGCGGATTATGATGTGGCTTCTGCAGAACGTGGAATTGTTTATATCGATGAGGTGGATAAGGTGGCACGTAAAAGTGATAACCCGTCTATTACCAGAGATGTATCAGGAGAAGGTGTACAACAGGCGCTGTTAAAGATCCTGGAAGGTACTGTAGTGAATGTTCCGCCTCAGGGAGGACGTAAACATCCTGATCAGAAAATGATCCCGGTAAATACAAACAATATCCTGTTTATCTGTGGTGGTGCATTTGATGGTATCGAACGCAAAATTGCCAACAGGTTACGTACACAGGTGGTAGGTTACAAGGTGAAGAAAGATGAGACAGAACTGGATCTGGAAAATCTGTACAAGTATATCACGCCGGCTGATTTAAAATCATTTGGTCTGATTCCTGAACTGATTGGCCGTGTACCGGTATTGACTCACCTGAATCCACTGGATAAACAGGCATTACGTAATATATTAACGGAACCTAAAAATTCTTTGTTCCGTCAATATGTGAAATTGTTTGAGTTTGAAGGTGTAAACCTGATCTTTGCGGACGAAGTTTTAGATTTTATTGTAGATAAAGCAATGGAATATAAGTTGGGCGCCAGGGGATTAAGGTCTATCTGTGAGGCAATCATGCTGGACGCTATGTTTGACATCCCGTCCGATCCAAGTATAAAGGAGCTGATTATTACGCTCGACTACGCGGTAGAGAAATTTGAGAAGGCAGACTTTAAGAAGTTAAAAGCTGCATAAGAATTTAAAATCCCCGTTTTTAACGGGGATTTTTTTTAACTTGTTATTTTACAATAAATGTTAACCAGCAATCAGGAGGTTTGTCCTGAATATGATCCGCTCTGGCTGAGGACAGCCAATAATTAATACAAGAAGATATGAACGAAGAAAAAGAAGTAAAAAAAGACGCAACAAATGTAGAAAAGTCCAAAAAGAATAAAGAGGTCAATACACCTTTAAAACCGGGATTGAAGTCTAAAGGCGATATTGTGAAGAACTGGTTACCCAGATATACTGGTCGCCCGCTTGAAGAATTTGGTGAATATATCTTACTGACTAATTTCAGTAAATACCTGACCATGTTTTCGGAGTGGAATGACAATGCACCGATTATGGGATTGGATAAACCTATGCAAAGTGTAACAGCTAACGGAATTACGATTATCAATTTTGGTATGGGTAGTCCGATGGCAGCAACTATGATGGATCTGCTGACAGCAATTATGCCTAAAGCGGTTTTGTTCCTGGGTAAATGTGGCGGATTGAAAAAGAAGAACCAATTGGGTGATCTGATTCTTCCGATTGCTGCAATCAGGGGAGAAGGTACATCGAATGATTATCTGCCGGCAGAGGTGCCTGCATTGCCTTCATTTGCACTGCAAAAAGCAATTTCTACAACCATACGTGATCATTCACGTGATTACTGGACAGGAACCTGTTACACTACCAACCGCAGGGTTTGGGAACATGATAAGTATTTTAAGAAGTATCTTAAAACGCTCAGAGCAATGGCAGTTGATATGGAAACGGCTACGATTTTCACTACTGGTTTTGCCAATAAGATTCCAACTGGCGCTTTATTGCTGGTTTCTGATCAGCCTATGATTCCGGAAGGTGTAAAAACTACGGAAAGCGATAGCTCCGTAACTACTAATTATGTGGATACGCATTTGAGAATTGGTATTGATTCACTGAAACAACTGATCAATAACGGATTAACTGTTAAACACCTTAAGTTTTAAATTAAAGCTGTGTTTTTAGGATAATCAAATAACCATAGACTTCCTGTGTGATGACTTACCATTGACCAGTCATCAAATGGGAAATCTATATACACAACGCCTGCTGTAGGAATGGTATAGATATGGGCATCGGCAAGAAAGTTAACGAAATCTGTTAATCCGGGATTGTGACCAAAAAGTGCTATCCGGTTATGCTGATTGTCAAATCTATTCACCACCTGCAATAAGGCATTGGTATTGGCCTCATAAATCGCAGGCTCCTTCACAATTTTTTCTTTTGGCATACCCCAGGTTTCTGAGAAATGTTTTGCAGTTGTAAGTGCCCTTTTTGCCGGACTGCTTACCAGTAATTCGGGAATAAGGTTCCTTTTACTTATCCGCTCTGCCATTTCCGGAGCATTTTTATTTCCCCGGTGATTTAAGGGCCTTTCGAAATCAGGCATCCCATTTGACGACCAGTCTGATTTACCATGTCTTACCAATACCAGTTGTTTAGCCATTGTTTAGTTTTTTTGTTACAGTATGGATAACAATTTTTTCGGACAAATTGTTCATACAGGCAAAATCTCCCCGGTAACAAGGGATATTCCCGTAAACAGAACAAGGTCTGCAATATAAATCCAGTTGTACAGTGTCTTCAGCTGATTGTCCATAACCCAGAAATCCTGCATAAGGATGAGTAGCGCCCCAGACTGAGACTACCGGAATACCTTTTAGTGAAGCCAGGTGCATACCGGATGAATCCATGCTGAGCATGAGATCGAGATTGGAGATGAGCTGTAATTCCTGTTCGAGATTTACCTTTCCAATCAGAGAGGTGATATTAGGGTGTTTAGCTGCCCATTCTGCAGCGATATCAGCTTCTTGCTTTCCTCCACCAAAAATAAATAACTGATAACCAGATGCTGCCAGTTCAAGCAGGACAATTTCCATTTTTGACAGGGGATATACCTTTTGCTGATGTTGTGCGAAAGGACTTACACCAACCCATTTTTTGTTTTTGGTTGCACCAGTTAACTGAATCAGTTCTGCACTGAGTGTTTCAGGCGAAAAGGGGGGAAGCTGATGACTCAACTGAAACGGATAACCTAAACCGCCAAATACGGCAGCATAACGGTCGGTCATGCGTAACAGTGGTTTCATGACTTTATTTTCGCGTCTGGTGAGTTGCTTCTTTTCTGCTCTCGCCTTATCCACACAAATGGTTTTGACCCCAAAACAGAAAAAAAGAAGACCCAGGATGCGGCTCCTTAAATTGTTATGTAAATCTGCCACTGCTGTAATCTGCAGCGATTTTAGTTCGAAAAAAAGCTTTATCAGACCGAAAAAACCCTGATGTTTCCCTTTAGGTTCAAAAGGATGAAAATGGAGATCCGGAATCCCTTTGTAAAAAGGGGCAAATAGTTTACGGCTGACCACAGTCAGTTTTACCCCGGGGTAATGTTGCCTGAATTCCTGGAGTACGGGGGCTGTCATCGATACATCTCCCATAGCCGAAAAACGGATAATCAGTAAACCGGGGTTTTTGGGCATTGCCTTATTTGTTTTGGTAAAGTACCGGATTTAAAGCAGGATCATTGTACATCTTCATCTGCTTATAAACTCTCATGTATTTCTGTCCGGATTCAATATCTGCAATAAGCTCATCCAGACTGTTGGATAAATCAGTTCTCTGGTTCAGCAGGATATTTAATTTTGTAGTACAAGCCTCAATATGTGCAGCATCGGCATTGGTACGGGTTGTTTCTTCCTGCATGTGGTAAACTTTCAATGCCAGAATAGATAATCTGTCAATTACCCATGCCGGGCTTTCAGAATTGATTTTTGCATTTTCAACCGGTTTAACGGAGGCAAATTTTTCCAGAAAATAGCTGTCGATATATTCTACGACATCTGTTCTTTCCTGGTTAGACTGGTCGATACGTCTTTTCCATTGCAGCCCTTCTACAGGGTCAATCTGCGGGTTTCTCACGACATCTTCCATGTGCCATTGTACGGTATCTATCCAGCACTTAAGATAGAGCAGATGCTCAATGGTATTCCCGCTATAGGGGTTTTCAATAGGTTGGTCAATGTTATTGTGAACGTGATAATCATTAATCACGTCCTGGAATATTTTATTGCACAGGGTACTCATCATGGCTTCAAAGGTAGTTATAATATTATTTTCGGCTATTGAAATAATCGGTGATCCGGGCCAGGCTAAAGGCATTCAGACATTGTTCAGCCTGCAAACCACCTTTTCGGCCGATGTAAACACCGTAATGCATATCGCGGAAACCTTCCATGCGGTGTGCATCGGGATTAACGGATAACAGCACGCCTTTTTCCAAAGCATAACGGTGCCATCTCCAGTCAAGGTCTAAGCGGAGTGGGTTTGCATTAATTTCAATCACTACATGATTGGCTGCACAGGCATCGATCACTTTGGCATAATCTATCGGATAACCCTTACGGCTTAAGAGTAAGCGTCCTGTAGGATGGCCCAGGATAGTTGTATAAGGGTTCTCTACGGCTTTGATTAACCTGGCAGTAGCTTTCTCCTCATCCATTCTTAAATTACTGTGTACAGAGGCTACGACAAAGTCGAATGTTTTTAGGATGTCGTCACTGTAATCCAGGGAGCCATCATTGAGGATATCACTTTCAATGCCTTTGAATATTTTAAATGGGGCGAGTTTCTGGTTCAGGGCATCGATTTCCTGATGTTGTGCGAAAATACGTTGTTCATTTAGTCCGTTGGCATAAAATGCTGATTTGGAGTGATCACACATGCCCAGGTATTCGAGATGAAGGGTGTCTTTACAGTAGACAGCCATCTGCTCTAAAGTATGTACGCCGTCACTCCAGGTAGAGTGATTATGCAGACTTCCTTTAAGGTCGTCGTAGGTAATCAGCTGAGGCAACTGATTGGTTTTTGCAAGTTCTATTTCGTTTAAACCTTCTCTGAGTTCTGGTTCTACATAACTCAGTCCGGCCTGCTGATAGATAGTCCGTTCATCGGTGAAAGGCCCGTTTCCAGCTAGTTTTAATACTTCCTGTACATGCGCTTCATTACCGGTCAGTTTAAACAGGTTCAGGTAAAAGTCTGCTTTTGGATAAATATGTAATTGTACCTTTAAGCCAAACGTGCTCATCGCCGCAAATGTATTTTCGCTTTGTTTTTCAAATGGAAGATCTTTGAGTAAAGGGAGTTTGGCTATAACAGCAGCAGGATCACTGACACCGATCACAAAGTCCAGTTCTTCAATAATTTCCAGGTATCTCCGGTAATCTCCGGCTACTTGCAGGAGTGGTTCTGAATCGGAGGCCTTTAACCAGATTGTCAGCTCGCCGGACAAGGTATTAACCAGCGTTTCGGATTGGGCGTAAAGAAATTTACCCTGGGCAGCCATTTTAAATTCTATGACTTTTTTGATCTCTTCCTGAGTCTTTAAACCAAAACCTTTAGCCTCAATCAGGCGGTTTTCGTTACAGGCATAATAAAGTTCACCGATATTTTCTATACCAAGGTCTTTCCAGATGATGACAATCTTTTTTGGACCTATCCCTTTAATTCCCAGCATCTCGACAATCCCTTCCGGGGTGTCTGCAAGGATATCCTGTAATTCCTGCATGGTACCGGTTTGCAGGAGTTCCCATACTTTAGCAGAGGTGCTTTTACCAAGTCCGTCTATCTTTTCGATTTCCTCCAGACTTTTACTGTTGATGGCATAGGGTAGCTTATCTACTTTAAAAGCAGCATTGGCTATGGATTTTATTTTAAAAGGATTGTCATTATGAAGCTCCATCAATTGTGACAGGAGTCTTAGACTGCGGGCTATGGTTTTGTTTTCCATCGGGTGCTAAAATAAATAAAAAGAAGCATTTTTCCCTGAAAATGTATTTATCGCCTGTTGTAATTACCGGACCGGAGCAGGCCTGACAGAAGAAGAGCTGATGCTCCTGTGAAGAACATCAGCTCCTGTGTTTTTATTGTACGCTAATCTGATAAGGCATCCTGGCCTGGACACCGGCCTGAACGACTACCTTTTTCAATTGCTGGTACAGAAGGAAGTTTTCGCCAAATTCTTTCTGGGCATAATAGGTTTTTACATTATCGCCTGCATCCGACAGGAAGGATTTTAGAGGATCTGTTTTTTGTGGATATTCGACGATTTTATAATCTTTTAACTGCGCTTTTCTGCCTGCGGCAACAATCGCATCATTGAAACTGCCGATTCTGTCAGCCAGGCCTATTTTAACAGCATCGGTACCTACCCATACGTGTCCGCCACCAATTGAATCGATGTATGCTTTGGACTTTTTACGTCCGTCAGCCACACGGGTAATAAAGCTGTCATAGACATGGTTTACATCGGTCTGAATAATAAGTCTTTCTCCTGGTGTTAAAGGACGGGTTACACTCATGATATCTGCATACTGACCGGTTTTGACACCGTCAAAAGTAATACCCAGTTTATTGGTTAACAGATTCTGAAAATTAGGAATAATACCAAATACACCTATGGATCCGGTAATGGTATTAGGCTGTACAAAGATAGAGTCAGCTGCACAGGCAATGTAATATCCGCCCGAAGCTGCCACATCACCGAAAGAAGCAATCACTGGTTTCACTTTCTTGCTCAGAATAATTTCTCTCCAGATGACATCCGAAGCCAGCGCACTACCCCCACCCGAATTGACACGAAGGACAATTGCTTTGATTTTATCATCCAGTCTTGCTTTTCTGATCGCACGGGAAATACGTTCAGAGCCTATAGATTCATCATTTCCTTCACCACCGGTGATATCACCATTTGCATAAATCACAGCGATTTTATTACTGCTCTGATTGTTATCCTCTTTCTGATTATTCGCATAATCATTGATAGTCACTGTACTCAGGCTTTCTTTTTTGCCTGTTCCGCTCAGTGTTTTCAGTTCGTCAAGTACTTCATCTTTATACTTCAGTCCATCTATCATTTTATATTTCAATGCATCCTCAGGAAGCTGGATCTTATAAGTATTGGCCATCATGTACAGGCTGTCTTTCGGGATATTCCTGGATTTGGAAATACCTTCCAGGAAAGTATTGTAAAGACCACCCAGATAGGCTGTAACTTGCTGACGGTTATAATCACTCATTTTATCATTAGTGAACGGTTCTACAGCACTTTTGAAGTTTCCGACACGGATGATCTGGGCTTCAACACCCAGTTTTTCCATAGCGCCTTTGAAAAAGGTCAGCTGAGAGCTGTAGCCTTTAAATTCTAAGGCACCTTGCGGGTTCAGGTACACTTTATCCGCAACTGAGGCCAGGTAATAAGCATCCTGCGTGTAAACTTCGCTATAGGCAATAATTTTTTTCTTACTGGTTTTAAAATCGATCAGGGCATCCCTGACTTCTTTTAAAGTTGCTTTTCCCGCTGCAGGAGAACTTACATTCAGGTAAACACATTTGATGTTGTCATCGGTTTTTGCTCTTTTCAGGGCCCTGATCAGGTCATTAAAACCTATGCTTTTTCCTGTTTTTGAACCGATAACAGGAAGGTTCTCGAATGTTTTGTTCGGGGTACGTTCTTTAATGCTCTGATCCAGGTTCAGATAAAGTACGCTGTTACTGGCAACATCCACAGTTTTATCACTGTCAACCGCAGAGACCATAGCGACTACTAAAACGACAAAAAATATAACGATAAGTAACGTAGAAATAATAATTCCTACGACAGTCGCAAAAACATATTTGAAAAATTCTCTCATGTGGATGTTTAATATTTAATTTGTAAATATATTAAATGAATTAGCTTTTATATGGATTTGGAGTACAATATAGTTTATTTGTTACTGGGAAGTAATCTGGGTGAGAGAGAAAAATTAATTCAGGAAGCAATTTTGCGGATTGGTGAACGGGTGGGTACAATTGTTTCAAGATCAGGAGTATATGAGACTGCTGCCTGGGGAAAGGAGGATCAGCCTTCGTTTCTCAATGTAGCAGTGGGTGTGGAAACAAAAATGACTGCGGATGAAGTACTTGATCATGTATTGAAAATAGAAGAGGAGCTAGGCAGGGTAAGACTGGAGAAATGGGGAGCCCGGCTGATCGATATCGATGTGATTTTATATGGACAGGAGATAATTAATGATGGGGAAAGGTTGCAGGTCCCGCATCCCAGGATGCAGGAAAGAAGGTTTGTACTGGAACCGCTTGCTGAAATTGCCGGTGAGATTTACCACCCTTTGCTGAAGCAAAACGTTTCTGCATTATTATCTTTATTAAAGGATAACTTAACAGTGTTGAAAATATTATAATTTTATTAGTTTTGTTTCAAATGATCGACGAAGAAAAAAATAACAGCCCCCTTGATCTCTCTTATCTAAGGGATATGTCTGGTGACAGTGCTGAGTTCATGATTGAAATGATTGATATGTTTAAGGTACAAACACCTTTATATGTAGCAGATCTGGAACAGTCATTTGAAGCTCAGGACTGGGAAAAAGTGGCAGGTTATGCCCATAAAATAAAACCTACGCTTTCTTATGTAGGCCGGGAGGATGCCCGTGGTCACCTGCAACTGATAGAAAATAATGCCCGGGAGCAGAAGGACCTTTCAGGTATGCCGAAGGCATTAAAGGAACTTACCGATTTTGTGCAGATTTTGTACAGACAATTGGATGAAGCTAAGGCTGAGCTGGAAAAGAGGCTCTGATTTTATTATGCTTTGAGAATTTATAGCCTCCCATCCCGTGGAAGGCTATTTTTTTTGTCCCTGAAAATGGGATTATAATTTAGGCAGACGTCTGAAATGCAGCACAGATAAACTGATATAAAGAACCAGTACAAATGGTATTGCCGCAAACTTAAGGAAAGCGATCAGTACTGCTGATAATATCAGGAAAATGAATTTTACTTTATTTTGTTTCCATTCCAGAGAACCGAACTTCAAAGAGAAAATCCTGATTTCGCTGGTCAGTAAAAAGCTCATGATCACGGTGACCGCCACCAGTAATATGGTGGAATTAATCAATCCCGGGTAATCAAGCTGGATAAATGGAAGGGAGACAATAAAAAGGGTATTCATCGGGGTATTTAAACCTATGAAATCTTCTGTTTGCCTGGTATCTATATTAAATTTAGCCAGTCTTAAAGCCGAAAAAATAGTGATCAGGAAACCCAGATAAGGCAGGTATGGAGAAGAATAATCGCTTTGCGTAAGCAGCTGAAACATCACCACGCCTGGTAAAAAACCAAAACTTACCATATCTGCCAAAGAATCAAGTTCTTTACCAATAGGGGATTTGACGTTGAGTAACCTGGCTACAAAACCATCAAAAAAATCGCATATGCCGGAGATTAACACGGCATATGCGGCAATATTCAGTTCACCTTTAAATGCAAAAACCACGCCTATACATCCTGAAAAGAGGTTGGCACAGGTTAATGCATTGGGAATGTGTCTCTTCATATCTGACTAGCTGTTCATTGAAATTAAGAACTCTTCATTGGTTTTTGTGTTCTTGATTTGCGCCTGAACAAACTCCATAGCTTCCTGAGCATTCATATCAGCCAGGTGGTTACGTAAGATCCATACTCTTTGTAAAGTATCTCTGTCATGTAATAAGTCGTCTCTACGGGTACTTGATGCTGTAATATCAATTGCAGGGAAGATACGTTTATTAGACAATTTACGGTCTAACTGTAATTCCATGTTACCTGTTCCTTTGAATTCTTCAAAGATTACCTCATCCATTTTCGATCCTGTGTCTGTTAAAGCAGTTGCCAGAATAGTTAACGAGCCACCACGTTCAATATTACGTGCAGCACCGAAGAAACGTTTTGGTTTATGTAATGCATTTGCATCCACACCACCGGATAAGATTTTACCTGATGCAGGAGCAGTTGTATTATAGGCACGGGCAAGACGGGTGATCGAATCCAGCAGGATAACAACATCATGTCCGCATTCTACCAGACGTTTTGCTTTTTCCAATACGATATTGGCAATTTTAACGTGACGTTCAGCAGGCTCATCAAAAGTAGATGCGATCACTTCAGCACGTACACTTCTTGCCATATCTGTAACCTCTTCAGGACGTTCATCGATCAGTAAAATAATCAGATAAACTTCGGGGTGGTTTTTAGCAATGGCATTCGCTACTTCTTTCAACAGGTTTGTTTTACCTGTTTTAGGCTGTGCAACGATCAAACCACGCTGACCTTTACCTATCGGGGTAAATAAGTCAATGATACGGGTAGAGTAATTGTTTGTTTCTGTGAAAAGATTTAATCTTTCTGTAGGAAATAACGGAGTCAGATAATCAAAAGGAACCCTGTCTCTTACATCGGCAGGTAAACGGCCATTGATGGTCTCTACTCTTACCAGAGGGAAATATTTCTCACCTTCTTTTGGCGGACGGATACTTCCTTTAACGGTATCTCCGGTTTTTAAACCGAAAAGTTTGATCTGAGATTGCGAAACATAGATATCATCCGGCGAAGAAAGATAGTTGTAATCAGCTGATCTCAGGAAACCATAACCATCAGGCATAATCTCCAATACACCTTCATTGGTAATGGTATTATCGAAATCCAGGTTTGAATAACTGTTCTCGTTTTGTTTCTGATTACTGTTGTTACCGTTATTATTGTTTTTTGGCCTGTTGTCTTCTCTGGCAGGTTTTACCTTTTTAATTTCGGTATGTGCCGGGGCAGCTAACTGGTTGTTTTGATTTTCTTCTTTTTTAGCTACAGGAGCAGTGTTTTCAACGGGGGCAGTCTCATTGACAGCAACTGGCTGTGAAGTTTCAGGCTGAGCCTGGTTTTCTACAGGCTGGGCATCAAATAAAGATGCTCTGTTGAAATTGTTATGATTTGCCGGTGCTGCCTGTTCTACTTCGTCTTTAGGAATACGTGTTCTTTTTCTAAGCGGTTTTTCAGTTGCGCTTACTTTAGGCGCTTTTGGCTTTGCTGCTTTTGCAGGATTTTCTTTAGCAGAATCATCGCTGACTTCTGTTGCCGTGACATCAGCCGGGGGAGTAACTTCTGGTGCTTGCTGTTGTTCACTAATTTGATGAATAACTTCAACCAATTCAGCTTTACGCAAATCATCAGCATTCAAGATCCCCTGAGATTTTGCTAACTCCCGCAATTCTGCAGTGAGTTTTTCATTTAATTCTGTTTTGTTAAACATTATGTGGGTGTAGAGAAATTTTTATAAACGTATTTATCAGCATATCAAAGCAAAAAAAATGCAATTATGAACTTGAAATTAGAACAAAATATTGTGAGATTTTCTGGAATGATCAGATAAACTTTTGAGAATTATGCTGCAATTGTATGTAATTGTATTCTAATCTCCAAGTAAAATATGAAAATGTTATAAATAAATTACTTTACTTGTTTAAAACTCCCTCTTAAATTCCTGTGGAAATTTTGGCATATTTGCACAAAATCTTAGCCCAAATGAATAAAAAGCAACTATTTGAACAGATACAGTCGAAAAAATCATTTTTATGTGTAGGACTTGATCCGGTACTGGAAAATATTCCTGAGCACCTGTTGAGTTTCGAAGACCCTATATTTGAATTCAATAAACAAATTATTGATGCTACTCATGATATCTGTGTTGCTTATAAACCAAATACCGCATTCTATGAATCAAGAGGTTTAAAAGGCTGGACGAGTTTACTGAAAACCTGGGCACATATTCCTGAACATATCTTTACCATTGCGGATGCGAAAAGGGGAGATATTGGGAATACTTCGGCGATGTATGCAGATGCTTTCTTTAATCAGGAGAAATCTGGAATGAGTTTTGATTCGATCACTGTTGCGCCTTATATGGGTTATGATTCTGTCGGCCCTTTTTTGAAATATGAAGATAAATGGGTGATTTTACTGGCTTTAACTTCTAATCCGAGTCATAGTGATTTTCAGTTGATGGAAGGTCCGGCAGGAAAACTTTATGAAGAGGTTATAAGGGTATCTTCTCAATGGGGAAACAGTGATCAGCTGATGTATGTGGTAGGTGCAACCAGGGGAGATGAATTTGCGAATATCAGAAGACTGGCACCTGATAATTTTTTACTGGTACCTGGTGTAGGTGCACAGGGAGGAAGCCTGGCTGATGTCTGTGAATTTGGACTGAATGCTACCTGCGGTTTGCTGGTTAATTCTTCAAGAGGCATTATTTATGCCGGTAAAGGCCGTGATTTTGCTGAAAAAGCGAGAGAAGAAGCTTTGAAATTACAGCAGGAGATGCAGGCTATTCTGGAGAAAGCAGGATTATTAGGGTAAAAAGAAGCTGTTCTGAAAAAAAATGTGTAAATTGGTATTCGCAATACCTATGTAATGATTCCTGTTTGGGGTATGATTATTGCATATAGTGTTATTAAACAAAGAGCATGTTTCAGAGCATCGTCACTTATTTCGAGAAGCAGAGTTTTGGGGTTTGTACTTATATTGCAGACCGTTTTGACATGTCTATCAGCAAAATCAGATTATTCTTTATCTATTCTTCCTTTCTTGCAGTAGGATTCCCAATTATTTTTTATGTGATGGCAGTGCTGATACTGGACGTTCGTCATTATATCAAAAGGATCAGACAAAGAATTTGGGATTTATAGTACAAGGATTGAATTAACGCTTTTTATTCTTAGATTGAAGCTTAGAATAACATACACATACAACTATATATTATATTTGTTGTTTATTAATACAGTTACGAAAAATGTCGGTAAGGGGAAACCAATTTAAATCTAATTCATTCAAAAACGAATATAGTGAAAAGCCAGGTTCGAAAACATCATCCAGGGAACCAAGATTAAGATTTGAGCGAATACCCTCTCTGAATTTTCAGGATGAAAGGGTATTGAAGATTGCGGGCTTATTTTTCCTGATTTTGTCTGTCTATTTCCTGGTTGCTTTTACTTCCTACCTGTTTACCTGGCAGGAGGATTACAGTTATGTTATTGATGCAAACGGGGGCTGGAGTAATCTTTTCAAAACGATGGAAGAATTGCAACAGCACAATATTCCCGTTGTCGTACAAAACTGGCTGGGTAAGTTTGGTGCTTTATTATCTCATCAGTTCATCTACGAATGGTTTGGTGTAGCTTCATTCTTATTTGTTTTTGTCTTTTTTGTAATCGGCTACCGTTTGTTGTTTAAGGTGAAGATTTTTGCCATGGAGAAAACACTGGGTTACAGCTTGTTCTTTTTGCTGTTCCTGTCTCTTACTTTTGGCTTTTTACATTCCTTCTTTTTAGATTCTCCACATTATCTGGAGGGCGAAATTGGTTACTGGGCTAATAAGTTACTGGTGGCGCAGATTGGGGTCACAGGGGTAGGAGGGCTGATTGCCTTTTTAGGACTGACCATCCTGATTATTGCTTATAATATTGACTTTAAGTTTCCGGAAAGGGTACGTCCTGTAGTGGATGAAATTATTCCGGATAATACACATGATAATGTATTTTCAGCAAGGCAGGAACCTGCTGAAAGAGTTTCTCCGATTGAACGGGTACAGCCTTTGGCTACTCCGGTTAATGAAACCCGGGGTGATCAGGTCGAGTTTACTTTAAATGACAGACTGGCGGCAGAGCGTAAGCAGGAACAAAATGTGATCCTGACTCCAAGCCGTTTCGAAGAAAAGGAAGCAGAACCTGAAGTGGTTTTACCAAAATCCCCTGTCTTAAATGTAATGAACGCGCCGATCATTCTTTCGCCGACACCTACATCAGAGCCATTGACTGAATTGGTTTTTGAGGAAGTAAAGCCTGAGCATCAGTTGACTATTGAAAAAACAGAAGAGGAAAAGAAATCGGAGGACCTGGTTGAACAGTTTGGCAATTATGATCCTACACTTGATTTGTCGAGTTATCAATATCCAAGTCTGGAACTACTGGAAAACTATGGTTCGAACAAGATTTCAGTGAATGCAGATGAGCTGGAAGCCAATAAAAATAAGATTGTTGAGACGCTCAACCACTATAATATTGAAATCGATAAAATTAAGGCGACTATTGGGCCAACGGTAACGCTTTATGAAATTATTCCTGCTCCGGGAATCAGGATTTCTAAAATTAAGAACCTGGAGGATGACATTGCACTGAGTCTGGCAGCCCTGGGAATCCGTATTATTGCGCCAATGCCAGGGAAGGGAACCATCGGTATCGAGGTGCCTAATATGCACCCTGAAATGGTTTCGATGAGAAGTATTCTGAATACGGAAAAATTCCAGAAAACGGATATGGACCTGCCTATTGCTTTGGGTAAAACAATTTCAAATGAGGTTTATATAGCGGATCTGGCTAAAATGCCCCATTTACTGGTAGCAGGGGCAACAGGGCAGGGTAAATCGGTTGGTATCAATGCTATCCTGGTTTCGCTGTTGTATAAGAAACATCCTTCACAGCTTAAATTTGTACTGGTCGATCCCAAAAAAGTGGAGCTGACTTTATTTAATAAGATTGAACGTCATTTCCTGGCTAAACTTCCGGGTGAGGCTGATGCTATTATTACGGATACCAAAAAGGTAATCCATACTTTAAATTCATTGTGTATTGAAATGGATCAGCGTTATGATTTGTTGAAGGATGCACAAGTAAGGAATTTAAAGGAGTACAATGATAAGTTTATCAAAAGGAAGTTAAATCCTAATAATTCGCATCGTTTCTTACCTTATATCGTACTGATTGTGGATGAGTTTGCGGATTTAATGATGACTGCAGGTAAAGAGGTTGAAACCCCGATTGCGCGTCTGGCGCAGCTGGCGCGTGCGGTAGGGATTCACCTGGTACTGGCTACGCAGCGCCCTTCTGTGAATATCATTACGGGTACAATTAAGGCGAATTTCCCTGCCAGGTTAGCTTTCAGGGTATTATCTAAAATTGACTCGAGAACTATTCTGGACAGCGGCGGTGCAGATCAGCTGATCGGACGTGGGGATATGTTATTATCTACAGGAAATGATCTGATCAGGCTACAGTGTGCGTTTGTGGATACACCTGAGGTAGACCGGATTTCTGAATTTATCGGTAACCAGAGGGGATATCCTGAGGCTTACCAGTTACCGGAATACCTGGATGAGGCGGCAGAATCGGCCAAGGCAGACTTTGACCCTGATGATCGTGATTCGATGTTTGAAGAAGCGGCACGTTTAATCGTTATGCATCAGCAGGGATCGACTTCATTGATACAGCGAAAACTAAAACTGGGTTATAACAGGGCCGGAAGAATCATTGACCAGCTGGAGGCGTCGGGTGTAGTAGGTCCGTTTGAAGGAAGCAAGGCAAGAGAAGTATTATTGCCTGATGAGTATGCTTTGGAACAGTTCTTGACCAACCTGAAGAAATAATATAAGCACGGATGAAGAAGTTATTATGCACGTTACTGGTTTTATCAGGAATAAGTTTTGGAGTTTATGCACAGCAGGATGCTAAAGCAAAAGCTATTTTAGCTGAAGTAAGTAAAAAATACAGGTCTTACGATATGGTGAAAACTGATTTTACTTTTACGCTGGAGAGCCCGCAAAATAAAGTAAATGAAGTACAGCAGGGGACGCTTTTTGCAAAAGCAGCCGCTAATAAATATAAAGTAGTCATGACTGATCAGGATTTGATCAGTGACGGGAAAAGCCAGTGGACTTATCTTAAAAAAGATAAGGAAGTACAGGTTTCGGCTGCAGACAATAGCGGGGATGCATTGAATCCGGCTAAAATTTTTACGCTTTATGAAAAGGGCTATAAATATCTGTACACAGGAGAGAAAAAGGCTGGATCTAAAACTCACCAGATGATAGATTTATCACCTGTAGATATTAATAAATCATATTTTAAAATCAGGCTGACTATTGATAAAGCGGCTAAGCAGTTGGTCAATGTGCTGATTTTTGATAAAAATGGAAATAAGTATACGTATGCGATCAAATCGTTTGTGGGAAATGCGAAGGTCCCTGAATCGACTTTTACTTTCGATGCAAGGAAATATCCCGGAGTTGAAGTAGTTGATCTGCGTTAATGAATTATTAAAGAGAAAAAGGGGTTCGGGCGAATTGTCTGAACCCCTTTTTTTGTTATTTTTGAGTACCAATATTAAACCTTGTCTGCTTTTGAAAATTACATTTTTAGGTACTGGCACCTCGCAGGGGATTCCTGTGATTTGCTGCAATTGTGAAGTTTGCCGGTCTGATGATCCGAGGGATAAACGTCTGCGGGTTTCTGTATTGGTAGAAACCGGTGATAAGACTATTGTGATAGATAGCGGGCCTGATTTCAGGTACCAGATGTTAAGGGCGGGTGTAAAAGACCTGGATGCGATTGTCTATACCCACGAACATAAGGATCATGTAGCAGGGCTGGACGATATTCGTCCTTTTAATTATCTGCTGCAGAAAAATATTGATTTGTATGCTACCGTAAGGGTACAGGAGGCTTTAAAAAGAGAGTTCTCGTATATCTTTGCAGAAAAGGTATATCCGGGGATTCCGCAGGTTAATATGCATACCATTGATACGGAAAGTTTTTTTATTGGTGAAACGGAACTGATCCCACTGGAGGTTATGCACTATAAGCTGCCTATCCTGGGTTTCAGGATAAAGGACTTCACTTATATTACCGACGCGAAGACTATTCCGCAGCATTCTATAGACCTGATTAAGGGAACGAAGGTGTTGGTCATAAATGCTTTACAGGTTGAACCACATATTTCGCACTTTACGCTGGCAGAGGCGGTTGAGTTTGCACAGGAAATAGGGGCTGAGACCACTTACTTTACACATATCAGTCATAATATGGGTAAACATGCGGATGTAGAGAAGGAATTGCCGGCTAATATCAGACTGGCTTATGATGGTCTGGTTATAAATTTATAAAATTTCTGTTTGATCTACGGTGAATAAATATATATTTGCACCTCAGTTCATACCCAGGTGGCGAAATTGGTAGACGCACCACCTTGAGGGGGTGGCGCTTGCAAAGGCGTGGCAGTTCGAATCTGCTTCTGGGTACGAATCAGATTTATGTCTGATTTTCTAAAGGGTTGCTCATTAAAAAGCAACCCTTTTTCGTTGATTTTCAATAGGTTATCTTGAAATGTAAGATCGACAAATTTAGTTCTAAGTACACCCTCACCCCAGAACAGATTATCTTTGAACACTGCTCTAATTAGCGTATGCTTTTGAGATACATTGCCTTTATCATATATTTCATAAAGATTAGCAAGGTTAGGTAAGAGGCGCTCAATAATATCCCCACTCTTTTTAATCTTTGATTTTTCTTTACCATTCAGAGCATATTCCAAAATGGCCTTTTCTTCTTTTAATTTCTTAAACCAGGTCTGATAGGTTGAGCTTTCTATTTCATCATTCATAAATTTTTCTTCTAGTTTGAATATCTTTTGATTGATCTCCTGAAGCTTTTTTATTTTCACATCTTGTCTTTCCTTCTTTAACTTCATGGGCTCAACAAGCATTGAATTTAAAGTTGACAGTAGGAAATTGATTTGATGTTGTTGGAAGCTTAAACCTTTCAAAACTTGTTCGAATTTATCATGAAGGACATTGCCAGGGATGTTAATATTAGTATGGGTTAAACATCTGTAGTAGAGATAATATTTTCTGCATCCTTTAGACCATCCCGCTGTCATGGATTGGCCACACCAACATTTTAAAACTCCCCTCAATGGAAAGTCTTCAGCAGGTTGAATCCTGGTTCTTCGTTTACCTTCCTTTAGCATACTTTGTACAAGCCAGAATTCATTTTCTGAAACAATTGGTTCATGAATACCCTTAACATACTTTTCTGGTAGTTCTTTGTATGCAGGAACCTTAATTAAACCGGCATACAGACAATTTTTTAAAATTTCATAGACACCAGAGCTACCCGTATAGGTAAATCCAACTGCTTTCGCATTTTTATAGATTAGATAGGGTGGTACACCTAAAAGGTATTCATGAAAAATTCTTTCAACTATTAATGCTTGTTGCTTATTAATCTCGATCAAATTCTTTTTGGAGCCATCTATTATGTTTTTGTAACCAAAGGGGGCACGACCAAGATACCTTCCATTTTCTTTAGCATTTCTGATACCTTGCTTTGTTCTCTTTCTAATATTAAAGAGTTCCTTGTTTGCCATAAGGTAATCAAGTGCTCTTTTCATAAAAACATCAGGATCGGAAGTATCTAAATCGACTCGTTCAGTCGTTGATAATACTTTCACACCGTGCTTCTTTTCTAATTCAGCAATTTTCATTAAAGCTTCAGGCGGATTTCGGCTGAAGCGGTCGTGATCCATAACAATTAGATATTGACACTGTCCCTTATATTTTTTTATAAATGCTTCCAGGGCAATATAATCTGGACGGTCAAAACTGTCACTGCATTCCCCATTATCCTGAAATAATGCAGTGACGTTAAGTTTGTTTTTCTTACAATATTCCCTAATAGATGATTCTTGGTATTCCAAAGATTTGGATTGATCTTTTGAACTTAAACGCATGTACCCGATAGCATTCATAACTCTTCATTTATAATGATTTCAGTAATAATTCTTGCTATTAGAGTTAGTAAAATTTCCTCATTTTGGCTAAGTTTTTCATCCTTATTTTTAACATTTCCAAAATCTTTAG
>Ga0194135_10000440_pt1 | contig 24494 bp, 12 predicted proteins | sample LitLau_LLRF_2013_FD_134024 | JGI IMG/M metagenome (GOLD analysis project Ga0194135, IMG submission 134024) | Freshwater sediment microbial communities in response to fracking from North America - Little Laurel Run_MetaG_LLRF_2013 (version 2) | ecosystem: Environmental > Aquatic > Freshwater >... | reverse complement strand
GGCCAACGAGAATAGCATCGCTAGTGTCTTCTTGTTGTTGAGGTGGTTGTGGGGCAGGTTGAGAAATGGGAGCTGGAGCTGGTTGAGGAATTGGCTGTGGGGCAATTGGAGCTGGTTGTGGAACTGGGGCAGGTTGGGGTTGTTCTACTTGTGGCCGTTGTGGAACTGGGAGAGGTCGGACACCCAAAGGTCTTTGGGTGAAGATGGGTTGGGAGAAGATTGGTTGGTGGACATGGACAGGTCGGACAGGTTGGAAAGCAACAGGCTGATGGACGGTGAAAGATGGGGCAACTTGAGCAACTTGGACTGATTGAACAGCTTTGTATTGAAGTGCTGGCTGGACAACAGCTCGGTGGTATTGAGCTGGTTGGATAGCAGCAGCGTATTGGATTGGTTGAACAGCAGCTCGGTATTGAACGGGCTGGACGGCAGCTTGATATTGAACGGGCTGCACAGCAGCAGCTCTGTATTGAACAGGCTGGACAGCTCGGTATTGAACGGGCTGGACGGCAGCTTGATATTGAACGGGCTGAACAGCTCGAACTTGAACAGGTTGAGCTACAGCTTTAACTTGAACTGGAGCAGCAGCAGTGTATCCAACTTGTCTGTCGACAACAGCGTTGAATCCTTCGACTCCAGCTGTGTAAGTAACAGTTCTGAGACTACCGTCGGGTTCGACAAGGGAGTAAGATCCTCTGACCAAATCTCCATCTCTAGATTCCTCTTGTCTCTTCACATCTCCGGTGATTTGATCTTGAACGGAGTATCCGTAGTTGTACTGAGGATAGGCGTCATAAGGCTCTGGCTGGACTGGGACAGCTTGCTTCACCAAAACGGAAGGTTGAGCAAAAGTTGTTGTGGCTCTCAATTGTCCTCCGAAAACACCGGAGGCGACTCCAAGAAGGAGCACAACCTTAACAAGGAAATATTAATAATAATAATTAAGGAAATGCACATTTGAAAATCTCCGTTTTTCACTTCCTGCTTTCCTCACACGAAACGACTTGTTACCTTAATCCCTCCAATCATATTCGTATCCAGAGCAGTCTTGATAATTTGATGGAACAACACTACAAACACAAACACTGTTTCACACACTCGTCGCGAACTTACAATTTCGACTAAGACTCTGGGGGTCAACCGCCCATCCTTTTATAAGAAGTTGATCCATTTGTTACAATTTATTATCTAATTGTTTGGACACAGAGATTAGAGGCCTTAAGTCCAAACCCATTTGTTCACCAGAGAAGAAGGTGGGACTCGCAAAGTCTTATAATCTTAATATGTAATATCGTATAAGATGATGATGATGATGCAGTCACATTTAGCTTACCTCTCAATGCGCTGCATATAACTACCTTTCCATTTCTTATTATTGATTCCATTTCCATCCATTTATCTTACAACAAGCTCTGTTGTCTGCCTATAGTCCTCGTTGATGATACCTATAAGCACCCTAGCAAAGATGGCGAGAAGGCTCCTTGGGGATTCTCAAACGTATTTCAGTCTCTTATTCCACCAGATAAGCTTTGTATTATTCATGCTGCTTTGTACTTTAAGATGAAAGATGACTTAAACCGATAGCAAGGCTATTAGTAGATTGGAAATAGCTTTGAAGAATATATTATTGCATGAGAACTCGCAACTGAATCATTGATACACACTTCAATCATCCATCAATCTAGATTTTGAATGTTGAATGTGAATTGACCTCACAAATATGTATCCACCATCGTACACAAGTCAATAAAGTCACTCATTTAGATAGTGACCACGATTATCATTAAGATGTCTTTTGTGCGAATCTGTATCTTCTTATGGTCGATTATCCCACCCAATCTGATAGCCATTATTATACAATGTGTAGTTGAATATGTGACTGACTGACTGCCTAAGAGATTTTTATATTCTTTGAGTCATGAATGTCAAAGCCTTAAGGAGTTTTATTACAGCCATTTACACTTCACCTCCACTCCAGCGTGTAATTGTTTGCACAAAAGTACAAAACAAAAGTAGTAGGAAGCAAAGTGTCCAATTTTGAGATTACGTTCAATGTTATTGAGTGCATTATTGTTGCGATTGTACCTTCTTATGTCATTTATATATGAGTTTTATCACTTTTTATTCAGGTGTAGTTCTGTGAAGTTTATAGTTTGTGTGTGTGTGTCACTCTTCTACTTGATTCTGACAGGTTTAAAGTAAATCGAGTTGACATATGAGTTACATCTTAATAAAAATAATAAAAGCATTCCTTTCTTATCCGAGAGTGAAATGAAATCCTAAAACATTCAAAGCATTTTAGCAGAGCATCAAAGTAAACTACCTTGAGTGTGTTATTTCTGTAAAAATTGGTCGTTCGTGTCATTTGAGCATAATGTATAACATACATGATGCATTAAGCTAGGGTATAAATATAAGAACAATTAGTTACATGTTTTTATTAGGATGAAATCGAAGGGTGCTCGCAATTCATCGAATGTTCTTTTGCTGGTGGTATTGACAGAAAGCAGATTTGGAGCACACACAAAAGCATCAGGAGCAGTTGAGCAGTGACAAATGAGTTGGCAGGTTGGTGGAAGTGTTCGTCTGTGTAAAGTCGTTAGAAATGGCAGTGGTGACTGACTAACTGACCTCCAAGCCTGACCCATCAGAATGATTAATCGATACTTTGACGGACCTATGTATATATGTGTGTCGTATACTCTCTCTGCTCCCCGTCAACACTGCGTCGTGACACCGCCCTTCTCCATTTCATCGCTTTTTATACCTCAGGAAGTCTCATCATCATTATAATAGTTGTTACGTTTCATCCTTATCTATCCATTAACTTTTTTACCCACTCGATAAGCTAATTGATATTGTTTTTATGTTGTAAGATGAAGTGAGCACACGGTGGAAATCTTGTCTTGACTTGTCTTGAAATCTTAAGTCAGACCGCATATGTTTCTTCATCTTGAATCCAAAATACATGATATATATACATAACTTCCTGTTCCTCCTCAGTATGAACTTTCCCATTGTGCAATATAAGGAACGATGATAAGTCCGAACTAATACAAAGATCAGTAGGGAGCTCACAGTGTGTAGTTTCTAAATGAGTTGTTCATCTTGGATGTACTACACATTTTATTGCTCTTTTATTGCTTTCTACTTGCCAAGAAAAAATTGCTACATGAGCTAATAGCGAATAGTAATGGCGAATAGCAATATTATGTCCTCTCCTAATGATTGTGTAACTAGTAACATAAAATTAATCTCATATTTTTAGGAATTTGCAGGGAATATAGGGCTGAACAGTTTAGTATTATTGTACGACAATTTGGTCGTATGTTGGCATGAGGTATCAGAAATTATTGTCAGGCCTTCATTTCAAATTCATTTTGCACATTCCTTCTAGTCTGTCTACTTTACTGCTTTACGCAGCAGATGATTGTAAATTACTAAATGTCTGTCTGGGTCTCATTCGCCTAATATTCAATAACAATAATAATGTGCAACGATCGAAAGAATACCTCCAATTCATTGATGAACATGTAATAAAACATTGAATGTATTATTTACTTAATGCTTTACATCATATTTTCCCATGTATTACTCATTTGAATTTGAAATAGAGTGATAAACGTGCTTTTAATAATACGAATTAATTGAACATGAGGGCGGATTATGTAAGTTTTGTGTCTGTAATGAGTAATATGTTAATGTAATAGATGATTGCTGCCAGCATCACACAGCTTTAGTACATACATGGGTGTTAATCACAGATTACTTCATCTACCGTCTGAGAATTAAAAATATTACCTTCTTTTTATCAAATATCAATCTTAAATGGCAGTCTGTAAAGCATCCGGTCAATAGGAACTAATTGCTTACGCAACTTGTCCTTAATTGATCAGAATAAAAAAGTGCCTCGAGTAGCAATACAAATAATGTTCATATATAAATACACATAGACACTCGTGTTGTTCATGAGTACATGGGGAAACCGGAGTGAAAGTTAATACATGGCTCCCTGCAGATTTCCTTACCATCTACAATTGATATTGACGTTGGCCAATCTGCATGCAATCTGCAATTGCATCTTTTGCGTTGCGTTTTAGTAGACTCACCCTTGTCGCATTCATTCAAAGAATGTGTGAATTAGATTTGTCCAGGTCATCATAAGGTCTGCATACTAACTATCACCTGAGATATTTCAAACACCTTAAGCTTCCTTTTGAGACATTGGGACTCCTTGTAGTTAATCCTATTAAGTTCTCTCTCTCTCTCTCTCTCCTTAAATCAATTCACAATCCAAGTTTGATGACAACGCCCTGATAGTAAGTAGTCACACAGTCAGAGTGTGTGTGTGCTTTGCTTTTGCATGCCTACAAAAATGTTAAAGAAGAGGTGCCCTATTAAAATAACTGTGCCACATATTCTGCTGCTGTGAAGGTTTCCACCTGGTATTTGGCGTGGTATGACTTTTGTGTGTAGAGAGATCCTATTACTCTAATTTTGAACTATTATAGAACTACATATTAAGTATATTGTGGTACAACCAAGCTTGTGTGTTTGCGTGTGTTGTCTCAATTTTAATTTATTTAAAATCCATGAGAATTATTAATAAAGGACATCCTCTTCGTTCCACCGTCGTTCCTGTAATGTCACAAGTGGGAGTGCACAGCTTCTTCTTGATAAATTAGGTGGAACTACCAATAAAACTGCCATAAGTTGAAGTATATTACATACAAGTTGTCTTCCAGTTTATTTAATCGAGTTGCATCTCTCTCTCGCTCTCGATCAATTGAAAAAGTTCACGCGTACACTCTGATTTGTATTTTGACGACAGGATAAAGGAATTATGATGGAAACGAAGGCTTTACGCCCCGAGGGTTTCCATAAATCTTTCCAAATGATTTGTTTCTCTATCAGAAATTCAATGTATTAATTCTGTGTACAGCCCAAGTCTCATTGGTTGCATTAGAGAAAGGATAGAAAAAAGCGATTGAATAAAGTTGCACGAAAAAAAATGTTTACCATCCACTTTTGACTTTACTTTTGACTTCATCGCCTTCAATCAATGTAGGCCTGACTTAATTCCACAGCAATTATGATAATTACGTACTAACTGCCTACTGGATGCGAATCTCAATAATATGGGGTGTGCACTGAATCCAAATTACCATTTATATTCAGTCTATAAAACAATTTCAATGCTTTTAATAATACGATCTCAGTCTCTATACGACACTACTCTACAATGTCTACAACACTTGTAAATCCTGTAACTATTCATTAAATGCAACCAAAGATATTCGCATAATTATTCAAATCATTAAATCTAACACGAAAATCTTATTAATATTGCTATTAGAGGCAACGCGGTGCAAAGAGGAAGGCAAAAGCGCAATAAAGGCATGAAACAATAATGAAACTGTATGTAAGGTTACAAATGCAATCAGCGAAAATAATTAAGTAAAACCTGAACACATTAACGCAAAGATTCTGTTTTCTTCCCAATTATCTCGGCTCATTGGGCTTTTATTTTTAAGGAATAATAAAATTGATTGATCAAAAGTATAGATATCTAGGCATATTTCGTGTTAGCAAGCAATCTCACCCATAAGAACATATAGTAATCCAAGATGTAGTTGACCATGCTAATCAATTGTTCAAAAAGTCAATCACATTATCGCGTAACCAAATAAATTTGATTGATCGAGAGCAACTTGTTCTGTAATTGATTCCCTCCGTATCACTTGCAAAGATCTAGAGATCTCGACAAGAAGCAAATATGACACGAAGGAGGAGAGATGGATGAACGAACGTGTCCAAAAAGATTTCTGATGTGACTTAATTTCATTCGAGTATTGTTTAGTTTCATTGTTTCAAGGCTGAGTGCATGAGGCCAATAATTAGCTGTGACTTTTGACCACATATATCGCTCGTATACATAATAGCTTATGCACCGAATAATTGATGCACAAGACGTCCAACTTTATTCCTACTTGCACATTACAACATTTTACAACTTCCTCCATCATTAAATTAAACAAAAGACTTCTTTACCACACTACCTGCCGACTATATATACATAATACATAATACGGATTACAGAATGGAGATTGATTGACGCATCGCATCTATTTTAATTGCTGACTAGGAGTGACGGGAAGTAGGCGGAGTCATTATCAAAGTCACAAGAATGCAAATAAAAGTAAATTTCGAAGGTGAACCAAATAGCAACATCGCTACTGCTCGTTGGCACATAATAACATTCGCGCATTATTGTTATGCATCATTTGTTTTTCCACATGAATTAATAGAGCAACTTATGAAGACCATGGAATTCGCCAGTAATTGGCTGAAGAAACTGAGATATCGATACGAAAGGACGCAACAAAGTATTATTGAAGGAAGAGATTTTAGTATTTTAGGGCCACCCCGAAAAAAATCCAGCCTGTTAAAAGATAATGAGATGATTTTCGCATTCATTTCAATTGTAAAAGTTCTGATATGATAATACTTTTATTAGTGATCTTGGCCTGTCTGTCAAATTCAGGAATACAAAAATAAGCACAAGTGATAGATTAAGTAAGCGTGATAAATTAATTGGACTATGCAACTCCTTTTTGTTTCATCCTTTCTCATCATCGCATTTCAGTCGTGAATTGTTTCAACATCTTAATACACATTATTAACCTTCACATTTACTGTAAACTTCTTTACTTCAAACGCCAAAATATGCGCTACTGTACTTTCAAAACACCTCCACCTTAACAGCCATATCATCGCCATCAGCTCTTTTTATAGGTTTGTCTAGTTCATTCACTTTCTTAAAAAAGTCCCGTCTTCAATATTATACACAAAGTTACTCGTTGTTATACATTTAAACATTACCAAATTCACTTCAACATCACTGCCACACATTGTCTGCACGTATCTCCTTTCATCTTTTGTACATTTTTCATGACTTTTCATCATCAATTATTCGTCCTTGCCAAGTTACAATGATCATTGTCACCAAAACAGAGTCAGAGTCAATGCCAGGACAAACTGTGTATGTGTATACACACAAGAACAAAATGTTGTTGTCAATATAACCATTCCTTTTTGGATGTGCCTGTAGGATGACAAATATTTAGTGAAACATACGAGCAACAATAAGTAAGACACATAAACACAGTAAGTAGAATATCACTTGACATTTCAAGTCACAGCTCTACTTTTCACGCTCAATTCGCGTTTGTTGTTCTCACATTGTCAAGTCAGAGGGTTTGACAAAGCATTAATTCGTGTCATTCTTTTAACTAGCTTAGAAGCGTATCTATTTGCTCAAGTAGCCTTTTCGTCAACGATTCCTCACTTTCATTATATTCTAATATTTCGACCACATCCATCTTTACCTTAAAAGGATGGATGCTTGTTGAATACTAATCTGCATTCTTAGGAGGAGAGTCAGCTCAAGTAATTGTTTAAGGCTGTCATACGCGTTAAATTAAAGATTCTCGCTCAAAAGTTATATTTTGGATACTCTGCCAAAGATTTGTAATGATGATGTGTACTAGAGAGAAACCTTAATGAACTATGTTAAAAATTTGCTGAGGACAACTGGTTCACTTAATAAGTGAATATAATTAATTGTCCGCTCCCTCCTATAATAACGCCTGGTAGGCAGGCACTTGTAAGGCTAGAATCCTTAAATTAAAGTCAAAAGTAGTCTCTAGTAGTCATTCATAGTCGCATATTAATTGAGTAGGTAGCTTATTAGACTAATTCCTTAATGTAACTTCCATGTATATACCTAAATATTACGTGATGATGTGGATGAGACAGATTGAACTTCAAAATCTCGTGCAGTTGATTAACTTCATTACATTTTTTTACATTATAAGGCGTGTGTGTGTGTGTGTTCGTTCAATCCTTTTGACTTTGGAAGATGTAAATCGTTAATGTGTGCACGTCGTTCGCATAATGCGTACACATGTCGTTAATGAAAAGTTGTGTGATGTTTCATGTTTAGGTTAATGTAAATACAAATCAAGGCAGGAATGTTATGTATGCTAATGTGAAATATATAATCCCATAAAACTTATTTTGTAAAGTTGTTACCATTTAGTTATACTCTCGATTAACATAATCGCAAACACAAGGCAATGTGTCATTCATGAAATCTTCAAATTGGGTGTCACGAAAAAAAGTAAAATGCGATGAGTTTGCAAATCAGCTTGAACTTTTGAGAATAGCAGACGGCAATAAGTGAATGTTGATTATTATCTTCATGTGTCTCATCTTTCTAATTCAAACTATTGTTAATTTGTAGATGAGCTTATTATGATTAGGCTTTGAGTGTAAAAGGTTCAAAAGGTGACTCTGTGTGTAATATTACAATGTGGTTTTGTGGTTATACTTATATATATGATGAGTGTCAGAATACAAGGTGGTCACTTTTTTGCGAAACACTTGTGTCATAAATACCTCACAAGTGATGTGTGTTATGGCGTTATGTGTCTATTGGACTAAATTACATTATTACTAAATTAGCTTTTGATCTATTTTCTATTGCTTTACGTGGAGAATCCTAATTAGAATCAGGTGAATCTCAATTAATACATACTAGATAGCCAAAGCTGTGATGCTCCCGAGGTCACTTGATACGCGTTCCTTTCCAAGGATTCTCATAGTTAGAAGTAAGACATGCATTCATAAGATTTTCAGAATTAAGAAGTCTTTCCTCTGTGCTGTGTGGTTGAACTGGTTCGGCCTCAGGTGAAAGGTTTTTGTTTTCTCGAAACTTTGATATCTTGTACTTATACGTGACCTCAATGAGACTCCCTAACACGGTCATGAATGAATGAGCCTATAAGTTATGTCTCCGAAAGTTTCACGAGCTGAATCAAGAGTTTTTAAGACATTTCTGAGAAAGATAAGAAAAATAGGCAACGTTGGTAAGATTGTACTTGTAACTACATCATTTAACTTTTGCTTATCGAAGATGACTCGAATTTGTACAAGTTGCATTTCACAAGCTCATAGTCAATGACTTATCGTTAGTTAGTAAAGAGCTATCGAATTATATTTGTTATCTGTTTTGGATGAAATCCAACTTTCAAAGATGGGAATTGTGGGCCATTCGCTCAAGTAAACATGCAAAAAAACTACTAAGCATTCTAATTTTTCGCAAAATTGTCGTTCTGAAATTGTTCATAACAGATAAGATACGAAATGTCTCAAAAAGTTCCGGTAATCCAAGTTGTTTATTGGTGAGTGAGTAATGTGTGCAATAAATAAGTTACAATTAAAAAGGTAGCATTTAATTTCAACAAAGATCAAGTACACATGCAATTATGTTGTCTCAATAATATCTTCAATTGTAAACTACACCCATAAGTGGATCACATTTCACCTGTCGTGTGCAGAGTAGCATTTTTAATATATGACACAGTAAAAATTATGAGTTAATTATGCAATAATTTATAACTTGCAGTGGAGGATGAGGGTATCTCCCTAGATTCGAGACTTTGAAAGAGCAACTTCTCGATGTCTTTGAGGATCAAATCACTATCGTAAGACAAGTTTAGACTGTTTCAATAATCTTTCAATACTCTTAATATTTTAAGGTTTTAAACTATTAATTAAATCAATCGTGTAGGTAGGAGAACCCACACCAACCCCAACGTATAGATTCGAAGTATGGATAGAAAACGGACCAATGCTTCATTCAAAACGAGTTTAGTTCTCATAAACCAGACACAAAGAGATAAATCATATTTTAATAAAACTACAAATATGGACGTATGCACACACAATCAATAATAACATGAATCTCCTTTCTTACATTGTTCTAGGGCGGAGATGGATTGGTCGATTCGGAAAGGAAGTTACAAGGCATCATTGTAAAAATACAAAACTACCTCGATACATTAAAACATTAGGAAAATGCAAATAGAGTTAACTGCAATTCATGAATCCTACACTAAATTTATGAATAATTCCATCCGCATCAGTTTATGTGACACGAGCGATCCAAATCCTTTATACAATGGAAGATCATCTCGTTGATTTATTGAAACTGTAACAAGCGGCATAATAAACTAAACAAAAGTAAACCTCTTTATAAACACTACTACATACGAGATCTCTGCTCAAATGTCATTCTTGTAATATTTTAATCATATTAGTTTAATTCCATATCCATTCATATATACTGACACTGACTCACCTTGACTATATATTTGTATTATTGAATAAAACTATCACATGGTGTAATAAAGCCTACGCACATCTTTATTCTTGTAATAATCTTATTTATACTTTCTAAGAACAGGACTGATTAAAACAAGATGTCAATTAGCCAACCTCTTCTATGAAAGGAACAAAGTGGAAATGCATAACCTACAATATTGCATTGCCCTTGAATTGACGAGGGAAAGACTCAATCTGCCACTTCCACCTTACCCGCAATGCTTTGACGAAGTTGTTTCTGTCCTTTCTCCAGATCTTGAGCGATTTTAATCTTACAAAGATGTACTAGGGGACTTGGAAGATATTCAATCTTAGAAAACATTAAATCTAAGGAGGTATTAAGAATATTAACTCAACACAGAGGCTGCCACACGTCGCATCTTTAAAGGAACAGGGAACAAGCACGAGAAATTAAGTATTAAGTAAGTATTAAGGAAAACTCGTTTAAAATTATAAACTTATAAATAACTGCAAGGTTATTAACCATATCTAAACGTATTTAATATTTTATTATTGTGCAATGTAATTGCATGTAGGTTAATTTAATACGTATTTAGTCTAATTGTAACTTATATTTAATACAGACCCCTCTGGATAAGAAGAAAGCCGTTTTTATAGTTTGAAAGATGCGGATCCTTCGGTACCTTCCACTCTGGCTGGAGCAACAATTAAATCGAAGACAATGTGAAACATACTCGAAAATCCGGACCTACCGGATGTTCTGTACAAATAGAAGGTATTCGTTGCAAGCAGAATCCAACAGTCAAACTTTGCCAGTAGATTCAACAGAATCGAAATCTCCTCTTCCGCATCCTCCAAATGAAGACCAAATTAGCAGACGTTCATCGGCGAGTCAGTCGAGTAGTAATTCTGTGATGATCGATGTCGACCTAATTAATCACTTGGAACGAACTAGTCTAGTAGATTTTGGAAATGACGAGGCGCTCCGAAGACTCCAAGAAGCTATTAAGTTTGCAGATACACTATTGGAAGTTGATACTCAAGGAGTCAAGCCGATGACTTCAGTCCTGGAGAATGAGTAAGTACACCTGCAGTCGATTACAAAGCACAGAAGTGTTTTAAAAATAAGAATAAAAGTTTAAAAACTAAGAATTGTGTCCTGATTAATCATAGGACGCTGTACCTGCGGGAAGATAAGCCAATTCCAACCAAACGAGATGACATACTTGTCAACGCGAGTGTAACAGAAGAAGATTACTTTGTCGCTCCGCCAGGAAATATTCCTTTAGAGCCTCAGAACAAATCGGCCTATTAAATATTTCATTTCAAGTTCGAATACAAGCTTGCAAAAGTTAAAAAAAGTAACTTGCAGTAATAATAATAATTTTTAGCAGTGTTCATTAATTGTTAGCACATAATTATCTCGTATATCTTATAATGATGATACGTACGAATCCTATTCTAAATACTTATTTTTTGTAGTAAAAATGTTCCAATGATATTTTACACAGTCTCTTGATTTGTTTTCTGAAAGTATTATTATTATTGTAATGCTGCAGGTCTTGGAGTCTCAAATGTCCTTCGCATCCGCTAAATCGTCATCGCTGTCATAAAATTCAAATAAGTTCGCAATATAATTTAAATATCAGTTCAGTTTCCAAATATTTATTTAAAATATTGGAATGTTATGGCACAAACGGAAGAACATTATTTGATTGCCCACCATCACCAGAGTATTATTTAACTAGGTACACTGACTTTAACTTCAGAGCGGTGATCAAACGCTTTATCTCGTACATACCTTGCAACGTACGGCAAATTGTGAGACGGGTCTGACGAAGAGTACTTGTCCAGGAAAGGCTTTTCCAGAAGGCTAGGCTGATAGTCTGTCAAGAAATATGTCCAGGCGTCAATCAGAAGGGGAACCGTAATATCGTGCCGATGTTTCCGGATGGTGACAATTTCCTCTTCACGTCTGGTGTAGAGCTTGGGGTACTCTTCGAGAATATCGAGATTCTCCAACATCTTCTCATCGATGTAATATACCTCTCCGTGGATTTGCTTCAAAGAAAAGGAAGACAAATATTAATAATTAATTCCAGAAGCCTTCCCATCTTTAATAACACTATACAATAACATATTAGCATACTATTTATTTATACCCTTACCTTTCCAGTTCCTTCTTTGTCAACGAGGAACGGAATGTTGTACTTTGAAGCGATCACCAACGGGTACAGCTTTTGAGTGTATCCCTTACATACGAAGGTCGCATGACCATTTTGCTCGTTTGTGAGCCAATGGTGGTTTGGTTCCGACTCTTTTAGAGTTCCATAGACGAATACGTACATCCTGTTCACACATATTAATTGTATTAGAGCAGAGCTATATTGACTGAGAGCAGTTTTACAATAAGATGACATTCAAAAAGGTTAAGTTCTTACCTGGAAGTCTCGAAACGGCAGTGTAAATCAATGGAAGGGAGAGAGAGAGAGAGCTGAGAGGACGTGTTCACCGGCGGAGGAGCAGACGAGGAAGATTTTCCACGTGCCCCGCTCAATCGAACTCAATCGAACTCAGCTGCTCTCTCTCTCTCTCACACAAATAAATTGCAGAGATTTTGACAACCTCTGTGAACTTATCGTGTTTGGTTGGAGCCAAGTAATTGGCAAGGTTAGTCAAGCACCTGCGACAACGACAAGAATAGGTGAGTAATTAAAGTGTAGTCAAATCAATACTAGTAACTATAATAGTAAGGAGCAAATGTGTGGAAGGTACTTAATAATTAACGGGATAGTAAATAGTTTTGTATTTGTAATAATTTGAATTGTTGACTTTTGAAGGGAATGATGGCTCCAGATCCCCCGAGGGAGGATCGTCACCAAGAACACAGAGACGTGGATGAAATCGACGGAGACGATGAGACCCTGCAGCCTGGAACCTTTGTTGTGGACTGGAGTGCCATTGGAGAAGGAGATGTGGGGGAGGGTGGGGATGATGATGATGATGATGAACTCATGTTTGTTCCTCAAGGTCCTCATGAATTGGATATGGGAAGTGGATCGGAATATTCATCAGATGATGATGATGAAGATGATAACAATGGTGACCAAGCTCGTAACAATTTGGCGGAAGAAGGAGCGTCATCAGAACATTCCAGGGGGAACTTGTCGTCGTCGTCGTCGTCGTCAGCACGAGGACATTATCAGATGTTGATTCCTTTTCCTCCATCCCAGATGTTGGAATCAAGTGATGGAGAGGACATTATTAATGGGACAGTAGTTGAAGGCATTGCAGCTCCAGCGCGTGTAATTATATCGGGGGCAGTTAGTGAGGAAAGGGATGGATTAGACAATGCTAATAACTCCGCTGCAATTAGTGCTGCAAATTCCCAGGTGAGTATTTTTAGTGTATTACTTGCCGTATTGTATAAGATTACATTATCGCAGTCACGAAATAAGAAGTATTTGATTTTTGTAGAGCTCGGAAATCAAAGAAGAACCGAAGGAAACGGCACCTAGAAGGGAAATAACTTTAACAGAAGAGAAAGTGGAGACAATTAAATCAGTTATGCAAAATTTCACACTACCTCCTCCACCATGGGCTTCAGAATGCGATGAAGACACGTGGAAGAAAAGATTAGCCGAATGTATTGATAGCAAAAGTAAATCTTCTAAAGACTCGTAAAATAAGATCTAAAGTTAGAATAGTTAGAAGCTAGATAAAGTACACGTGCTTTTGATTATGAGAAATCTGGAATTTCATAACTAAAATTAATGTGGTGGGATTAAGAAGATTTCTAAAAATTTTTCAAGCTTGCTGATATTCTGATTTAAAAAGTTTCGCTTTTTGAGAGGTCGAATTTTCTTGGGTGCATTAATTATTTATTTATTAGTTTTTTGATAAAACATTTCGAATAAGAAAGGATGAATCAAAGATTGAAGCAAAATAAACACGATAGCATCAGAGGAAGACTGGAGGAACAGAACAAAAAATTAGCCAAGTTTTATGAATGACTGATTGATCTTGATTAGCTTCTTTGAAGTGCCTGGAGAAGTACTTTAATTAAGCAACAAGTCTATGCGTGTTTCACACATCTCCCTCTGTTTCAGCTACTTGAAGGAATAAGCCAAATGAATTAAAGTATTGAAAGATGCATTGCAGCTGCACAAAATGAGGTGTAATTTAACTTTTTAGCTCATTCCGGACTACTCTCTTCCAGACTAATTGCCTAATATATACTACCTCATCATCCATGCGTATCCAGTAATTCTGGTGCAGCAGCCATAATACATAATGAATTACTTGCTCTGTCTTCTGCTAAGTTTCATCAAATTGCGAATTTCATCTGCAAACCTGCATTACAATAATTAGTAACGGAACATTACTCTCTTTCTCACCTCCTAATGACTTCATTCGCATTTGCCATTTGAAAAGTCAGCAAATTCAGGCTGATGCGGATTGCGAAGATGCTGCTGAAAAACATGCGAAAGGCGACATAAAAAGCCCTTGAGGATTTGAAGAGCAAATTTTGAAGCTACTCCAGCCGGCTCCACAGGCTAATTAGCAGGAGACAGATGAAGAGACTGTGTGATTACAACACGACGGACGACTACCGAGATATGAGACTCATTCAAGAGGAGTAGACTCCCATTTATTCAGTATCCCATATGCATAAAAGCTTCATTCACTGTTACAACATGAAAATATCAAATCGATTCCCATGCTTGTCTCAATTAAACACGAAGCAACCCAGCTTACTCTGATGCACACACATTCAATCAATCAACTTAAAAAGCCTACGGAAAATGCGAACTTGCAGAGTTAGCAGCAACTTATCAGCCGTCAAATTGGCGTCTTATAAGGATGCAAATAATTTCATATCTTTTTAATGAGCCTCGAAATGACTTATACATAAACTACACATAACATCATCATAATAATAAAACCCAGCAGCTCTACACAAAAATTGCCAACAGTTTGTCCATCCAAAAGGGATACTACTTTTATCTCCCATGTTTCCCGAACAAAAAGATTATGAGACAACAGAAGCTATCATCATCATCATTCATGATAATCGCCCTTCCACTTACTACTTACCTACGTTAAGTTAATAGCTCAACTAACATAAACACACACAAACACTCTCTCAGCCACCAGTTTAATGATACTCGTCCACAGACAATATTTTTAGGAGAGAGACTCAATGAAAAGACTACGCAAAACTCGTCGCAAAGCCAATTAATTTCATCCTGGGACAATTATCATCATCATCATTATATACACAACGGCGACTATTAAAGCTATAAATCATTTTGACGTCAACTTTTTTTTGCACAAGAAGAGTGCACGGTCAATATTTGGGTGTCAGTCTTCTTGAGATATGTCTAAATAGCCAAGATATATCTCCCAATCTCATACTCACACTCTCAATAGGTGTTGGTGTTTCAGAAGTCCAACCTTCATTCTCATGCTTAAAAACCTCATCCGCGAAAAACTGCGAATGTGTTCAGATCGCAGATATAGCAAATTGCAATGTGTCTCATGCTCAATCAATTACTTGTTAATATCTTTAGCGTTCTTTGCTCTTAATTAGTTTATGAACACTGTAGGACAATCTAGCGCACACTGCTTGTTGCTCTTTCAATTTTTTGTGAGATGATTTGTGAATTCATTTGGTCAGCGTAGGTGTAAAGATATTAACGAGCAATAGATATTTCCACATCCGTCTATGTTTCTTTTGAATGTATATTGTTCGTTATATTTCATAATAATAAGCTTTTTGAGTAGGACTCGGGAGATTCTGAATGTGTCTGAAGAAATTCTTCTTAGCACGACAACACTCAACCCATTCCGTGAAGAAGTGATGCACACAAGTTACAAGTTTACAGGTAGACGAATTCTTCATAGAGATCTTTCTTCTTCGAGTTGAGCTTGACTTCCAGTTTGGAGTTGCACTCTTACCTGACCAAACTTAATCCTTACAGTGCCGTCCAGCAACACTACACACACTACACAGCAACCATCATCCATAGTAGTACTTTGGCCAGTTTTAATATATATTATGGTGTTGATGAGACTCGGACACGGTTTGAATTAGGAAAGGGTGTAAAAGTATCCAACTGCTGAACTACTTTTAACTCCCAAACGTGTGAAAGATACACATACAGATATATAAGAACTGGGCAAAGCGTATTTTATACGGAGAGAGAGACTGAAAACTCAGACCATGCATTCTCATAGTCAAGTGTAAGTTTCAAGTTAGTTCAAAACTGACACTCTTACTGACAGTATACAATCGAGCCTCTCTTCCGGGGTTCTTTTCTCAGCTTTCAAACACTTACAAAACTTTTTCCACTTAAAAGTTGTTTAAACTTTGTCTATGACCAGAATAAACAATTCAATTATAAAAATTCCTAATCGATTGATTTACCTCTTGGAATAATTAAGGTCATTGGAGTCTTCTGATAAATCGCAGACAGTAATAGATTCTTACTTTGTGTCTGCAATAATGGATTCCCAAAAAGACTTCATTCAAGACTGCAACAGCATCTAAAAGGAATGTGCTGATTGCAATTCCAGGATTCTCGCTTACTCATTAACTTGTCTTTTGTTCAAAAATTTGCAATGCATGAAATTGCAAAACTTAGCTGAGTACCATGAGTTCCTCTCGAGACATTGAACACAGACCAACAAGCATGAACTTGTGGAGTGAATTGCATTGAGAGCAGAGTATGGTTCAAGTGGATATTATTAGAGATTCATCTGGAGTGAAAAGTTTGATAAAAGTTGAAATATATTGAGCGAGTGAGACACATACCTAAGCTATAATGTATCACTTATCATCTTGGTGAATAGATTTCTTCACGACAAGAGACAAGTGTCATATTTAAAATGAACTATTGGAATGGATACAGCAAGGTTGGATTTTGTTGCATACTCTCTAAAGAAATTATTACACAATGATGGCAGTTCTGTGGAATTCAACGCGGTTTTATCTCCGGTGACACAGTATGGTAACAAGTTGGATTGTAAATTAAACCTTTCAACTTTGCTAAACATTTAATGGACGGTTGGTGTCTCCGATAACTTTGTGGATCGTAACATGAACCTTGAGTCATTTCTCCTGTTCACTTTCCTTGCAATGAAGTGCATCACTTTAGGGATATCCCACACAGAAAACAAGTCGTGGATTCGGCAAAAACGCTCTGTAAGTTGAACTGTTTAATAATAATCATTCAATGTATTTTTACATTAAAGTTAAAAACGGTTAACTTTAAGTCAAGTACTTTAATGACCGTACAAATAATATATATGTATATGTACATTCGACAGTTACTAGCAGATTTATTTTTAAAAGCAACAGGGTTTCTTCAGTTTGTAGAAACCATGTACATATATGCATTCATACAACTTGTATGATAATATTGTGTGGATTATTAAAGTCTTTCAAGAGGGACTTGCAAGCATATTAAACTACAAAAGGACGGTGTGTCTTCTGAGTTTTCTTTTGTATATATTATGCTGCTCAGGTGGATTTTAAGAGAGAAGGACCCTTGAAATTCCTACTTCAAGTGCAAAGCATTCTTATGAATGACATTGTTTTGTAGCAATAATACAAGAAGAGAAGTTTCAAGAAGAAGACCCAGAGAGAATAATAATTTCTTTTGTGACGGGTACACTTCTTATAATAATGTACTTCTCTTTCGAGAAGGAAGAATAAGTTTTAAAAGTTTTGGGTTGGGTAGACTTTTAGACGCTATTGAATCCTGTGGCTTCCAATTTCTAGTCCAATATACCAAAAGTCCTCTTCCTACCTGTGTGTGTCTCTGTGAAGTCTCTCGTTTCTATACATTCTGACTCTTGTGCATTCATTTTCCGCCTACAGGTATATATAAATATAAATTAAGAATGTCCTATTATTTTACACACACACATGGACACATGTATGCACCTCAGATAGATTATTTCTGTTTGTGACACTGTCAAGTTGACAGTGTCAACTCTCTCACTTGCTCTTTATAACCGTTGTTGGGCCGGTTTAGAGTTTCATATATTCGCTTTCTGAGTTTTAATGTTTCATGCAAGAAGAAGAGTCGGTCACAGAAGATTTGTTTGTCTTGTTTCTTCATCGTGAAATGTAATACGCTTGAATTAATGAACTTCAATCATTGTGTGTTATTCTCAAGACCTTTTCTGAAGACACAAGGGAGAGCTAGAGCTAGAGAGAGAGATAGAGATTCATTGATAAACGCGGACACATTCTGGAGACAAGCTGGCTGGCTGGTTTGCTTGTTATCTTGTTTAAAGATCACTTACAGAACAATGCATCGACTCAGTTGTTGTTAAAGCCCATCGGGAACAACATTTTAGGCTTAAGTAGTTGTGACAATCTTAAAAGGGTCGTAGTATGAATAACGCGAGTTGACAACCAAACTTGTTGCATGGGCTTTGCAGGTGGTTGTAACTTACCTTAGAAGGAATCTCCGCGATACATTAAGAGACCCGCAATGTCATCTCATGTTTTTGTGAATGACCATCGTGTATAGTTTCTATTGTTCGCAGTGTTTTATTTTTATTTTGAAACTTATTTAGCATTGTTCGTAAAGTGTATGTATTGTGAACAGCGGATGAAGCGATTTTGTACATGAGTGGAATTAAAGGTGATTTAGTTCTTTTCAATTATACAAAGCCGAGCTGCCAATTGCTGTGAACTGTGAAACAAATGGATGATCTTCTGTAGTTCTGTCTGACTTATTTTTACTGCTTTTCTGACACCACCACCTGTTTGGCCGGCAGCAGTTTTCCACATCAAACTAATATCACTGATTTCTTTCCTTAATCAAATCTCTGGATAATACATCTCAGGTAGAAAGAATAAGTTACATATTCGAAAAATACCAGGCCTTTTTGTTCGTTTGTAATTCTTTTCTGAAAACTCATGCTGTAGACATAGGCATGAATATATTTCGCGAGTGCTTGGGATAACTGGTTTAGTCTTGGCGAATCTTCTCTGTATGTCTGACAATAATCTATCAATGAATGAGTAAACGAGATTACAATGCATTCATAATGTCTCCCACGATGTTTTATGGAAGATATTTTAAGTCGTGGTCATTACAAAAGTTGAAAGTGTAGGCAGAATATCTTGAAAGCTTCATTTACCCCACGTAAAGTTGTTGAGCCAATCTTATTCAATCTACTTAATATCTCAAAGAACAAGAATACACATAAAGCCTACAACGTCTGTCATCTCTAAATCTTAGACAGAGTAGGAAGAAATGGCAATCTGTTCATGTGGCTGGATCTAGGCAAATATTGATGTGTAGAGTAATTTGGCAAGTTTACAAAGCTGACATGATTATTACCACATTTAACGGAGCGTGATAAATTCACAATGAACACAATATTTTTTCTAATAAACTTGACTGACATAAACTTTGCTCCAAGTGCACACACTACTTAAGGAATCACTCGAACAACATTCAAATATTCAAACATGTTCATCATTACATATCCAAACATCCAAAGTGCAATAAAAGTTATAACTAATCCTCTTCTCTGTGCTGCTCATAAACACAAATGGATGTTGTACAAGACATTTAGACATTTACTCGAGTCTGGATTGGATTTTAGGCTCGAGGCATTCCATGAAAAGATATAAATAAAATCCCACGTTCAGAACGCGTTTACCTTTCCCAACATCCCACAACTTCTGACATAAAATCATACACATGTACATATGTGGCATATAGCTTTTATTGAAGGGATCAACCTAAAATATGAAATTGTAGCAATTCGACCGTCCAGACAAACTTCCTGTTCAGTTTCCGCTCTTTGTATTGTGTCAGGGGTTGTCGAATTCATTTCCTTTGTTGCAGTGATCCTGATAATCCATGCAGTTTAATTTATTATGTCGTGCCGCAGTCTAACAACACAATGAACAATATGTCCTTTCCCAGTGCATAACTCTTTAAATGCTTTGGACTCCTCAGCCCATGAAAGCTGTGCATCTTTAACCCTTGTGTTTCTAAAAATGCATTTCAAAATCACAACCTCCGGAAACCACAGGAATGTTGTTGCTGCTCCTGCTGGTCCTGCTCTTTTTCTAAAGTATAAACGGTCTTTTGCTAAAAACACACAAAAAACCATCACCTGTCCCTTTCGGCTTCATGAAATCATGAAAGGGTAGAAAGCTTTTCAAAGCAATTTTTCCTCTCCAGACGTGCAGAAATATTTTTACTAGTAGTCCAGTAACCTTGAAAGTGAAGTACTAAATTACTAAATTACAGTAATTTAGGTTTCGACTGCATCAACAGTTCAAATATAAAGCGATGAAACTAACATCATAAATATTATTCCATGTTACGAGAGTTGCAATTCAGAGACTTCCTTTCGAAGATATTTCATTCCAAAAACGATCTATTTTTTAGATTATGTGCATTTGCTCATAAAGTGAATATCTTTCATAGAGGGTATGAAGTCATGCTGGGGGTGATGAATACCCCATGCTGGTCCACGTGGGTCTTCTCAATTTTTAAATTAACACCTGCACATCTTTTTAATGACAGGGTTCATTTGATCCTTCCACTTTGCTCTTTGTAACACAATGCACGCCTTATTCATTTATCTATACACCTTTCTCATACACGCAGGAAGAAGACATAGGACGACGAGAACGGTGAAGGGCTCTCTATAAAACTATGTGAGGGTCTCTCTTCAGGTAGGCTCGATACCTTCGAGAGATATCTGCTATACCTCAAATGCCATCGAGAATTGTATCGCTTATTGCTCTCTCTCACTATATAGCTCATACTAGGCTTCATTTACATTTACAACTGCACATTGTTAGACCATTATATGTGAATCTCCTATTTTGTATTCGAAACACTCCTTCTCAACAAGTTTCTAACGACGCTTATAGTACAAATCTTGTTTCTTTAAGATTTCTTGAGCACCTGAACTTCTTCTTCTTTTGATGCGGACTTTCTGTATACGCTCTCCGTCCGTCCTATATATGATCCTATATGATATCCTTGCCTTGTAAGGAAGGTGTTCTTTTTGTTCCCCACACAATACGATTCTTGTCCAAGAAAAAGAATAATTGAAAGCAGGTTTTCTCTCGCACAACAGAGAGTTAATTTTTTCTCTTTTTTTCTGACAGAGCTCATTAAATTTCGAATGTCCAGACTGCTTGTCGCAGGAGGCGGAGGTGGCTCAACAAGACTCTCCTGCTTTAATTCTTTCTTCAGGGGATGGAACTTCTGTTGTTGTTGGTGGTGTTGAGGGTCCGTCCCAAATCAGGCCCAGTAGAGCAAGGCATCAGCACCAAATTCAACAGGGTCGGAGATCGAAAGCCATGAAGAAATGTATCGCCGAGAGAGATGAGAAAAGACGAGCTGCAATGAGTAACAATTCTACTTCAGGGACTCCCTCAGAGTACATTCCAGTTTGCAGAAGGGACGGGGGATATGCAGCAGTCCAATGTCACCCGTCGACCAAGTCTTGTTGGTGTGTCACCCCTTCCGGAAGACCGATTCCTGGAAGTTCTGTCCTTCAGCAAGGCTCCTCTATGGTTAGACCCAACTGTTCTAAATACAGGAAACGGGGAAAGTCTGCTACAAGAAGGAGATCTTCACTTGCCAAGAATAACAGAAACTGTATGTGAGCCATGATAATATAGTGCATGGATGAACGAGCAATAATAATATGAATCATTTCGTTTCTATTAATTCTTTCAGCTTGCAATTATGCAGATAGATCTCGTTTTAACGTGGCTTTGATCAGAACATTCAGATCAGAGTATAACAGACTCAGATCTATTTCAGCTTCTTTCTTCGGTAAGAATTTTCCCCTTTAGCCTTTAACACGTACCTATCAAATATGTATTTCGTGAAAGCTAAGCTTCATCAATTTATCACTTGTGCAGATTCCGATGGAGTAAATGACGATTCCGTCTTAGCATGGAAATTTGACCATCTCGACAAAGACAAAGATTCAATGTTGCACAAGAATGAAACGCTGATTCTTAAAAATCTCGTTAAACAGCAAATACAGCCAAGAGCTTGTGCCAAAAACTTTATTTCATTTTGTGCAAAAGGTGACCAGCGGATCACGAAGAAAGAATGGATAGAATGTCTTCGAATTCCTTCTGTGGACAACCGTAAGTTTAGTTTCAAATTTAAAAGTCTTTCCTCAACGCATTTCTGCTGTTCAAGTACAATATATCGTAAGCTCGAAAAGTCTTGCACGCGTTTTGTCACACTACTTGGTGAAAGTTCATGTAGACCAATTTGTTTTGAAATCCCAATATGATTATTTGCATGCTTTTTCAAAGTGCAAAATTGTATCAAATGTCTAGTAGATCAAAAATTGCGTTCAAAGCTTTGGTAGAATTGTTAGCACAAATGCAAGCAAGCTTCTTTCACTGATTGCACAACTTTTCACAGTACCTTTTGATACATTCAATTCCTTGGTGGATTCAGGCTCCTCACCGGGTGGTATTCATCCTTCCCAGCTGCTCAAACCAGGTAAAATGTCACTCCTTGCACTTGCACATGATTCAGAATCACTTTCTCTGCTTTACCTATCACTAACCCTGCACCGTATTTTATGCAACCTAACGTAACAAAAGCTTGTACAGTAAATGCATAAGATATAGAGTTTATCCAGTTATGAATTTGTGTTTGATAAGTAGAATCATTTTGGCATTGCAGGAGGTCTTTCCTCAAGCGGAAGTGAATTTCCTCATTTGAACTCTGGAGGATCGGAAGCCGCGGAAGTTTCCAATTGCTGGACAGACAGACAATCTGCCATTGCAAGTCAAATACGAAATGAAACTGTCATAATCCCTGAGTGTACTATTAACGGACTCTATCATAAAGTGCAGTGTGCTCAAGGTCAGAATTTCATAAGAGCTACATATATTTTTCCGATATCAAAGTTTGTGTTGTAACAAGAAATTCTTGTGCTTGCAGGTAAAACATATTGCTGGTGCGTTGAAGAAGAGAGTGGAATCCAGATCCCGAATACAGTTGTAGTTAACTCAGTTCCCGATTGCAATAATCGATATTCCAAACCTATGAAAGGTATTATAAATTGTAACCGACTGTATGAGTGTATGAATATATCTCAGTTCACTCTTGGAAGTAAATTATTTGGATTTAATAGGATGCTCTGGACACAAGAAACACAAATTTTTGTCAGATCTATTAGAAACCTTGATAAGACAGATGAACGCAGCTGGAAACGAAGGAAGAAAACGGTAAGTAGTATAATATTCCACCTACAAATTGGGAACGAGTACCCTTACACAGGAATAAGAGCTTCCTATTTAACTCTAGACTTCCAGTAGACACGCGAAATATGGCGATGGGGGAACAAGCTGCCCGATGGTACTATGCTGAGTTGGATTCCAATGCAAATGGGGTATATATAAAAAACTTATGACGCCTCGAATCATATCGTGCAAGATTAAGATACTCAAACTCCTTTTGTGTATTCAGATATTGGAACGAAACGAATGGAAAGTTTTCCGTAACGAAACATCCAAAGATAAACGGCTGAAGAAGTGTGGGAAGAAATTACCTCGACATTGTGATGTAAATCAAGATAAAAAGATCTCGATTACTGAGTGGCTAGATTGTCTCGGAGTCAAGTTTCTCAATAACAGACCTTCATCTTCAAACAAACGTCCAGTCAACAGGTCGAACGGACCACGGCAGGGAAAGAATCCCTTCACAACAATTCTTAACTGATAAAAGAACGATATGAAGATGTCAACGTGTGCAATAATCAAAAAAAGTATAATAACCTTCATGTCCTGCGTGTTCAGATCTCGAGCTCGAAAGATGATAATTAATAATCCTCACGAAACATTAAACCTTGAATATAATACTTTTCAATACTCTCTCATCACACACACACAATTAATTAATATTACCGTTTTATAGTTTCTTCATTAACTTCTCGTCATTAACTAACAGTATTTTGAGACATAACCCACACACATCATCTTTTATTGTTTTATACGAATATAAATATATTTATGTTTTTGTAGAGAGATTTAAGCTCAAAAGTATAATTATATGACTGATGATGATGACTTAACTCTTTTAAATATTTTTAGAATGTATTTAATCCTCTTCATTCGCTAAAAACGTTAATTTCAAGTTATTATTATTACACGGGCCAACGCGTACTTATACTCTGACATAAATTTTGTGTACAAAGAAATAAGCAAGTTTCCACATAATATTCATGTATTGAAATTGCATACACCTTTATTATAGTTATACTGTATGTTTAAT
>Ga0194135_10000439_pt1 | contig 24575 bp, 19 predicted proteins | sample LitLau_LLRF_2013_FD_134024 | JGI IMG/M metagenome (GOLD analysis project Ga0194135, IMG submission 134024) | Freshwater sediment microbial communities in response to fracking from North America - Little Laurel Run_MetaG_LLRF_2013 (version 2) | ecosystem: Environmental > Aquatic > Freshwater >... | reverse complement strand
CTGCTGGGCCAGTTCCCGGGTCGGCAGCAGGATCAGGGTCTTGATGCTGACGCGGATCTTCGCCGGGCCGATCAGGCGATTGAGGATCGGCAGGACGACGGCCGCGGTCTTGCCGCTGCCAGTCTGCGCCGTCACCCGCAGGTCACGCCCTTGCAGCGCGAGCGGAATAGCCGCTGCTTGCACCGGCGTCGGCTCGACAAATTTAAGCTCGGCCACGGCTTTGAGCAGGCGTTCGTGCAGGGCGAATTGGGAAAACACGGGTGCTACCTCGAAGATATGCAAAAAAACAGCTGCATAGGGTAACGGTTTCGAGCGCGCAGGCCGAGTTTCTTTGTGCAAACGGTGGCAAAGAGTTGGTTTTTTGTTAGCCGATTTGTCCTTAACCGTAACTTTCCCAGGGTTAAATGCTCTAATCCTCCCCTCGTGTCTCATAGAAGAATCGTTTTAGCCCATGGATTTCAAACAGCTCTGGCTCAATACCCAGGACCTCTGGGGAGCCCTCGATCAACACCCGCTCCTGCACGCCGGCATCGGCCTGGCCCTGTTACTGGTGATCGCCCTGGTGCTCGGACGAGTGGCCCGCTATCTGGTGCTGCACGCCGTCAGGCTGCTGGGACGCCAACCGGCGCTGCACTGGCTCAATGACCTGCGCCACAACAAGGTGTTCCATCGCCTGGCGCAGATGACCCCGTCCCTGGTGATCCAGTTCGGCCTGCATCTGGTGCCGGAGCTGAGCAAGACCAGCCTGCTGTTCCTCGGCAACCTGGCCATGGCCTTCACCATCCTGTTCCAACTGCTGGCCCTGAGCGCCCTGCTCAATGCCCTGCTGGACATCTACGCGCGCACCGAACACGCCCGTACCCGCTCGATCAAGGGCTATGTGCAACTGGCGAAGATGGTGCTGTACGTGTTTGGCGCGATCATCATCGTCGCCACCCTGATCGACCGCTCGCCGCTGTTGCTGCTGTCCGGTCTGGGCGCCATGTCGGCGGTGATCCTGTTGGTCTACAAGGACACCCTGCTGTCCTTCGTCGCCAGCGTGCAGTTGACCAGCAACGACATGCTGCGGGTCGGCGACTGGATCGAGATGCCCCAGGTCGGCGCCGACGGCGATGTGGTGGACATCACCCTGCACACGGTCAAGGTGCAGAACTTCGACAAGACCATCGTCTCCATCCCCACCTGGCGCTTGATGAGCGAATCGTTCAAGAACTGGCGCGGCATGCAGCAATCCGGCGGTCGGCGGATCAAGCGCAGCCTGTACATCGATGCCAGCGGCGTGCGCTTCCTGCATGACGACGAAGAACAGCGGCTGAGCAAGGTGCGCCTGCTCACCGACTACATCGGGCGCAAGCAGGCCGAGCTGAAAAGCTGGAACGAAGCCCAGGGCAACGTCGCCGCGCTGTCGGCCAACCGCCGGCGCATGACCAATATCGGCACCTTCCGCGCCTACGCCCTGGCGTACCTCAAGAGCCACCCGGAGATCCAGCCGAACATGACCTGCATGGTGCGCCAGATGCAGACCACGGCCCAGGGCATTCCCCTGGAGATCTACTGCTTCACCCGCACCACCGCCTGGGTCGATTACGAGCGCATCCAGGGGGATATCTTCGATTACCTGCTGGCGGTGATGCCGGAATTCGGCCTGAACCTGTACCAGCAGCCCAGCGGCACCGACCTGCGGGCCGGTTTGCTGCCGGCGATAGTGGGCGCCAGCCATGTGCCGCAATTGGAGAAACACGCACTGTAAGCAAGTGTGGCGAGGAAGCTTGCTCCCGCTGGCGGGCAGCGCCCGCCCAAGGCGGCCAGGGCATGGCTTCAGGTCGATCGCACAAGCAGCTCTTGCGGCCACCACGGTGGCCGAGCGGGAGCAAGCTCCCTCGCCACAAAGCTCTCAGCTGGCCTGCACAGGCCGGCCGCCCCGCCGGCTGATCCACACCGCCCCGAGAATCACCAACCCGCCCAGCAACACGCGCCCCAGGTCTTCATGCTGGTTCCAGATCAGCAGGTTGACCAGCAGCCCCACCGGCACATGCAGGTTGTTCATCACCGCCAGGGTGGCGCCGGTCACCAGGCACGCGCCCTTGTTCCACCAGTACATGCCCAGGGCCGTGGACACCAGGCCAAGAAACAGCAGCACCGCCCATTGCAGCGGCGCATCAGGCAGATAATGGGCCTTGCCGAACAGCAGGAACGCCGGCAACACCACCAGCAAGGCTCCCAGGTAGAAGTAGCCGAAGCGCCGGTAGTGCGGCAGGTCGCTGGGGTAGCGCGCCACCAGGTGCTTGTACAACACCTGCCCGGCGGCATAGGTGAAGTTGGCCAGTTGCAGCAGCAAGAAGCCGATGAAGAAATCCGGATTGACGTTGTCGTAGCGGATCACCACCGCGCCCGCCACCGCCACCAGCGCCGCCAGCAGGCCCCAGGGATTGAAGCGCCGGTTCAGGGCGTCTTCGATCAGGGTCACGTGCAGGGGCGTGAGGATGGTGAACAGCAGCACCTCCGGCACCGTCAAAACCCGAAAGCTCAGGTACAGGCACACATAGGTGATGCCGAACTGCAGCGCGCCGATCAGCAGCATGCCGCGCATGAAGGCCGGCTCCACCCGGCGCCAGCGGGTCAGCGGAAGAAACACCAGCCCCGCCAGCAGCACCCGCACCAGCACCGCGAAGTAGCTGTCGACATGCCCGGCCAGGTATTCGCCGATCAGGCTGAAGGAAAACGCCTGGATCAGGGTGACAAAAAGTAGATAGCCCATGTTCGCCTCGTCTTGAATGGCGGCGACGATAGCGGTTTTGCCCGCGCAGATGAAATCCCGGGCAAAAAAAAGCCCGATCTCGCTAGGCGTGCAATCGGGCGTCGGCACTGAAGGAGCAACCAGTGCAAAGGGAGGTTCGATGCGCGAACCGGCTTGAAGGGGATCCGCAGGCGCTACTTGAACACCCGGGGATTATCTGCGGATTAACGGCGCCGCAGAGCCCTTCGCTGAGCGGCGCCTCGGCTCAGGAATCGCCGCTCAGGCCACCTGGGCCAGCTTGGCGTTGGCCTGGTTCAAGCCCTTTTCATGGAAGTCGCCACCCAGGTTCAGGCCTTCGGCGTGAATGAACTCGACGTCGTGGATGCCGATGAAGCCCATCACCTGACGCAGGTAGGGTTCCTGGTGATCGGCGCTGCTGCCGGCATAGATGCCGCCACGAGCAGTGAGCACGTAGGCACGCTTGCCGGTGAGCAGGCCCTGGGGCCCGGTGTCGGTGTACTTGAAGGTCACCCCGGCACGCAGCACATGGTCGAGCCAGGCTTTCAGGGTGCTGGGAATGGCGAAGTTGTACATCGGCGCGGCCAGCACCAGCACGTCAGCGGCCAGCAACTCGTCGGTCAATTCGTTGGAGCGCTGCAGGGACTCCTGTTCGGCGGCGCTGCGCTGCTCGGCGGGTTTCATCCAGCCCCCCAGCAAGTTGGCGTCCAGGTGCGGCACCGGTTGGCGGGCCAGATCACGCACCGTGATCGAGTCGCCAGGGTGAGCAGCCTGCCATTGCTGGATAAAGGTCTGGGTCAGTTGCCGGGATACGGAATCCTGCTGGCGGGCGCTGCTTTCAATGATCAGGACGCGGGACATGGCTGAAGCCTCCATCGGGGTATGCGTAAGTCGATGGGGGGCAGATTAAACAGAGTGATATCGATGAAAAAGCGCAAATAACTGCTATAACCAATCAATAAATTCGTTTATAAGCACAGCCGGCCCCTGTGCAATCCCCCTGGACCGGCCTGCTTCGATCACTTGGCCTGGCAGTTCAGTTCCAGGCGCAGCTTGATGATCTTGCGGTTGAACTTGGCGGTGACGTTCTTGCTCTGCCCCGCGGCAACTTCCACCTTGCGGTTGCGTGGCGACTCGGGGCCATTGCGAAACACCACCGAACACACGGCGTCGCTCTTGCCGAAGTTGTTCAGCTGGATGGAGCCGATGTCTTCATCGGTAGCAAAGGTGGTGTAGTCGATGCTCAGGCCGTTCAACTGCTTCTCGACATCGATGGGATAGGCCCAGGCGCCGAGGGGCAACAGCGCCAGCAACACACAACAGAATTTTCTCATTCGGCAGTCTCCAATAAGGAGCGCCAGCTTAGGACAAGAGGAGTCCCTCATGAAAGCGCCCCGCGTGACCCTGGATCAATGGCGCACCCTGCAGGCGGTGGTCGATCACGGCGGCTTCGCCCAGGCCGCCGAAGCCCTGCACCGCTCGCAATCCTCGGTCAGCTACACCGTGGCGCGCATGCAGGACCAGCTCGGCGTGCCGCTGCTGCGCATCGATGGCCGCAAGGCCGTGCTTACCGAAGCCGGCGGCGTGCTGCTGCGCCGTTCACGGCAACTGGTCAAGCAGGCCAGCCAGCTGGAAGACCTGGCCCACCACATGGAACAGGGCTGGGAAGCCGAAGTGAGATTGGTGGTGGACGCCGCCTACCCCAACGCGCGGCTGGTGCGCGCCCTGACCGCCTTCATGCCGCAAAGCCGCGGCTGCCGCGTGCGCCTGCGCGAGGAAGTGCTGTCCGGGGTCGAGGAAGTGCTGCTCGAAGGCGTGGCCGACCTGGCCATCAGCAGTTTCAACATCTCCGGCTACCTGGGCACCGAGCTGAGCTCGGTGGAATTCGTCGCCGTGGCCCACCCGGAACACGCCCTGCACCGCCTGCAACGGGAGCTGCACTTCCAGGACCTGGAAAGCCAGCTGCAAGTGGTGATCCGCGACTCCGGCCGCCAGCAACCACGGGATGTCGGCTGGCTCGGCGCCGAGCAGCGCTGGACCGTGGGCAGCCTGGCCACCGCCGCGACCTTCGTCGGCAGCGGCCTGGGTTTTGCCTGGCTGCCCCGGCACCTGATCGAACGGGAACTGCGCGAAGGCCTGCTCAAGGTCCTGCCCCTGGACCAGGGCGGCAGTCGCCACCCGACCTTCTTCCTCTATTCCAACAAGGACAAACCCCTGGGCCCGGCCACGCAGATCCTCGTGGAACTGCTGCGCACCTTCGACACCGCGCCCCTGGATGCGCCATTTGCCGCCCCCGAGCAAGCCTGACGTCCACTCACCAGAACAGGAGTTCTGCCATGGCCTATTTCGAGCATGAAGGTTGCACCCTGCACTACGAGGAATACGGCCGGGGCGAGCCCCTGCTGCTGGTTCACGGCCTGGGCTCCAGCGCCCAGGACTGGGAAAAGCAGATCCCCGAGCTCTCGACCCGCTACCGCCTGATCGTCCCCGACCTGCGTGGCCACGGACGCTCCGACAAGCCTCGGGAGCGCTACAGCATCCCGGGCTTCACCGCCGACATCGTGGCGCTGATCGAACACCTGAACCTGGGCCCCGCGCATTATGTCGGGCTGTCCATGGGCGGCATGGTCGGCTTCCAGCTGGGCGTGGATCAGCCGCAACTGCTCAAGAGCCTGTGCATCGTCAACAGCGCCCCCGAGGTCAAGGTGCGCAGCGCCAATGACTACTGGCAGTGGTTCAAACGCTGGAGCCTGGCCCGGGTGTTGAGCCTGGCCACCATCGGCCAGGCCCTGGGCCAGCGGCTGTTTCCCAAGCCGGAGCAAGGCGAGTTGCGGCAAAAAATGGCCGAGCGCTGGGCAAAAAACGACAAACGTGCTTATCTCGCCAGCTTCGACGCCATCGTCGGATGGGGGGTGCAGGAACGACTGGGCCGTATCACCTGTCCAACCCTGGTCGTCAGTGCCGACCACGACTACACCCCGGTGGCGGTCAAGGAGGCTTATGTCAAACTGCTGCCGGATGCACGGCTGGTGGTGATCGAGGATTCCCGACACGCCACGCCGCTGGACCAGCCGCAGCGCTTCAACCAAACCCTGCTGGACTTCACAACCACAGTCGACACCACCACCCAGGATCACTGAACCATGCTGAAAAAAATCGCCCTCGTCGCCGGCTCCGTGCTGTTCGCGGCCAACCTGATGGCCGCCCAACCGGCCAAGGCGCCCCACGTGCTGCTGGACACCAGCTTCGGCAAGATCGAAGTCGAGCTGGACCCGGTCAAGGCACCGATCTCCAGCAAGAACTTCCTCGACTACGTCGACAGCGGCTTCTACACCAACACCATCTTCCACCGGGTGATCCCGGGCTTCATGGTCCAGGGCGGCGGCTTCACCGCGCAGATGGTGCAGAAAGACACCCGCGACCCGATCAAGAACGAAGCCTCCAACGGCCTGCATAACGTGCGCGGCACCCTGTCCATGGCCCGCACCTCCAACCCCAACTCGGCCACCAGCCAGTTCTTCATCAACGTCGCCGACAATGCCTTCCTCGACCCGGGCCGCGACGCCGGCTACGCCGTATTCGCCAAGGTGGTGAGCGGCATGGACGTGGTGGACCAGATCGTCAATTCCCAGACCACCACCAAGCAAGGCATGCAGAACGTGCCTGTGGACCCGGTGCTGATCAAGTCGGCCAAGCGCATCGACTGAATCCGCCAGCCTGTCCCGACGGCGGCGCCCCACCCGGCGCCCCGTCCGCTTTCAGCACAGGAGAGCCCGCACCCCGGGCTTCAAGACCCCCATGCTCTTTCGTCGTTTTGAACAACTGATCGATATCTTCCGCGACGCCCCCAGCGCCACCCCACCCAATCGGGTCCTGCCGTTCTACTTCCACTACATCAAGCAAGTCTGGCCGAGCTTCGTCGCCCTGCTGGTGGTGGGCCTGTTCGTGGCCCTGATCGAGGTGTCGCTGTTCAGCTACCTGAGCACCATCATCGACCTGGCCCAGGGCACGCCCAGCGCCCAGGTGTTCAGCGACCACGGCCTGGAACTGGCCTGGATGGCGGTGGTGGCCCTGCTGTTCCGGCCGCTGATGGTGGGCCTGCACGACCTGTTGATGCACCAGACCATCAACCCCGGCATGACCAGCCTGATCCGCTGGCAGAACCACAGCTACGTGCTGCGCCAGAGCCTGAACTTCTTCCAGAACGACTTCGCCGGGCGCATCGCCCAGCGCATCATGCAGACCGGCTACTCGCTGCAGGATTCCTCGGTGCAGGTGATCGACGCCCTGTGGCACGTGACCATCTACGCCATCGGTTCTCTGGTGCTGTTCGCCGACGCCGACTGGCGCCTGATGATCCCCCTGCTGCTGTGGATCACAGGCTTCATCGGCGCCATGCGCTACTTTGTGCCGCGCATCCAGCAGCGCTCGGTGGACGCCTCCGACGCCCGCTCAAAACTCATGGGGCGGATCGTCGACGGCTACACCAACATCACCACCCTCAAGCTCTTCGCCCACACCCATTTCGAGCAGAGCTACGCCCGCGAGGCGATTGCCGAGCAGACCGAGAAAAGCCAGCTGGCCGGGCGCGTGGTCACCGCCATGGACGTGACCATCACCAGCCTCAACGGCCTGCTGATTGTCAGCACCACGGGCCTGGCCCTGTGGCTGTGGAGCCAGTCGCTGATCAGCGCCGGGGCCATCGCCCTGGCCACCGGCCTGGTGATCCGCATCGTCAACATGTCCGGCTGGATCATGTGGGTGATCAACGGCATCTTCGAAAACATCGGCATGGTCGAGGACGGTTTGCAGAGCATCGCCCAGCCGCTGCAGCTCACCGACCGCGAACAGGCGCCCAAGCTGGCCGTGGCCCAGGGCGGCGTACGCTTCGAGCATGTGGAGTTTCATTACGGCAAGGCCAACAAGGTCATCAGCAACCTCAACCTGGAGATCCGTCCCGGCGAGAAGATCGGCCTGATCGGCCCGTCCGGGGCCGGCAAATCGACTCTGGTCAACCTGCTGCTGCGCCTCTACGACCTGCAGGGCGGGCAGATCCTCATCGACGGCCAGAACATCGCCGAAGTGACCCAGGAAAGCCTGCGCGAACGCATCGGCATGATCACCCAGGACACCTCGCTGCTGCACCGTTCGATCCGCGACAACCTGCTCTACGGCCGCCCCGACGCCACGGACGATGAACTCTGGGAAGCAGTGCGCAAGGCCCGCGCCGATGAGTTCATCCCGCTGTTGTCCGATGCCCAGGGCCGCACCGGCTTCGATGCCCATGTCGGGGAGCGCGGGGTCAAGCTGTCCGGCGGTCAGCGCCAGCGCATCGCCATTGCCCGGGTCCTGCTCAAGGACGCGCCGATCCTGATCATGGACGAGGCCACCTCGGCCCTGGACTCGGAAGTCGAAGCGGCGATCCAGGAAAGCCTGGAAACCCTGATGCAGGGCAAGACCGTGATCGCCATCGCCCACCGCCTCTCCACCATCGCCCGCATGGACCGCCTGGTGGTCCTGGAGCACGGGCGCATCGCCGAGACCGGCACCCACGCCGAACTGCTGGCCCATGGCGGTTTGTACGCGCGCCTGTGGCAGCACCAGACCGGAGGGTTCGTCGGCATCGACTGATCTGTAGCCGCTGCCGCAGGCTGCGATCGGCACCGCAGGGGCCGCAGAACCTGCATCCGCGGTTTGCCTGGTCAATCGCGGTGGCCGCCTTGCGAGTCCTGCGGACTCGATCGCAGCCTGCGGCAGCGGCTACAGGGTGCTGATCAGTTACACAAAGTCGCCGCACAACGCGCCAGGGCCCTGGTTTCAAGGGCTCTGGCGTTTTTTTGGGCGGGCTGGAATTGCGCCAAAAGCCTGCTGTACTCACCCTAGGTTCCGGAGCGGAACCTGTAGTTAACCTGCGGGATGCATAACAGCTGTATCGCGTTGATAGGTTGACCTATCAAGGACTCCTCCATGTCTTTGTTCAAACGTTCCGTTACCGAAATGCTCGGTACTTTCTGGCTGGTCCTGGGCGGGTGCGGCAGCGCCGTGCTCGCGGCGGCCTTTCCCAATGTCGGCATCGGCCTGCTGGGCGTCGCCCTGGCCTTCGGCCTGACGGTGCTGACCATGGCCTTCGCCATCGGCCATATCTCCGGTTGTCACTTGAACCCCGCGGTGTCCGTAGGGCTGGTGGTGGGCGGACGCTTTCCGGCCAAGGAACTGCCGGCCTACATCGTTGCCCAGGTGATCGGCGGGGTGATCGCCGCGGCGTTGCTGTACTTCATCGCCAGCGGCAAGCCGGGCTTCGAGCTGGCCTCGGGGCTGGCCTCCAACGGCTACGGCGCACACTCCCCAGGCGGCTACTCCATGGCCGCGGGGTTTGTCTGCGAGCTGGTGATGACCTTGATGTTCGTGGTGATCATCCTCGGCGCCACCGACAAACGCGCCCCGGCGGGACTGGCGCCGATCGCCATCGGCCTGGCCCTGACCCTGATCCACCTGATCTCGATCCCGGTCACCAACACTTCGGTCAACCCGGCCCGCAGCACCGGCCCCGCGCTGATCGTCGGCGGCTGGGCCTTGCAGCAACTGTGGCTGTTCTGGCTGGCGCCGATCCTCGGCGCGGTGATCGGCGGCGTGGTCTACCGCTGGCTGGGCAAGGAAGACAACTGACCGGCAGCGGCGAGGGTCACGCCTGCCGATAGGGCAAGGCGTCCCTCGCCTCCTCGGCATAGGCGCGAACCCCGGCCCGCTCCTGTTGCAGGAAGTCCTGCACCGCGGCGTTCAAGCCGGGGTGGCGCAGGTAATGCCAGGAGCGGGTGATCACCGGTTCGAAGCCGCGAATCAGCTTGTGCTCGCCCTGGGCGCCGGCGTCGAAACGCTGCAGCCCCTGGGCGATGGCGTAGTCCATGCCCTGGTAGAAACAGGTCTCGAAATGCAGGCGGTCGAACTCCGCCAGGCAGCCCCAGTAGCGGCCGTAGAAGCTGTCGCCGCCCACCAGGCTGAAGGCCATGGCCACCGGGCGCCCGCCCTGCTTGGCCAGAACCACGCGAATCGCTTCGGGCATGCGCTCGGCCAACAGGCTGAAAAAGGCCCGGGTCAGGTACGGCGACTGACGCCGCACCGCATAGGTGTTGGCGTAGCAGGCGTAGACGAAATCCCACTGCGCCTCGTCCAGTTCATGGCCTTCGAACCACTGGAAATCAAAGCCCTGCCCCGCCACCTGCTCGCGCTCCTTGCGCATCTGCTTGCGCTTGCGCGAGCTCAAGGCGTCGAGGAAATCCTGAAAGTCGCGATAACCGCGATTCTGCCAGTGGAACTGGCAGCCCAGGCGCTGCTGCCAACCCGGTTGCTGTTCCAGGGCGGCGTCGCTGAAGTCGTCGGTGAAGTTGATATGGGCACTGGAAAGTCCTTCGATCTCCAGATAACCGGGCAGGCTTTTCAACAGCTCGAAGGCATCCGCCTGGGTCGCCGCCAGCACCCGCGCGCCACTCACCGGGCTGAACGGCACCGCCGTCAGCAGCTTGGGGTAATAGTCGATCCCGGCCCGCGCGCAGGCATCGGCCCAGCCGTGATCGAACACGTATTCACCGTAGGAATGCCATTTGCGATAGCTGGGCAGCGCCGCCAGCAGGCGGCCGTCTTCCACATGCAACAGGTGCTCGGCCTGCCAGCCCGAGCGCGGACCGAGGCTGCCACTGTCTTCCAGGGCACTGAGAAAAGCGTGGCGCACAAAGGGTTGCCCGTCCTTGAGCAAGCCATCCCATTGCGCGGGATCGACGGCAGACAGACTGTTCAAGGATTGCAGCGGCATCGGGGTCCCCGGAATTCAGATCGGACAACCCGGCGAGTATCCTCCATCCCCGGGCTCACCGAAACCGCTAGCACCGGGGCACGTCCTCAACGCCCCAGATGCTCGGCGAGAAAATCGATGAACACCCGGGATTTGCGCGGCAGGTGCGCGCTGTTGGGAAACAGCACATGCACCGGCTGCGTGGCCAGGCCGTACTGCGGCAGGACCCGCACCAGGCGGCCGCTGCCCAGGTCGTCGAGGATCATCCACTCCGGCAGCACCGCCAGCCCCAGGCCGGCCAGGGCCAGGGCGCGAATCGCCGTCGCCGAGTTGGATTCGTGCCCGGGGCCGACCTTCACCTCCACCGCGCCACGGCGCGGATGGTTGAAGGTCCAGCTGGGCGGCCCGGCCAGATTGCTGTTACCGATCCACGGCAATGCGCTCAGGTCCTCGATCTGCTGCAACTCCCGGCCCTCGAGCAGCGCCGGGCTGGCCACCAGGGCAATGGCGTAGTCCGAAAGCTTGCGCCCCTTGAATCCCGAGTCCGCCAGGTGGCCGAGGCGGATCACCAGGTCGAGCTTTTCCGCGACCAGATCATTCAGCGATGAATTGAAGTGATAGCTCAGGCGCACCTCGGGGTAGCGCGCGGTGAACAGTGGCAGGATCGGCAGCACGAAAGTCTCCGCGTACTCCGCCGTGGAACTGATGCGCAACTTGCCGCTGACCCGGTTGCGCCCATGCAGCACGTTGTCAAAGGCCGTGTCGATATTGGCGACAATCCCCTTGAATTCGTCGTAGAGATCCTGGCCGGTTTCGGTCAGCGTCACCTGCCGCGTGGTGCGCACCAGCAAGGTGCTCGCCAGTGCCTGCTCCAGGGCCTTGATATGCAGGCTGGCCATGGCTTTGCTAATGCCAAGGTACTGCGCGGCGCGGGTGTAGGAACCGAAGTCGACCACCGCGAGGAAGGTCTGCACCCGGTGCAACTGGCTGTGAAAAGTCTCGCTCACTGTCAAGCCTCGTTAAACAATGCGTCAAGTATAGGCACCTCGACACTCCGCCCCCAAGCTCCCTAAGCTGCGCGCAAAAAGGGAGACGGCATGACTGACAGATACAAAGTGGCGGTGGTATTTCTCCTCGGGTTCTTTATCGACTGCGTCAACATCTTCATGTCGGCGGTGGCCCTGCCCAGCATTGCCAGCCACTTGCAGGTGTCCAGCGCCGCCGTGGCCTGGGTCGCCAACGCCTACATCCTCGGCCTGACCCTGGTCATTGCCATCAGCACCTGGCTGGCCGCACGCTTCGGCAACCGCCAGGTACTCTGCGCCTCGATGCTGCTGTTCAGTGGCGCGGGGCTGATGTGCGGACTGGCCGACAGCTTCATGTCGCTGGTGTTCTGGCGGTTGCTTCAGGGCATGGCCGGCGGTCTGCTGATTCCCCTGGGGCAGGCACTGACTTTCAACCTGTTCCAGGGCGCGCAACGGGCACGAATCTCCACCCTGGTGATGGCCGTGGCCCTGCTGGCGCCGGCGCTTTCACCGACGCTGGGCGGAGCGATTGTCGATCACAGCTCCTGGCGCTGGGTGTTCTTCGCCAGCCTGCCGCTGTCGCTGCTGGCGGCCCTGCTGTCCTGGTGCTGGATCAACCCTGAACCCACGGCGCCCGCGGATCGCCCGGACCTGCGCGGCCTACTGCTGGTGAGCGCCAGCCTGGGCGGTCTGCTACTCGGCATGTCGCTGTACGGCAGCGGCTACCCGCTGTATCAGGCTATACCGGGGGTGGTCGCCGGCCTGCTATTGGCAGAGTGCTACCGGCGCCATTGCCAGACCTGTGCCCGGCCCATCGTCGAACTGCGACTGCTGAAAAATCTGCGCCTGAGCCTGTCGGTGGCGATCTATCACGCCATTCCGGGGATCTTCACCGGGGTCAATCTGCTGAGCCTGTTCTTCCTCCAGGAGCACCTGCACCTGAGCGCCCGGCACAGCGGCATGTTCATGCTGCTGTACGCCGCCGGCGCGCTGCTGGCGATGCTGGCGGGCGGGCGCTTCTACAATCGTCTGGGCGCCTCGCGGCTGTTCGCCATGGCCCTGGTGCTGCACAGCGCCGGCATCGCCACGTTGTGCGAGGTCGACTCGACTGCCGACCTGCCGCTGCTGGCGCTGGCCTACCTCTTGATGGGCCTGGGCGGCGGTGCCGGCGCCAACACCGCGCAGACCACCGCCCTGCTGGACTTCGACGGCGCCGATACGCACCAGGCCAGCGTGATCTGGAACATCAACCGGCAGGTGGCATTCAGCCTCGGCGCCGCCTGGTTGCTGATGCTCTACAACCTGCTGCTGGGGTACTCCGATGCCACCGGCGCCTACCACCTGAGCCTGTTGCTGGCGGCCGTAGCCGGTCTGCTGCCGCTGCTGACCCTGAACCGACTCCCCTCCATGAAGGCCTCACATGCCCAACTCGATCATTGAACAAGCGCAACACAGCGTGCAGCGGATTCACCAACTGATTCACCGCGTCTTCAGCAACCAGCAGGGGGACGCCGCGGCCTGCCTCGACCCCTTGCTGGAACTGTTCGCCCAAGACTTCCAGATGGTCACCACCGGCGGCGCCCTGGTGGGCCGCGAGCAGGTGCAACAGCTGTTTCGCACGGGCCTGGGCAAGCGCCCGGGGCTGCAGATCAGGCTCAGCGACCTGCATTGCGTGTGGCAGGAAGGCCAGTGCGCGGCGATCCGCTACAAGGAAATCCAGCGCCTGGACTCGCTCGAAACCGCGCGCCTGTCCCTGGCGATCATCCGTGTCCAGGACAACTCGGCGCAGTGGCTGTACCTGCACGAAACCACCTGCCCCTGACCCCGCAGGCCCGAGCCCCGACCTCGGGCCAAGCCGCTCCACCCCGACTCCCCGACCTCTTCCTGGGCGACACCCACTCGCTTAGCGGCGGCTGAACGCCCTCCGACATTTCCCCTTTCCCGGCACCCACCACGCCCCCGCCCGGGGGTGTATGGCCGTCAGCAATCGTCATCGACACGCCATTACTTTGCCACCCCGCTGTCATAAACCATCGTGATACTGGCGCCTGTTTTTAGAGCGCCGGGTTCTACCCGACCACTGTTTTCCGATCTGCACAGGTCGGTTGTGTCCAGGATGGTTGAGCCATCCACTCTTACCTTCGGAGATTGCTATGCGTCTTGCTTCCACGAAAACCGCGGCAGCCCTGTGTGGCGGCCTGTTACTGGCCATGAGCGTGCCCGCCAGTGCTGCGGTCGACGCCAAACTGCTCGACATGCTCAAGGCCAACGGCTCGATTTCCCAGGCGCAGTACGTTGAACTGCAAGCCGAACTGGCCAAGGATCAGAAGGCCCAGCAAATCGCTCAGCAAGCGCAGCAAGAAACCAATGAACAAGTGGCGGCGGCGGCCAAGAAAGCCAACGAGCTGAGCGCCTTCGACCAGAAGCTGGCCTGGGCGGCCAAGACGCAGTTCAAGGGCGACGTTCGAATCCGCCAGGAAACCGTCAAGATCGATGGCGAAGCCAACAACGGCGGCCGCGACAAGGATCGCCAGCGCATCCGTGCTCGCCTGGGCGCCTACAGCGAGATCAACCCGCAGGTGGACACCGGCATCCGCATCGCCACCGGCGGCGGCGACGATGCCCGCTCCACCAACCAGGACATGGACAACTACTTCGACAAGAAACAGATCTGGCTGGACCTGGGCTACATCGACTATCACCCGGACGCGGTCAAGAACCTGCACGTGATCGGCGGCAAGATGCTGCAACCCTGGGTCAGCATGGGCGACGTGATCTGGGACAGTGACATCAACCCTGAAGGCCTGGCCGTCACCTACAAATACCCACTGGGCGGCAGCGCCGAACTGTTCGGCAGCCTGGGTAACTACACTCTCAAGGACAACGTCGACGGCGAAGGCGTGCAGTTCCGTCACGACCTGCGCCTGACCGCCGGCCAACTGGGTAGCCGCTTCGCCCTCACCGACAACCTGAAGCTGACCCTCGGCGGCAGCGTCTATGCCTACCAGAACGACAAGGACAGCCGTTGCACCGGCACCTCCACCCCTTGCGCCCTGGCGGTCAACGGCAACTCGGCCGACAACCAGTTCCGCCTGTACGAAGGCTTCAGCCAGATCGATATCGGCGGCCTGCCGATGCCGCTGTCGTTCTACGGCCAGTACGTGAAGAACAACGATGCGGTGAACGATCAGGACACCGCCTGGCTGCTGGGCGCCAAGTCGAAGGTCTTCGGCTTCAACCTCGACTACAACTACCGCGACGTGCAGCGCAATGCCGTGGTCGGCGCCTTTACCGACTCCGACTTCGCCAACGGCACCACCGGTTCCCGCGGTCACAAGTTCAAGGTCGGTTACGACATCGACAAGAACTTCGCCCTGGGCGCGACCTACTTCCTGACCAAGGCCGACTACTCCAGCCGCACCCAGCGCGACGCCAATACCAACACCCTGCAACTGGACGCCGAGGCCAAGTTCTAAGCGACCCGCTCGTACACCGCAGACGCTGGGCGTGCCAGCCGCGCACAACGTCTGCCGGGTTTCAACAGTCCGGCGCGGGGCAACGCTCCCCCATCATCCGTTCGTGGTCGCCGCGCCGGCCTGTGTTTTCCCCGCTCAAGCATCCTTGCTGCGTTGCGTCGCCAGACGCTCGGCCAAGGCATCCAAGCCCTCCAGGGGCGGCTCCGGCAACACCCGCAAGGTGGCCTGGAGCAGGCGCATCTGGCGAATGAAACGCCGGCAATTGGGGCAGAACAGCAGGTGATGGCGCACCATCAGGCGCTCGCGAAAGCTCAACTGACCATCCAGGTAATCACTGGAACGTGCCACTTGTTCCTTACAGGTCAGCATTGGCCGGTTTCCTCAAAATGCTCCACGGTGGCGAAGACCTTCAGACGTGCCCGATGCAACAGCACCCGGACATTGGAGAGCGTGAGCCCCAAAAGATTACAGATTTCTTCCAGCTCCAGGCCCTGGCGCTCGCGCAGCAGCAGGACGCTGCTTTGCAACTCCGAGAGGCTGAGCAGGGTGTGTTCCAGGCACTCGCGCAGCTCGGACTCGGTCAGCAGGGCTTCGGGGGTGTCTTCGTGCCAGGCGAAAGGCGCCACCAGCCAGTGGCCATCGCTGGAGGAGAAACGCTCATCGCCCACCGTGCCGTGAGGCGCGGGCAGATCATCGAGCAAGACTTCCCGGCGATTCTGTTTATAGCGGCCCTTGGCCGCGTTGGCGGTGATGGTCAGCAGCCAGGTCTTGAGGCTGGAACGCCCCTGAAAGCCCGACAGATTGCGCACCACCGACAGCCAGGCGTCCTGCACCACTTCATCGGCGTGACGATTGCCGACAATCGCGTAAGCCACCGCGCGCATGGCGCTCTGGTAGGTGCTGACCAGTTCCTTGTAAGCCTTTTGTTCGCCCGCCAACAGGCGCTCTAGCAGTTGCGTGTCATCAGCAGCAGCCATTCGTGCCTCGTTCAATCATGCAGGTTTAAGAGGGTGTGACGCGCCAATGCCGCCCGGCGCCACACCCGCATCAGCCTAGATCAACGCTTGCGCAGCAGGACGCTACCGATCGAATAACCGGCGCCGAAGGAGCTGAGCACCGCCAGTGAGCCACTGGCCAGGTCGTCCTGGTACTTGTGGAAGGCAATCACCGAGCCGGCCGAACTGGTGTTGGCGTAGGTATCGAGAATCACCGGCGCCTCTTCCACCGAGGCTTCGCGGCCCAGGAGCTTCTTGACGATCAGGTGGTTCATGCTGAGGTTGGCCTGGTGCAGCCAGAAGCGCTTCACGTCGCTGACGTTGAGCTGGTTCTCTTCCAGGTGCGCGGCGATCAGCTCGGCCACCATCGGGCACACGTCGCGGAACACCTTGCGGCCTTCCTGGACGAACAGCTTGTCGCGGGTACCGACGCCCTCTTCCGCGGCGCGGTTGAGGAAGCCGAAGTTATTGCGGATGTTGTTGGAGAACTGGGTCAGCAGCTTGGTGCTGACGATCTCGAACTGGTGCGGGGAGGTGGCCAGGTCGGCGCGCTCGATGATCACCGCGGTGGCGGCGTCGCCGAAGATGAAGTGGCTGTCGCGGTCGCGGAAGTTCAGGTGCCCGGTGCAGACTTCCGGGTTGACCATCAGGATCGCCCGGGCCTGGCCCAGTTGCACGCAGTTGCTGGCGGCCTGGATGCCGAAGGTCGCCGAGGAGCAGGCCACGTTCATGTCGAAACCGAAGCCCTGGATGCCCAGGGCGGCCTGGACTTCGATGGCGATGGCCGGGTAGGCGCGCTGCAGGTTGGAGCAGGCGACGATCACCCCGTCGATGTCGGCGGCGGTCTTGCCGGCCCGTTGCAGGGCCTGTTCGGCGGCGGCCACGGCCATCTGGCAGAGCACCGACCACTCGTCGTTGGAGCGCTCCGGCAGGCGCGGCGTCATGCGCTGCGGATCGAGGATGCCGTCCTTGTCCATGACAAAGCGGCTCTTGATGCCCGAGGCTTTTTCGATGAACGCGGCGTTGGATTCCGTCAGGGCCTGCACTTCACCGCGCTCGATGGCGGCGGCGTTGTCGCTGTTGAACTGATGGACGTAGGCGTTGAAGGACTCCACCAGCTCTTCGTTGGAGATGCTGTTGGCCGGGGTAAACAGGCCGGTGCCGCTGATGACGACGTTATGCACGGTCGTTCCTCTAATGTGTTGAGGCAGAAGGTATTGGCACCGTCGTACCAAACCGTAAAGGGACGGCTCCCGCTGAGGGAGCCGTTGCTGGCATCGCTTTATTCCGATCCGCCCGGGCTGGCTGGGGTGCAGCTAACCGGGGCCGGCATTTATGACGGCGAAGTTTGCCATAACCATCGATCTTTCGCCGCAACTGCAAGATCGACGGAGCGCGCGAGGGTCAGGCTTCGACCTGGCTCCATTGCTTGCTCAGGCGCTTGTCGGAAATCGGCACCTTGGTCCCCAACTGCTGGGCAAACAGCGACACCCGGTACTCCTCCAGCCACCAGCGGTACAGCTCCAGTTGCGGATCGCGCTTGCCTTCCTGGGCATGTTTCTGCGCCCGGGTCTGGTACTGGCTCCACAGACCGGCCAGCTCGCTGCTCCAGACCCGGTCCTTCTGCACCTGACTGCCGAGTTTCTCGAAACGCAGTTCCACCGCCTTGAGGTAGCGCGGCAGTTCCTTGAGCCACAGGGCCGGGGTTTCCCGGACAAAGCCCGGGTACACCAGATTCGCCAACTGCGACTTGATGTCATTGAGGGCCACGGCCTGGGCCAGGTCGATCTTGCCCTTGAAGCGTTTTTGCAGGCCGTGCCAGAGCTTGAGGATCTCCAGGGTCAGGCGCGCCAGACGCTCGGCGTGCTCGGTCCAGGCGCCGCGCTTGCGCTCGGCCAGGGACGCCAGCCCCGCGCCATCCCGGGGCAGCGTGGCTTCGCCGTCGAGGATGCAGCTGTCGAGGCAGGCCAGCAGAATGTCCTCCACCAGCGCATCGACCCGACCCAGTTCGCGGTACAGCAGGCCCAGCTCGGTCAGCCCCGGCAGTTTGCCGCGCAGGAACTTGGCGGGTTCGGCCAGTTGCTGCAACAGCAGGCGCTGCAAGGCCCGACGGTGCTGGAACTCGGCTTCGGCGGCGGTGGAGAAGCGCCCTTCCTTGACCGTCCCGCCCTCCTCGACCAACGCCGGGTACACGGTCATCGACAGCCCGGCGATCTTCTGCTGGGTCTTTTCCGCAACGGCGGCAAACACACGGGCTTCCACCGGCTGCTGGCTCTTGGCGGTCTGCGGCACCGCCAGGGCGGCCTGGCTGGCTTCGGCAAAACGCGCGGTCAGTTCGGCCAGGTCGCGGCCTTCGCCGAGGAACTTGCCCTGGGCGTCGACGATTTCCAGGTTCATCCGCAGGTGGCTTTCCACCTGTTGTTCGGCTTCGCTCCAGGCTTCGTCGCTGACCCGCGCGCCGGTCATGCGCAGCAGCTCGCGGCCCAGGGCCTGGGGCAAGGAGCCTTCGGCGAAGACCATGCGCTGCAAGGCCGCCTTGACGAAGTCCGGCACCGGCACGAAGTTCTTGCGCAGGGCCTTGGGCAGGTTGCGCACCAGGGCAATGCACTTGGCCTCGATCAGCCCCGGCACCAGCCATTCCAGGCGTTCGGCGGGCAGCGCCGGCAGCAGCGGCGCCGGCACCCGCAGGGTCACGCCGTCGCGGGGATGGTTGGGTTCGAAGTGATAACTCAGGGCCAGTTCCAGATCGCCGATATGCAGGGTGTCCGGGTACTGCTTGGCGGTGACCTCGCTGGCCTCGCGGGCCAGCACGTCTTCCTCGCGCATGATCAGCAGCTGCGGGTTCTTCTGGCTGTGCACCCGGTACCAGCTGTCGAAGGTCGCGGTCTGGTGGATCTCCGCCGGCAAACGTGCGTCGTAGAAGGCGAACAGGGTTTCCTCGTCCGCCAGGATGTCCCGGCGCCGGGCCTTGGCTTCCAGGGCGTCGAGCTGCTCCAGCAACTGGGTGTTGGCGCTCAGGCACTTGGCCTTGGACTGGATCTCGCCGCGCACCAGGGCCTCGCGGATAAACAGCTCGCGGGACACCACCGGGTCCACCGGGCCGTAATGCACCGGCCGGCGGCCGACCACGATCAGCCCGAACAGGGTGATCTGCTCGTAGGCCACCACCTGGCCGCGCTTCTTCTCCCAATGGGGCTCGAAGTGGTTCTTCTTCACCAGGTGGCCGGCCAGGGGCTCGATCCAGTCCGGCTCGATCTTGGCCACCATGCGCGCATAGAGCTTGGTGGTTTCCACCAGTTCGGCGGTCATCAGCCATTGCGGGCGCTTCTTGCCCAGGCCCGAGGACGGGTGAATCCAGAAACGTCGCTGGCGAGCCCCCAGATAATCGCCGTCTTCGGTCTTCTGGCCGATCTGGCTCAGCAGCCCCACCAAGACCGCCTTGTGCAGTTTCGGGTAGTCCGCCGGTTCCTTGTTCAGGCTCAGTTGCAGGTCGCGGCAGATCAGGCTCAGTTGCCGGTGCGAGTCGCGCCACTCGCGCAGGCGCAGGTAATTCAGGAAGTTCTTGCGGCACCAGTTGCGCAACGGGCTGGCGCTCAGGGCCTGGCGCTGCTCTTCGAAACCGCGCCACAGGTTGACCAGCCCGGCGAAGTCCGAGTCCACGTCCTTCCACTGCGCGTGGGCCTGATCAGCGGCCTGCTGACGCTCCGGCGGACGCTCGCGGGGGTCCTGGATCGACATCGCGCTGGCGACGATCAGCACTTCCTGCAGGCTGCCGAGCTTGGCCGCTTCCAGCAGCATGCGGCCCATGCGCGGGTCCACCGGCAGACGCGCCAGTTGCCGGCCCAGCGGCGTCAGCTGGCTGTTGCGGTCCACCGCCGAGAGTTCCTGCAGCAGGTTGAAACCGTCGCTGATGGCCTTGCCATCCGGCGGCTCGATAAACGGGAAGGCGGTGATTTCCCCCAGGCGCAGATGGAGCATCTGCAGGATCACCGCCGCCAGGTTGGTGCGCAGGATTTCCGGGTCGGTGAACTCCGGCCGGCCGAGGAAATCCTCCTCGCTGTACAGGCGCACGCAGATCCCCGGCTCGACCCGGCCGCAACGGCCTTTACGCTGGTTGGCGCTGGCCTGGGAAATCGCCTCGATGGGCAGGCGCTGGACCTTGGCCCGGTAGCTGTAGCGGCTGATGCGCGCGGTGCCGCTGTCGATCACGTAACGGATGCCCGGCACGGTCAGCGAGGTTTCCGCGACGTTGGTGGCCAGCACCACGCGGCGGCCAGGGTGCGACTGGAAGATGCGCTGCTGTTCCGCCGGCGACAGGCGCGCGTACAGCGGCAGGATCTCGGTGTGCTTGAGCTGGGCCTTGCGCAGCATCTCCGCGGCGTCGCGGATCTCTCGCTCGCCGGGCAGGAACACCAGCACGTCCCCGGGGCTGCGCCGCTCGCTACGCTCGTAGGCGGCGATTTCATCCAGGGTGGCAAGGATCGCCTGATCCACCGTGAGGTCGTCCTCGACCCGGTTGCCCTCCTCGTCCTGCTCCAGGGTCAGCGGGCGATACCAGGTTTCCACCGGGAAGGTGCGGCCGGAGACTTCGACGATCGGCGCGTTATCGAAGTGCTTGGAGAAGCGCTCCAGGTCGATGGTCGCCGAGGTGATGATGACCTTCAGGTCCGGGCGCCGTGGCAGCAGGGTCTTGAGGTAACCGAGGAGGAAGTCGATGTTCAGGCTGCGCTCGTGGGCCTCGTCGACGATGATCGTGTCGTAGCGTTCCAGGTAGCGGTCATTCTGGGTTTCCGCCAGCAGGATGCCGTCGGTCATCAGCTTGATCAGGGTGCTGGCGTCGCTCTGATCCTCGAAACGCACCTGATAACCCACCAGCGAACCCAGGGGCGTGGCCAGTTCTTCGGCGACCCGGCTGGCAACACTGCGGGCGGCGATCCGCCGAGGCTGGGTATGGCCGATCAGGCCGTGCTGGCCGCGACCGATCTCCAGGCAGATCTTCGGCAACTGGGTGGTTTTGCCCGAGCCGGTCTCGCCGGCAATGATCAGCACCTGATGCTTGAGCAGCGACTCCTTGATCTCGTCGCGCTTGGCGGCGATCGGCAGGCTGTCGTCGTAGCGAATCGGCGGCACGCTGTCGCGTCGTGCCGTCACCAGGTTGCACGACGCCTGCATCCGCTCCAGCCACTGGGCGAGCTTGGCCTCGTCGGGCTTCTTGCGCAGCTCAAGCAACTGCCGACGCAAGCGGTGGCGGTCGGCGAGCATGGCGTGATCGAGGTTTTTCAGCAGTTGGTCGATTGCAGGCGATTCGGAAGTCATAGGAAAGCAGCGGCAAGCTTCAAGCGAAAAGCCGCAAGATTAACGCAGCTTTGCGCTTTTAGCTTGCTGCTTGTCACTTACCGCCAGCCGCTGCTTCTATTCGTCCTCCAGGCCTTTGCGCCGGTAAGGAAAGACATCGATGATCTTGCCGGCGCGAATCGCCTCTTGCAGGCCTTTCCAGTAGTCGGCGTTGTACAGCTCGCCGTGCAACTGGTCGAACAGCTTGCGCTGGCCGGCATCGGCGAACAGGAACGGCGGGAACTCCTCGGGGAACACATCATGCGGGCCGATGGAGTACCAGGGTTCGGAAGCCATCTCGTCTTCCGGGGTGCGAGGCGCCGGAATGTGGCGGAAGTTGGCTTCGGTGAGAAAGCAGATTTCGTCGTAGTCGTAGAACACCACCCGGCCGTGGCGGGTGACGCCAAAGTTCTTCAGCAGCATGTCGCCGGGGAAGATGTTGGCCGCCGCCAGTTGCTTGATCGCCAGACCGTAGTCCTCCAGGGCCTCGCGCACCTGGTCCGGATTGGCGTGCTCCAGGTAGAGGTTGAGCGGGGTCATGCGGCGCTCGGTCCAGCAGTGGCGGATCAGCACCGTCTGGTCTTCCACGGCCACGGTGGACGGCGCCACCTCCAGCAGTTCCTCAAGGCAGGCCGGGTCGAACTTGCTCAGGGGGAAGCGGAAATCGGCGAACTCCTGGGTATCGGCCATGCGCCCGACCCGATCCACGCTTTTCACCAGCCGGTATTTCTCGATCACCGTGGCCCGGTCGACGTTTTTCGACGGCGAGAAACGGTCCTTGATGATCTTGAACACGGTGTTGAAGCCCGGCAGGGTGAACACGCTCATGACCATGCCACGCACACCGGGGGCCATGATGAAGCGGTCATCGGTGCTGGCCAGGTGATTGATCAGGGCGCGGTAGAACTCCGACTTGCCGTGCTTGTAGAAGCCGATCGAGGTGTACAGCTCGGCGATGTGCTTGCCCGGCAGGATGCGCTTGAGAAAGCCGATGAATTCCGCGGGCACCGGCACGTCCACCATGAAGTACGAGCGGGTGAAGGAGAAGATGATCGAGACATCCGCTTCGTCAGTGATCAGCGCATCGATCTGGATGCCCCGGCCTTCGCGGTGCAGCAAGGGGATCACCAGCGGCCACTGTTCCTCGTGGGTGAAGATGCGTCCCACCAGGTACGCGCCCTTGTTGCGGTAGAGCACCGAGGAAAACAGCTCCAGGGTCAGTTCCGGGTCCTTGCACACCCAGTCCGGCAGGTTCTCCCGCAGTTGCGCTTCCAGGCGCCGCAGGTCCCCCGCCAGATCGGCATAGTCCTCGCTGAAACGGTAGTCGGCGAACACCTGTTCGAGCATCGCCGGCAGGTTGCCCTTGGGGTGGTAGCTGCGGGTCTGCGCGGCCCGGGCCCGGCGCAGGCTGGGCCGGGTGGTGTGGATGAACATGCAGCCATCGCTGATCAGGTCATGGCTGAACAGGCCGCAAAAGATCGAGTTGTACCAGGTCTCGGACAGCTCATCGTCAAAACGCAGGTCGATCAGGCTGATGTAGGCGCTTTTCACCAGTGGCCACTGGCCGACATCCATCAGCGCATCGTCGCTGAAGGCCTGGTGCAGGCGGGCCACGGTTTCCCCGACCTTTTCCTCATACAGGTTGATCCGCGCCGCCGAGGCTTTCTGCGCCTCCTGCCACTGCGCCTGCTCGAAGCGCTGCCGGGCACCGTCGGTGATCTGGCGAAAGTGCTCGCGGTAGTCGTCGAAGCCATCGAGGATCATTCGAGCGATATCGGCGGCGGGCCATGACTGCGGCATAAGTAGACCTCTGCGGGAATTTGCGATGCCAGAGCTTAGCCAGTGAAACGACCCGAGGAGAAGCGCATTTTTCGCCCAGCCTGCCGCGCCGGGAAATCTTTGCTGACGATTGCCGGCCATTTTTTTAAATCGACCGTTCGGTCAATAAAAAACCTGCGGGTCGGCACCGCCAGGGCTTTATCGATTCATCCGCAGGCCTTCCAGTACGCGGCGTGAGGGCCTCATGCCTTGCGCAAACCGGTAGCGCAAAAGTTGCTCCCGTTGCCGGGAAACACTCACGACTATCGGGGAAAAGGCTCTATTCAGGGACTTTCAAAGTAGTGGCACTTTGCCATATAAAGCGCCCACCCTCCCCTAACAACAGCGCTAAATCAGCGAGGGCCGAATGTTTTTTTAATGTTTTCAAGGAGCACATGATGTCGATCAGGAATATTCGAATCGGCTTGCGAGCCAGCCTGAGCTTTACGGTACTGGCCGCCTTGCTGGTGACAGTCGGGCTGTTCTGCCTGGGGCAGATGGCAACCCTGCGCGAAAGTGCAAAAGTCATCGAGGCCTCGTGGATGCCCAGCATCGAGAACATCCATGACAGCGCCGCCAATATCGCCACCATCCGCCTGGAAGCGCTGCGCCTGCTGGTCAATGACCAGCCCCTGAGTCGGGAAAAAAGCAAGCGCATGATCGCCGACGAACGCCTGGAACTGGCCCAACGCCTGGAGCAGCACAAGGCCCTGCTGACCAACGAGCAGGAAGCGGCGCTGCTGGCACGGCTGAAAAACGCCATCGACCAGTACACAACCCTTCTGCAAGACATCATCCAGCAGATCGATAGCGGCCTTAAGGAGCAGGCCTACACCCGACTCAACGCTGAACTGGCCCCCCTGGGCAACCAGCTGGACAGCACCCTGGAAGAGCTGATCCAGTTCAACCAGCAAGGCGCCGATACCGCCGCCGAAGAGGCCGCCACGCTCTATGAGCGCTCACAGTGGATCGTCGGCATCATCATCGCCATCGCCCTGGCCAGCACCCTGCTCCTGGCCTGGTTACTGACCCGCAGCATCACCGCGCCCCTGGCCCAGGCCCTGGCGATAGCCCGGACCATCGCTGCCGGCGACCTGACCCAGAACGTCAATGGCCAGGGCCGGGACGAGCCGGCGCAATTGCTGACGGCCCTGGCCGGCATGCAGGACAACCTGCGTTCGACCATCCGCGGCATCGCCGACTCATCGCGGCAGTTGGCCTCGGCCGCCGAGGAAATGAGCTCGGTGATGGAACAGAGCACCCGCGGCCTGCAGTTGCAGAACGATGAAATCGAGCAGGCCGCCACCGCGGTCACGCAAATGAGCGCGGCGGTGGATGAAGTGGCCGGCAACGCCGTCTCCAGCGCCGAAGCCTCCCAAGCCTCGG
>Ga0194135_10000438_pt1 | contig 24586 bp, 16 predicted proteins | sample LitLau_LLRF_2013_FD_134024 | JGI IMG/M metagenome (GOLD analysis project Ga0194135, IMG submission 134024) | Freshwater sediment microbial communities in response to fracking from North America - Little Laurel Run_MetaG_LLRF_2013 (version 2) | ecosystem: Environmental > Aquatic > Freshwater >... | reverse complement strand
TGAATATATCTATGTGAAATATCATATTCAAGTGTCATATACAAAATTCGTGTCAAAGTTTTACGAATAAAAATACAATAGAGACAAAGAGTGTCAATATATTATCCGTATTATACGTGTCGATTTCTGGTTTGATGACAACATGATTCACATTGATAATGCAATTATGCGCTGATTGTTTTGCATACCTGTAAAAGCAAATCCTTTGCTTCATCTACACTCCAGTCACTCTCTGAAAAAATTCAAAGACGGTCTATTTATACACAAACTTTTCAAAGACACTTGTTTGATAGTCAAACCTTGAATTTCGCTACTTGGACTTGTTCAATTGGTCTATTACAAAGAAGTTACTTTGAGTCATTGACAATGAGTCATTTTTACCTTTCAACCCTTTCACAAAATAGCTGTCTGTCCTCATGTATGGCTTCGTGTAATACTCCTGAGTCGCCTATGGCAGGCGAAAGAAACTTGAATTCGACGCTTACCTGACTTATCATCTGAGTTTCGAATCGAGACAGTGTCTCTTTGTACTGCACATGTCCTTGAGGCTCGTCAGGCTTGAGAGTCTCATTCCGCAGATAATTTGGTAATTCTTTAGTCTGTTTGTGTATCTGATAAATTCCATCTGTGACACAGATACTAATGACTAAAAACGATAAGCCTATGCAAGTATAAGTTAGTACTATGCTTCTAGTCCGCTTATGAACGGGTTGTGGAATCATTGCAGGATAAAATGTGACTTCAGTTTTGTGACTTTTTAGTGGAAGATATTCAGCTAATCTGCAAACAAGCCAAGTGTTTCAGAATTTTAGTAACGATCACATCGATGCTCCTTGTAGAATGTTAAGCCTAATAAGAATGGATTGAAACTTACCAACTTTTATAACATCGTGGAAGGTGCTTGCTGATTGATTTGCTGATTTGTCTATCGCCTTGATTAGTACATACATATGCTTCAGGTGGTATGCAATAGTATGCATCAGGAGGCATCATCTGCTACAATACAAAACACATTGAAAAATGTTGGCAAACCCGTCTTCTTTCGACGGAATTGATATAATTTTTCTCACGATTTATAGGAGGGACGAAAATAAACAAGGCTATTAAAGACGATTCCGAGCATATTTCAAAAACAGTAAACAATGTTCAAAATACGCTTAAAAAATTTTATGTTTCGTATTTCCAGACTATTTGTAAAGCAAAGTTCAACGCAAAAAACCAAGCGTGAGAGAATAAACTTATTTTCTAGTTCTAATAATAATTGTAGCAGCCCATACAGCAGCATGAAATCCGTGTGATAGTACAAGAATATACGAGTTTTATAATGTATACTAATTTATAGCGTTGAAAGTAAATCTAGATGAGGTACAATTAAGCTTAATATGTGTGAGAGAAATTAGTAGACTTCTAAGGCACCGTGTTATTTGTGTGGTAGCGTAATAATTAAGTTTATTGTTGTTGGTACAATTTTGCGTTTACAGTGCATTCATCAGGTTAAGCAAGTTCATAAAATAGCATATATGCATGTTATCAGTACATTCTAGATTCTAGATTCTAATTGTAAGTACAATAATGTTCTACCATTTAGATCCACCGAATTGACGGCGCAGTTGATTCCTTGGGACCAAGTTGAGAATGACATTCCTCGATTCTTCTTTTTCATTTGGTCCGAAAGTACGTATAGCTTCCTTGCTATCACCTCGAGTGATCGGCCCTACCAAGTCCATGATCAATCCGAAAGTTTCAGGGGCTGTGGACATTTGTTTAAAGTAATAGAACATTTAGAGCCCGAAGAATGAAAAAGCATTTATGATGCTTGAAGAACTTGAAGCTGTTGAACTTACTATTTATCATAATCAGTCGGTACATCCATCCTGGGTAGTTGTCCACTGCGGTCAAAAAGAACTCGACCAAGGTTTGAATGCCTATTTTGTACAACAAAACTCCAGTTAATCCCACTATAATACTTGTATAGTAATTAGAGCAATAATGTCACAACTCACAAGTGAGGCACCCATGCTGAGCCATAGTGAATTGCTTCAAGTCAACGATCAGAACCAGGTCAGTAATATTTCTCCCCTTCGATTGGGCTTCCAGGACCAAGTGAACGCTTCTTTCCAAGAGGAAGTAGCCATATCGGATCAAAGCTTGAGTTCTGTTTGACCTGACCACTTTTTTCAAATCCCATTGAGAGGCATCAGCGCTGCATACTATAGGAGAATTTACACCAATTTAGAATTTAAGTAAAATTTCGAACTGATGTTAAAGGACAATATTCAGTTCTTATGTACTAATGTAGGAGTTGGCTCAGTCAACTCTCTTTTCTCCTCTCGGAGATAAGTCGAACAAAGGAAACTGCGTATGCTAAATTATTATCTCCCAGACCTACGATTTTCGTAGGTCTATCCTTCATTGCTATGACCCCAATACCCTCAATGTCAATACTTGTCGGCAATTTTCACTTTTCGAAACTTTTTCGGAAACTTTACATACAATTTCAACCAACCCTGATCGTTCGACTTCTCTCCGAGAGGATACAGACTAGGCTTGGTTGGACCAAAAACTATATTATGTAATGCAACACACATACCGGGCCTGCCTTTGAAATCTATTCCGTCAGTGTAAAACGGAAAGTCCTTTTGCCAGTATGAGAAATTCTCTTTGAGAATCTCATCAATCTTGTGGTCCCGTCTCCAAATCAGATGCTGAAAATAATTCAAATAAAAAAAACAATAATTAGCATGTATAGTAATCATCATGAGCAATAGGAGAAATTGTCGTTGTTTAATTGCGTTCTTGTAAGTACCGTGAGGAGCATGTCCGTGGCTTCCTCCAGATTCCAGTCACATTCTGATTAACAAATACAACGAGATTATTACATGCGTTACTTCTCACCCTATGTATACTATTGCAACATCAATTCTCAGGCTTACCTCGCAGCCACTTGACCAGGTAGCTATACTCCTTCATGTACGGTTTAGTCAGGTTACTTTCAGTGGCCTTTCTCAGCTGTAATATGAAATTAGACAACCAATTATTACCTGTCTTAATCCCTCATTTTGTTTTATACGTAGTAATATTGTTTTGACTGAATTTGAACTTACTTTGTCGATCATTTCGATCTGGATATCCGTCAGATCTTGGTAGTAGCGTGGATCAATCAACTTGTTGCCTGATGACGAGAGCATTTTCATCTGGTCATTTTGGGCCTGCTCAGCCGGTGAAGGAATCGGGTGAATCCAGTACAGGAGGCTCAGGGCCACGATGGTCAGCATCAAAATTGGAATACCTACAATGAGGTAACTCTTGATCATCCTTATCGCTCGCTTGTGGTAGGGGATCGGAACCATGTTATGGAAATTGTTCGTATCCGCCTGAGCCGCAGGGTTCATTCTGTTCATTTCTGCACCTTGAAGATGAGCCATATCGTTCTCTTTTCAAACTGTGTAGTAGTTAGTAGGGAGTATTTCGAGAATTCGAGATATATTTTCAAACACGACACTTGTAATGAATTGGAGGAGGAGGCTGTTCGATGTCGACTGGAGACAAAAGTCTGTCCCAGTCATGAGAAAGAAAATCGCAGCTCTCGAATGTTGTGATGACATTCAAGATATTGCGAAACGTAAAATTCTCATGACGTGTGTTGTCATGTTTACTATTTGATTTTTCATAGGTGTAAACCTTTTATTGCACACTGCACTGTATTATAATAATATGGTAGCTATAAACTCCCTGAACTAATGACGAACCTGTGAACAAATGACATACATTTCCACTCTAGAGATTTGCATCTAAAACCTCATCCTCTTCTGATCAAATTATAAATTAATGAATATTAGCTGGATCTTGGTCTGGATGATCTCCATCCATGACTTTTGACCCTCCAAAGCGAGGTCGGAGTTGGTCCCTTGGAATAAGATTAAATACTATGTCTTCCCATTCTCTCTTATTTGTCCCGAATATCATAATGGCATCTTTGTTTTCTCCACGAGTTGCAGGAGCAGCCAGCGATAGAATCATTTCAAATGTTTCTGGAGCTAAAACAAGAATAGCATATCATATGTACTGCGCATTAATTTGTAGTATAAATGAAAACGCAGTAATTACTGTTAACGAGAATGATCCTATAGAGCCACCCGGGGTAATGGTCAGCAGCATCAAAAAGATATTCCACGAGAACTGGAATGCCTGCAATGGAAATAGTTATGCGATGATTTACTGTTGTATTATTTCTTCAACAATCCATAATAATTACTCACACTTGAGACAAGCATGTTGAGCCATATTGAATTGGTCCAAATTGGCTACCATAATCGCTTGAGTGACATTTTTGCCTTCATTCTGAGCCTTAAGAATTCCTTGGACGCCTTTTTCCATTTGATAGTGTCCATATCTCAACAATTCATCCGATCTCCCAGAAGTAACCACTTTCCTAACGTCCCACAGTGAAACATCAGCAGCTACGACTGTTCAGAAATTGACATCCATTAATAAAAGCGGTAGAGGGAATATACGTAATAAAATCAAGCTTTGGATGAGATGGCAAATTAAGAGTACAACCGATATTACGATTAGAAGCCGGTTGAAACTTACCAGGTCTTCCTACGAAGTCCACTCCGTCAGTGTAGTAAGGAAACTCGTCTTCCCAATATGAAAAATCTTCTTGTAGGATATTGTCAATGTCCTTTTCTTTTCTCCATTCGAAATGCTGTAGACAGAAAGAAAGAATTGAATACAATTCACATACAAAATAAAAATGCCAGCAAGTAAAAGACTGTTTGTATTCTTTGTATTGGGAAGTCACCAGTAGGTCACTCTGATGACAGTTAACAAAGAGATATAGCTTGGCACTAGCAATGCACACGCATACGTACCTGTAACAGCATTTCCTTCGCTTCATTAAAATTCCAGTCACACTCTGTAATTCAAACAAGACACAAATTAAATAAGATCTATTCTATAAATATCATTGTGTAAATATAAATCAACTGACTTTAAAATAATAAATTCATAGAAATGCAATCGCTGAACTTTCTTAATCTCTCAGCTCGTGTGTATTATTGTTGGTAAACGCCAAAACAAATTTACGATTGATCTAAACATACTCGACATAAGTGTACACAGCTAAAAACACACGTGCGGCGTAATGTCGAGCAAAGTCGTACTCGAGACCACAGCAAGATAACTAATAGACGACGTGATAATTGAAAGTTAATCACTCGCGCAATCTTGAATTTCCACAGACATCCTTGGAGTTTTAATTGTCTATTGATATCTATATTACATGATAGAGTTAAATATAAACTGTCTTACCTCTCAACCATTTCACAAGATAGCCATCTGTCCCCATGTATGATTTCGTGAAATGTTCTTGCGTCGCATTTCGTAGCTGAAATGTTTACATGACATATAATAAGTGGTCTCTTTTAGCGTTTAGATTTTCAGTAATTGTGGAAAGTCACCTGAATTATCATCTGAGTTTCCGAAGCCGTAAATTGTTCTTTGTATGCAATCGAGCGGAATTTATCCGGCTTTAAGTTTCTGATCGCAATGTGTTTTAGAGAATTTGGGAACTCGTTACTCTGTGACCGACTAAGATAAACTATGCCTAGAATACTCACACTAATTACTAGAAATGTAATGCCTACAACAACGTAAGTTATTATTGTATTTCTAGTTCTTTTGTGAACTGGTTGTGGAATCATTGTAGAACAGGAACTCCGTAAACTTTCACTGTGTGCCATACTTATGAATTTTATGGGCAACTGGAATATGAATCGACTGTCCGCTTCAGCTGAACAATTGTCACTGAGTGCAACAAAGTAATGAAGACATTAAAGAAAGAACTGATCCTCTAAAAAACGAGTGCAGATAAATATACTTTGCAATTTGTCTTCTAGCAGGGAATCCCAAAATTCCGATAATTTCTTGAGAACTTGAGAAGTCTCGGTGATTACTAAATGACGCAAGCACAAAAAGATTCGACTCGCATAGCATAGCCATTCACGTTTTTCTTAGTTAGAAATCCGAGTCCAGTTCTTTCAAATTGTATGAAGGTCACTTTGATGGAGGAGTTTTTAATAAGATTATTTATTTAGTTCTTGCGTTTAGATAAAAGTTTGCGTTAATGGTTAATAAAGGTTTTGCACTACGGAAGAAACAGGTACAGTCGGCTAATATTTAGATGCACCCATTGGGACTTGAAAGTCACTAAAGCAGCACGATTACATGTACTATATACGTTCTTTAACTGTGAGGACTGTGCGTAGTGTGTTTACTTGCTACAGGTAACTTACTGACTCATTTCCTGCTAAGAATATTATTATCTAGACAATGATAGTTTCTTAATGAGATGTAAGAAGCAACAGCATAGAGGCTAGGCATACATATCTCATGATTCGTTTGCATCAATGGAAGTAGGACAGAATCAAATCGATCCCCGATGCATTGGAAAGCTATAAATATCTCCGGGCACAGAAAACTTGAAATAATGCATGCATAAGGTGTTGGTGTTGATGGGAAGTAATTTATTGCCAAGTACGCATTATTGACTGTGTTCATTTGAAGACATAAACACGCGAATTCAGATGTGTTATTTATACAGATCATTTCTCGATAAGAACAAAATATACCAAACTATGCGTATGCCCTACACTTGCGATCCGTATGAAATTCTCGATAGTGCTTGGACTAGTTTCAGAATAGTGCTTGGACTTCGTAGTGGATATTTCATGAAACTGGTTCTTATTTTATATAATTCATTACATGATTCATCTCTTCTTGCAGTTGTATACGCGAAGATCGAGGCCTTGTAATGGACTCGAAGATTTTACTATACGGACTCGAAGCCATTTAAATGTTCGCATGAGTCGCATGTCGCATGCAGGTTGTTTGCAAATTATGGGTTTAATAACAAAAGATTTGTCTGTCATCTTACAAATTATTTATAAACAAGGATGACATCGTGTGAGACTGTGTGTTATTGTGCACAGTTGTGGACTTGTGGTATTACTATCGAATACCATACACTAACTAATATAGCTCTTGTGAGATATAACAATAAACTTTTCTTGTACACACATTTTGATTGTGAACAGGAAGTAGACACACTCGCCACGGAATGAAATGCTATCTCGCGAGTTGCGACTTGCAAAACTCTTTTAGAGGCGAAGGTACATGCATTATCTTTATTATTATTATTAGTTTTTATATAAGTTACGCACATCGCATGTTAAAAACTGAAATTGATGTTGGATAGCTAAGGATCATCAGCATATTGAATCAAAGGAGAAGAAGAAGAAGAGCTTCATCCCAAGGCTATTATTGTATAGGGATTGACCAGGAATGAAACCCTCCGAAGAACCAATAAAAGATATCTCAGTGGGAAACAATGCTGAGACTACGTCTCCTGTCACAACTCATATCATCTCTCATGCATCATTATTGATGGTCTGTCTCTTCCTATCATGAGTCTTCTTCCTCTCCTCAAGAAATCAATCTGCCTTTGTTCATTTTCTAAATAGATTCCTCTTGAACGTATGCAAGAAAAAGCCTCCATTACACTCTCCTTTATCTTATAGGCAAAGACAGCTTAGTAGATTTGTAGAAATATTTTTGGCTTTTCTGTAGCTTTCTCAATAATATATAAGGTTTTGGGCTGTTTAATGTTCAACCTTTGAAGCAGCTTGGTCTTCACTTGGTGTGGAATTAATTCGATCCCACTCTTGATGAACTCATTCACACCTGAGCATTTTGTTTCTTAAATAAAAAACAAAGTGTCAATCTTGGTAAAAGTATACACGACAGCCTTGGACAACGATAATTTTGAAATTCGAAACTGAATGTGGGCTCATCTCACAGATTTGTTGGAATAAGACATAAGAGCATAGCTTTTAATAGAAGGTGTGAGGTTTTAGGTGTTACTACAAATACAAATAGTCTCCGATTAGAAACTTGGTCCGTTAATTCTAAAAACAACTCTGGAGAAACCAAACCCAATCTCAGCATTTTGAGTATTCAATTTCTAAAACAAATCGGTGTTATGTAACACCAAAACCACACAATGTTCGTTGTCAGTGCATACAAATTAAGGCAGGACATTTCAAAAACTGAACTGGACTTGATATTATATAGAAGTGGCGTGTTGTATCATTAAGGCTGTTGGTAATTTTTTAAATTTACTCTCAAGGATTCTGGGGATTTCATGATTTGTTTTTATCGTACAGAAGAAGTTCAAGCCACGGAAGACAATAAGAAAGTGTACTCAAATAATGATTTCGTTGGTAAAGGCGATGAAGTGTGGTTTATCGGATTCTATAAACTACTTCAACTACTTCATACATACATTCATTATCTTTATCTTTATTCTTGTAAGCCCGTCCTTGTTAAATAAGTCTCCCCGAAGTTTATTTTTTCTTTAAACCCTCATTAAGCAATGTGGTGGTTATGATGCAATATGATGTTAGTGGTTCAGTAAGTCAAGAGGATCGTTAGGGAGCTATTAATTATGGCTTTATGGCACACACTCTCAAGAGCACGAGATCTTTACATCTTACATCATCAAAATTCACAGTAATCATCTATCAAAAAACGCATTCCCATCGTACAAGAAGAAATACACGTAAAAAGGGACTTGAATGATTAAATGTGGAGTAAAAAACACCTTACACTTGTGCGTACATATGGGAGACTTTGTTGAAGAAGCACTTATATTGCCACAGCCCAGTAATACCACAGGGAAAAAGTTTTATACAAACGAGGGTAACACATTGTGGCATGGCTAACAAGGAAAGCGAGTTGTTATCTCTCGTGAGTAAAGAGATTCGATGTAATTTTAGGCTCTCTTGTCATGATGTACACCACTTTTAAGTTAAACGCTCTGCCTTCTCCAGAAGAGCATTCTCTAAACTTTCTACTACCGAAGGACAAAAAAATATGAAAGCTCAGGTGCGCTGGAAAAGATTCATGGAGTAATAATTTCAATAAATACAAAGTTTAATAATAGACCTCGGCCTGTAATTTTGAGGCATTTGGAAGAACAATTTTGATAATGAATTGGCCTTTTGTGCTCCTTGTTAGTGGGGAATTCTTCTTCAAAACGGATGGAAAAAATAATCATGCTCACGTTATTCCTTACTCAGGTAAAAAGTGCTTGCAACGTGTTTATTTAAATGTCTCGGAACCCTTCAATCCTGAGCAATAAAAGACAACTCGAGTAACACAATTTCGTTAATTTAGTTCATACTTTGGAAGCAGATTTTATTCAAATATTTTAACGAGTAAATTATTACGGCCGTGTTCACAAATTGACTTTAGTATTTCATGTTTAACGGACAAAGGAGCATTTCAGAATATTTCGATTTGTGTGAACTATCCCCGTATCGGTAAAGTCTCCAGTGTCCATTGCTGCAGAGAGTTACTTGAGTCACAAGGAGCAAGAGTTACTTTATTGCCAGAAGCTCCAGCAGAAGAAGATGATGAACTGTAAAATATCATGGGATCATTTGACTTTCTAGCTCTAGCAGCTTCGTTTGTGAGAGTGTGAGTTATGAATTAATTGTTAACAAAAGTTAGACATTTTGTTATTACAAAGTAGATCTAGTTGTGGTTGAAGAAGTTGTCTCAGATGAGGAAGAACTGCTGCTAAACCAAGACCCAAACCAATTTCTAGCTCTACGGAAAAATCCAGGAGATGCGGTAGTAGTTGTAGTGGTAGCAGGGGTGGTAGTAGTAAAACCAGAAATCTGCGACCTTCATAGTTAATGAAAAGCACTTCTGTGAGAGAAAAGTTAATTTAAAGTAATTCTTAATAAACCACAACCCATTAGTTTTACTCGAAAGGTAATAAAATTAGTTGGAAAGGTATTGTCAAGTCACGTAATGTGAGATTATAATAATAAAGCTTCCCTTATTCTTCCCTCTCCCCAGCAGCAGCAGGTTAGGTGAAAGGTTTAGAGATAGACTATTACTAACTCGTACATAAATTGAAGTTAAGAGACATTCACGCGATACTCTCAAGTCGAGAGGCAAAGCAATAATGCTCAGCACACAACACGGTAAGCAACAATTGGTTATATTGCTTTAGACCTGCGAATTCTACGTCTTTCATTTCAAAAAGGTTATAGTCCATTATTGATTGTAAATAAAGAACCTCTCTCTCTCTGTTAATGTTTCCATATTCTATAATCCCTAGTCATAAAATAAATCTTGTACTCACGCAATTTTAAATACCAATTTCACCAACTGTCTATAATATGGCTGTTTAGTGTTGTGTTCTTAGTGTCAAATTATTCAGAGGAGAAATCATTTTAAGAGCTGTTGTAGTAGCAAAGCTCAAAGTTGTAAAATGTCTCTCGACTAGTTTCATTATCTTTTAAGTCTGTCTTTATGTGTGAGTTTAAATTAAGATTTGTTCGTGAATGTTTTGGCATTTTGGCACATCTTAAATCTTATATTGGCTAAGCAAGTTTTAGTATATGTGAGTGAGACCTTAATGGGTTATGTATACGAAATGTTAAGCTATCTGCACGAAAGTAAAATTCTGCAATGACTTTTTATCTTTCTTTACCCTGCGAGTATTACTCACCCTTGCTTTGGAGTTCCAGGGGCCTCAAGACATTTATTCTCTTGAAGATTTTTAATGACCACTCTTCTGCTTCCTGAATTTGAATTTACAACTTCAGATCTCCATTGCTGGTACTTTTTACTGTCTCGGGGCTACAAGATGGAAAACAGAATAAGAGGATGATATTAACTAATACTTCTCGGAACTTATTCATCTAATCTCACGAGTTGTAAATAATAAAGCGATGAAGAATCGCATGAGGAATGGAAGAAGAAAGTCGAATGGCAACCTGTTGAGTAACTTGACCCCTGGAATCTCCTTGTAGAACAAGACTCCAATCAGGCAAGTCATCGTGTCTTTCTCTTGTCTCTCGTAAGTCTTGTCCATTTCTCAGAAATCTCAGCCAGTCCCATCTTTGCTGCTGGGGCATCAAAAGATAATTGTCGCCTGCCACCACTACATAATTAAAAACGAAGGATTTCACACTGGAATCGAAGTGTTTTTCGTGTCAGGATATCATGTACATTGCATATATATAAATGCTTCGAGTTGGCAAACATTCGTTAAAAAGTTGTGGATGAGAGAGAGGGAATGAGTGAGGAGCAATAACTTGAGTTATTCCACTCATCTTCTGAATTAGCAGAATTTCATGAAAAGTTGCATTTTATAAAAATGTTCGTCTCATCCTCCTGAGTTTGCTTTACGCTTAGATCGCCTGGACTTCTCCAGAAGTAGAATTTACATTGCAAATAATATTCTATCTTAAGGACATATATATAGCATTCCACGTGATGTAGCGTTTTCCTATCCGCGAACAGTTTGCCAAACGCTCATGCATAATTCATGTCGCATCATCATACACTTCTGCTAATACTGGAACTGAGAGAAGGAAGAATTCAAAGCGTGATTCTGACTTTAAACTAACGAAAGAACCGTTTGTTTTAGAAGTTTGAAAATCACTAAAACCATCATACACTGCGTGGACCGTGTATTTCTCTGCCTGCCATCATGAGAGATGATGGCGGTGGTAGAGTAATGAAGGCAGTTTTTGTACGCTCATTTACTCTGCATTAAATTAGATTGTCTCATCATACCATGAGGCTTGAATGCCAAATGAACAACCCGATCTTCAAGAGTTCTTCAACAGCTTTTCTCTCCGAACCTATTTTGCTTTCCTTCCCTCAAACTCAGCCGTAATACTTTCATTTCGAAATCTGAATTTGACTTGCCTACACAAGTTTTAAAATCAGCATAAATGTTTTACAGTATTTCGAGTGGTGGTCTCACTAGAAATGGTTGTGCACAAGTTTATTATACGTAGACCGCTGATACTTCCCTATTAATATATATATACATATATGTATATATAGAGAGAGAGGCACTTGGCTTCTAGTGAATGTATATTGTCGTTTTATTGCTCTCAGGTTCTTTTTCTTACTTTCACTCCCACGCTTCCAGCTCATCATTATTGACTCTACTTCTTCTCATCTGCATTCCTTCAGGTTGCCGTGAGCAAGAAATTAAATAACCGAGAAAAATTTTGACGTAGATACACTTGCATAATAATGATTTATTTTTTTTCTTACTTCTGACTGATTTCTTCAAACCTTTCGCTTTCTACTGACTAGCTGCCTGCCAGGGCCTTTCTTGAAAACGCGAACAGACTTAAAGTTAATTCTTATCGTAAACACGACAGGAACTGCATCTTGCACTTATTTTTATTGCAACTTCATTGCGTATCTTTACTTAAATCGCGTGTTTGCATGCAGCATCCCGAAAAAATGTTTTATGCACAGTTGCACAACTCACGCATCATTTTTCATTTCTCGTTGCTATTAACCAGGGAAAGAAATAAATGTGTTGAACCTGAACGTGTCTCACAAAACGATTCGAATGAAATGCGTAAAAAACAATCATTTTAATCTATATGAAAATGGATTTCTCATTTTTTTCACCTCGCTAATCCAAGCTGTACAACTTCGTTGTTGGGACATATGTATTCTCCTATCACAATTTCGCGTTTAACATCGATGAAAAAATGTGAAAACAGAAACAGGATTTCAAAATACAGAGAATTTCAATCTATTGCTCGAAGGACTCCTGAGGGGAGATAAAAGTATTGAACTAGAATATATATATATGCTTTTACTTGTGTGCTAATAGAAAGCATTAGAGTGGAGGAGAGTCATTTCATGGCTGATAGGGTGATTTGCATAAGATCAGGATGAGCAATCTCATCTCTCTTCAAACCTTCCCATCAACCTTCCTTGCGTTTACTTTAGATGGAAATCAAAGCCCCCACATCAAAAGGTTTGATTTATGAGGTCTCATAAAACAGGAGCACCAGATGCGAATTCCAGGCTATTCTTCTGTTTCTATCTATATCTTCAATCTCCTCTTCATGCAGGAGACCAATCCATGTTTATATATTATATTTGCGTATCCTTGTGCTGATATCCCACGTGAGATGGGAGAAGTTATAAAAGATGAGATAATATCCAATCCAGCAAGAAGAATGAAAAAGGAAATTAAAATTTTAAAATGCACTACTATTCCAGTTATTAAAAGTGACTGTGTGTGTGTGAGTTGTGGGGATTGAACAAAGGAGCGTAATACATACATAATAAAATAATATTGTAGTCTGTTGACTGCTTATTGTTGTTTATGCCCTTGTTTTGAGTATCATCACAAAATAAGGAAATGATTTACTGCTCTTAACACGGTATTTGAAATCTCATCAAAATGGTAATAATTATTACAAAGGGTAGGTGGTAACAAGAACTATTCAGAATGAATTGCAATTAAGCCGTCTCTGAAGGTGGAGTACTGTAATGGTAAATTGTGTTTTGGAAAAACTGCACATCAAGCATGAATTGAGAGGTTGTTGGTTGTTCGTAATTTGTAATTCATTCTGTGGCTTTTGAAATGCCAGTGGTTCTGGTTTCATCTATTATACACATACAACATGACTAGGACTAGTACTGACTACTATACTGCTATTACTGCTCTTTTGTTGTACACTCTTCTGAAGCCAGCAAAGTTGGCTTTTCGATTTTTGCAGTGTATGCAGTCCCATTGATCTAGTTCTCGTCTGTCGTAAGTTTTGTAGGAATGGACAAGAAGAGATTTAGGACAGAGAGATGAAATCAGAGAGAATATTATAGAGAGAGACAGAGAGGTTGGATTGGGATGAAGTTTAGGAGAAATTAGGAATTCATACCATGTAGCTCCTCTCGTTATGCTCGTTCGGAATTGAAAAGTTTAGGGACGAAAAGTAAATGAGAATGGATTGAGTAGCAGAAAGGCTTTCGGATGATTACCTGCTTGAACTGCTAACCACTTCTGATTTGAATTCGCAGTCCAAGGTGAAAGAATCACATCAGCACCATCAGTCGGCCCGGTGCTTCCTACTGTCAAAACCTAATCGAATTTTGTTAAATAGACAACCAAAGATGTAATAATGATGAGTTGGAATAAAGCAGGGTGGGACCACAAAAGGAATTTGTACTCTGAAGTGGTTTTGCTTTGATTTTATATTTCTTGTGTAAGTTACATACCTTCCCGGAATCGGGACTAATGATTTTGTACAGATCTCCATCATCCAGTGCCACTACAATCGACGAAACACAGAGAAGAAGAAGCCATGGCACAGATAATGTCGACATTTTCGAAGAAAAACTCATTTTCTGAAAGCAGACTTTTCTATCTTGGTTATAGGAATGTATCGAAAGGTGTGTTTATAATGAAAAACTTTTGATAACTAAACTATAACTTCGATGAGTTAACCAACTTTCAAGTTGTTAGGTTTAGAATTCACAAAATTCAACTTACTTATAAGCTCAGACTTAATCCAATGAAGAGGAATTTAAGTAACTTTAATTATTTAAATACGTGGAATAACAAATACAGATGTTTGGAAGAAGATTAGTCACAAGGATAAGAGATTTTGTGTGCTCTCTGTTGTCTCTCTCTAGTCATATATACGTATGTCCATTCACATATGGAGTTTACATAACATATACAGAAGGAAGGTAGAGATTTTTGCTTAATCTTTAATGATTTGGAATGTCGTCATCTCCTGATTTACGTACACCAACCAGATATACAAGCAAGAAACCTTGAAGATTAAGCACATTGTGTCTTGGAGGATTGCCATTTGTTTGTATGCAGATTCAACGTCATCTCTTCGGACAAGAGTTTACAATCTGAGAAATTGAATAATGCAGGTAAGAGCAAGCAGATTGACTTAATAGAAGACAGATATAGAGAGTTAGCATCAAACATGATTGGAACGAAATATAAAAGCCAATTACCGACCAATATGGAGTAAATGGACATGGAATTTTGAAAACCATTATAAAACAAAGATTAGTGTAAAAAATAAATCTCGCATCACCTATTTCGGTACCTCAAAGATACTTATGATTGGTTTTTGGGGAAATTCGTTTCGAAGTAGCTGCTCTCAAGATATTACTGCAGGTAATCTTGCAAACTTACACTACACTTTGGTATATTCCTTCTCTTTTACTTTTGACTTTTGTTTTTGTGAAAAAGTTTTTGTTTGTGAGAGGATCCTTGCAATACAATTTTAAAGTAGGCGTTTCTTCTAAAGACACTTAATTTATGTCAAGTGTTTAGTATTTTAATGATTATTAGTCTTAAACACTTTCAGTTTGATTAGTATCCAGCATGCAATCTCCCGATTTGTGTGTGATTGAACTGCTTGTTTTGTTGTGAACTGATTGAGAGTGCAGTCCAAACGAGGATGAGAACTTTTACCGAGTAATGAAATTCTTCTTTTACAGGATTTCTCAAAACTACTCAACTAGTTGATGGATATTTCAGATAATAAATAAAAGGATGGATTATTCGGCCTTGCTTACAGAATTCTTCTCATTTTCGTATGAAAGTTGTGTCCTAAGTCAAGTGAACTCAGATTTCGGTATTATATTAGTAGAGTTGATAAAGTAGGGCCCATAAATAATCAAAGGAATAAAATTCCAGCAGCCCTTATAAGGATCACCCTTTGTGATGACAAGCAGGAGCCAAAGTAAAATACTACAACAATGCCCGTCTTTTGAATTCTTCTTCTCCAGTGTGTGTATATAGAGTGTATCATCATTTTTTATCAATCTCTACTACTCACGAACTAATGGGAAGTTCAGACAAGTAAATAGAATAACAATAACTTCATTAAGAGGTTCAAGATAAAAAATCTTCGTATACAAATCCATTTATGAACGTACAGGACGAAATTTAATTTGAAAATGAATTATTGGAAGTTACAAGACAACAGCCAGCCACCCAATCTATTTTAAAGCTTATATAGGAAACGCACACCAGCCAACCCAACAACCAACCTAACTATCTCATCTCTGGAGATTGGAAGTGAATAATAATAATATTTCCATATGTATAATGTATATGTGTTATACAAGTGTATTGCTGCATAAAAATACTCCTAAGGAAAGTTGAGATTGCTTCTTCAAAAAATGCAGCCCAAAAACTTCAACATTTATTACCACAACTGCTTAATAAAGAAAAGGAACGTGTCTTGTCTATAAATAAATACACGAGAACACTCCATTTACGGCAAAGTCTGTGAGATGGTTGAAAGCACTAAAAATAATATTCACCTGGACAATTTCCTCATTTTATGTAGTCAAATAACAAAAAGAATTAAATGTTAAGCCTCTGCTCACTGTAATTAAAATCACAAGAACTATATAATATGCATATGCTTTCCATCTCACAATTTCTAGAATTCCTATGCTCAATGCACAAGAGTTTTTAGCAATTAACGATACTTCAGTATATACACTTTACTTTTACTAACAATTCTTGGCATATTCATACTCACAGTCAAGATTAAGTTGAAATGTTTGAGTGTGAAGGAGTTTTAAAAGTTATTTTCACACCTCAACACTCAACACTCAGGCCACAACAACAGTAGTGATTAACCTATCAAATCGAAAATGTCCGTGATAAAGAGTCGATCTGTGTAAGACTGCAATGGAAGTGCATACAAGTGAGTGAGTGTGTGTGTAGACACATGTGAAAGTGCCTGAGAAATAAAAATATTTTATGAAGCTTTTGTTTTTACTCTCAGGATCAGATCAACAAGGGGGAACAAATCGTGTTGATTAATAGCCTCGTGCTCTTTTCACGCCTTTCTACTACACACACACACCTTCGTACTTCATGCAATGCCTTCGCCAGTAATCAACCTGAAAAGTAATCATAACACAACAAACCTTTTCAGTTTTTGGATGGATGGACTTTCTGGAAATTAAATGGACTGGACTTCGAATGGAAAGTCTCTCGTTCAATTTTACGCATATTTAACCATCAAATCCCAAACCCAAATGTTTTCCTATTCATATGCGCTGCACTCTTTACTTTTTGGTCCCGAGGGTGGGGATTGTCTCGTTAGTAATCAAAAATAAACAAATCCCACATAGGTACTCAGAACTTTTGATCTGTCCTGTGATACCGTCGTATGTGTACAATTCGTCTGTTCTTCGTCATCAACTCGTCATTTTGAATGAACCTGAATGAATCTGTATAATACAGGCTGTTCATTTGGAAGTTGATGAAATCTTTAAACAAAAAGTAATACAAATTGTGGGTGTAAAAGTCATAGCTTGTAGTCCCAGGAATCCTTCAAAATTGTATGTATTGTGATACAATTGTGATACAATGTATAAGAAATAGTGTGGCATTTAGTACACGCGAAGGCCAAAATGTTTAGTACATTTATTTGCTCTGCTCACTCCTGTCTGTCATTTTTATTATTTCAAGGGTTATTCGTGTATTGCATACCTTGAACCCTAAAGAAATAGCGGAGCAAGTACTTTCGGAAGTTTTAGTGGCCTTAAGTGATCTTCATGAGAAGACCGACAATAACCATAAATAGGAAACAGCTGGAAGTCCGAGGAGAGTAATCGGCAAAACACCTGACAAACATTTAAGTTGTTGCAAATTGTATTACAAATCGCAACCATTAGCTCCCCACTTACTTCTCTCTTTATAGCTTTCCTGTATGAGCTTTTAGCGTGAAAAATATCGGAATGAATCACCACACTCTTCTGCATTTGTGACTTTACTTTCAACTTACACAAAACTGCTGCTGCCTGTCTTTCTAATACTTTCTATACCTGTGTGTATGCCTGTGTATGCATGATAAGCAACATATCGCACTCTCGCATGAAATATATGTGAAGTCTGACGGAGTTCTTCTGCAGATCGTGCAACTTTGTGATTATCCACATTAAAATTTATTGCAAAGACTCCCCCGAGTGCGAAACTTGAGTTCGGAACTTCTCAGAGATGATAATATTATGTTGTGTGGTGTGTGTAGGCATTCAAAATTATTTAGCTTTTATATTAGTATGATAATATTAGAAGACTTTACAATTTACAACGGGCATTCGTCAAGGAGGTGTATGTATAATAGTATATAGTGTGTGTGTGTACTCACGCAGACATTCCAAAATGAGAAATAGACTTTTAATATTCCACTTACGTAGTTTATGTCTCAAGTATAATTGGAAGATGACATTGATATCCTCTCTCCCTGGCTCTCAACTGGAGATACAATAATGTGGATGCCAAAGGTGTTTGAGAATCATTCACCTGTCATTCAAAAATCAAATAAAGAATTATGCGTAGATTTCAACTTGTGCACTTGTGATTGTAGATTGAGTGAATTCCTCAAACACTACCACACAAAAGTCCTTCGTCCATATCTTCCCACAGAGCTTTTCTATTCTTATCCAATATTTAATCATTTTATTGAGATGAAGAAAAGTTTAGTAACAACTAAAAGGAATTTAAACGCAGTTCGACTAGACATTTTTCCTGAGAAGTAGAAGACCTTCCATGGAATCTACTTGAGACTTATTTGAGACCTTATAGGTTGCGCATATACTGTCAAGTGTCAACTTCTCAAAAGTAAGTTTTTCCTCTGGAGGGAGGAAGCAAGAAAGCCCTAGAGGTCACACAACGTCCCTTGGAGACTTATTTGTACTTTGACAGTCTCATACACACTTGTGTCGTAGTATCTTGCAGGGCACGTATATCTACACAATATGTGTACAAGTGTAGTACGACAACCAACAACTTCTCTCCCTTATCATGCCAACAAAGTTTCTTGTCACACCAAACCGTATTTAAGACGAGGAAAGACCAAACTTTATTTACATTTTATCATTATAATAAATACATTAAAAAATTTGGAATTTCTCGAGAAGCTGAAATCTCCAAAGCAGAAACTAACTTTCCAATAATGTGCAATGCATGAACTGTTTCCTGGAAGTCAACTGTATATACATAACTTCTTTAACTTGTCAAAAATGCTACGGAATAGGAGAGAGTAGGTTGGTCTTATTGCTAACTACGTTACAACTACTTTTTTTAAGTAGCGTGACAATAAGACATCATAACAAAGTATATAATATGAAGTATACATATGGCTTGTCCTACCAGAATTCCTTTCGAAATTTACTTACTAAGACTTTCCTGTGGTCACTGTAGTTAACCGTTTGTAATGAAAGGAAAGCAATAACAACCATGAAAAGACGACGAAATAAAGGTGTACTGCTCATAAAGTTGATTTTTCCGTAAGGTAGTTCATTTATTAAGAATTCAGTGTATTTTCTGACGAAGGCTTCGCAGAGGCATATATATAGCATATTCAAGAGAGCGTGTATGATTACCCTCGTGTCTCCAGATAAAAAGTTGATAGGGAAGTCTGGAAATATTTATGTAAACTCGACATACCCACGCGGACAAAACAACTCACAATATATATACTACTGACTACGTTTTCTAGAAGTAAAAGAAACTCATAAAAATTATACAAATTCACCACAACTCCCTGTGCCTGCTGCTTTTTAGTATTAGGTAAATAGTGACTAAACACTTTCCATTTCAGTTTGATGATTATTATTAAATAATCGGGTGATTAGGAGAAAGCGAATATGCTTAAGGCTACAGAGACAAGCAACCCTCGTCAGTTTTTACTGCCTTTTCAGTTCACTATACTGAACTAGTTTGTGGACTAGTTGGCGAGTTTTATTTCTTATCGTGAGGAATTATTAGGCTGGGAAATAGCCTCCTTGTTTTCTCCACTACTAACTAACTGCTTTATCATCATCAATATATGCTTCTTAGCGGTTTAATATAGTTCAATTGGGTTATTTTTATTTAAGCTTGCTGCTACATTACGTATGAATTAGAATAATAATAAGGGAAATTAAGCTCCAATCAAGAATAAAACTGCGTTTTCGTTTCTGGAAGTTTTAATGGGGTAAAAAAGTTTTTCCAAACAATGTGTAAGCATTTTATTTACTTTTATATCTTTTTATTGAAAGCACGTTATGTTGCAGTGCTGGAGAAGACGACTTCCCGTATCCTGTGTACAGAATCCAGAATTTGGTTTGAAGCTTTGTGTATTCAAGACTAAAGCTGATTTAAGACCGGATAAGAATATTAAAAGAAGGAGAGAGAAGAGATAAGAAGGATGTATGACATGGCTGTGGTATCATCGTGAAGATGTTTTTTCGTCGTCTTTGTTGATTTGTGAGCTGGAAATTAAAGTGAGGATATAAAATAATCCTAAAAATATCATTTTCATCTCAGGTACAAATGCATATCCCTTTAATCCTCAGTGAAAAGGGTTCTTCTCTTTTTAAAAGATGAGGATTTATTGCCATTCCGATTGGGTTTGAGTAGACCTCAAAGACACCGACGACGAGTAACTTATGTCCTCAACTTTGTCTCAAGATGCAATTCAACCCGGAGATGTACATATACGTGTGATGGCGATGACATAAAAACCACGTAAGCTTGGCTGTAATGCAAGTAATCTGCTCAAACCAGCAGAAGCTGCCCAGACCACATTACTAACTTCTACGAACATTGTCTTCGAAAACAACTTTACAATGAATTCTAGAGACTTGGTCAATTTGTTCATTTTGACTTTAATCGACGCACAATTTCCAATTAATTACTGAATCATTCAATTACATAAATAAAAGAAAGGCTCCACTGTGAATAAATAATTATTGGTCATTATTATTATCGCCTCCTCCCATCCATTTCTGCAACTTCTCTCGCATCTTGTCCTTCATTCCACCACCACCTTTGCCTCCTTTCCCTCCTTGGAATCGCTTCATGAAATTCTGCTTCATAAAGTCCTTATCGCTTTCTTCAGTGTCCTTGCCTTGTTTCACTTCTTCGCACTTGGCCATCATCTTTTCCATCATTTTTCCTTTTCCTAAGCCCTTGCCTTTCATTTTAGCCATCTTGTCCTTCTTGCTATTCATCTTGTCGCAAAATTTATTCATGAGTCCCTTCATCTTTCCCTTCCCACGTCCCTTGCCTCCTCCCTTGCCTCCTCCCTTTTTATCTGATGGTGCACTTGAAGATTCCGATGAGTCCATAGATTCCTCCATCATTTTATCAATTTCATCCATGCCATCGTCTTGAGCTTGAGCTGAAGCCTGAAATCCAATGGTGCATTTATTTAAAACGATAAATCTCTGTTATAAGGGACTTAACAAAAATAGTACTTACCACGTAAATAGCTCCTAGCAAAACTCCTAAAAGTAACAGAGTAAAAGTCCTCATATTGCTGACTCAAATGATTTGCTTGTAACTGTATGAGGTAATTTAAAATGTGTTTCAGTTTTATATTCTGCAGATTGAACCAGTGGACACTACTACACAGATTAACAATCGAAACAAACTTACTTATTCACATATTGTGTCTGTTTTTGTGAATACGTAAATTGTTGATCGATTGCGTGCACATCATTAATGCGTATTTTTCCTGCGTCAAACAATTTAAAGAATAGCTTTTTATTGAATTGATACAGACCTATACCATTGATATATACTATTGACAATATGTCAAGCAATGAAATCGTGTGCACAAGCAAACTGTAGAATCGATTGTATTATTGGCTCTCAATATTTCAAATTTTCATTATGAAAACGTTATCCAACTTGAAAGGAAAATTAGTTGAATAAATGCTGAAAAGAATTAGCATGAAATTCGGATAAAATTAAATAGTTCCAGGATTTTGAGTCCCTCATGACATTTGAAGTTATTTAAGACTCATGTTATACAAAAGTCATGACATAATGGAACACGAAATGAAGAAGAATGCTTCTCAGTTTATTATTAATATTGAGAGGCAGGAGCTCTTGTGTCAGGTCCTATGCAACACACGCGTTCCTCCACTGGTTCTATGTCCAATGTTCAATGTTCTAAACTTTGTGGTAGTCAAACTGCCGTGCAACTCTTTGACTTGCTCATAATTCAATAAGTTCTCTCATATCACATGTCCCTTTGGAATTTATCATTATCATAGATCAGCAAATTTTTTGTCCCATTTGTACCTCTCTGAATCGAAGGCAATTATGAAAATGACATGTTTATTGGCTTTCACACACCTGCCGTCCTTACTAATAACACCTTACCGACAAACCCGACCACCACGAACAAAGTACAACACAATCTTGGGATTTACGAGGAACAATGCGTAACACTTTTTACATGATGAGCTTATTAAAGTCTAAATACCTTTGCCATGATTCTTACTTTATGAACTTCATTACTGGATTCAATAACGTGAACAATGTGACCATTCAAAAAGATTTTCTTGAGCTTACACATTAAAAATAATTCAACTTTCTATATAGCCCTTAATATAGGAACACCCGACGACTATTTAGGTCATTGGGTAAGCAAAATATCTCAATGGACGATATGGAATGCACGAAAACAAGGAAGCTTCCGAATAAAAAGAGTCAGTGTATACTTTTAACATTCTAATTTAAGATAATAGTTTCCTTTAAGTGGAGACTTGTGGTTTGATGTGCGTTCCGATATTACACCGAACCATTTATGATTATTTGCCAATCAAGTAAAGCAACTGAACTACTACATTATTAGGATGAAAAGACAATAATTTATGAGGTTTCATTTTATCGCGTACTTTGTCAGACTCGGATTTTTCATACGTACACTATGAAAAGCATTTGATCGTTGTTGACATGCAGAATGACCGAAATGGGTGGAACCGGGGCTTCTAAAAAACGGCAAGCGAAATCCATTGACTCGTACGCCAGCAGCAGGGTCAGCAGTGTTGTCGAGTGGTGGTTTCCTATTTTATTTTTTGGCCTTTCAACCATTAACTCCTACTTCAGAAATATATGAATGTTGAATTTACATGCAATCTAATCATCACGCAATCATGTAAAAAGAAAAATTATGTCATAAAAATCTCTGCCAGTTGCTTATTATTACACATTTCTACCAGTCAACCTTTTCTCTGAGGTTTTCTCTCATTTTATGCCTGGGAAAGTTCTCTCTAATCTAATAAGAATAATAATAATGCATATCTGATGGAAGAACGTGTGGTGGTGGTGGTGACTGCGTTTCTGTTACAAGAAATATGTCTCTCGTGGAATTTCTCTTCTTAATATATCTTACGATTAGTGAATATTTTTACCCTTGTGATGTGATTCAGAGATACAACGCATTTTCTACTAGCACGAAATTGAACGCAACGTTTTATTTTCTCTCTTTAGAAGATTTCTGGAAATATTAGGAAAAATTACGAATGGATCTCATGTTGAGTCATAAACATAATTGAATTTAATTAGCAATGGATTCCAACTCCTGATTAATTAGTTGCGTCTCCTTTTCCTCCTTTGCCTCCCAATTTTTTCATGAAGTTTTGGAAGTCTCCACTTTTTCCCATTTTGTCAAAAATTTGTTTGCCAGCGTTTTGCATTTCCTCCATTATTCCTTTAAAGTCTTTTCCTCCAAGCTTCTTTACAAAGGCGGACAATTTATCGGTCAAATCAGTAGGTAGCTTAAAGTCAGCCATATCCTTCTTCATAATGTTATCGAAGCCCCCCTTTCCTCCAGACTTTGATTTCCAGTCTGTAGCGAGTTTACTAAGAAACCCAGAAATAGCATCTTCTCCGGCGGATACCTAGAAATCAGTTGAGTTATTCCCTCTGTTGCTTTCGTGTCAATGAAGCTAACAAGTGTGAAGGTGATTTGTAATTAGTTACACTTAAGATGACCGCAAGGGAGGCGACGAGAACGAAAGTGATGGACTTCATTTTGTAGAGAAGTACAGAAGGTGGAGTTGATTGGACCTGAAAAGTGCAGGGTGACAATAAGAATTGAAACAGAACTTTTAAAGATTGAATCGCTGGTTTATATACACAACGAGGCCCCACACATTGAACGTTGTCTCAGAAAAGTTTTTTTGAATTACTCAGGTCACGAATAGTTCGTTTTATCATTGCAGAATGTAATCATAAGATACTTTTATCGCATTTATCATGCAACCAGACTATTGAAAGACTACAATTGACATTGTCGAAGCCTGTCTGGACGAATAGAATATATGTATATGGATTAAAGGGTTTTATAAGCTTCATGATCATATATGCCGTCACTAGACTTCAGAAACTTCAATTGCATGATATAGAATTTATTGTCATTAGAATAACTCGTGTTGAGACTCATCAGCAGATCAACATCTTTTCATATAATGGCCTTGTCAAATAATCAATGTCGAATAAAACTCCTTCCTGTTGGACCAGTTGCAGTGGGTGCAGCAGGACCTGTTGCTGCAGCAGGTCCTGTTGCAGCGGAGCCTGTTGGAGGATTAGCCGATGGAGCTGCTGTTGTAGTTGCGGCTGCAGCATTGGTGGTAGGGTTCAGACTTGGAAGTGGTATCCAAAATCCCGGACGAAACCAAAAGAACTCTGCATATAATCAAATTGTAGTCAAGTTGTGTTTTGGCTCTACCAGCATCAGTTGAAAGAGTTAGTTTAAATGTTTCCGTTTTACATACTAGATTGTGCATCGCTGGTATCGGCCTGTAAAAGATTCAACTGTTGTTAATTTCAATATGAAAAGGTAGGAAATAAAAATCAGGTACCTCAGGCAATGCGGCTACCAACGACAAAGATAAGAGACCGAGTGTAATG
>Ga0194135_10000437_pt1 | contig 24614 bp, 14 predicted proteins | sample LitLau_LLRF_2013_FD_134024 | JGI IMG/M metagenome (GOLD analysis project Ga0194135, IMG submission 134024) | Freshwater sediment microbial communities in response to fracking from North America - Little Laurel Run_MetaG_LLRF_2013 (version 2) | ecosystem: Environmental > Aquatic > Freshwater >... | reverse complement strand
TACAGAGTAATAATAAGTGTATTTAAGCGTGTGTGTGTGCTGATTCGGGAATCACTTTATGCAAAAAGAAGGAAGGAGGTCATGACTAGTTAAATATTGACAGATGGTATAGAATGTGTGTGATAATTAATTATCCTTATATGAGGGTAAAGGGGAATATCCAAATCTCATGTCGTTGGCCGCATAAATCACACACACCTTAGACAAGCATATAAAGAACCAACTGTAAAAATAGCCCAGAGCATCAGTCTTTAAATTAAATTTTAATATACTCTTCAACCCAATTGGAATATCTCAAACCACTGTGTATAGTATATGTGGGCACTTGAGAAGACACACATTATGCACCTGATAAATCAAATGCTAACCGATTGAAATTGCTCGCAGACTTTCAATCTAATTCAGCCAAAATGATTCAGGATATTTGAATAAGTATATATATATTTGTATTTGAATGAATTCCATTGCTTATTACAAAGGAGGAATCCATAATGATATGATAATGTGAATTTAATAAGTTTCAATACTCTCAATGAACTCAACTCAAGATAACTTTTCAATTGATTTGCCGTGTATGTAAGAGTCAGTGTGTGTGAAATTTAGAATAATAATCCCCTTCATTCTTTATGGATAAAAAATGAAGTTAAGATTATCGACCTCCATCATATACTCTCCGAATGAATAGACACTAATTGGCGTGTGTATATTATTATTGTTATTATTGTAAGCTATGTCTACGACTTAAGAGCTTGTGGGTGGAATAAATTCACACAAAACATCTTTTATGAACTTCATTCCTGTATGAACAAATAACTCTCTTTGAGGAATGCTAAGAGTAAAATATAGTATTTCTGTTTGACACAGGACTAGCAGACTTGGTGAGCAGTTTGCAGCGAGTTCAACAGACACTGAAGAAGAATGGACTTCACCTGGATGAGACGGTTGCAGTTGTAGGTTCTTTGATGCAGACACCAGAATTCCAGCAAATTCTTGCTGTCCACAATAAAGTACAAGATGTTTGGTGCTTCAATGCTCCTCCCACTCCTGCCTCTGCTCATGGACATCAACTCGTTCAAGAGGTAAAAACCATCCAACTTATCCCTCTCTCTCTCTCTTCCTTTCTTAAACTTATCATACATCAAACCGTTTTAGCAATCCAAAGAATGCGGATTTAAAAGAGCAATTTAAACTTACTCGTAGATTTATATTACCCACATATGCTTCATTTCCATTTCAAAATACTTAAATTTCTCTGAGATGACCTGACAAAGAAACTCATCTTTATATTCTGAATAAAGAAAGATGCATTCCATGGAACAATGCATAGCAGCAGTGCTTTAGAATTCTCCGCTACAATAAACCTGAATCAATTTTTTTATTAGATCCACACGCACTTTTGACAAGTCAGATTGAAATCAAACCATATTCTTAAGATTGATACGATATATATATGTATATATATTTATGTATATATATTGCATTGTCCTTTTTAGTGTCTGGGAAGCCTTTATAATTGCTCAGTACCGGAGTCAGCCGAGCTTGTGGAGATCCTCAGCAGGGTAGATGTCGAAGGAGTTCTCTACGCTCATGACAAAATTGCAGAACGAGAGAGACTTCTCATGACCAACGATTCACCTTTAAACGCTGGAGAGTCTGTGGATGGAGAACCTTCTTCTTCTTCTTCTGGAATGGTTCAACAACAACAACCTGTCGTCCTACCACACCCCCAAGTCCCCCCACCACTTTCTACCGTCATAAGTCAACAGCCACTTGCTCCCCCTTCCAAGCAGCCTTCATCTGTTCGGCCTCCATTCGTAGTCCCTGAACCAACTCCCGATGAGCGAATTAAAGTCGTCCGAATTGAAAAGACTCAAGATCCTCTTGTAAGCCATTCTTTCCTCCTATTTATTTACTATAATAGTAATTCCCCTTGCAAGATTCATTAAGCAATTTATATCTTCAAATAACACAAGAGGAACTCTCCTCATGAAAGTCAATCTCTCTTCCCTACCCCTATCCATGTATATATGCATGCATTGCTATAAGTGATCCCTAAAGAATTCCCTGATTAAGAGTCATTTGTCTCCTGTCACTATTCACACGTGGCTCACGATTAAACCTAGTCTTAGCATTGCATATCGCTAATACAACTCCATATAGATTCTTTTCCAGGATTTCTTTTACTTTCCAGAAGCCAAGATTAGTATGTATAGATATTCATCTTGAGGGTGTTATATTTCATTGTGTCTTTATCCTACGTGACTTATTAGCATATTTGCATGTGTTCAAAAGTCCCCCTACACTTCCAAGATCTAGATTTATTATTCCCCTGTTCCTCGGTGTATCTAACTCTGATTGTGTCTTATTTTGTTGCAGGGTGCAACAGTTCGCAACGAAGCGGAAGCAGTTGTAATCGGTAGAATAGTAAAAGGCGGAGCTGCTGAGCGAAGTGGACTTCTCCACGAAGGAGATGAGATTCTCGAAGTAAATGGAATTGAGATGCGAGGAAAATCTGTCAATGAAGTGTGTGATATCCTCAGCCGTCTTTCGGGAACTCTAACTTTCCTCATCGTACCTACACAAAGTCCCCCACCTATACAACAACGACGAGATGTTCTGGTGAGATTTCATGTGCATTCATGAAGACACATATAAATTCATGAAGAGGGTGATTAATCACGTGTGTTTGCCATATTTCAGATTCACGTGCGAGCGCATTTCGACTACGACCCGGAGGATGACATATACCTTCCATGTAGAGAGTTAGGAATAGCTTTCAGTAAAGGAGATGTCCTCCATGTAATCAACCAAGATGACCCTAACTGGTGGCAGGCCCACCGAGAGGGAGAAGAAGATCAAGCACTCGCTGGCCTAATTCCTTCCAAGTCCTTTCAGGAACAGTAAGTCTCTATCTAACCATTCTCTCTGGAACAATAATTAAGATATATATCTGAGAGATAATATAAGAGAGGAATTCACTTAACTATCTTTCCTTTGAGAAAGCATGATAACTCGTTTAACTTTGGTTCGTGTACACAAGAAAAGGAAAGGAAAGGGAAGAATTCTTTTCCGTCGTCCGCCGTCCACAGATTGATTATATTTTAGAGACAGGAAAAATGAACGAAAATTCTTTGAGAAATATCCCTCCCATTAGTTAACTTCCTCCTTTCCAGAAGTATTTTCCTTCCTACTTTAATCTTGCCTTGTGTTTTTTGGCTTTTCTCATCCCAATTTCTTTTCCCATCCGTTATAATCTCGTGTAGTTAATTGTATTTAGGATTTAAGTGACAGCCTTCGTGAAGAATCGATTTCTCCCTTTAAAAATCGCTGATAGAATTACCCTCTAGTATAATTGGGAGTGAAATAAATGAAGAAACGGTTGAGTGTAGATTGACACGACTAGTAAATCTCCGAGTGTTCTTGAAAAAGTACCACCAAAGCCTAGCGAGGAGTAAATTGAACAAGACGTAAATTACTACGAGAAATAAAAAAACCTAAACGTTCGAAACCTCCGCAAGATAAATAATGAGTATAGATGGATAATCTACTGTAGGTAATTTAACGTTAAATATTAGACCGCACTGGCAACTGGGGAAATCATCTCTTAAGTCAATACACAGAGAGGGTGGTTAAATGAACTAATGTTTGTGAATTTTGTAGGAGAGAAGCAGTCAAACAACAATTACTCGGTGAGACGGAGACGCGAGAGAAATCTAAAAAAGGAACTTTACTTTGTGCCAAATCTCACAAGAAGAAGAAGAAGAAGATTCCCTACAGCTCAGCGTTTAATGATGGTATGAATGATTCCTTCCTTTCCTTACATTCATTCATTGGATTAAAAGATTAAAACCTCATCTCTCTCATCTTTTCTTTCTCCTTCTCCCTTTGCGTTATTGTTACACAGTCTCAATTTCCAAGTCAAAAGTCAATCCTCCGTATTCCCATGTCCCACACAGCAAGAGAACAAAAAAAACACTACAACGTACAACTGCATTGCAGTGAGAGTGCGTGTATTATTTTACATTTCAATATATCCCTCAAGTCACTTAATTTGTTTTCATTTGACTCTCAAGTTGCTTTTAATATTGAGAATGACTAAAAACCGTGTAGGAACCGTAAACGATCAAGAAGAAAGCTTGGTAGAATTAGATTGATGATTTGGCAGGGCGGCATGAATGCAAAATAAGTTTGGAGAAAGTCTGAAAGTCTCCCTTCTCTGAACACAATATTTGTTGTAGATTCCTAATGAAATGGATTGCGGATTAATCCGACCATAAAAAATTGCAAGAGAAATCAAATATCAAGCACGCCCAACAAAAACTTCTTCCTAGCTTCCCATGTAAATTAGATATGCAGATATATTCATTGTTGTACAGTGGAAGTTGGAATTTAATATGTACCTTACTCGCATCAACCAATATCTGGATGTATGATTCGATTTTATATTCAGAGGGCCCATGTACACAGTGTACACATAATCATTGACTGTTACTTCTACAGATTTTGTAATAAATGGATAAAATGGATTATAGTATCCTTTGGTTTAAGTAATACAGGGAAATACGCACACGCGTACTTTCTTCTTCCCATGTTAAGTAACCTATATTGGATGCGAGTTTTTCCATTCATGAGCGTATAACTTTTTATGATAATGCATTTTGGCTTCTCTTTCTGATTGAAGAGATGGGAAATGTAGTTCTACATTTGCAATACTAAACCTCCTTCCCAATTTCACTCCAGATTGTTTCTGTGAATGTTTTTATGGGTAGAAATAGAAATGAGCGTGTCTTCTCTTATGTATCGTCGGGTTGTGTGGAAAGTAATGGTATGGTTTTAATTTTGCAGATTTCGACGCAGAGGAAATCCCAACGTACGAAGAGGTTTCTTTATACTATCCCCGTACAAGTTTTAAACGGCCTGTCGTTCTCATTGGACCTCCGAATATTGGTCGACACGAGCTGAGGCAAAGACTTATGCAGGAATCCGAGAGATTTGCTGCAGCCGTCCCTCGTAAGGCATACACACTTGTAAATATTACAATTATAAAGAAGTGATCATTAATGTAGTGCATTGTGTTGTGTTCAGATACGAGTAGAACTAAGAAAGAAGGAGAGATAGACGGACAAGACTACCATTTCATTAGCAGAGCTCAATTCGAGTCAGACATTCTGGCGAGAAAGTTCGTGGAGCACGGGGAGTTCGAAAAAGCTTATTATGGAACAAGTCTAGATGCCATACGTAGTGTTGTTAATCTCGGAAGAATATGTGTACTCAATCTCCATCCACAATCGCTTAAGATGTTAAGGAATTCTGATTTGAAACCCTATATTGTGTTCGTCGCCCCACCTCCTCTTGAGAGGCTTAAGCAGATGCGAATTTCCAGAGGAGAGGCGTATAAAGTACGACCACTTTAAACTTACAACTGTGTTTCCATATACTTGTTATATAATAATGTCTCTTTATCATATTCTTAATCCTAATTTCTCTCCCTACAGGAAGAAGAACTTATCGATATAATAGACAAAGCTAGGGAAATGGAAGAAAAATACGGCCACTACTTTGACCTGGTGATAATCAATAACGACATTGAAAGGACTTATCACGAGCTCCTTCAAAGGATAAACTACACTGAAAGGGAACCCCAATGGGTCCCTGCTTTTTGGTTGAAGCAGTAGAGAAATCCCGACTTGATTTGTTTAATATGTCATCACTTGTCATCTGAAAAAAATTATGAGGACACCTCCCCCCACAACACCACCATCAAGTCCGTACTTAATAAATATCACAAATAATCGACAACTAGAATCTACAAAAACAGTTCATTATGTAAACCTGTGAGACAAACACACATATTTGTATTAATCACAACAACAATATGTTAATCTAACCGTATTACAACAGCGAAGATGATTTCATAGTGGAGCTAAATCAAAATCCCTCTTTTGTTTTTCCAACTCATTTGTATAGGATTCGCAAGGTCAGCTTAAACGGACTTGAAATGATATAAATTACTTAAAGTGTATCCTATATAAAGAAGACACACACACACGCAGATATTAAGAAGGACTTGCAATTAATTTCTTCCTTAAGAATAATTGTCTGTTTAAAGTCTCCCAATATGCTAACATGTAATTAATTAATTAACCATAAAGATAAGTATATAAGCATACTCTTCATGTGTCAAAATAATTAAGTATCATAATCAAATATGTAAGACATAACTCGTTTAGAAAATCTCTGTTTAACTCCTCCCTCATCTGTGATCAAGATAATCAACAATAATATTAATAATCTTCCTTTACGTTCTTCGCAGTCTCAAAGATCTTTATTATATCCTCATTACTTAAAATCTCTTTTAAACTTTACGTTTTGCCATTTACAAAGACCAAACTGAGCATTTTGACTTGACACTTTTCTGTTTTTAATTGTTAGCATTATATAAATTGATTATTAGTTTACCAGTTTAGACTTTAGCTAATTATTTCTAAGAATCCCCTAAAATAAATTTTGTTTCAATTCTCTGGTGCAAAGTTAAAAATGTGTACACACGCACAAAAAGTGGGTTTAAACTTTAAAGGATATCCAGAGATTAATGAGAATAGCGACAACGACAAGTCTTCCTCAATCTCGTGTCCTTGTGTGTTATATATATATGCAAAACTAACCCACATACTAACACATTATATACACACCACAGATTGAATTATTTGCCTTGTATACTGAGTTCCAAGTTCCACAGTGGAAATTCCAATTAAACTCCGAATTTTCCTCCAGACACCCACCACCACAAGAATTGCATATGTATAAATAAAATACATTGGCTGCGTGTTTTTAATAGGACTTATTAATTAACACATTAGATTACTCTTACTTATATGAATGCATCAGCAGTTTACTCAACACGTGTAAGCTACACCAATATTATATTATTGTATAAATATATATCTAGTTACGTTCCGGCAGCAATAATTTTTGCGAGCGTATTGAAACTGAAACCTTTTCAGATGAAAAATAGTTAAACAATGTTAGCAAACTTAGTTCTTAAGTATAAAATAATCATATATGAACATTAAGTCGATATATGTATTGATTAACTGTACATGATATACTCTTCATTTACGAAGTTTTGTCATTCAGCTATTTGCCAAAATAGTTTTAAGGAGAAAGCATATACATAATTAAATGTTAACTATACACATAAGATTTCATACGGTTAGATTATTATTCATAATTTGTTAAATTAACGCGTATAAATTACATAAATCTTCGAGTCTCTTCATCGAGTAAAATTCATCTCATATGTGAAACAACGCGTTGTGTACTTGTAATTAATAACCTTTTATGATTCGTGTGTAGTCTCTAGTATTATTATTACAACCAATTCTTTTAGTCTTCTATATAAATAACATAACGCGAGAGGTTTCTCAATGTGTGAAATTAAGAGAGAGAGAAGAAATCTTCCTTATTCATTTTTTAATTAGTAGTGTATTTATTATCATATAAAAGGAAGAGTAGACACGATAAAGAGTTAGAAATATTATTTACTTGTTAAACACTAATGGTCATATACATGAACTTGTGTCTGATGATGATATGAACTTAAGGCAATCATTACATGCGAATGTGTCAAGTAATAAATCATAATACGTATATATATATGAAATGATAAAATTCCAATCTCATCGCCTGCATATTTTAATTCCATTCAAAATCACTTACTTAATTTATAATGACAATGCGACAGGATTCTCTTAAACGCTTCTCTATACTCCTTATCAAATACACTATAAATAATCGGATTAATCGCAGAATTAACATATCCCAACCAAGTAAAAACCTCAAAAACCGTTTCACTCGCTTGCCACTTCCAACTCAAGAACGGATTGATCACATAAAGAAACGCAAAAGGTAACCAACAAGCTACAAAAGCTGCGATGATCATTCCCAATGTTCGTGCAGCTCTCCTTTCCCTAGTTAACGAGAACTTTAATTTCTTCAATATAAACGCTTGCACTTGAGAGGAAGGTCGGGGTTTCATGAGACGATGGTGCGTTCGTGGAATAACTTGTCTCGATGAACTAGAAAGGTTAGATTCACTTCTTACCCGACCAGATTCTTCATCTTCTTCCATTCCATTTGGCTCTCCATTATTTGGACCAGGTGAATTTGTCCTTGTCATCCGATCTAATGTAACTGCTTTCAACCTCATCAAAGTAGATTTCTTCTTCGTTAAACACCGAGTCTTATTCCTACTAGAAGTTCCTTCCAATTCATCTCCTGAATCCAGCAAATCATCTGCAGATGAATCATCCGTTTGGTTTCCATCCGTTCCAAAGTTTCCATCTGGATTAATCGGATGAATTCTATGTGATGAATCCGTCGACCTTTCCACCGCTGGAACTTGACTCCTCTGATGAAGTCTTGCTTTAATGTGATTGTAAATCCTCAGATAAATAATAACCATTAGAAGCATTGGGAAAAAGAACGTTCCAATTGCTGAATGAACGATGAATCCTCTATTTTGTGTTAATCTGCACTTCCCTTCATCATTGTATCCCCAGTCTCTCTTTCCTACATCGTCCATATTCCACCCAATAACCGGGGGCATTGCGATCCATAACGCAACTAGGTAAATTATAGTAATGAATCTAAAGACAGAAGCCGAGGTTCTCATTTGAAGGTAGTGAATTCCTTCACTAACAGTTCTATAACGGTCAATAGCAATTGCAATCAAGTGATAGATTGAAACCGTGCACAGGGTTATGTCTAGTGTCAGCCACATTTCACAAGTTATCTTTCCAAGTTTCCAAGTATGGTTGTTTACTAAATAAGTAATACTTAAGGGAAGGATGAAAACTCCAACACAAAAGTCAACTACTGCCAAAGACACTATGTACATGTTTGGGGGTGTTTGGAGAGATTTTGTTGTAATTGTTGCGAGGATAACTAACCCGTTTCCAGATAGAACTATGAGAACTATGAAGGATAAAGGGACGGCGATCCATCGGATTGAATTAGATTCCATTACTGCAATTTACAATGGCTGATTTAGTGATTTATCGAAAAACTTCGAACCAAGGCTTGTGCATTTCTCCATTTAGTTAGAAATCAGACTGGACAATTAGGTGAATTGGTTTGTACTGCTTCAAAACATTAACCTTGTGTGGTTTATGTCTAACCGACTTAACCACCACTTGCTTCATTGATGCATACTATGCATAAACATTTAGCTGTCATAAAAACTTTGTCAAGTTATCCTGGATATTACGCTTTATTTTATGGAAGTGACGCTACATCAGAACAAGCCGAGCTTTTCTACTTTATCCCATACACTTTTAAAACTGTCAATTTACAGTTGGTACAAAAGAGAGGCGAAAGATCATAGTTCCTCGGGTTTTAGTTTACCTGGTGCAAAAGCAAAGAGGCGAGAGACCATGATTACTCCTGATGGTGCATACCGATGCTTCAGACTAGTTCAGACCAACTAAAAAATACCGTAGAGATGGTGCAACGGAATCATTTCAGGTCCTCCTTTTCTCTGAGGCAGATTGAGTTTCATGAGGCGAGAGATCTTGGTTACTCTCCATCCACCGTGGTTTGGGTTTTTGTTTAGTTGGCTCAAAAGAGAGGTGAGAGATTAGGGTTACTCCTAGTGGCGTGGGCTTGTACGATTTTTTACCAAATGCATTGTCTATTAAATCTGTTTAGAGATGGTGCAACAGAATCATTTCCAGTTTCTCGTCTTCCTTCACACAGATTTAGTTCCATGAGGCGGTAGATCAGGGTTACTTTAGACTTAGACGGGTAGCTGTATACGTATGGACATTTAGGTGTCGCAAAAGAGAGGCGAGAGATCACGGCTATAAGACAGTATAGTTCTACATTGGTTTTATACATACCATCTAAAAACTGTTCTTGCAAGAGATGGTGCAACTGAATCGTTTCCACGTTCTCGTCTTCCGCTTCCTTTCGAGAGTTCCATGAGAGTTCATGGGACACAATTCCTCTTCTTCTGGAACTTCTGGAATTGATCACGAATCGCAATAGTCACTTCTCCTTCCGAACTTGTCAATAATACATGTCAAAAATCCTGAAGAAATCCACCAGAGCATTTCTCTCAGCAGGGAACGACGGTATATGGGAACTTTTGTTCCATCTTTCAATAATGAATTCTTTTCTCATCTCCTTATGTGGTTTTAAGATTCAATGGCATTTTCCATCCACCACCCTTCATTCATATAATGTACCCGTAAAGTTCTATGTCAAAAAACTTCATATTAGTCGGGCGTCTGTCACTCTCCTTCAGTCGTTCTTGTATCGTGCGGTCAAAGATTTTGTCGTTCCATAATAATGTAACAACAGTTCACAGGGTTGCATAACTTTTTACTAATGAGTAGTATAATTTGAAAAAGCAAATAATAAGGACCAGAGAAAAGGGTCACACACACAGTTCACCCGTCACTCAAAGTCATTTAGGAAAACTGGTTGTGCTAACGTCGTTCCCGTCGTCCCATATGCAATTGTTAGCATTTATTAGTTGTATCAAACTAAATATGATCTCACCGAATGGGCTCAGCTTTCATGTTCCAGGCAGACTGTGTATAGTGCATGGTATGTGTTGTTGGTTGAAACAGTAGAACAACTCACGACAAGCCATACACTTTTGCCTAGATTTATTAGAATAGAGAGAAGGCCAGTTGACAGCTTGGGACAAAAGATTAAGGGTATCTCCGCAAAACAAATAATAAGACTATTCGGATTTCATGCCATGAGTCCTATTCAAAACCCGCCTGCCTCTGTATACTTCTCTATTTGTAAATGTATATAATAATAATAATAATAATAATAATAATAATGTGTGTGTTCTATGCATAGCAGGCAAACACTCTCTCTCTATGAAACAGTATCAGATTTATTACAATAAAGAAGGGTTGAAATATCGAAGGTATTACAGTCACCCGAGAATCCGTCCTGTTGTCCTCTATTTCCCCAATTCTCAAATGACATTATTTGCCTTTAATGAAGGGGCCGTGTATGAAAGGTCACACACAAACAAAAGCCCTTGGTCTTGGTATGCATGGAACTTAATAGTAAATACTGGGGCAATAAGACACCACATACGTAAATACAAAGACTTCCTCCTCCTTCTTGAGTAATTAATAACAATTACCTAATTAAAAAATTTCATATTTCTTTGTTTTCTCCAAGTTGACACTGATTCATGAATTTATGTATTATAATTATTACGTAATTATATGCGAAGCACGAGGAAAACAAGAAAGCTTTCAAAGTAAAAGTAAAAATAGAACAATTGTATGGTGGCTATAGGATTATAAGAAGATTAAATGAGCAAATGTAATATTGTAGTAATAGTAGTAATATAGAGTTGATTATTATTATTATTATTGAAGACGACGACGACGACGACGAAGGTATGGCCTGTGGAGGATTATCGGATTTACAAAGTACATTCGTAGATAAGTATAAACTCCTCTGATGGTGTGTGTACTTGATTACACGAACTTTGTTTGAGTAGTCTCATCCTCTCCAAAAGGGATAAATTCTTGTTAGTAGTATGTTTGGTTAAATGGTAAATAGTTTAGTAAGCACCAAATAATTTAATTACATCCCCCCTGTACTTCTTTTTCACTTAAGTTTTATTGTCTGTCTATATGGTCAATGGTTTGGCTGTTCTATACACGGGGGTGTCAACTTTCACACACAAAAATCTCAAAATTACTCACAAATTACTCAGCTTTATTTCATCTTAATGGGTATATATATATATCTCTCTCTCCTTGTGTGTAGTTTTAACTTTTATGCTTTTACACCAGCTTAAGGAAGCGTGTGTGTGTGTGATTCTTATTACAAGAATAATAATGTCTTAAGAAAATGTACATAGGGACCTTAAGGGTCGTCAGATATTAAGAGGATGCGATTAAGAGCAGATTAAGGTGTGTAATCCACATGAAGTTCTTAAGACTAAATGGTACACACACACGTTAATCCATTGGGTTATTCTTTAAAGTGTTTAAATTGTTTGGATAATTAGCGTGTGTGTGTGTGCGCGCTTGAGAGATATCATATATATCTATACAGGAGCATGTATAGTTTATTCAAAAGAGATCTATGTGGTTATAAATTAATAATAATACGTCCCCAAAGTGTTATTAAGGGGAGTTTGCAGAGAGGCGGTTTATTAGTAAAGGGACGTATGATCAACATGGGGTCGTGTGTTTGGTGGCTAAAAAGACCCCCTGGGGATTTGCGGAAAGATTTGACATCGGGTCAATTCCTGTCTTTCAATTTTGACAACTCTCGGTTGATATTCTGGAGGATGTCAACTGCCGCACCAGCAGCTGCTTCAGATCCTTTCCTTGTCTTTCATCTTTGCTGTAACTTTAATAGATTTCATTTACCCTCCGCCGATTCTTCATTTCTATAAAACTTCTTCAGTCCAATAAGAACTGCTGTCCGAGATTTCCAAAGCTTACATTCCTATTGAAATTCCTCCATGTCTCATTCATTCTCTCTAACTTATCTTTAGAATAGCTTTCACTCTCCCTCCACAAAGTATCAATCAATCTATACGTATGCATTAATTTAAAATTTACATCCAGGTAGTTTAGAATATCTCATCGCTTCTACTTCTCTCTATGCTTGCCAATTTTAATATATTATCATTTACTCATATTAGCAAACCTCCAAACTATTCTAGGAAGTTAATTCGATAACAAACCTAGAAGCAGAATGAATCACAGCCCCTGCAGAAATATGAATGAGTCCAATAATAGGTAACAGACTGTAAGAATAAAAGTGTATCAATCCATCCACACACAACATATCTGCATGTAATATAATCTGTATCATTCATATATATATATATAGACAGAGATTTGATTGAGAGTGAATCTGCTGGAGAGAGGAGACGGTTAGATTCATTGCGAGCTGGAGAACTAGAGTTCAGAATCGAAATGTGTCTGCGATTTCTTGTGTAGGACCCTCACCATTATCATCAATACCATAAAGCACTACACCAAGCTACTCTCTCTCTCTCTGGTGCTCTTCATATTATTTTATTCACTCTACTACTTCCTCCATAGAGAAGAGAACAGATTCCCCATCACCAGCGACTGGAACTCTGGATACACTCTGGAACAAGCCTCCGTCATTTCTACGCTTATTCCACTCTCATCTTCCACTTTTTCCGCTCGTCTCGTATCAAGTCAAAAACTTTATTTGCACTGACAACCACTTACTACTCTTGCTTCATTCAACAACAACATTCATTACAGTCCTATATACGTGTATACTCAATGAGTTTTTACTAAACTCACCCTCAATCACCACCAAGAAGCTATTGTGTGTTATTCTGTCAAAAATCTCAAAGTTAAGAGTTGTGAGGAAAACTCTCTTTCACCCTGAACGCTATAAATCATATCCAGAGAGAGATTCATTGTATGCAATTAACGCTAACAAACCCACACTCGCGTCTTAGAGTGCTGAGAATTTGAGACATTTCATTCATCTTGTGTAGCCAACATTGCTAACAACATTTAGCATATAAAGTTTATCACTGTTGAACAGAACTCTGTTCAGCGCATTGATACTTAGTTTACAAAAATTCACGTATTAATATTAAAGCAATTACGTTTTAAACTAAGGATCATCAGGTAAGACAATTATTTAACTAGTTATTAAGCATTAATTAATTGCATATAAAAACTCCACCCATTATTTCCTCCCTAGAGTATAGAGAAGTGAATCGCTGGTTGGAAAGAAACCGAGTCTCATTTCACCCGGAACTCTTTCCTCATTCGACTACACACATAACAACTTCTGTGGACTCGTTGGGACTTTGTTAAACCACAAGACAGGTAATTGATAAAATCATTAATTAAATCATCCAGTAGCAGTTGTGCACGGAGTAAATATTACTCGGAATGACAAAAAGCTGACAGTAGATAGCAATCACGTACAAAATCAAGTTTACTCTGTCTTTGCTCTCATCTCTTATTCACGTAATACAAGAAAGAAAGGAAGCATATACATAATACACATATAGGTAGGTACATAGGATGTTACCTGAGACAATTGAATTTAGGCTTTTTAGTCTCTCCAGAAAGGTTTAGTTTTATTTAACTAGCCCTACAAGAACATTTTTGAGGACAAAACCCAACTACTACACTAGCTTCTCCTTAGTAATTTGGATGTTATGCATACACTCCACCTCTCTCAAGATGGAAATATGTTTAAGACTGATAAGCTCCAGATGTACCAAAACACGAATTACAAATCCCATTCCAAGTTCACACACAAACTTCTCCTGTCTCCTGGCTTCTTTAAAACCAGCCTTGAGTCTCCTCTAAACTAAAAGTATCCCTACGACAAATGACACACAAAACTTCTCTAATGGCTTATATTCATTCACTTAGGCTCATCTTCCTCTCGTTCATTACGTACAAATAAAAATTTCCAAAAACAATTAAATACAGCGAAGAACAATTAATTAATATCATATGCAAAATACGTAAAATTCCTTAGTACATTTACATCTTTAATTCGTGTAATATTGGTCTAACAAAAACCCCAGACATGCAAGACTAATGATGGCACATGGTTATGAAGAAAAGACCGTTTTGGAAGATTTGTAGGAACATTATTATTATTACAATAGAAATAGAACTTACGTGTGAAAGACTGACACGAGCATATAAATCACAATGGTTGAAGGCAGTGTGTGTGTGTAGTGTGTGTGTGTCTCCAATCCAAATATGAAACGAACTCGCATATATACAATAGGGCGAGTGTGGTTTGATTCTCGAATTATCCAAACAAATAAGAAGATGACCATAGGACACCAAATCTAATTGTCATATTGTTTCTCTTTCTTTCTTATACGATGGTTTGATTTCACTCAAAAGAAAAATATGAATTATTGCTCCCCAAGATTTTGCTCTTTTAAAGAAGACACACACAAACTGTAATGTAATATAATTGTGTGTGTTTACAATGAGAAGAAGAAGAAGCTCAGAATTTATTTCTGCTTGACACACGTCGCTTCTCTATCATATCCTACACACTTGAATCAATTTCCTCATGCTTGTGATCTTAAACAAACTGTCATAAATCTCATTTGTCTCTATATATGCATATGACTCGCGTCTACTCTTCTTTTTTCTCCCCTGTCTAAAGAATTAAGAATCGTGGAATTCTTGAGACATGCAAGTTAAATAGTTTTTGTACTTTTTTGTATGACAATTAAAGGAGCATATGTACATAGCACCAGTGGATGCAGTAAAAGAAGAAGGAGAGGTCAATTCTTACGAATAATTTAAATCACACTATTTGTTTTCTTAAATAAAGGTTTCGTAGTCAATTTATGTGGGACACAATCAAACAAAATTCTTCGTGTTAATAATGAAATGAATGATAATGTCCATATTACAATAATCGATAAGAGGTTTATATCTTAATCTTAATATGACATTCATCTACATAAAAGTCCAAGTTAGCGCATGGCTTAAGACACACACACACGTAAAGTGAGCCGGTCTTCTTGCTTGCATACTACTATGCCATGATGATCTTACGCAGAGTATTAGAAATGATATCAACCAAGAATGAAGTGATAATGAAGCTAATCGGCCTAACGACTTAAATGAGCCTTAAAAATTAGATTTAAAACGGATTTCACACGACAATAAACCAAAATATTATCAGTACAAGTTGATTAGCTTCTCTTCTTCGTTAGTTTAGTGAACTGTAGTTAAATCATTGTGACAAATGAGAACACGGCACACACACACAAGAGAGAGCTCTAGTACTTTTTATATTCATTCATAGTGATATTATAATAATAAATTGATAGTGATATTAAATCCTTACGGTATAATATACATTTGACAATACAATTTATGCCCGAACTAATTGTAAATAATTTTTAAAAGCTATCTTTTGTTCTTTAGGTAAATTGTATACTATTATGTTATATTTCTATTCATTAAGTTTACCTTAATATATACACTCTACGTGAAACTATCAATTTTAAAATTTTAATGTTACATAAACTAAAGTATACAAGTCTTGGTTAGAGTAAATCCCCCACACTAGCTTATGAAGTATAAAGACGTAAGTTATAATGTGAAATGGCAACAAAAGTAATTAATGAGGATGTAGACGGGGTCATTAAGAGGAATGTCCAAAAAAGTATGTGTATGAGGTCAACTCAAAGAGACCGAAGGTGTGTAGGCACTTTGTACAACTTTTAAATGTGACCATTTCACAGTTATTAAGTCAGGTCATTAGATAAATCTTCTTGAGAGAACCACACTAACTTTGTGTACGCTCCTAACCTTCCTACCTGTACGTTGGGGGAGTAGACGAGATATGTCCGTTTACATGAACGATATTACCTTTTAGCTTCACCTAACAACATTTTTAATAGTTTAATAACACTTTCAAGTTAAGCAATAACACATAGAGATACAAAGTATTATTCTTTTTAATGTCTTTTAGTAATGTGAATGAATTGCCTTCTTCTTTGACTCGCCCAGTTACAATATTCCCTTTTTTTCTCGTATGGACAGACATTCAAGACTTTATACATTCTTTTAATTTCCTGATAGATTTTAAACTGTATATTGGTCTGCTTTCTCTGTCCATGTAGTAAAAACCGCCGTGTGCGTACTTCTCGATCAAAACGATGATGAAGAAAGGAGAAAGCTCCTTGATTTCCTAATAAGCTTGCGTTTGCTTTAATTCTTCTTGTAAAAGACAAAGAAAGACTTGGAAGACGAGGGCCAGGTGTAATAGAGTTAGTAGCTAATGATGCAAAGGGTAACTGGGAGTTTTCTGTGTGTTTGAAGTATATATTCATGTAAAAAGAGATAGGGAGAGAGATGCAGAACAAATTCTTTTGTATACGGCTTAGTGGAAAGAGCGAGGGAGAGAGAAAAAAGATTCAGACTGTGACAAGAAGATAAAAGAAAAGAATTCTATTCAACTGGAAAGAATGGAATTGATTAAATGCGTACAACTAACCCCACGACCACCACTACCAATATAATAATGATGATCAAACCATTTCTACTTCCTTAATTGCCACCAAATAAGTGTCAATGTGAGTCAATAATAATCGTTTGCATGATTAGCTTTATTAGCTCCTCCTCTTTCTTTTTATGTATGTATATCACATTCAGGTGGAGATTTACACTTAATCTCTTTACATTTCTGTATGTGTATGTTAATTATGTTCAATAGAATAATAATACTAACAAGAGTTTTCGTGTAACTAAATAAAGAACGGACGGACTATGTGATCAGATTCGCATCATATAATAAACTTGGCACATGTTGGGTCCTTTTATGTAACTTCTTAAATAGAGAGATAGAGACTAGTGAATAATGAAGGATCACGGTTGTCTATATACCGTTGTAAGTTAAGGAAGCGTGTTGGAGAAAAGTGCAAAGTAAGTTAAAAGTTTATGAAGGAGAGAGAGTAGTGAAATGATGAAGTGCATTATGAGGAGAAAGATTCGAGTCCCAAAGGATTAGAAATGCTGAAAGAGATGAAATTATTTCTGAGGGAGGATTCATCCAACTAGAAAATAACATTTCTCATCATCAGGAACATTTTAGACCATATAGATCACTATATATACGTATTCGTTGTGTATATATCCATCTATATTCGCACTGGTTCAATGGAAAGCACATTTACGCACTCTCTCTCTCTCTTGTGATTAAGTTGGCTAATTTAACAATCCTGAAATAACGGCCATGTGCTATGCATTGCGAATTCCACTTGACAAATTGAAAGGAGACACAGAGCACACAAGAGCATTTCGCTTCAGCGTAAAAAGAACACTATGTAATATTACGTTCCAAGAAATTTCTTAAAGCCTACTAAACTTGGTTTCCATTAGGCGTAGGTGAATCATCCAAGGCACTTCGAATGTGTGTTCATTTTTTAAAATATTTTTTCAACAAAGGGATCTTTTAACAAGTCCATTTAAAAATATATACCACACACACACATAGTGCACGCAACTGGAAGTTCATCGGGTTTCATCTCCTTTCCCTCTCTTACCGAGAGAAAGTTGAGAAGTGGATGATTAATAATTGACAAAGCTTGATGGCTTTCCCATTAAAACATTTTTGAGAGTATTTTTCCACACACATCTTCTTCTTATTCTATCTCTCTCCCTCTATATAGTATATATATATATATATAATATATATATATATATATATTATTGTTACACACACATTACACAAGCCATATTACAATACACATTACATAAATGGCCCAAGAAGTCTCCTCGTGTGCGTGTATAAGTCAAGTTGGCAGGTAAAAAGTAGTGAGCTGGTCCATTTAGTCTGAACACATTTCATTCCATCAATCTCATCTCAAGGGATTTACTCAGAGTGCTATCAACGAACATGTTAAAATGTTCACGAGAAAAAAGATGATAGACCGAAAAGAAAAGCTTAAGACTTTTCATACGAGACAACGCGAGAGAGAGAGAGAGGGTTGACATGTCATTTTTATTATAAGAGAGAAGCTTTTCCTTCAGGGGAATATATTTATACATATACATATGACTTGAAGATGAGTTTGTCTTTTTAGTTTTTACTCTCTCTCTCTCTCTTTTATCCATCAAATATATAAATATGCATTGACATTGCACTATCCGTCATATATGACAATGATATATAAAAGACTGGTGAGAAGGAATTCTTCGTCTTTATTCCACACGAACTGTATCAACTTTCCAAGAGCTTAGCATTGAGCTCAACAACATTTTTTCATTTTTACCTTTCATCATCAAATCTTCAAGAGAAGAGCTTCGATACGTACCTATAATAATTCTGTTTCAATTTCACTAAAAAACCCTTTAGGGCCCTTTTATGTAATTTCAAGTTTCAAGAATTCTTATAGTAATTATGATGATACATCTTTAGTAAATGCCTGTTACTTATACACAAACACACGTTCCGCTTTCGTAGAAACTCTTGAAGATGACGTGAGATATATGTTTCTTGTTTGTTTTGTGTGTTCAATTCCCTGGAGGAATTTATTTATTTTATTGTTCTTTTGAAATCTTAAGAAATCACATAGTTTTTTCTGTGAACAACTTACAACATACATTAGACTTTGGAAAATGAATTGGAAAAAGGTTTAAATATAATGAATTGGAGTTTAGTTTTTATTATTTAATGGTGATGATTTCATCAGTTCATCTGCAGATGGTGATTTCATGTGAAATAACAAAACAGAACCACCTCCTGTTCCACCACATTGGTGTGCACCTGGGGAACAAAACGCCTCTCTGCTCAGTTGATCAAAAGAAAAGAATAACCCAACCCTTTGCTCTCCTCTCTACACATCTTTTTAAACGCTTCCTTAAAAAGAGAACCAGCACCAACATTCTATTTTGTGAGTTCAAGTTGGAAAAAGAATCCACATCTCTCATTCTCGAGACTGGTTGACTTAAAATATGAAATATAAAGTGTAGTAAATATATACAGTAGGAATGATACACTAGGAATATATCGAGCTTCTGTCATCTTTCTCCCTCCTCGGAAAAAGACGACATGTATAGAACGACCTGATGTAGAAATTCATATATGACTCTTATTTTTAAGATTGAAATCCTTAGACAGGAGATTTATCATTCCATACAAGACTAACAGGAGCAGGGAAGAGATAAATTGGAAATGTGGAAATAAACTCAAATTTTGGAAAGTTGAGTCTAGACGCACTAACACACAACCCACAATGTATTAATAATTCACTTGCTCCGTAGTAAAATATATTATGCAAAGATTGAATAATAACAAGACTTCATCTACTCTCATGTCTCCATTCAACTTGTATAGCTTTCCCATTAAGTATATAAATATATAGACAGTGAGAAAAATGTCACAAATGACACTTTCCTGACGACGCTAGTCCGTATAGACACTTCATAATTGTGTGTGCATAGTTATGTAGTGAACAAAGTCATTTAACCCTCGACTAGGTTTAGCTTGTATTGTCTATACAAAATACTTGGAAATTAGAACAAAAGGTGGTGAACTGTCCTTAATGGTCAGTGGAGACAACTCATACACATATACACACGATCTGGGAAAACTTTACTTGTTTTTACCAAGGACTTTCTAAAATTAGTTGTTCCCAGGATATGTCCAACTAAATACTACTGCTGGACCTCGCATATATGCCATGTAAATACAAAAATACATTTCCTACACATGCTCACTCTTAGCTTTAAGGTAGCTTAAAGGATAAAAGATGATTGAGTCAGATAGCACTGACTTAGAAATATGCACCTTGTGTCACATAGTGCACGTAGTTTTTTCGATACCTCCTTTCAATTGATAGTAGTCGTCACCAAACTAACTAACTAATAGTATAGTCAGTAAGGTAGATACATCAAAGTGTGTTACATTGTCTGATCTCATCGTCGTTGGTTAAATGGTTGTTAGTAAGTTGGAGACACAAAGTAGTGGTGGATTGGCCTGTGAGACCCTCAAGTGCTCTCCATATCACACAACACATAACCGAAGAACTATCTCTAGAAGAACTATTGACCATTTTAGGCAGTCCTTCCATTGTCACTCATATTTCTCACCACGGACTTCTTGCACCATTGTGTGTCCATTGTAAATCCACCACACTGTGTATATGTATATATATGGTTTTTCTTTTGGGTTGAAAAGTCTCAGAGTTGATCTTGTCTTCAGTTCACTTCAAATCTCCTTACACTTCGGACGTGTGATATTAATGAGTCAGCTAGGTTTCTTCTTCTCAGAGTTCCTTCACGTACAAGCATACATATTGTTCATTCCAGCGTGCATTGAGTACTTTGGATTGATAAGTGAGTGAGTGAGTGTGTTAAGTGTGTGTGTAGTGTACTATTTACACTTATTGACTAGTACAAAGATCACGAAAGATATGAGAATATACAAACTGAGATTTTGTTCAGATAAAATTTCTACTTATTGTTTTCTCCTGTATTTAAATCAGCAGAATCAACACTAAAATTCTGAAAATCTCTAATTGAACTGCAAAATATTCGGGTAAGCTCTTGGGATTTTTGGTTTTTTATTTAATAATTTCATTCACAAAACTTTACAAATTATGTGAGCACTCACAATCTCGTGCATGATGCGAGTTTAGGTTGAAATCCACGAGAATTTCTATCAAGTCCTCAAAGTGAATTGTTTCGAATTTTGGAAAGATTGGATTTTAACTTTAGCCTATAAGGAAAAGGTACATGAAACAAATTGGGTAGAGGATTCACACTGAAATAACTGAAATAAATTGTCTACGACTATTTGGATTTTGGAAAGAGAGAGAGAGAGAGAGAGAGAGAGAGGAAAATCCACCGTGGGTTTTCTAATTAATTAGTAGAGTGTACAGCATACATATATATATATACATATGAATTATGAAACAGAAATATACAGACATAAGACACACTAAAGGACAGAAAAGATCCTTACAAATGGTTCGGCATGTGTATCTGAACTAATGTGAAAGCAGAAGTATATGTATCCTATCATATCTTCATGATTGTACAAAGATTAGTAAAAGGCATATATAAATATATACATATATATATATATGTACATACCCCAATGGATAATAACCTTGTGTACACCCTTCATTAACTAGGAATCCTCCAGAGGGATCAAATCCATATAAATATATATAAATCCCACGCCAGAAAACCGGAGCCGGAAGGAAGGAGGAACATTGTGTCCTGTGTGGATTTGTGGTCACCTCTTCATTAAGTAAAGGCAAAGAGACTCCGACGAGTGACCAGGAGCGTATCAAGTGACGCAATAACACAACGTCGACTCATGATAATCATAAAATAAACTTGCCGTGAAACAGTTCACAAGAATCCTCCAAGCTGGATTTCTCACGGTCCTTCCCGGCGTCTCATTTCCTTCCGACGTCCTTTCCTAGTCCACCTCCGTCTCGTGGGTCTTCCTCCAACGGAGCCACGCCCGCACCAGTCGTCCCTCTCTCCGCAATGCATTACTTCAAAACTACTTACCAATCTATAGGATTCGGATCTGAGTCCTTACCTCCACCTAATTATGCAGGTAAGCTATTCCCACTAATTCTAATGTTAAAAAGTTGTCTCACTTTCCAAAAAAACCATAAGAGATGTATTTCAACTAGTTCTGTGTTTATATTTATAGTCGATTATTGTTATTCAGGTGGAATTCCGTGTGGAAACAATCAGAGGAAGCAACGCAGAGAACGAACTACTTTCTCGAGAGCACAACTTGATATACTGGAATCGCTTTTTGCATCTACACGATATCCAGGTAAATTCACTCAAAGCATACACAAGTCTGTCTTAATTGCTTTGCATGAATTCTTATTGTTAGATTTAATTGCTAACCTAACCTGTAAACATTCTATACTTACAGATATCTTCATGAGAGAAGAAGTAGCGTTGAAAATAAATCTCCCGGAGTCTCGTGTTCAGGTAAATTCATTTCTTTATCCACTTCCTTTTTTCTTTTGCTTTATTTCCAGTGCAAAACTGCAAAGTATCTTTCCTACAATAGACAGTGTGCATGTGTGTTAAGCAATCCTGCCTACTGCTGTGTACATTTCCATCCTATTAATTAGGAAATGTCCTCTATTTTTACTTTCACTCTTAGAAAGTTAGTAGCATGTCTAGTGTAAGGAACACTTTGTTCCCAAACTCCCCATAAAGTTAAGAATGAGACTAGAACTGGTGCAAATAATTCCCAGGGATTTGTAAGGATAAAAAGGAATTAAGTAGGATTCCAGTAAACTTAGACTTTCACAAGAACTTCTCTTTAAATCTCCATGTTTCCTTTACTCACTATATAGTGCATGCCTACATATACTTTTAGCCGTCCTCCCTAGTCTACTTTGATTAAGCCTTTTAAGACAGACTTGATTTCACACTTACATTATCCTAATAGAGTTAATTAACTTTGGGAATTGTTTCAATGCAAGTCCTCTCTTTCTTTTTACCATTCCTTCTTGAATTGGATTGAACGCAGCCCTTGAAAAAGTATCTCTCATATTACATCACATGTGCTTTCATGTATGTGGGTGAAGAATGGCAGAAGGAATACACTCTTTCATACAAAAGGAGGAAAGGGGAGAGAAATAAATTGAATTGTGAAGTTAATTCAGTAGATGTGATTTGGCTGGAGGAGACTCGGTGGTGGTGATGATCAAAAGTATCATCGAATTTCCTCCTTCCATTATTCACTAGCCTCTCTGTTATATAACAAGAGAGAGATGGAGTCAACAGAGTGGGAGCGTCTTATAGAATCCTTCAAAAGGATTATTATTATTTGTTCCGGAGAGTCCTGTTGCATCAACAGTGACAACGAACCAAACACCCCTCACGGCTCTCTTTCCTTCCTTCCTTTCTCTCAAAATATTATACTATGTCGTGTGTGTTAGTTTATGCTCCTGCTTTAGTTAGATACAAATTCCTAAATGGCTTTCTCTCCTAATTGGAGTAAAAGCTTAAAAAGCCAAGAGGCAAGTCCAGAGTAAAAATACCCATGTGCTCAGACTTATCTCTGTCTCTCTTCGTTGCTTCATACACAATTCCTTCTCGTTTCCAAACTTCTAATCAATCTTAAATTCTCTCTCTCTTTCTATTCCATAGGTGTGGTTTAAAAACCGTCGAGCAAAAATGCGACAACAGAGCGTCCAAAACTCCTCCAAAATGGAAATCCTCTCAGATGGAAACCCAACAAATAAACCTTTACATGGTAAACGAGGCCGAACAGCAAAATCGAAAGTCCCTGCAAGTCCTCCCCCTCCAAGGACTCAAATAAACGCTAATCAACCCCACCCCCATAACATTCTCCACATGACCCAACAAGGAGGAGTCTCGTCACCTCCTTCTTCTACTAACAACCAAATGGACCAGGGACCGAATTCATTACATCCAAATGGGGGTAACTTAATACACGGAGTAAAATCCGAAGTAAGTGAAGGCTCTCCCTGTCCATCCGATCCTTGCGTAGGTGGAGGCCCATCCCAAAAGTACTTGAACAAATTATCATCCGTATCTCCATCAAGTGCAAGTCCTTTAGAGTCATCTCAACATTCTTCTTTGGGAGATGGATCTCCCCACCATCACTCTGGGGGGACAAGTGGTGGCTACCACCCCCACCCATCCACTTTAAACACTTCCACAAACAATTACTTCAATCATACAAGTAGTCCCTCGTCAACTTCTTTAATGGAACATCACCATAATTACGGATCAGTTGCATCAGCTGGTGCAAGTTTCCCTTGGACAACTCCTTTGGGAGAATTCCACAACGGGTATGTCCAGAGGAATCCTTATTCAGCTGCTTATAGGAGTTCTGCTGGAGTGGGGGTGGGTGCAGGGGGTGCGGCTACTCAGGGTTATTCATATACTCCTTATTACTCTGATTATTTCACTCCATCTCACCATCATCATCATCATCACCAGGTGGGTCATCAAATGGCTAATGCTTATAATGCCATTTCAGGGCATAATTTACCATCGGCAAATGCTGTTAATACTACGTCTTCATCTGGAGGGGGGACAGTAGGGGGT
>Ga0194135_10000436_pt1 | contig 24619 bp, 18 predicted proteins | sample LitLau_LLRF_2013_FD_134024 | JGI IMG/M metagenome (GOLD analysis project Ga0194135, IMG submission 134024) | Freshwater sediment microbial communities in response to fracking from North America - Little Laurel Run_MetaG_LLRF_2013 (version 2) | ecosystem: Environmental > Aquatic > Freshwater >... | reverse complement strand
TACTAAGAACGTCCTCGTAGAAAATCGATCTCTACCCTAAACTTCTTTGCTAAACTTCATGTTATGATTCATGTTATGAATCAGAAAATTCAATTTAGAAAATTAAAGCATGGAGTGTGTAGGGAATATGCGGTGATGATGAATTTATTGAATTTGCTGTAGTTTCTTCACTCTATCGTATTAATTAATGTACCTTCATAAGCTATTGGACCGTCTTCACTAGTTCTTGGATACATTGGCTCGCCTCTCGTATTAATTACAATGATTCTAGGAGGGCACTGCTGGTCAGTTTGATGGTCATCATCAGTGTCTTCAGTATGTGCTGATTCTAATGTAGTATAATCATGTGCCAGGTCTTCGTAGGTAGAGGTAGTGTTGTAATTCGAAGGAGGAATGGGAGAAGACCTCGAGGAAGGAACTCTGGAGGAACTACTTGAACCAACATTAGAAATTCCATCCAAGTCGTCGATGGAAGAGAAAGTGGAGAGAGGGAAAGCTGGAGCCAAGTGATACTCAACGACACTCCGTCTGGCTAAGTTGGTGACAATAGGCTTTTCGAACTCCTCATCTCCTTCAAGACACTCTTCTCCAGTTTCCTTATTTCCTTCCATCTCAATTCAAATCAAATTGATTTGATCTTCAATCCCAATATTCCTAGCTTATTAGCACTTGAGATTGTTAAAAGGAGAGCTGCTCGAGTTGTGCAGTCAATATATAGTTTGGCACTTATTGTCAAAATGGAAAAGATTTGATTTTAGCTTTCACGTTAGTCGATGCAGTTTATGACCGAGGCAGACAGCTCAAGACTATTACGAAAGACTTGAAGAGCATTTTCATACTCTATCATATTGGTTTTATTTGGTGAATATACCCACATAAGGCTATTCAGCGGAAGTTGTGGTATCTTATCCTTTCCTAGGATATGTCATATGAGCCATTTATGCTGAAGCGTGTGGTGTTCAATGATATATTCGCCTTGGCATAAGCAACAAAATCGGGAGAAGGTTTTCGACGCTTTATTTAGTAATAACACGTACATTAATTTATTATGATAAATTATAACGAGTATTAACTTGTACTGTTGTTGGATTTAGTGTGTACAAATACATGTATCATGTTAGCAATCAATGGGCCTGGTTAAAGTTAAAATCATACATTTTATGGGAAGATTAACATTGTAATATATTTTATTAATCACACCAAGAAGAGAGAAGGCAGACACACGGTATACAGTCGGAGGAAACGTGGAAACGAGATTACTTTTGCCAACATTTTTATTTGCACAAGTTTTTTACTGGTTTATATATATTAGTAATACAATTCTTATGTCATCTATTTTCTAAATTTTCTAAACACCCAGATTATGAAAAACTATATCGAAATCTTTAGTAGAACAATCAATACATCTTTATTGTTTAAAGACAAACAGCTAATTACACACTGAAATAGATCCAGTGTATGCAAAACTTCCTTGGTCCTTAGTCGTTATACTATTTTAGTTTATTGTAAGCCAAAGAAAAAATTGTGTACAAATAATAACAAGTGAGACATCTTTCCTATTTGGTAAAGATGACTTTGTTGAAACAAGTAATAATACAGCCAATTTCTTGCTCTTTGGTGGATACATTAGGAATAGTTGTTTTGTAACACAAATATTTGTGCGTTCCTGGTTACTGGTATTCATGCAGACTTATCATCACAAGTTACAATTTTAAAAGTATAGATTTGTCTCGCTTCGGATTTTTTGATTGATGAGTTTAATGAGTTGTACAAGATTTTCTTGCGACATTTCATAATCATCATCGTGTATCATAGATACAATTTGTAGATAAGGCTATGAGACAGTGAGTTTATAAGTTGATCGTGTAGATAAAGAATTTCAAAAGATGATACGACATAAAATTAATTAAGGATTCATTTAGCTTTTACTGACTCTGGGCTTGTGTGGAATCTGCAAATATCTCCAACAACACTGCGGATCTCAATGCAATTCTTACACATTACAATTAGAATTATCAGGAACTTTTATCATCTACCAAGAAAATACAACGGAGATGAAAGAGTAAACGATCAGAATAGGTAAAAGACTGGAAACCTATTTTTTAACCTGACACTTATTGTACGAATACGTAATTTTTGTATACACATTAGATGAAATTTGTAAGATAGACACGTAAGTTGTGTGTTATGTATTGTGTGGATGGGAACACCTATTGCTAAATTGTTAATTTAAACTTGTATTATTTTTAAATACGAATCAGCACACACGATTATAATGTCAACTATCTATATATGTATTATTAGTTACTACTAATACGAGAAGAGAAAACACAGACACATTTATGATTGTACAGCAAATCACGTAAGAGTTATTTAGTGAAAGAAATACACGTGGAATCTCAGGCATCATAGTCAAGATAAAAATACAGGTACAAATTTTCTTTTGGTGCTTCTTAATTTCTATACCCGTCGCTTATTAGTGTTCTGATAATAATCATACATCAATATCAGTATATGGTTTCTGCAATTGAATTAAGAGTAACATTATAATATTCTCGATTCGCTTCGTATGTAGCACCACTGAAATTAACATTAGTGAGCGAATGCTTTAATTTACATGTACTACACACTACCATTAACACTTTTGAGAATGATAACGGGGATGAAGTTCTGGGGGTATTTTATCGATAGGATGATAATATGTAAGGAAGACTTTGAAAACTGTTAAACGAATAGTCCAAGTAATTAAAGTGCCTGCGTGGGTCAAGGAAACCTGATAAAGAAGAGGTTTGAAGAGGATTTAAGTAATTTATATAGTCCAAACTTGGACCTTCTCAGCTATGATACACCAATTGGCATGGTCATAATATGAGGAGATGATGTGGAGGTTCTTCACATACTTCTCGATAAGTTTATCGAGTTCACCTTCCCGAAAGACGTGGTAGTATCTGTGGTAGGTGAGTGCTGTGGAGTTTTCTGCAGCAGAGCTCTCAGTGTCTTCGCCTGCAGCGGAAGAACTTTTGCTGCTCGTTCCTTGATGACGAATTCGTCCGGAGGAGCCTGGGAGATTACACATGGAGGCTGGAATGCGATTGACTACACTGAGAGGAGGTAGAGGAATTGTGGAAGCCACGGATGGTTTTTGTTGATGAGTAGAAGAAGAATTGGTGAGGGAAGATTTCGCAGACGACCAGGATTCAAAAGACTCTCCTCCACGAATGGAACAAGTTGAAGACATTCGGACACTGGAGTCAATGGAAGGATTTCTTGAGGGATGATCTTTTCTTCCACTGCACAAATTCTCGAGGGAATCAAAAAGGGAGTCTCGTTCTTCCATCTCTTCGAGTATTTTATTTGGAGCCTCTGCAGAAGAAGGTCCTTCGGGATGAGAAAGAGTTTCCTCCGTTTTGGCAGTTTGGGGAGGAGATTCATCGATTATACTAGAAGGCCAACGAGCATCTGGTCCACGTTGTTGGTACTTTTTGACATCTCCCAGAAGAAGCTTCTCACCGGAAGTAGTTCTTCTTTCACCAGAAGGACGTTTGGCTAGAGGTGGGTGATGGGTGGTCGGGGCTGAAGAGGACGTAGTAGAAGCAGATGAAGATGAAACAGGAGAAGAAGCCGCGACTGAATTATTATTCGAAGATGTTGTTGCTGCTTCAGAAGGAAGGGAAAGTAACCATTCGGAAGTCGAGCCAAGTTTAGCCAAAGTCAATTTCCGCCTCGTTTTTGGACTCGACTGAACAACAAGATTTTCAAATGAAGAAACAACGCTGGCAGCTGCTTCTAAAATGGAAGATCTCCGAGATCCACCACCACTACCACCACCACCACCACTACTACTCGTTGTAGATTGAGTTGTCCCGTGGTCTTTAGAGTTATCTTCTTCTTCTAATGAAGTATCTGGAGCATTGGAGACGACTTGTTGAGAAGATGTTGTCTCCTTAGCCATTCTATCCTCTTCGGGAATCGGTATCAACAACTCTTCACTCAACTCGGGAAGAGCTTGTGTAGTCTCCAACGAACTCTTACAGTTCGAGTCTTCTTTCACCCCAGAAGGCTTTCCACCACTGCCACTCGTCGTCTGCTCTCCCGTAGAAGTCGTTGCTTGAGACAAACTCTCTTCGTTGACTACGCTGACGACACTACTGATGGAGTTGGGAGATGAGGAAGACGTGTCAGAAGTGTCTGCGTCGTCGGTCTCTGGATTGAACAATTCAAAAGCCAGTGCTTTAGGCAAACTCCGACGAACGAGTTGTCTAGTGACTTTGTGTCCTTCTGGAAGAACTGCAGGTTTCCTCAGAACTTCAATTCTTTCAACTTTTTTCTTTTGGTGATGTACTTGTTGTTGGGGGTGGGGGTGGGGGTAATGAAGTGATTCCTGTGGGACACTTGTTGTAACACTTGTAACCTCTTCCTTACTACTAACTTCCTCTTCATCCTCCTCTTCTTCCACTTTAGTTTCGATGAGAGAGACAGTGACAGTTGGCGAATGTGTTGTGAGTTCTCCTTGCTCGCAAATTGAAGTAGAAGAAATCGCTGGGGATTGAAGTCTTGTTGTGGCTGACTCGTCAAACACAAACTTACTTGTTTCCTTGTGTCCACCACCACTACCACCACCACCACCACCACCGTACAAAGAAAGTTTCGTAGGACTCACTTCAGGACTGCGACGTCTCAGGAGCTCATTTGCCAGAGGAGAAGGACTCTTAGGCAAGTTGTGGTTGGGAGGGGATAGTCGGCTTGCAGGAGACTTGGGCGATCTATCAGAGTCTGTAGAGTTTGCTCGTGTTTCCGTGTTGAATGTAAATGCATCGTTGGTTCCATCGAGGCCTCCCTTGTTGGGGATAAAAATGACACTGGCAAAGCTGTCCTCTGAGTCGACACTCGTGTCCGATTGGAAACTCGAGTCTTTAGAACTGTCTGAGCCTTCTTCACGGGATAACTTTCTTACGTGTCGCACTCCTGGAAGAAGTTTGTTTCCATTGCCACCTGAGCATTCGTGGAGTAGTTCATTCTCCGAGGGTCTTCGTTTTAAGTGCGGAGGGGAGAGAATATTCCCATTTACACTCGAAGGATCGTTCAACAAGTCTCCTTTTGTACCTTTCGTAACATTGAGGGATCCTGCAGAACTTCTACGGAGGAAGAAAGGTGGGAAGAGCCCACGTCTTGTAGAACTGCTCTCTTTGGAGCCTCTCCTCGCTCCTAAGAAAGAGTTCGGGGAAAGTGACGAAGAGGAATGGGAAGGTAGGAAGGTATTTCCATTGGAAGAAGAGTCTTCACCTTGTTTCCAGTTTTGAAGCATGCGAACGATTCCATTGCGGATGGAAGAAGATGCTTGAGTAGTAGAAGGTCTTGAAGGAATCGAAGAGCTCCCACCAGATCCCATCGACCCGTTTCCTCCTCCTTGTCCTCCATCCGAAGAAGACGACTGATTTTGACTGCCATCGCTTCCACGGAAGCGATTGCTTATTCCATTCTTGATCAGTTGGAGGCATTTAACGTTAGACGAATTGAGAAAAGCTTCCTTCATTTGGTCCCAACGGGTGTTCTCCCTCCTCTTGTAGATGAGTTCTTCATTGAGAGAGCACTGCTTTTGGATATTTTGCTTTAGCATTTCTTTCTCTTTGAGACGCTCGGAAAAAATGAGTTCTTCGTTGAGAGAAGATTGTTTCCAGAATGACGAACCCGCAGCAATTCCTCCACGGGTGGGTGGAATTGGAGTAGGGACCTGCAGGGTATTTCCTCCACTTGGAGGTTTCAGTTCTGGCAAGTCCCGAACAGATTTCTTCATTTCACCCCAGCAAACTTCGTGTCCAGGTATCCCACCTGGAGGAAGAGGAAGTCCTCCTGGAGTTCCTCCTCCAAGTTCAGCCAGTCTGTCTGACTCTAATGAACAACAAAGTTCCCCTAGAGAACCTTCATCAGAACCCATTTGTGATGGAGAGCAGATTGATTGCTTCTGCTTCACCAATACTGGTCGTAGTTTCTTGACATTGGAAGTATCATCGTGACCTGAGAGACTATGACCCGAGACACTGGAGCCTCCAGAATGATGATGATGGTGATGATGATGATGTTGGTAGTGATGATGGTGATGAGTCATATCGTTACTTGTTTTCCCCAAGAGATTTCCTAAGAACAAATCAGCCGAAGGACGATGAGACTGTTGCTGTGATGAAGACTGCTTGTCTAAGGATTCGATACTCTCAGTCTGCACAGCTTTGTGACGAACGCAATCCGGAAATTGGATTTCATCGTTTGAGGAACCAATTCCAGAAATACTGGATGTGGAGCGAGCGAATTCATCTGCAGTTTCTAGTACAGTGCAACTCTTCTTATCTTTAATGAAGTCTTCCGCAGACTTTCTCTGTGAGCGTAGGATTCCCACTGGAATTAACCCGAAAAGGTCACTCAAACTTTTAGACTTTGGTTGAGCTGAGATTGCATCTGTAGAATGCTGAATTTCACTAGTAGCTTCCAAAGTTCTCCGCCTGTTGAAAAGCCCACGTATATAAATAACGTAAGCATGTATATGGTAAAGCATAAGAGTATTATAAGTTCTGTCATAATGTACATGGGACATAGGAGTATATGGTGGGTTTAATTTGTGTGGTTTCCTGCGGTAGAAGAACTGTAGGAAAGAGAACAGAGAATTTGTTCGGATTAAAGGAAATAAATCTGAAGGAACAGTAGACAAAATGAACACACACAAATAAAGTCCTCTAAAGGAAAACATATACATACGTACATGCAGAGATATTCAATGGGAAGGATGTGAAGACATAAATGTCCCCACCAAGAGCGTACATGAGACAAAAAAGAGTAGGAGAAATCTGTGGGGGTTTCTGACTGTCGAGTTTACCTTCTCGGGTAGAGGACATTTGAAAATAACATTCCTTTAGGCTTGTGACGCTCGTTCTTGAGTTGGAAAAGCTCAACAAAATCAGTAGACTCTAGTTGACGAAGTTCAATGGGCATAAATTCATCGGGATGGTGAAGATTGGCTCGAAATTCTTCTCCCCCGATGTCTTCGTCCATTGAGACTAATTGGTCTCCGCTGTCGTCGTCCCCGACAGGAATGTCGAGACCTTGAAGAAACCAAGGCCTTCGTCCACCTCTGTTTCTTCGAGTGCCAGCCAATTTCTAAAAACGGTTGAGAAAGAAACACTCAGAGAGTGGGAACTACAATAAAGGAACTAAAGGAAGTCTGCCATTTATTCGCGTAGACTGGCATTTTATATTCACTTACCTGGAGAGCTCGTCTGACGAAGCTGTAGCAAGATTCATTGGGACTAGAGAGATCGGAGCTGCTTTGAGAACTACTTGGGCATGTGGGATCAATGGATCGTCCTCGATGTCGAATTCTACCTCGTTTGCGACATCCAAGACTGCAATTTAGAAAGAAATTGGTTGGAAATCGTAGAAAAGGTGTTTGAGCAAGAAAAGGAAATGATGTAATAAAGTGTCTCCTTTGGGTTTGAGTGGTTCCTTGTTGCCTATGTGCTAAGCATACAAAGATATATTGTCCAGGATGGACGTGTGTTTGCTACACAAATTGCTTTCCCTGAGTTTATGAGCTTTGCAAGTATAATGTAGGAGAGCTCAGAGAGTGAGAGTCGAAATAAATAATGCAGCAGTAATGACAGGCAAAATAATCCTAATGGGGATACAACTTCTCGGGTGTCAGTTATGAATGGAGTAAATATAATTAGAGAACGATACCTTTCAGAAGGAAAGGAATGGTCTGAATCGGACGTCTGTGTATAAGCGTGATAGTGAGTGGCAGCGTCGTCATCGGAAGTCGTAGTAGTTGTGGAATTGAGGTCTCTTTCTATTGAAGATGTTTTATCATCACTACTGGAAGTCATCGGCCTGTTCCATGGAACGAGGACATCTTGGGACTCGAACTGAAAAAGAACACATGCATTAAGTTTCCAAACTCTATAGGAACATTTTCATCCGTTTTTTAACTTCTCAAAGCTATACACACATATCGTAGACGCAAAATGCGTCAAATGCTCAGCAGTGTGAAGTGTTCACACATTATATGCTGTTATGTGATGTCTGGGTTTGCCTACTTATCACATAATGAAGCTATTTATATTATGTCATATGTGCTAGGGTGATGTGGTAATAGTGGGTATGAATAGCGTTGAAGAAAGAAAGGTGCTTAGAATGCAATACAGTCGTCGAGAGAATAATGAGTTAATAAAGTTTTCCCTCAATAAAACTGTGCATGAAAGTATATGGCACATGGGCAACAAATTGGACAAACAGTGGATTAAATGGGAAAGAAGGATAACGTGATATTTCATCAGCATGATTATAAGCTGATGATGAGGATAGTTGGGGATTTAGAAAGAGAGAATAGAAGAAACGAGATAGATGATAACTCGGGGCAGAATTCTAAATGGGAACAAAAGGTTTCCTCGGAAGTTTGAGATCGATATGTGGTTTTACAAAAAATATTAAACGTGGGTTGGTTACGTAAGTAAGTGGGCATACTACTGTGTTGTTGTTGTTTAATGTACAAAGAGGAAATGTAGTTGGAAGGAGCTTCGGTAATAAAAAGACTTTGTATGACTCAATTATTCCACAGAGGAGGAGGCTGCGAGCTTGAGCTTACTATATATGTTTACTTTCTGCTTGTTCATGAGGAATATCTTTTACAGATCCTTTACTAGCCTGAAATTTCAATAGATTGATGTGTTTAAGTTCTATACGAAAGTGCTATGTTGTAGGAAAGAATTGCAAGCCCTTTTGGTATATAATAAGCTCGTTTTGGATTTCTGCAAAGATATTTGCGTATGACTATTATGGATGGATATAACAGGATAGGTGAATGATTTTTGTTTCTAAATGGAGTGGAAAGAGAACCCTTTTCAATACTCGTGTATTGGTTTTGAGAGTGTTCATGAGTGTAATGAATAGCTGCTTGAAAGTAATGGGGGCTAGTTTAATACTATTTGTTCTGTATGGCTTTGGAATTTGAACTTACTCGGCGATGTCTCTGTTCCATAGCCCAGACGGAGACCATTAGTCGACCGCCGATTCGTAGTACTCTGGCTAATTCTTTGAGAGCTGCGACACGTCTTTCAGTAGTGGCGAAATGGTGGATGACAGCTATGGACACGACGGCATCAAAGCAGTCGTCCCGAAATGGAATGTTCAAGTTGTCACTGATGAGAACCTAGGGAAATTAATGTTTGTCAAGGCAAGGAAGAAAGTATAAGCTAATATATACCAAGTAACAGAGAAGGGAGTAGAGAAATCAGATGAAAGACAAGAACATATATGGATGTTGGAAATCTCACCTCGAAATTCTTTTCCTTAGCAGCACCAGTGAGATTTGAGCAACGATCAATCCCAATCTTGTATACGGAGGGATTAATATCCAAGTACTTACCGTTCCCACAGCCTATGGAAATGATAATATTATTGTTATATGAACGACGGATGAATGTACTACTCCGACTTGTATTGTTTTACATGGAGAGATGTGACAAGGAGATATGATGGAAAACTCACCAACATCGCAGACAATAGAGCCAGGCTCAAGTTCTAAGAGGAATTGTTTAACTTTTGGCCAAGCTCGGTATCTCGAATCGGAAAAATGAGAGGCAATTTGTTGATAGACATCATGAACATAAGCTTTCTCCAGAGCAATAGATCTCGCCTCACGTTCCGTGCTCGAACTATACTCCTCCGGTTTATTATTGAGATTTGTTGTTCCCCAAGCAGCCTCCATTCTCATTTATTCCAGCTTCAGTAATCCAACGAATCATGTCTGCAAATCAAATCACACCTCATCTCTCTTAGCCAGAACAGCAATATGATGACATAATCCCTCACAATTTCACCTTTCCACGTGAGAGTATACACAATAATATGTCCTCGAAACTAGTTCAAAACAAATAACACTTTGTACAGCAAAGAAAGGGCAAAGGTTGGTTGGCTAACAAAAAGCTTTCTCCACATTCTTATATGAGTGGATTTCACGGTACATATATGCTCTGAAGTCTGAACTCTAGCTGAGAATTGTGTAGTATAATTTTGTGTGTAGAGAGTTTGTGTTTGTGTGGGTAATGATTATTTCGTGTGTTCTCACGAACATTTCATTCCGCCGTGTAGAAGCAGATTTAGCTAAACAAATACAAATGTATACCAGTCTACTAGAAATAAGTGATGATGAGTTTTAAACAAATTGGCAATCACATAATTTAAGAGGCCTGTTGTGGTTCCACACATCCGTCCATGTGTGTAATTCAATTATTTTATCTAACCTTTTAATATTTTAACGGAAGCTTTCCTGTGCAGAGTGTTTTTTGTGTGCGCTTATCGAATTCGTATATATTAATTTGAAATGACTGACAATTAGTCTAATTTAGATAGCAAAATTTGCAAGGTTTATAAAATAAATTAAATGCAAACAAAACATATGTCACTTTGCTGATTTATACGTGTACGACCTGAAAGGAACGACGAGAATTTGTTCGAGTATTACACGTGAATTCACACGTACATAGATGCGATGCATCATTCACACATGTGTAAGCAAGTGATCGGAATCCTGAAAATGTATGTGTATAGTGTAAGTGTGTGTGCAGACAGGTGAGTACTTGGGAAGTGTAAGCTACACATCGGGGAAAGTTTTGTGTGAGACTCGCGATCTGTTCTAACTTCTCTTCTTGCCGAAATGATGATGATGATGATGATGATGAACCTTTTCTCAGACCATTAGAAGCAAGCCATACACACCTGAAGTGATGATAACGCCCACATGGAAAATTGGCCTGCAGTGCGGAAAGTGACAGATTATCTAGATCATCTCGATGAGTGAAAGGAGTTTCAGAAAACAGGTGCATATATCCTCTCTGACGCACAATTGGTTCCATTTAGTATGCTTTCACAGTGCATTAGTAGTAGTAGAAGGATAAGTACCTGTATACTTTGTGTGTTAAAGGTCGATACAGACGATTTGTACTGATCGATTAAAGTCTCGATTAAATGTTGAATTTTGTATGCGTGCATGTATGAGAAACGAGTGGAGAAAGTAAAGCAATTAACGGAAAGAGAGAGTGCAGACTTACTTTGATAATCTACTCGTTGTGGTTGTCCGTGAGCGAAGGCTCTTTTTGTTTCCTCAGAAGAGAACTCATCGTGTAAAAGTTTAATTGAGTTGTAAACTTAAAGATAAACTTTCTCCAGGGTTATCATTCTGCCGATGGTAATGTTGAATGTGTGAGAGTAGCTCTGTACGAAATAAGTATGATTGGTGTAGGCAACGAAGGAGCACTTTGAATAAGACACGAGACGAGATCAGATATATATTGAGAGTGACGGCTGAATAATTAATGTGATTTAATATTGTAACATGTAATATACGTGTAGTAGTACTAGTAGTAGTTTTGCTTAATGTGTGTGTTTAACGATTTAGAGATGACGGAGGAGAAAGGAACAATGTATTAATATACATATAAGTCACCTTGTTATATAAACAACATTAAAAATGAGTTTTACGAGTGAGTATCGACGATGACGGAGAGAGTTAAATTTATCTTCAATTGAGATCGTGTAATTTGCAGGGAACCAACTGAGGTTGAAAGAGACCCACACACTTAATCAGTATATATTTATGTATCTTTGATATGACAACAGACGTAAGCGTATAATTTGGTTTGAAGACTATCAAAAGTTTAGTGTGTGAGTCAGCCCGCCAGCTCCAGTAGTAGTAGTAAGAAGAAGATTGAGCCAGGTTTATAAATTGGAAATTGCTTTCACTCGAAAGGAGAGTGGAGTTTATCCAGAGATCCACCTTCCGTTTCAGTGTGGACAGGTCTACTAAGCTGTATTCACTGTGGAAAGTGTAGACTTACTGCAGGGCTGACTTGCCTTGAGTATTCGGAGCATGGCTTGTGGACATTTCCACAAGTCATGCGCTTCCTTCACTGCAACAACGGTTCTTTCCCTTTTACACTTTGACCTGCTCTCACATATAGATACACGGGTGTTTAGTGTTTCACGTGGAAATCTAGTACAAATAACCTGACTCCTTTCTACTTCCAAGCACTTACAGTCCTTCTCCCTCGTGGATGAAGACATTAAGAGAGTGTGTAATGTATGTGTGGTTTCTCCAAGAGAAAGTTTAGAGAGAACAGGGAGAAACGGAAATTGATCTTTGAATTAAGATACGCTTAAGACATTTATCAGATGTATAGAGAAGCTTGTACGTGCCAGCATGGTTACTAATCTGGACAATGGGGCAGGAATGGAATTTTTGATTGATTGCTGATTTGCTGGAAGGAAGAATGTCACGTAGATTCCACACAGAGCAGCAGTAATGATGATAATAAGATGAACGACACGAGTTGACGTCAATATGGAGCGAGGTTTATATACATCAGCCAATCGATCATAAGATTTAATAATAAAGACCCTGAACCAAGGCTTCATAATTAATGAGAAACTTATTCAGCAGGTGAAGATGCGCGTCAGAGGGGAATTAATAATTAGAAGTTTCAATTAATTGGAGAGGAAATGAGAATCAATTAATTTGGTGTGATTCTTGTCTTGATCAGAGAGCAACGACGAGCTTACACAAACAACAGGAAGGAACTTTCTCATTTACATGAAGTGTATCTCGATCCAGAACAGATCGAGATCTATATTGCTGTTAACAAAGACTCTGTCTGTGTTTCGCATGAGTTTGCTGTTCTGCTTGTCTGTATGTGTAGTATTAGAAATACAGACGGGAATAGAGTTGTTGATGCAAAAAATCGACATTAATCATCAACAAGTTATAATTTGCTTGTCAGTTAAGACTACTATTTCACCGTATACAGTTTTATTAGTTCTGAAAACTTTTCGAAGAGTCTACTTGACATTAATAAATTAAAATGTTAATTAAATGCATAAAAGTACATTAATTTATATAGTCTATATGCCAACAACACTCTGAGAAATACATATATGAGTTTGGGGCTGTGTTTCGCTTTAACTAGAAGCAAGCTTTTTGGGAATTGAATAAGGCTAGCAGAATTCATGTCTCGTATGAGAGTGAATTGTATAGAGAATTAACACAGTCGCACCGTGGATAGGTTGAAAGTTACAATTTCAATAAACTTTACAGCACGTTGACTTCAGAGAAATAAAAGACAGGTCACAGGGAAAATAAGTCATCACAGACTCGTACTGACATGGACATGAATACAACTAATGCAACTAAATAATCTTAATAAGCCTTTACAAGGAGAGCAGTGCTCGTGAAATCAAAGCGATTGAGTTTCTTGCAGAAATCTCACACTGAGACTCTCGAATCGTATGCTCGTCCAAATCACAATGGTAGATCCTATATGCTCCCTTCTCTGTATGTTACATGAAACATAACTTGGGACATTCGTGAGTAATTGACGCGTGTAAAACTAAAACTACTTAATAGATCCATAAAGCCCGGAAGAAAGGTTTCATTTTATAGGAGAGCAAGAGAAAGAAATAACATCAGTCCTGTAGTATCATCTACTGAACACTAATAGCCAACTTTAACATTGTTAATAGTATGAATTAAAACAACTGACACTGCTTAACATGTTAATGTTTTAAGATTAAGGGAAGGTCAGTTAAACATTAGAGCGTGATTGAACGCTCAAGCTGGTATTGGTGGTCGACCACAGTATTTGACCAAACTTGAGACTGCACATGGACGATAGCAGCAATCTCGAATGATGTCACGACGATATCGATGATGGACCTTTCCCTCAGTCAGAAGACGCAAGGCCATTGCTTTGGGACTGCGACTCCACAAGAGGTTGTCAGTTTCTGAGTCATCAAAAGAGTCATCTCCAGTCTGCACGGGAGTTTGAAGGAATTCTCCGGAATTATCGTTGGGGTAAGATTCTCGATCATTCATCATGAGATTTGCTGGAAGTGAAAGGGAACACTTTAGTTAAATAGACAAAGACATTTGAATTAAATGATGAGTGTTAATTACAGTAAGAGACAGGAGACATAGCGGGGTCAGATCTCCTGTTGTACCCTGTCAGGCCCGTGAAGTATCCTCCGCAAATAGTCCTTACTGCGTCAAGAAGGCGCATTCCACAGAGTCTGACTGGGGTTTCTGATGGAGTCGATGAAGTGGAAGACGAGACTGCTCGTTTTCCAGGAACAGACCGGATTACATTGGACCGTTCACTAGTCGAAGATAAGGAGAACGGGCTTTGAAGACTGTCGAAAGATGCTGCAACTATTGTTGCAATCAATGTGGTCGAAACTAAAAAGGCGAATGTAGTAGACATTTTTCCGGACATTTCAACCTGGGAAACTATTAAGAGAGTTTTTTAACTTTTATTCAATCCAAAATTCTCAGGAAGCTTCACAATGCTAGATTAATAAATAAATGTCGATTTGAGAAGTAAATGCGTTGCGTTAGATGAAGTTTATATGAGAAGATGCGTTCCCTTGAATTGTTTTTATAAACTGTATAGAGAGTTTGAGAGACTGATGAGTATGATGAGATTAATATGTAAGTATGGGATGCTATTCTCGTGAGGATTAATTCAGTTTGACAGTTTGAGACTAAAAGCAGTATAATTTATTCTTAAACTTTCTCGAGACTGTTATTTGATCGAAGGATGCTTGTGATAATTATTCTGCTGGTGTACTCTCAATCGCTGTCTTCTAACTATAAGCTGAGATAAAGGTCAAGAAAAGATTCGGATACACTCTAGAACAATTTTTAAACAATAACCATCTAAATTGGTAATAAACTGGCAGTAAAAATTAAATACAAATTATGTGCCGAGTTAATATTGCTTTTGACTTGTTGGGAGAATTGGTGTCAGTCCACACGACAGAAAGATGCACACAGAGAAATGTTATTTAACTTTTTAACTACTTAGCAGTTTGGATATACAAATAATGTGATTCATATTGCTTCTCACGCATTCGTCTCATGCTCCCTCATATTCTCATATAGCGAATCTTCGTAAGCGTGAGCTTTGTCTCAATATTCTTTGATTCTGAACGGAGCAAGATTTATTATCTTCTCCACATAACAAGCATCAAAACTAATTCTCGGGAAAAGGAATGGGTGTTAAAAGGTCCAGAGTCTCCAGAGTAAATTTTTAAAATCATTCTCAAGGGCTCATTTCCCAAAGATGCTCGTTAAAACCTGAGACGTCTTTTAACCCAAATTAATACTGGCACATAGAATATCTAACGATGATAAAACAAAATTTGCTGGAGAAACTTCAATTTTAAATTCCATAAACCCGTTTATAATTCTTAGTCATAGTACACGTGCATCTTTTGGATACTGAATGCACGCGTGAATCTATCAACATCCATATACATAATTTTGACCCGGTGGTATTTTGATACAGTCGATAAAAATCCTGATACGATTGATATTCGAAAGAAAGTGCAAAAGTAATAACAGACTAATCAGATTGCTCAATTCTTTGAATCGATTTCATCAATAATAATTATGGAGAAGTGCGAGCATGCAAGTCGCTCATGGTCTATCTAATGATAATGAATAATGGATTTATTGAACGTTTTAAAGTTCACTTTAAATGTGGTCAGTACTCTCGTAGATTAGCTTTTGTAATGCAACTTTTTTTTGATAAAGTTTATCTGGTAGATTCGTAGTACTTTTTAATTGATTGGGTGCTAGACGACCCTTACAAACCTTGTTAATGCGGAGTCTGCGAAATCGACTAGCCATGCAGAGATTGAGATAAAGAAAATAGAAATGTGACTCAAACATACTAGAGATTATCTGTTCAAATGGCTAGTACGACTAATAGGAGTTTTGAAACGATAAGTCGAACAGACTTGTATACGCAATAATGTAAGCAAGTGAGATGTGATGTGAGGAGATGTAAGTTAATGGATCATTTGGTTATTTTAACAAATACTGTAACGAAATATCTAAAATTTGAACAATTGCAGTGGCTTATGATGCCCCAAAAACTACCATGTACTTATATATAAAAATACGACGTCTTACCTTTTGCTAGCTACACCGGGGAATCACAGAAAAGAAAGGAAAATGTCAGCAGAGTTTCTGAACAGTGAATTTTCAGAAGCTGACTCCACCAGAAGATTGGTGGTTGATCTGGAATTGAAGATTGAATGGTAACCGAAGATGAAAAAGAAGGCCTTTTATACAAGTCTGGGATGTAGAAGCAGAGGTGGATACAATTAAAATTAGTTTCATGGGTGGTTTTAATTATCCGAGTAGACTTTCGACTTAATATAAATGTTTTGGAACAATCCTAGTGGAAGTAATTATGAGAAGTGACAGGTATTGTCTTATGATAATTCTTAATTAATTACTATGCATAAGTTTTCTTCTGTTTTCTCAAGCTCAACCAATGAAAGTGAGTATTTCTTCTTGTGTAGGTTTTAATATTCACAATATTCAAATTATCAGAAATTATAAATTGAGCTTTATACTATTACTAACACGATAAGGCGATGATTTTACGACATATTGTGAAGATATCATTATTGGGCAAAGCAAGCAAAGGGTACTTCATTTCAAGCAAAGTGGGTCCCTTGCAAACATTAAAGAATAACACGAGTTATGTATACGATTTGTATTAGTGGAAATTTTTAAAATGTTCTTTTAATTGAATGATTCAGTAGATTATTTCATTATCATAAGAGACTCTTACTAAATATAACCAAGTTGAAAGATAAGACAAAAAATGTTCACCAAAGTGGCGAGTAATAGTTACAATTAAAGTTATGTTGAATGTGGAAAATGTTTATTGGAGGGTTGAAAGTCCTAAAGAACATAAAAAAAAAATAATATATATATAGATAACAAATCACAGCGTGTTACAAAATGACATTCGGATTCCTTGTGTCTAAGGTGTTCAGGATTAAGTTGCCCCCAGAAGTCGTTGGGAGCATTAGGAATCCAGAGTTGTGATTTTGGGATTAAATAAGAAATGTCAACAATGATGAAAATCAAGTTCTATGCTTTACTTTCACGTAATCTGTTGACTTGACTGATTTGAGACAGTTTTACTGTATATTTATTTGTATTGGGTCATGCTTCATTCCTGTAGATTCACTTCACTAGTCTACATAAAAATAAACTTTGAACTTATTCAGCTCATCATTATTGCCTCTCGTGCCTGGAAGTTTATATGAATTGCATGAAACTTTTTCTCACAATGAATAATTGGAGTGTTTTTACATTTGCATCATGCTCATCACCACGCTAAGACATTCTGCAATAGATACGAGGTACGAAATATGGTTGATTTTCAGAGGTTCATTAAATAATTAAATAAATAAAATTGCAAAATTGATTGCGACGAAATTGCGATTAAGTTTATCTTTTATGGACTTGCAGCTGAATCCGAGTAGAAATGCATTTAGTGCCTATCTTTTGGTAGGGTAACTTTTATATCTGGCAATTGCTTGATTTTTAGTTGACATTTGAAATTGATGCGTTATAATGTTTTATTTTCAATTTTTTGTCAGGATGGATAAGAGGCTAGCCTACAGAGATAATCCGATATTCAAGTAAAAAAATCCTTCCCGTTATTAAACATGCTTAAAAAGCTTCAGTTTTTTCTGCCACAAGCTTTCAAGCAAGTTCAGCTTCTTTTTACAAGACTGATTGATTCAACTGGTTATGAATGAGTGTTATATTCCATGTCTGAAGCTGTCAGAGTTATTATAAAACTCAGGCTTGAGAGTGTGACTCCTTTCACAAAAGAAGTTTGCAGAGAAGTGTTGTTTATTCCAGTTTTACGAGGGGAATAATATTGGAAAGAGTGTGAATAATGAGACGTACACAAGCAGCTAAGATTTAGAGTAGGAGGAAGATAATAGAGTTCTGTGTACTAATGTAAGATGAATAGTAATTTGCATACTGATGACTGAATTTTCTATCACTTGCATGTAACAAGCTAACTCGTCAATTATAATTCTGACAGACGCATCTCTTCTTTGTTTCATTCGAATGCCTTCTTTCTCGTAGGATTTGTAGGATACTGTAGTAGGTATTGGCCGAAGATCAATTGATTCTTGGAAGTGATGTGTGTACGAGGAAAATGAATAATTTATTGCTTCAAAGCGAATTAAAAAAATTCACCCAGACACAAAATAATGAATGTTACTCAAAAAGTTGCTTTCACGAACGGTAATTAAAGATAAACCATAAAATTATCGACTTCCCCCTCTGCCACGACGGCCTCTACCTCTGCCCCTACCCCTGCCTCGTCCACGGCCTCGGCCTCGACCCCGTGAAGATTGGCGAGTGATTTGAACGCGATGTTTCTCCACAAATGGTTCAAATTCTTCTGTGCAGAATATGCAGCCTTTCTTTTCGCCTTCTTCGGGTTTCTTTGGTAAGTCTGACTTAACCAAATGAGATTCGCACATTTCACACGTTTCATCCAAAACTGTAACTCGTCTGGAGCCTTCAAAAACACTTATGTAGACATCACATCTGAAAAACATAAACGTTAGCTTTACATTTTTCTTTGCTGCAAGTAAATATAATAAGGAATGCCGAAAACTCATACTTGTTGCATGAAAATTTCCATTTTGGCCCAGAAGCTGGATCTAAGACAAGCAAACCCGAATCACACTCTTCACAAGCGCAAATTCCTTTCGTGCTGAATGCAAAAGAACAAGTTGGATGGAGGCAGTTATTACACCCGGCTCCTTTTTTCATGCCCCTGTAATTATACAAGATTGTAATGGACATTTTCTTAGAAATCTTTCACTTATTGATGATGTCAGTAAACTTTATCTGCACACTCACGGGAAAGGAGGGTGATTGATGCAGTATGGACAAAATGTATAGCTCTTAGCCTTGCTTCCCCCATTCCAAGCTACCAATTCAAAATCATCTAATGGACATCGAACATCATTGAATCCACGTACACTTCCACCTTGGGGAATGCTGTAAGTTTCGTTGCATTGACTACAATGAAGGCGAGAGACTGTGCTGGATACAAGTTTCATATAACGACGACATTTTCCGCATCTTAAATTAATTATAAGAAATTAATTAAGTCCATTTAACCTATCAAACGAATGAAATCGGTGAATCCTTGTAAGCATATTTTAATGCAAACCTCGAAAATGGTTTCCCTCCATCTGCTAGTTTGGAGAATGATACTTCGAACAAATCATCCATAGAATTGATATTCTTCACAAAGTACAAAAACTTGGCTTTGAAGATATCTAATGTGTGATCCACTACTGGTCCCAAAGATGCGTCTCCTATTACCCACAAAACTGCTCATGTAACTGTAACTTGTTTAAGAAGCAATTGGCGAAAGGTGTACCTTTAGCAATGAGGTCTAGTTGTTTTTCTACTTCTGACCGCATTGTTGGAAGAACTAAATGAGGGTCTATCTGCAAGTTAATACAAACGAAAATTAATAAGGTAAACAACTCGTAAAAGTACATTAGCCATTAAGTCATAATTATGTGTATGTTTTATGTGGTCAACATACTTTTAAGTATCCGTGAACAAGAATTATGCCCAGCTCCGTAGGGGCGAGCTTCCGTCCTGGCAACAATTGTACATAATTTCTTTGGCAAATGTTATTTATATGAACCGGTATAGAAGCGTCTGTTCCAATGCCATGATCCTCCATCAGTGAGATCAATTCGGATTCAGTTAAATAGTCAGGTGGTTTCGTTTCAGACTCCAAAATTTTTTTCTGTTTGAAATTATGACTATTATGATTACTATTATAAAATACTTAATGAGACACTAATACTGACCTCAACTATTGGGTATTTTTCATGTACATGTACATCTGGAATTATATCATCAGACGGGAAAACATTGAAGGGGTAAACATCTACAAATCCTGGTCGAACCATTTTCTTTCCTGTGAAAGTAAAATCCTCTCCATTAATGCTAAATCTAAGCTTCGTTTCAGTGTACAGACAATCTGCTGTGACCTATGAAAACAATAAAATATGCTTAGAATGGTGCTGTCAGTAGAAATTCAAAACATTGCTTCATGGTTAGTACTAACCGTCGCTATGAAGTGTCGTACGATAAACGAATAAAGTTTAGACGAATCAGAGTCGTGGAATTCATTTAAATGTACAGCTACCATTGGAGTAATGGGAGAATGGTCACCAGCATCTTTACCCTTTAATGGATTTGTTAGCAAATCAAAATTGACAAATCCACTCCATTCATTGTGTCTTGAAAACGGAACTAAAGCTCCTCTGTAAATGTCACGCAACAAACATTTTGAAACTGAATTTCAATCTCATTGTCTGTATATCACTTGCTTGTAATCATATCCTTTGGGGTATTCAGTAGTCTCCGTACGTGGGTAACTGATATAACCTTGTGTATAGAGTCTCTCTGCTATTTGCATTGTATGATGTGGTGACATGCCAAGTTTTGAAGAAGCGATTCGGAGCATCTCCACAGTGTTTAATCCATGAGGACGACTCTTAACTCCGTCCTTCTTTTTAATATCCATCATGCTATAAAATGTTTTTCCTCGATAAATAAAAAGTAATACTAGTTAACGCACACTAAAGAATTCATTCATTTCTTACGTAGCCACTTTCTGATCTCTAATAAAACTGAAATAGTGATCAGCAACTTCCTTATCGAAAACTCGCTTGTAGTCCCAACTCAAGTTAAGTTGCTTCCCATCAGTAAGTTCTACTGTTGCCTATTTTAAACGTATATGGCACACAAAATCACATTATATTCATTACTATCTTTACATATATTCTAATAACAAAACTCACAGAAATAGTCCAATATTTTTCTGGTTTAAACTGTTGAATCATATCATGTCTTTTCACACAAAATCCTAATGTTGGAGTTTGACATGGTCCGTAAGAAATCAAGCTGGAGTCCAAACTTCCATATTTTCCCTAATATTCACAGAGAAATGTTAAATCCAATAAAATCAAAAGTTGAATGACAACAAATGAACACAGCAAACAGCGGATTACATGGAAAACTTTAGTCTGAAACCTCGTGAAGCAACATCCTATCCTCAAATCCAATTCTTGACGAGCGTCTACACTTTTAGATTCATTTTCATTGGGAACTCCCAAATTCTCCATTGCTTTCTTAATATCAGGGGCCGTTAACGCAGAAAACTTGGCTCGAAACAGAGTCTGATATGCAATCACAAGCACGATAAGTTAAGAATTTTTCATAATGTCACATCTTCAATACATACTTCCACAGAAAACTTACTTTAGCAGGAATCAACCTCATACTATCGCTTAGAATGTCAATTACTTCGAAGCAAATATTCTCTCCTTCCTTATCACAATCAAGCCATAATATCAGATAGTCAGCTCCCTTACTTTCCGCCCTTAGCATGGTTGGAACTCTTTGCTTATCATTGCACTCCTTCTTTTCTGTTCCACACTCGAACAGATCGGCCTACGATTCCAACAAACAAACATTACATATAATGAGATGATTAGTGGTGACCTTATTGTTATTAGACGCATACCGGGTCAGTCCTATCCCAAGAGTTAAACTTAGCCGGAAAGTCCAACCCAAAAACATGTCCAGTGACAGCTGTCATTCTATACAATACATTCTGTCCACGAAAGACTCCTTCAAACTCATGAACAGGAATCCCATTAAGAGCTAAAAAGCAAATCCACATGATAATTACAAAGCCTTCCATGATAGTGTACAAATGTGGCAAAAACTATGCATCGTATTAAATTCATAATACCCTTGCGACTTCTTAGTCCTCTCGTTGACAACTTCTGTGCGATCATTTCAGCAACGGATGGCTTCTCAGCCACCATTAACACTATTCCTGGCATTTTGACACACACGATTGTTTCAGTTCTGTTGTAATACACTGAAGTTCATTTCCTACAAATTACTCAATTTCATACAAAGCTGAATAAGTTAGTAATAGAATATTTCGAAAACAGTTTTTCAGGGCTACGAAGATGTGAAGAGGATGTTGTTGCCGGTAATATGTAATACAGAGAGGAGGCCGGGAAGAATCTAAACAAAACACAACTAGAGGGGCATATTGCAAAGTCAGTAAATCGAACATGCATGCAGTATGGTGTGCAGGCATTCCCGACCTAACTTGAGGGTATGGGCCATGGGCACTGTCAGATTTCAGATTACCACACCACAACCATGGTTTTGCTTTTACGCACAACATGATGTAAAATTGGTAACAGTTGAAAAGCACTTTTATTTAAATAGCTTGTATATATGTATATACGAATAATCACATATTACAAAGTTCCGTTTAGTGTGAGGTTTTTTATATTTTATATAGCGCGATACGAACTCATATATGTTTTACACGAACTATTTCGACATGAAGGAATTATATCGTGATAGGTACAGAATAAGATTTGGTAATTATATTTTGTTTCATTCACTGGTTATATAATGTAAGGTTGCGATGGTCTGGTTGAATAGCTTAGAAGTGAAGTCGCGTTGAATTGTTGGCCTATTAGCAGTTGAATTTTTGAGGTTGACGAAGGGTTAGTCTTATGATTTATCGGAAGACGTAAAGAATGAGTAGAAATGTACAAACACCTACTACTGCACCCAAAATTATCGAGTCTTTACGTTTCTTCAGGTTGATTTTCTGAATGAGGTTGTTTATAGCTGGGAATCGGGATGCTATGTCATTCATACGGTGTTGGAATCGCTTGAATGTCGCTCTCTGAGATACCAGGTTTTCTTTTGTGTCTATAGCTATTCGTATCTGCTCGTCTACCATACGCTCCGAACTAGAAAAACATTTTCGACAGTTATACATTTGAAAATGAATTTACAATTTTAACGAAGATAGTATAAGATTTTCGTCCGCAATTTACCTGACCAAGTGATCGTTTTCCTTCATATACAAATCCATGCGGCGGTTTACGGAGTTTCTATTTTTTAAAAAATTACTGCTGTTTAGATAATTGATATTGCACTAATAAAATTACAATAAAGCCACACTTACTCAACATCTTTCTTGGAACCATGCAATAATTCTTCTCGTTCTCTCCTACATCTCAAGTTGTTCTGCGTCTTTCTAAATTCTTGGGTATAATCTTGGAGAATGTCACAATGACGTTGAATAGTATGAACCAAAGCTGGCGTAGCTAATCCCGGAGTAGTAGAAGAAATCTCGCTCATGTCATCATTAATTTTACTGAGTTGCTTCAAAAGTCCTTCAATCTCTTCGGAAAGTGACTCGAACATTTTGTCTCCACCACCACTACTACCTCCGGAACTCAACAAAGGGGCTGTATCACTTTCACTGCTGTTCAATAAAGGAATAATTACTTTTAAATATAATAAATTCACTCAAGCAATCAATAACGCAGCTCTAAAACTGAATTTAAATCATACAACTTACGCATCTGAGGCTGTGAATGTCACATTAGCTCCAATTTTGCTATAAGCCACTAACTTCGCGTCAATTTCATTTTCCAAATATCTTGCAGTCTTCCTCAACTCTAGAAAATCAAAATCAAACAATTTAGAATTTTTCAGAATGACTCAAACTATACATAACATCATAAATTACTTATTTTTTTAATTTTTTTTAGCAAGTCATTATAACTCTCACCTTCCCATGTAGATTTTGTATCTGCCATTTCTACACCTTAAATTTTCAGTTTCAAAAGTTTGAACAAATCTACTTTTTAGTAAATACCAATGACTTACTACAATTTAATTAAAACTCTCGTCGTGGTTGTAAATAAATACTACCGAGAAATAAATTTAACCACATGTGACGTGTAATGTTTCGTTAAAGCAAACTTGTAATTCGTAAACAAAGTCAACAGCTTTCCAACAACCAATTATTGAATTACTTCAGCTGCTCTCCCATTTGAATGTATCGAATGAATTGAAAGCTAATTATAATAATGATATCCAAAGTTTGATTGTTAATGATTGAAATATTTGAGCGATAAGACAATAATTTAGATAAGAGTACTAAGATTTTTCTTCCAATGATGAAGTGAAGATGAGAAGAGGCGAAGGAATTGGAGTCGGGTTTGAACGGAGGAGAACGGCCGCCCTCCGTCCGACTGGTTTCTCCAATCTCCTCTCTCCGCCGCCAAAGTAGTTGGCCGTTGTTGCTTTCCTCCTTTTCATGACACCTTGCACACGGAGAAATCTCTTTCAAACATAAAAAAGTATTCTTCATAAGCACAACCGTCGTCGTCGTTAGATAGGGTGTGTCTTCTTCTTTCCTTTCACTGGTTTCAAAGCATAAAAACACACTCCAGAGGAAGAATCTCAAGGGACAACAATCACCAGAATATAAGGTAATAATTAATAGTTATAGTACTTTTGGACTTAGTAGATCAGACTGTGATTGTTTAACGAGTTGATGATATGTTTGATCAACTAATATTTGAGTGTTGATAAAAGAGGATGGTATAATAATAAGGTATATATTTGGTATTTAGTGTAGACGCTGCTGATTAGAATGAGACCAGACACACGGAGCTTTTCATTTACGTGGCTGAAGGGTCAGCAGAAGGAAGAAGAGGATCGTGCAGCGCGACCGCAGCGACGGGGGGAAACTCAAGCGACAAAGCCTGCGGAGGATGGGGAAGGTGGTGGGGGCAGCAGTACTACTGGGGGATGGGGTGC